>Ga0209342_10003886_pt1 | contig 15640 bp, 9 predicted proteins | sample RifCSP16_2_FD_184023 | JGI IMG/M metagenome (GOLD analysis project Ga0209342, IMG submission 184023) | Soil microbial communities from Rifle, Colorado - Rifle CSP2_sed 16_2 (SPAdes) (version 2) | ecosystem: Environmental > Terrestrial > Deep subsurface > Rock core/Sediment | place: Rifle... | reverse complement strand
GTGTCGCTGATGTCACCCAAGCCGCTGAGCGTGCAGCTCCCACCGCCGGCTCCGACACAGCTCCAGGTGGCTCCGGTGCAGATCCCGGGGAAGCTGTCCGCTATCGTCACGCTGGGCGCGTTCGACGGGCCCGCGTTGCTGGCCGCGATGGTGTAGGTCACCCCGGTTCCCGGCACCTCGGTGGTGGCGCCGTCGGTCTTGGTGATCGCCACGTCGGCCTCAGCGCTGAGCGTGTCGGTGTCGGTCGCGCTGTTGTTGCCGGGCGCGGGGTCGGTCACGCCCCCGCCCACGCTCGCGGTCGCAGTGTTGCTCAGACTGCCCGTGGCTGAGGCCGAGATGGTGCAGCTCGCGGTGTAGCTCGCCGAGCCGCCCACGGGCAGGCTGGCGGTGTCGCTGATGTCACCCAAGCCGCTGAGCGTGCAGCTCCCACCGCCGGCTCCGGCACAGCTCCAGGTCGCTCCCGTGCAGATGCCAGGGAAGCTGTCCGCTATCGTCACGCTGGGCGCGCTCGACGGGCCCGCGTTGCTGGCCACGATGGTGTAGGTCACCCCGGTTCCCGGCACCTCGCTGGTCACCCCGTCGGTCTTGGTGATCGACACGTCAGCCTCGGCGGTGAGCGTGTCGGTGTCGGTCGCGCTGTTGTTAGCCGGGGTGGGATCGGTCACGCCACCGCCCACACTCGCGGTGGCGGTGTTGCTGAGACTGCCGGTCGCTGAGGCCGAGATGGTGCAGCTCGCGGTGTAGGTCGCGGATCCGCCCACGGGCAAGCTGGCGGTGTCGCTGATGTCACCCACGCCGCTGAGCGTGCAGCTCCCACCGCCGGCTCCGACACAGCTCCAGGTGGCTCCGGCGCAGATGCCGGGGAAGCTGTCCGCTATCGTCACGCTGGGCGCGTTCGACGGGCCCGCGTTGCTGGCCGCGATGGTGTAGGTCACCCCGGTTCCCGGCACCTCGCTGGTCACGCCGTCGGTCTTGGTGATCGACACGTCGGCGGAGTAGCTCACCGCGGTCGAAGCGGTCGACGAGTCGTTGCCGGGGGTCGGGTCCGCGGTCGACGAACCGACGGTCGCCGTGTTGTCGAACGGGCTCGCTCCGGAGTAGCCCGAGGGGACCAGGAAGGTCGAGGTGATGGTGCGGACCTGGCCGGACGTCATGGTCCCGAGCGAGCACGGGAAAGCCGTAGTGCAGGCGCCGGTGTTGGAAACAAAGGTCAGCCCTGAGGGCGTGGGATCCGCAACCGACACCGCAAAGGCGTTGTTCGGTCCCAGGTTCGTCACCGTGGTCGTGTAGGCGACGGTCAGGCCGGCAACGACGCTCGTGGGGCCGGTCTTGCCTATGGCGAGGTCGGCCGAGAGGGTGAGCGTGTTCAAGAACACGGAAGCGTTGCCCGATCCGAAGTTGGAGACCGCGAGGTCGTCCCTGCCATCGCCGTCGAAGTCGCCCACGCCCACGAAGAACGGATTGGTCCCCGCCGTGAAGAAGGTCCCTGGCGGTTGCAGGTTCCCGGCCCCATCCCCGTTGTAGAGCGTGATCGTCGTCAGGTTGGAGTTGGTGACAGCGACATCGACCTTGCCATCCACGTTGAAGTCACCGACGGCCACCCCGTGGGCAGCCCCGCCGGCAACCCCGCCGTAGGGGACTGCGGTCTGGAAGGTCCCGTCCCCGTTTCCCAGGAGCACAGCGAGGGCTGAGGTGGCGCCGCCATCGAGGTTGGCCACCACGGCGTCGGGATTGGCGTCGCCGTTGAGATCCGCCAGCGCCACGGTTCGCGGGGCCGGCCCGGTCGTGTAGTCGACGGCGGCGGCAAACCCGCCTCCTCCAGTCCCCATCAACACCGAGGCTGTGGTGCCCGCACCGAACGCATAGTTGGTGGCGACGATGTCCCGGAGGCCGTCGTTGTTGAGGTCGGCGACCGCGACGTCTCGCGGGTTCACGCCGACCGAGAAGTTGGTGGCCGCAGCGAACCCGCCGGTGCCCGTGCCTAGCAGGACCGACACGTTGTTGGAGCCGGCGTTGGCCACCACCAGGTCCGGGAAGGTGTCCGCGTTCATGTCGGCGATCGCGATGGCGAAGGGGGCGGTGCCGGTAGCGAAGGGAGATCCTGATGCGGCCGCGAACCCCCCGCTCCCGTCCCCGAGCAGGACCGAGACGTCGCTGGTCCCGAAGCTCACCACCGCGATGTCCGGATGGGTGTCGGCGTTGAGGTCGGCTACCGCTGCGGCCTCGGGGAATGCGCCGACTCCCAGGGCTGGGCCGGCTGAGAACCCGCCCAGGCCGTCCCCCCAGAACACCATGACGGTGCCGGCCGCGTTGGCGGGGACGACAAGGTCGAGCCTGGCATCGTGGTTCAGATCCGCGACCGAAACCGTGAGCGGATTCGTGCTCAAGGTGAGCGTCGAAGGGGCCCCGTAGGAGGGAGCTGGCCCGAACTGCGCTGCTACGGGCCGCGAAAAGCCCAGGAGCCCGCCCGCTGCGAGCAGAACGCACCATGGCGTTCGCGAGAAACGGCTCACCGTCGATGCTTGCTGAGACACGTGGCACCCCGCGGGGACAAGCCCCTCGGCCCTGTTGCCCGCGTCGGCAATCCGGGCTGTTGACTGGAAAGCGTTGGAATGCTCGCTGAACCTTGGAAGGGATCGCGGAATGGTATCACAGGTTCCCGAATCTCCAAGGACTGATATCATGCGAGACGGTCGAGATGACAGTCGCAGCGCTGCCCATCAATCGGTCGTCTCCTTGCTCCCCTCGCGCCGAACCCCGCGAGCTGTCTCGACCTGCGTGAGCTCGCCGCGTCCGGCCACCGGCAGCGCCAAGGTGCTCTTCCTGTCGGCGCTGCAAATCTTCCCGACCCGTTCGGGCGGGCAACTTCGCAGCTTCGCGCTGGCGAACGCCCTCCAGCACCACGGCATCGACGTCTTCGTGTACTCGATGGTGGGGCGCAAGAGCGAGTACTTGTCGGCCGAGCCTTCCTCGATCCAGACCTGGCCCGAGGGGACGGAGGAATACGTCGATCGCCGGCTCTTGTGGTTCCTGGCCCAGTACGGCAGCTACGGACTGGGGTTGCCTCCGCTGTGGATCCCTGCCTACCTCCGGGCGGCCGCGGCCACGCCCCGGGAGCTGCTGCTGCCTGCCCTGCTGCGGGAGAAGCTCGCCTGGTGCGACGTTGTGTTGGCGGACTTCCCGTTCCTCCACCCGATCTTCGAGGCGCCGTCCGCCAGGGGCCGACTCCGCGTCCTGAGCACACACAACGTCGAGCACCACATGCTCAACGACCGGAGTCGATGGCAGGACCGCTGGGCACGCGGGGCAGTGCGGAGAATGGAGCTGGGCGCCGCCCAGGCCTGCGACGTCTTGGTGACCTGTTGCCAGAGCGACCAGGAGTTCTTCGAGCGACACGCGCGGATCCGCCGGTCGATCCTGGTGCCGAACGGCATCGACGTGCGGCGCTTTCGCGGCATGGAAGGACACCGCGACGCGACGCGGCGAGCGTTGGGCATCGCCGACAACGTGAGGGTGCTCCTATTCACCGCCAGCAAGTGGGGCCCCAACCGGGAGGCGTTCGACGATCTGCTGGCATTCGCCCGCAGCAACCCCAAACTGCTGGCGGAACAGGGCACTCACATCCTGGTCGTCGGCAGCGTTGTGGCGGAACCGGTTCGGCTCCCCGGTCTCACCGCCACCGGCAGGGTGGAGGTCGTGGAGCCCTACTTCGCGGCCGCTGACATGGCGCTCAACCCCACCTACAGCGGGGCCGGCACCAGCGTGAAGATGTGCGAGTTCATCGCCAGTCGTCTGCCCATCGCCACCACCGCCTTTGGATCCCGCGGCTTTCGGATTGAGGACGGCAGGACCGGCTTCCTCTTCGAGAGGGGCGGCCTGGGGCCGCTGCTTTCGAGGGTCCGGCGCATCTTCGAGGAAGCACCCGGCCGCCTGCGGCAGATGGCCGAAGACGCCTACGCCGAGAACGAGGGAGCCATCGACATGGACGCGTGTGCCAGGCCTCTCGTTGACGCGCTCGACGCGGCGCTGGCGAGTCGCTGAGTCCGGCGGGTTCACCGCAGGCCGGGGGGCGGCGCGAACGGCCTCAGGGTCCGAGAGACACGTCGTGCGTCTGGCACCAAGACAAGAGCACGTAGAGGGCCCAGATGCGCGTCCAGTAGAGGCCCGGCCGCCCGGCGGCGAAGGAGCGCCACAGGGTCCTAACGGCCTCACTGCGCAGGCCGGCGCGGCGGGCGAGTTGCGGGTCAGCGAAGAGCTCCGCCATCTTCGGCTGCAAGCGCTGGCGCGCCCAGGTGTCGATGGGCAGGACGAAGCCCGACTTGGGCCGATCGAAGATGGCGGGATCGAGCCGATCGAGGGCCACCTCGCGCAGCAGCTGCTTCCGGCCCAGCGGATGAAAGCGCCGGCCCGGCTCGACGCCGGCTACCGCCTCGGCCAGGACGTGATCGAGCAGCGGCACCCGCACCTCGAGGGCGACGGCCATGCTGGCGGCGTCGGTATCGCGCAGTAGGCGCTCGCCGATGAAGCTCCCCAGCTCCAGCACCGAGATGGCGTGGAGCAACTCACTGCCCCCGATTCGCCGGTGCCACGCCTCAGCGACCTCCGGGGGCAATCCGTACGGCTGGCTCCGTTGCGCCTCTCGAACCGGGTCGGCGGCGAGGGCGGCCTGGGTCTCTCGCGTGAACACCGAGTAGAAGACCTGATAGAGGCCAAGGACGTCGCGGGCCACGCGGGCCACGTCGGCCAGCTTGCCCCAGCGGGTCTGGGGAGGCGCCGTCTTGAACACCTCCCAGAACAGCTTGCCGGCTAGATCGGAGCCGAACCCCACGATGGCGTCGAACGCGCGCTTGCCGAAGGCGTCCGGGCGGGCGAAGGGCAGCCAGGCGCCGGCGCGCCGCATCTTGGGAATGTCGACATAGCTCGGGTAGCCGCCGAAAAGCTCATCGCCGCCGGTGCCGGCCAGGGCCACTGTCATGCCGGCGCCTCTGGCCGCCCGGCTCACGAAGTAGGTGTTGATGCCGTCGAACGTCGGCTGATCGATGGCCGTGAAGGCGTCGGGGAGCTGCTCTTCGAAGGCCTGCTCGGTGAGCACCACGGTTGTGTGTTGGCTCCGGATGGCGTGAGCGACCTGTTGAGCGTGGTGTCTCTCATCGTATGCGGCCACCTCGAATCCGATGGTGAAGGTGTGCACGGCACCGGGGGCGACAGTGCTGGCCAGTGCCGCCACGGAACTGGAGTCAATCCCGCCGGAGAGAAAGACGCCCAGCGGCACGTCGGAGATGAGCTGCATCCCGACGGTCCTGGTGAGTTCCTCCCGCAAGGCCGCCACCGTCGTGGTTCGATCCGACGACGAGGGCAGGTGCCAGTACTGGCGCATGGTGCGCGAGCTGTGCTCGCGCACCCCCCGATCCAGCTCCAGGGTCAAGATGGTCGCGGCCGGCAATAGTTGTACGCCGTCGACGATGGTGTTGGGACCAACCACGAAGCCGTGCCACAGGAACGAGGCCACGGCGGCGGGGTCGAGGCGGCGGGGGACCGCGCCGCTGGCCAGCAGGGCGCGCACCTCGGAAGCAAACAAGACCACCGCTTCCCCGGTGGCGGCGTCCTTGAGCGTGGTCCAGTACAGGGGTTTGATGCCCATCTGGTCCCGCACCAGGTGGACGCTACGCGAGCGGGGGTCCCAGAGGGCGAGCGCGAAGATGCCGCGGAACCGCTTGACGGCGTCGATGCCCCAGTGGTCGTAGGCCTTGAGGATGACCTCGGTGTCGCTCGCAGAACGAAAGACCTCGCCTAGCGCCGAGAGCTGCTGGCGGATCTCCAGGAAGTTGTAGATCTCACCGTTGTAGGTGATGGTGCACCCGGAGTCGGCGTCGACCATGGGCTGGGCTCCGGCCTCGGTCAGGTCCAGGATGGCCAGTCGCCGATGGCCGAAGACGACCTCTTGGCCGCTCGACACCCACAGGCCGGATCCATCCGGGCCGCGGTGGCGCTCCGCCTCCGTCATCCTTTCCACAAGCCCCAAGAGCTCGGGCCATCGCGCAGTCCCCCTGCCCTTGGAGACCTCGCGTATGGCGCCGGCGATACCGCACATGACTCCGCTCCTCCCCGGATGCTAAGGCCACTGGCGCAGAGAGGCGAGATCTGCGTCCGCGGCCACCATCTGCGGCGCTCGCAACCGGCGCGCGCCGCCCTTCTTGGCCAGCCCCGGGGACAGCTGGGTCAGAACCGCCGCCTTCCCGGCAACGGCAATCGCCACCCCGAGGATCAGCGCGCAGGTGAGCGACTCGAAGCCGATGTCGCCGAAGCACTGGGCGCCGTAGGCGGGCAGAACCGAGACCACCGCCATGGCGGCGGCGCGATCCACCGCCCGCGTCGAGGTCCGGTAGCCGCGGGTGGCCAGAAAGGCGGCGACCGGGACCACGAGCCAGATCCCGCAGATCCCGACCAGCCCCCCGAACACGGCTACCGCCAGCAACGAGTTATGCGGTAGGTACAGGTACTGCTGCCACTCGGATCCAAAGTTGGCGTAGACGCTGGTGACCTTGATGTAGGGCACCCCCCACCCGGTTCCCAGCAGCGGGTTGCCGGCCGCCGACAACGTGTAAAGGAGATTCCGGATCTCCTCCTGGCGCGCCAGCGACGACGCGTCCTCATTGCTGCCGGCCGTCGACAACGCCCGAACCGGCGCGAACACCGCCCCCTGGCGACCCCAGCCCACGAGGACATAGACGAGGAGCACCGGCCCCACGATAGGAAGCAGCAGGTTCAGGCGCCGGCGCCACCCGCCCGGAGGAAGCAACAGGTACGTCATCGCCAGGGCCAGCGCGAGTTCGACCCAGGCCAACCGGCGGTTGTTCAGCACCATGGCGTAGAGCAAGACCGGGGCCGCCAGCGCCGCAGCCAACCAGGCCGCCAACTTCCCTCGGGCCAGCGCCCAGCTCAGGGCGATGACGAGGCCGGCGACGAAGAGCAGCGAGTCGTCGTGGCTGGTCATGTGCGCGGGAGGGGGGTCGATCTTGCCGTGCACATGCGCCCAGTAGAAGTAGATGGCGAGGGTGCCACGAGTCAGCGCCGCCGCCAGGATTGCGGTGCCCAGCGCCTTCAGGTCGCGGGAGGTGCGAACCACCGAGGGGAGCAGCGCACCTAATAGAAGCGCGGTGAGGAAGCGCCAGAGCTGGTAATAGGCCTGATAGGCGCTGCCCCCGCGCAGCAGTCCCCAGGCCAGGGTGACCAGGATGCTGGTGAGACTGGCCAGGATAGCCGCATCCATGACCCAGGCCCGGTTGCGGAAGGCCCCCGGCCGGAGCAAACACAGGGGCGCCAGCGCGAACAGCAGGACTTGCCACGCCCAGAGGTTGACGCCGGGCAGCGACACGAAGAGCGGGCCGAAGAGCCGAAAGGGGCTCCGCCAGCGCCCCCAGTACAGAAGCGGCTCGAACTCGATCGGCCGCTCGGCCGTCCAGGCCACGAAGAGGAGCGCGCAAAACACCCGGCAGAGCACTGCTGTTTCCGCTGGTCAGATGACCCATCGACGGCGTAGGTAGTAGAGCATGAGCATGTAGAGGACGCTGTAGGCCAGGAAACCGGCGAGCAGCTGCAGCAGGCCACGTCCCTGGCGGCGGCTCTTGGCTGCCTGCATGCCCATCAGAACGGGCACCATCACAACCGAGATGAGAAGGGTCTTGAACATGCCGTCTCCGGGCGCCGCCGAACGGTGCCGATACGCTGCTGCGCGGGCCGGGGCCAGGCTACCACACGTCGAGGGGGACGGCTGGCTGAGATCACCGGGCCATGGCGTCGTAGCGGGCTTTTGCCGGGAGGGTGTGGAGTTTGGTGCTGCCGGTGGGGTCCACCCAGGGCCAGGGATTGGACCCGAAGAAGGCCGGCTTGCCCGTCAGGTACAGGGAGCCGGGCAGCGACTGGCCGTATCCGCTCGCCCACTTGACCGAGTTCGTGACGTAGTCGAAGTTCCCGTGCCGGTGGGTGGTGGCCACCACCCGCGCGTCCGCCGGCGCCTCCCAATCGTTCGGCGTGTAGCCGAGCCGCCAGAGCCCGGTGGGATCCGTCTCCCAGGGCCACAGGTCCTCGTAGGCGAAGCCCCCCTGCGGAGCCGGGTTCTGGTCCGCCGTGCCCAGCACGTTGCCGATGAAGCTGTGGTAGTACTGGCCGTACATGAGCCCGATCGCCCGCCGGTTGCCGGTGTCGCTGAAGGACAGACGCTTGCCGGTCGCGTGGTTGCGGAAGAAGGTGTTGTAGACGGCCCCACCCCAGGTGTCGTCGCCGTCGATGTTGAAGGCCAGGTTCCCCTCCAGCAGCTCGGAGTGCGGGCACGCCATGTGGGACGCGTTGACGCCGGTCTCCATCCAGCCCCGGTTGTAGGCGATGTAGCCGTTGTCGAAGTAGTTGTAGGCGACCACGTTGCCGCCGCCGGAGGCGCGCATCACCATCACCTTGTTGCCGTTGATGAAGATGTTGTTCTCCACCAGGCTGTCCGCCGTGTACCTGGCGATCGACAGCAGGTAGCCGCCACCGCCCGGGTTGGGGTCCGGGGTGTCGTGGACATAGCTGTCCCGAATCACGCAACGAAAGCTGGAGTCCATGGCGACGCTGTCGCCCTTCGACCAGTCCGACTCGATGTTCCTGACCCAGGAGTGCTTGGCGAGACGCATGGTGACGTTGTCGTCCCGCCCGCCACGGACCGAGAGGTCCTCCAGGCCGGCCTGGTTTGCGCCGTACGGAATCGTGTAGCGCGTGAGCTGTGCCTGGTACGCGGTGTCGAAGCCGATGTGCAGCGGCGTGCTGAAGGAGACGGTGTTGCCGCTGACCGAGGCGATCTCCAGCACCTGACCGATGGGGCGGTCGTAGCGCGTGAACCAGCCCCGGGCCGGGCCGCCGGGTGCCGCTGCGGCGTCGGTGCCCCAGTAGACGTACGAGGGGTCGGTCTTCTGGTCCAGAACCACCAATTGTCCGGCGCCAAAGCCGCTGCTGCTCGCCACCTGCACTGAGCTCGCGCCCTTGGGGGCGCTCGCTGTCAGGTTCGCCGAGGCGGCCTCCTCCAGCCAACGCTGCCCGATCACAACCACCGGGATCTCGTTGTCGGCGGTCTTCCTGAGTTTGGTCGCCGTGGGACCGGCGCCACGCAACACGATGCCCCGGTTGATGGTGATCGGGAACTCCCCGTTCACCAGGAAGTCCCCCGCCGAGAGCTGCACGACCTCCCCGATCGGGCAGGCGTCGATGGCTGCCTGGATGCCGGCGGTCGCATCCGAGGTCCCGTTCCCGAAGGTCGCGGCACTGACGGTGCGGCAGACGGTGGTCCGCGAGGGAATCCCGCCAGGGATGCCCGGGTTCCAGGTGGTGCGTCGCTCGGGGGGCACGATGTCGGAGCCGGGCGCCGTGGTTCCCGGGGTGGTCCCGGGGGTGTCTACCGTGTCCCCCGTGCCATCCCCTTGGCAGCCAACAGGGGAAAGGGACAGGTTCACCAGCAGCCCTCGGATCACCACCCGAGAGGCTACGCGGACTGCGCGGTTCGTGAATGACATGATCGACACGTTCCTGCCACCCGAGGGAACCTCCGGCCCGTTCCTAAGTTGAGCCCGGGACGCCAGTATCATACACGCCAAGCGCCGGCGCGTGCGGCTCCTCAGTTGCCGCTGCCTGGACAGAGGAAACCTGGTGGGAGACCATAGCCCGGTGATAGCCGAACGCCGATACGTGGTGATCTCTCCCTGCCGCAACGAGGCGAACTACATGCGCCGAACGCTGGACAGCGTGGCGGCGCAGACCGTCCCCCCCACCCTCTGGGTCGTGGTCGACGACGGATCCACCGATGCCACGCCGGAGATCCTGGAGGAGTACCGGAAGAAGCTGTCGTATCTCACGGTGGTGCGCCGAGCCGACCGCGGGCGCCGCAGCGTGGGCCCGGGCGTCATCGAGGCGTTCTACGTCGGCCTGGAGGCTGTCGACCTCGCTGGCTTCGAGTACCTCTGCAAGCTCGACCTCGACCTCGATCTGCCCCCCCGCTATTTCGAGCGCCTGATCTCGCGCATGGAGGAGAACCCGCGACTGGGGACCACCTCGGGCAAGCCCTACTTTGTCCAGGCGAAGACCGGCGCCCTGGTCCCGGAGGTGTGCGGGGACGAGATGTCGGTTGGGGCGTCCAAGTTCTACCGCCGGAAGTGCTTTCTCGAGATCGGCGGCTTCGTGCGCGAGGTGATGTGGGACGGGATCGATTGCCATCGCTGCCGGCTGCTGGGCTGGATCGCCGACAGCGTGGACGCCGACGACCTCCGATTCGAGCATCTCCGGCCCATGGGTTCGAGTCACCAGGGCATCTGGAGCGGTCGCGTGCGCACCGGCTACGGCCAGTACTTCATGGGAACCTCGCCCCTCTACCTGGTGGCGAGCGCCTGCTTCCGGCTCTTCAAGTACCCGGTCCTCTATGGCAGCCTCGCCATGCTCTGGGGCTACTTCTCGAGCGCGGCGCGGGGAGTGGCGCGCTACGGCGAGCCCGCCTTCCGCCGCTTCCTGCGTCGCTATCAGTGGCAGTGCCTGCTGCACGGGAAGCCGGAGGCCACTCGGCGGGCGAACGCCGCTCAGGCACCGGTCTGGCACGCCGCGCACCCGGGCGCGACGCTGGCGGTGGAGGCACGTGGATCGGCGTGAGCTGCTCGGCCTCCCGTTCGACCGGGTGACCATGCGGTCGGCGGTGGATCAGTGCGTCCAGTGGTGTCTCGGTCCGCGCGCTCCGCGCACCGTGATCACCGCCAACGCCGGAATCCTCTGCATGATGCGCCGCGATCCGGAGCTGCGCGAAGCCTGCCGCCGAGGGGACCTGATCGTGGCCGACGGCATGTCGGTGGTGTGGACGTCCCGGCTGGCCGGCATCCCGTTCCCGGAACGGGTGGCGGGCGTCGACATGATGGGTGAGCTGCTGAAGGCTGCGTCCGCGCACAGCTTGAGCGTCTACTTCCTGGGCGCAAGGCCACAGGTCTTGGCCGAACTGGTCGCGCGCTGCGCGCGAGACTACCCCGGGCTCACCGTGGCGGGTGCACGCGACGGCTACTTCGGTCTAGCCGAACACGAAGGCATCGTCGCCGAGATCCGACAGGCGGGCCCGCACCTGCTGTTCGTGGGCATGCCGAGCCCGTTCAAGGAGACGTGGTGCGAACGGCACCGGGTGGCGCTCAAGGTGCCGGTGATCATGGGCGTCGGCGGTTCCTTCGACGTGCACGCCGGGTATGTGCGGCGCGCGCCGGGCCCGGTGCAGTCCCTGGGTCTCGAGTGGTTGTGGCGGCTGGCCATGGAGCCGCGCAAGATGTGGAAGCGTTACCTGGTCACCAACTCCCTGTACTTGTGGCTGGCGGCGGGCGAGATTCTGAGGCGACGGGTGCTCGCGCGCGGCGCCGAAAGAGAAGAGGTCCGACCCGAGTGAGATCCCGCAAGACGGTGGACGTGTTCATGGGTACCCGCCCGGAGGGCATCAAGATGGCTCCGGTGGTGGCGGCCCTGCAGAGGTCCAGCGATCTGGCCTGCCGGGTGGTCGCCACCGGGCAGCATCGGGAGATGTTCCGGCAGGTCGCAGAGCAGTTCGATTTCGGGGTGGACGTCGACCTTGCCGTGATGCGGCCGCATCAGACGCTGGCCGGGCTCACCGCGCGCCTGATGGAGAAGATCGACGGCTGGTTGGAGAGTGGTCATCCCGACATGGCCCTGGTGCAGGGCGACACCACGACAGTGCTGGTTGCGGCCCTCGCCTGCTTCTATCGCAGGATCCCGATCGGGCATGTCGAGGCAGGACTGCGAACCGGAGACATCTGGTCCCCCTTTCCCGAAGAAGTGAACCGCCGGCTGGCGTCGCCGATCGTCTCCCTGCACTTCGCCCCCACACCGTCTGCCAAGGCGGCGCTGCTCGGGGAGGGAGTGCCCGAGACAAGCATCGAGGTCACGGGCAACACGGTCGTCGACGCCTTGATGATGGAGATCGCGAAGCAGGAAGAGCCCAAGGTGCGCACGGAGATCGGTGCCTCGTTGTCTGCTCTGCTGGGCTCGGACTGGGCGGAGGTCCCGTTCGTCCTTATCACCGGACACCGCCGGGAGAACTTCGGCGAGGGCATCCGGCAGATCTGCGAGGCCATCACGGTGCTGGCGCGCCGCTACCCTGATCACCGGTTCGTCTACCCCGTGCACCTCAACCCAAACGTCAAGGGGCAGGTGGACCGCCTGCTCGGCGGGCTTTCGAACGTGCGCCTGATCGCACCCCAGGGCTACCGAAACTTCGTGGCGCTGATGGCGCACTGCCGGCTGATTCTCACCGACTCCGGGGGGGTCCAGGAAGAAGCGCCTTCGCTGGGAAAGCCGGTGCTGGTCATGCGCGACACCACGGAGCGACCCGAAGGAGTGGAGGCCGGAACCGCGCTCCTGATCGGGCCGCGCGCGGACAGCATCGTGGACCACACCAGCCGCTTGCTGGACGACCGCGAGGCGTATCAGGCCATGGCGAACGCGGCGAATCCGTACGGCGACGGCCGCGCCGCCGAGCGCATCGTGGACAGGATCCGGCGCTACCTGAGTTCGGCGGCTTCGGTGGGCGCGGCTGACCGTTCGAGCCAGGAATCCACCACGACCAGTGCAGGCACCTAGCGTGGCGGACGCTTCTTCCGGACCTCTTGGGGGGGCACTCGCCCGCAACGCCTTCTTCTTGATGCTGGCGCAGGGCGTCTCGACCACCATGGCGGTGGTGCTCAGCGGGGCCGTCGGCCGCTCGCTGGGTCCGGCCGGGTTCGGCCTCTTCTTCTTGGTCAGCTCGATGGGAGCGTTTGCCTACGTGATTGCGGACTGGGGACAGGAGCAGTACGTGACCCGCGAGGTGGCGAAGGCCCCCGAGCGCGCCGGTGGCATGCTCGGCACCATCCTGGCGCTGCGGATCGCCGCCGCCACGCTCCTCGCGGGGCTGGTGGCGTTGGCCGCGCGCGGGTTCGGGTACGACGCGCGCACCTGTGGGCTGGCGGCGCTCGGGGTGGGCATCATGCTCCCCTTCTTCCTGGCCCAAGCCCACAACCTGGTCTTCCGGGCCCGGGAGCGTATGGAGTACGACGCACTGGTCAGCGTGGTGGATAGATCGCTGACGCTGGGCCTCACGCTTCTCGCGCTCGCCGCGGGCCTGGGTCTCACCGGGGTCCTTCTGGCTCAGGGACTGGGCGGCACCGCGGCGCTGCTGACCGCGTCGCTCCTGCTGCGGCGTCTGGGCGTGCTGCCGCGGGCTCCGCGGGGCGAAACCGCGTCCGAAGTGCTCCGCGGCGGCGCCTCGATGGCTCTGCTCAACGCCGAGTGTTCGGCGCAGACCTACGTCGACCCGGTGCTACTCTCCAGGCTGGGGCCGCCGCAACCGGTGGGGTGGCTCGGAGCCGCCCGCAGCATCGCCGGCACCTTGATCGCGCCGGCGATCATCCTGGGGGTTGCGGCGTACCCACGGCTGTCGCGCGCGGCAGACGACCGCGCACGCTTTCGCCTGGAGCTGCGGGCGGCGCTGCGCCCCACCTTCGCCCTGGCCTCGCTGGCGTGTGTGGGCACCTACTTGCTGGCCGGCCGCGCGGTCGCCTTCGTGTACGGGGACGCGGGCTTCGCTCCCGCCGCCACTCTCCTGCAGGTCCTGGCTCCCGGGCTGGTGCTGCTGTACGTGGACAACCTGCTGGTCACCGCGGTGCTGGCCACCGGCAGCGCGCGACCGCTGGTGATCGCCAAGGTGGTGAACATCCTGGCGGTGGCCGGCCTCGCCACCCTCCTGGTGCCGTACTTTCAGGCCCGGACCGGCAACGGCGCCGTCGGTCTAGCTCTTGCGTCGAACGGTAGCGAGCTCATCATCTTGGGCACTGCGCTGGCCGTGCTGCCGGCGGGCTCGCTCGATCCCCTGCTGCTGGTGGATCTCGGCCGCGCGCTGCTCGCCGGCGCCGGCACCTTGGGCGCATTCCTACTGCTGCCTCCAGTGCCCGTCTTCGTCGGGGTGGCGATATGCGTGGCGGCGTTCGCGCTCCTGGGCTTCGCGGTGGGGCTGATCGGCCGCCAGGACCTCGAGATGCTGCGGCTCGCGCTGCGCGGGCGCCCGGAGGCCGCCGGCGGCGAGTGATGGGAAGCGAAGAAGGACAAGCACCGGGATCCCCGGTTCGGGGTGGCGGCTCAGGCGCCGCCGTGGCCAAGAACGCCTTTCAGCTCGTCCTCGGCCAGGTGGCAACCACCGCGCTCGCCATCGTCCTGAGCGCGTCTCTGGGCCGGTACCTCGGTGCCGAAGACTTCGGCCTCTACTACCTCATCACCACCATGGCCGTGTTCGCTTACGTGTTCGTCGAGTGGGGTCAGCCTCTCTTCGTGATTCGTTTGATGGCGGTGGACCCCACCCGGTCGGGAAGCCTGCTCGGCACCGCCCTGGCCCTGCGCGCCGCCTTCACCACGCTGGTGGCCGTCCCGGCCTGGCTCATCGCCTGGGCCCTCAGCTACCAGCCACGCACGCGATGGCTTTCGGTTCTGCTGATTCTGGGAAGCCTCCCCATGTTCCTGGCCCAGGGTTACGGCATGGTGTTCCGAGCCCGGGACCAGATGGGACGGGACGCCGCGGTTTCGGTCTTGAACAAGACGGTCGCGCTGCTGATCACCCTGCCCATGCTCGCGTTTGGTGCGGGGATCCCCGGGGTCATCTTCGCCCAGGCCGTCGCCGGCATAGCGGCCTTGGCGGCAGCGGCGGCTCTCTACCGCCGGCTGGGCACCCATCCCCTTCACGTCTCCTCGGTGGCGGCCAGGGAGTTGCTTGCCGGTGGTGCCCCCATCCTGGCCATGATGGCCGCCATCGCAGCGCAGCCCTATCTGGACGCGGTGATCCTGTCGAAGCTGGCCCCCGCCAACGTGGTCGGCTGGTTTGGCGCCGCCAGGAACATCCTGGGGACGCTCACCGCGCCCGCCACCATCCTGGGGGCCGCCGCCTACCCCACGCTGGCCCGAGCCTCCGCCGATCCGGCCGCGCTCCGAAGGGAAGTGCGGGCAGCGCTCCGGCCGCTGCTGTGGCTGGGAGCGCTGGCCGCCACCGGCACCTACCTCTTCGCGGGCACCGCCATCGGCCTCATCTACGGTTCCCGCGGCTTCGGACCGGCGGCGACCATCCTCGAGGTGTTCTCACCTGCGCTGTTCCTCATCTTCATCGACATCCTGCTCGGCAACACCATCTACGCCGCCGGCCGGGGGACCGGCTTCGCCGTCGCCAAGATCGCGAGTGTGGGGGTGGGAACCGCGCTGGACCTTGCTCTCATTCCTTTCTTCCAGGAGCGCTACGGCAACGGTGGAATCGGCGTCGTGGTCGCCTTTGGCTTGAGTGAGTTCGTGGTCTGCGCCGGCGCCCTCCTGGTCTTGCGCCGGGGCACGCTCGAGGCGGGGGCAGCGCTCGACGTCGCCCGCGCGCTGGGGGTGGCTGGCGCGACGGTGCTGCTGTTCCGCCTGCTGCCTTCGCTCCCGCCCTGGGTCGGCATCCCCCTGTGCGTGGTCGCCTTCACGGCCGGCTCTCTGGGTCTCGGCCTCCTGGGCCGGCGCGATCTGGCCGCGCTTCAGGAGATGGTTCGGCGTCGGCGCGCCAACGCCCCGGAGGCCGACGGCGGCG
>Ga0209342_10003885_pt1 | contig 15641 bp, 14 predicted proteins | sample RifCSP16_2_FD_184023 | JGI IMG/M metagenome (GOLD analysis project Ga0209342, IMG submission 184023) | Soil microbial communities from Rifle, Colorado - Rifle CSP2_sed 16_2 (SPAdes) (version 2) | ecosystem: Environmental > Terrestrial > Deep subsurface > Rock core/Sediment | place: Rifle... | reverse complement strand
CGCGGGGGACGCCTGTTTTGAGCGCGCGGGGTTGTATCTGGACCTGTACCAGGCCGCAAGAAGCCGCCGAGATATAAAGGAGTCGCTCCAGCTCTACACGCGATGCCAGGCGACGTATCCAAAACATGAGAAGGCGCCGGAGGCGCTCGCCCGCGTCATCGATATAGATCTGGACTACCGAAAAGACCGGGCGGCAGCGAACAAGTCGTTCGATAAGCTTTTAGCCCTGTATCCGGGCAGCACCTGGACGGGCAGGGCACGGGCCCGGCTCGGTATTGTTGCGAAGAATCAGCAACAGGAAGCGAAACTCCGCAAGCCGCCGGTTCCGGCGCGTTCCTCTCCAAAAACTCCACTGGAGAGGGGAACGGTGAAGAACATACGCCACTGGTCCGGCGGCGCGTATACCCGCATTGTCATTGATCTGGAAAAACCGTTCACCTTCCAGGCCCACGAGCTCAAGGACCCCGACAGACTCTGTTTTGACCTGAAGAAGGCCAGCATCTCCGGCACCCTGAAAAACGATCCCATGCCCGTCAACGACGGGATCCTGAAGCAGGTACGGGCCAGCCAGTTCGATCCGGACACCGTCCGCGTGGTGCTCGATCTCGCGAGCCTCCAGAGCTACGTTGCGTTCCCGCTGCACAACCCCGAACGTCTCGTGATCGATGTGAACGGTGAGGTGGAGGGAACATCATCCGCGTCTTCTCAAAAGACACCAACGGCACAGGGTAAAACGAGCGAATCCGGGCAGGCACAACCGCCTTCTCAGAAGTCCCCTGTGAATTCCGGTGACGGCGAAAAACTTTCCCTCTCACGACAGATGGGCCTGAAGATAAATACCATCGCCATTGATGCGGGCCACGGAGGGCACGACCCGGGCGCGATCGGCAAGAACGGATTAAAGGAAAAAGCGATAACCCTCGATATTGCGAAACGACTGGCTGCTCTGGTGAAGGAACGGCTCGGATGCAAGGTGATCATGACGCGCGACCGGGATGTGTATGTCGGCCTGGAAGACAGGCCGGCCATAGCGAAAACCCGCGGCGCCGATCTTTTTGTGTCAATACATGTGAACGCAAACAGGAAAAGGAAGACACGGGGTATAGAAACATACATCCAGAGTCTCACGGCTTCGGATCGGGATGCCATGGCAACGGCAGCCAGGGAAAACGCCATGTCGACAAAGAAGTTGAGCCAGTTGAAATCGGAACTTGATAGAATATTTGCCGCCCTTGACCGTGATAACAAGCTCGAGGAGTCGCAGAAGCTTGCAAATGTGGTACAGGGGTCTCTCGTTGACAACCTTATGCCGGTGAACAGACATGCGGCTGACCTGAAGGCCAAGGTGAAGCAGGCGTTCTTTTACGTTCTTATCAACACAGAGATGCCGAGCATTCTGGCCGAGGTGGGATTCATCAGCAACCCTGACGAGGAAGCCCTGCTCAGAAGAGAGTCCTACCGGCAGAGCATTGCCGAGGCCCTGTTCCAGGGGATTAAAAAATATGTTGATGGGCGGTCTCCGCAGGTGGCGAGTTTGTGAAGCGATTGAGGGAAGAGGAAGATGAGGGACCCCCGATAGAATCTTTCGAGGGCAGGCTTGGGACGAGAGACGAGGGACGAAAGCCGCTGCTATTACCTGACCTCTGTCTGCTGGTTTTTGTCCTCTGCGGTGCCGCGGCTTGCCAGCGACAACAGGTATGCCTCGATAAATTGATCGATCGCGCCGTCCATCACGGCGGTGACATTTCCGAATTCCATGCCCGTGCGGTGGTCCTTTACCATCTGATAGGGCTGAAACACGTATGACCTGATCTGGCTGCCCCACGCGATGTCTTTCTTTTCGCTCACGACCTTGTCGAGCTTCTCCTCCTGCTCTTTTTTCCTCAGCTCATACAGACGCGAACGGAGAACTTTCATGGCCACATTCTTGTTCTTGAGCTGGGAACGCTCATTCTGGCACTGTACCACGATCCCGGTGGGCAGGTGCGTGATGCGCACCGCTGAATCGGTCTTGTTCACGTGCTGGCCGCCCGCGCTCGAGGCGCGATATGTGTCTATGCGCAGTTCCTTTTCATCGATCTCAATATCGATGTCGTCTTCGACCTCTGGATACACATAGATCGAGGCGAATGATGTGTGCCTCCGCTTGTTCGCGTCGAACGGAGAGATACGGACGAGCCGGTGCACCCCTGCCTCGGACTTTAACCTGCCGTACGGGTAATCTCCGGAAACGGTGAACGTCACCGACTTTACGCCTGCCTCCTCGCCGCTCTGATAGTCGAGGATCTCCGTCCCGCAGCCGTGTTTCTCCGCCCATCGCAGGTACATGCGCATCAGCATCTCGGCCCAGTCCTGCGCCTCAACGCCGCCCGCGCCGGGATGGATGGAAACGATCGCGTTCGATGAGTCGTGTTCGCCGGAGAGGAGCGCCGCCACTTCGGCGGAAGAGATATCCGCCTGGATGGCCGTTATTTCCCGCTCCAGGTCCGTGTGCATGGACTGGCCGCCTTCTTCTGAAGCGAGTTCGGCCATGGCCTCAAGGTCGCTCCGACGGTTTGAGAGCGAGCCCCAGTCTTTGAGCGCCCGCTCGATCGCGGCTTTTTCCTTCAGGATGATATTCGCCTTGTCTTTATTGTCCCAGAACGCGGGGGATTCCATGAGGCGGGATAGTTCAGTTAGTCTTAATTCCTTGACAGGGATGTCAAAGATGCCTCCGCAGCGTGTCTATTCGGAGCGTTACTTTTTCGAGTTCCTGTTTCAGATCTTCCAGAAGCACTTGTCTTCTCCTCAACGGTATTTAGTATGTGGAGATTATACCATACGGACGGGAACAGTCAAAGAAAATCGTAAGACGGATGTAATCCTTCAGTTGCGGGGGCAGCAGCCCTTTCGCTCTGCCGCGCACGCGCAAATTGTGCAATGGTTGCACAAGGATATACGTCCTGTCCCTGCAGCACGTATGCTTCGCACGTGCCTGCTTTGGGATACGTGATTTTACCATGATCCGCGGGGCGCTTAAAGCTCGGCTATCGCTCAAGGACCGCTGCCCCCCGACATTCTTTACCCCAATAACTGAAGGGTTACAGACGGGCTGCGAGGGGCTCATTTTCGCCGTCTTGCTGCAAGCATGACAACGCTCATCAGTACGCAGGCGTAGGCGAATATATCGCCGTACCGCGTATAAAAGGTCTTTTTCCGGCCGGGAATTATTGAAGAGGTGAGTTGCGCTTCGGTGAAGATGTCGGATTTTTCCAGTATTCTGCCGTTCGAATCGATAAAGCCGGAGATGCCGGTATTGGCCGCCCGGGCGACAGGTACGCGATTTTCCACCGCGCGAAGGACGGCCATGGCGAAATGCTGGTACGGGGCGGAAGTTCGGCCGAACCACGCGTCGTTCGTGACCGTCGTCATCACTTCCGCGCCGCGGTAGACAAATTTCCGGACGAGGTCAGGGAAGATTATCTCGTAACAGATCACGGTGCTTAGTTTTATTCCGTCAGGGGACGGGTTTTCTCTAACGGGGGCGACGGGCCGCTCAGGACGGACCGTCATGAGCGTATACTCTTTGCCGGATTGGAAGTCGCCTATTGCCTGGACCATTTTTTCGATAAAGAACAGTACGCTTTTGAGCGGCACATATTCACCAAAAGGCACGAGGTGCATCTTATTGTAGACCGCTTCGACGTCACCCTTCGGGTCTAGGAAAAAAGCGGAATTGCGGAGATGAACCACCCTGCCCGGTTTGACTTCAAACGTCGGACTTCCGAACAGGAGGGGGACCCTGTTGCTTTTGACGAATGCACGAAGGTCCTGGGTCAGCGCCCTGTCGCTTGGCCTGTCTCCTCCGAAAAAGAACGGCACGGCTGTCTCGGGCCAGATGATGAGATCGGGATTTCGCGTGAGCGCTTCCCGCGTAAGACGCTTATAGACGGCGATGACGTCCGCCTGGTACAACGGGTCCCACTTTTTGTCCTGTTCGATGTTGCCCTGGATCAGTGAAACCTCCATGCCGTCCGTACCCTGCGGTTCCCGAAGCTGAATGAACCCGTATCCAAGAGCAAGGGAAAGGAGAAGGCCGGCGGCGATGAGACCCCGGTACTTCTTCCTGTCCATGAGAAAATCGGCTACGGCAATGTTTACAAGCAGGATCAAAAATGACACACCGTAGACGCCGGTGATATTCGCGATCTGTATCATCGGAAGGACCCGGTACTGCGAATAACCGAGCAAAGCCCACGGAAATCCGGAGAATACGTACGTCCTCGCGAGTTCGAGCGCGGTCCAGGCGGCGGGCGCCAGGAGGATCAGGAGAGCGGGACACTTTCTTTTGCCGCACACGATGATCGCGGCGAACAGCGCGGGATACAGGGCAAGGTATGCGCAGAGAAGCAGGGTTATGAGACTCGCGGGAAGGAGCGGGATGCCGCCGTAGAAGTGAATCGAATTGGTGACCCAGAAGACGGTCCCGATAAAGAACGCAAGCCCCGCGATTGCGCCGAGGTAAAAGCCGGTTTTCTCGTCCTGTTCCTTCAGGGACAGGAGCAGGGGGACAAGGCCCACCCACGCAAGGAGATACAGGTCAAAAGGGGGGAAGGAAGCGGTGAGAAGGAGGCCTGAAACAATGGAGAGCAGAAAAGTGCGACGGTTCATCTATTTGTTCACTTTCTGTGTCTGCATCCACTTCAGCAGACCATCTTTCATGCCGCTGTTCAGACCGGATTCTCCGCCTGCCGCAGCCATTTTCGGCGTTTGCGGAACTTCACGCGGTCTGCGGGGAGACGGCTTTGCCGGTCTCGGGGATGGTTTTGCCGCCTGCACGGGTCTGGAGGGAGTAGGCTGTCTGATCTCGTCCCGGACAGAGAGGGACAGGCTGGAGACGGCATGCCGGTAAAGGATCTCGTGTTTCTGATTGTCCATGAGAATGACATAGCTGTCGAATGCCTTGATCTTCCCATGGACGCGGACCTTGTTCTGAAGGGTTATGGTTACCGGGGCCTGTTCTTTCTGGTATTGGTCGAGCATTCTATCGAGGAGGTTCTGTTCCATGCGCTTACCTCTAACGGTTGATCGTGGTAATAGAATGTTTATAGTATAGGTGCTGCTTCTCGCCTTCTCTGAGAAGAATGGTAAAATTATCGTATGCCTCCACGCTTGCTTTGATCCGCTGCCCGTTGATCAGAAAGATCGTGAGCATCTGGTTTTCCTTGATGGCCTTGTCCAGGAATTCCTGCTGGATGTTCGGTCTCAGCGGCGGAGCTTCCGGCGCTGACGCGGGCCGCGCGGATGCGCCCCCGGTCTGAAGCGGGGAAGGAGCGGATATCAAAGGGTTCGGGGAGGTAAGGTAAGAGAGTTCCTGTTTCAAGAGGGTAATGATCCTGCCGTTCTCTTCCACGTTGATATCATAACGGCCGACGTCACGAATGACGCCTTCGTGTTCGGTTTTGTTCATCTGTCCGACGCGGAGCCTGGCCCCGCTCTCGAGAGCCTGGGACAGGAACAACGGTTCGATTGACTGCCTGGTATCCTCTTTCATTAATGCCATTACGGGAAAATGATATATGAAATTATTGTCTTTTGCAAGTTTTTTTTATTCTATATGCCCCTTTTGCAGGGAAGGGGTATCTGTTGCCGGCCCGGCGCCTGCCCTCAGGCGGGAGCCGGGGGACGAAACGGCCGCGTGATAACGCGTCACGTTGTTTCTTTCTGGCGAGAATAGGCGCTTTTATGTATTGACATTTGAGCGTGTATAAATTATTATTTTTCACCATGTACGAGCTTGTCATAGAATCGAAGTTTGCAGCGGCGCATCAGCTCAGGGGTTATAAGGGCAAATGCGAGAAGTTGCACGGCCATAACTGGCGCGTGACCGTTGCCGTGGCAGCCGAGCGGCTCGACGAGCAGGGGCTGGCAATGGACTTTCATGACCTCAAGAAGTTTCTCCGGGAGGTCCTTGACCAGATTGAGCATACTTTTCTTAACGATATCTTTCCGTTCACGCAGATCAACCCTTCTTCGGAGAACCTGGCCAAGTGGATATACGACAACATGGTAAAAAAGATCAATAACGACAATCTTGATGTCGCCAGTGTCACTGTCTGGGAGTCCGATACGGCGTCGGCAAGCTACTTTGAGTAAAACAGCTCGTGGTTCGTAGCTGGTGGCTCGCGGCTAAAACCTTTTACTACGAGCTATGAACCACGAGCTACGAGCTGAATTTTCACAATGGACAAACAGACCGCCCACAAGATCCTTTCCCTCGCAATGTCGCAAAACGCCGCCGCCGCCGCCGAGGTCTTCATTCGTTCCTCTGCTTCAACCACCGTTGAAGTCAAGGACCAGAAGGTCGAGGCCTTTGACCGGGCGCGTGATGCCGGCGTCGGATTGCGCGTGATCATGGACGGAAGGATGGGGTTCGCCTTTACTTCCGATCTGTCCGACAGCGCTCTCAAGACCCTCACGCAGTCCGCGGTAACGAACGCGCGGAACACCGAGCCGGACCCCTTTCAGTCCATTCCCGAAATACCTGTTGGCGCATATCAGGCGGTAAATATACACGATCCCGCCCTCGTCCGTCTGAGCGAAAAAGAAAAGATCGACCGGGTCATGGCCATGGAGCGGGAAGCCTTTGCCGTCGACAAGAGGATAAAGCATATCCGCAAGGCCTCGGCCAGTTTTTCCGAATCCGAAACCGTGATCATGAACAGCAGGGGAGCGTCTGTTTCTTTTCAGGGCACGGCAGCATACGCGAGCATAGAAGCGGTGGCCGAGGACAAAGGAGAGTCCCAGGCGGGGTCGGAGTTCGAGGTAAACAGGTTCTATCACAAGCTTTCCCTGGAAGACATCGGCCGCAGAGCCGCCCGCAAGGCGATCGGCCTGCTCGGCGCCAAGACCGTGGAGACGGTAAAAGCCCCCGTGGTCCTGGACCGGGACGTGGTCGGGGAATTCCTGTCGATCATGGCCTCGGGGTTCTCGGCTGAGAATGTCCAGAAAAAGAAATCCCTTTTCATCGGCAAGCTGGACAAAGAGATCGTGTCGCCAATATTGACCGTCTTAGACGATGGTCTGCTGGAGGGGGGGATCGGGACCGCGCCGTCCGATGATGAGGCTGTGCCCATGAAAAAGAAAACGGTTATCGATAGGGGCAGGCTCACGATATTCCTCTATAATACCTACACGGCAAAAAAAGACAGGACTGTCTCGACAGGGAACGGTATGCGCGGCGGATTTAAAGGCGTACCCGGTGTCGGGCTGACGAACCTCTATATTGCTCCCGGCTCCCAGACACCGGAAGATCTTATCCGCTCTACCGCGAAGGGACTCCAGGTCACGGAGATCATGGGCGCCCATATGGCTAATCCCATATCCGGAGATTTTTCCGTGGGCGCGACAGGGTTCTGGATCGAGAACGGCAGGATCGCGTATCCGGTGCGGGAGATCACTATCGCGGGCAATATCCTCGACCTTATGAAGAACGTCGACGCTGTCGGCAATGACCTCCGGTTCCAGGGCAGGATCGGCAGCCCGTCATTGCGCGTGAAGGAACTGTCGATAGGAGGGAAGTGAAAAGAAATAAAGTTGATAATGAACGGATCATTGAAACTATGCAGCAACTTGACAAAACCTCATAATACTGTTATGGGTCTGCTAATAATGTTACTCAGCTCATATCTGATCAACAGAGAAACTTAAAAAACGATTTGTGAAAGGAGCAAAGGCAATTGTAGTTGCAATTCGACCAAATATACCATAAGGAGAAGAATGATGAAACACAAAGGATCCGATAGCCTGAAAGGTTTCTTGATTTCTTCGGTGGTTATAATAATCGGACTTGGTTTTATTGTATAAAGCGCGTCTGCAACAAACGGCTACTTTGCCCATGGAAGAATCTTGCGAAGTACCTCATCGGCCGGCGCGGCTACTTTGGGTTCAGCCAAACTCCGTCAGTGCTCCAAGACCTTGAATCGTGGACACGGCGGCGGCTCCGTTCTATCATCTGGAGACAATGGAAGCGAGGAATGACCCGGTACGCGGAACTCAGGCGGCGGGGAATCCCTCACTTTCAAGCGGCAGTCGCAGCAGGCGCACCTAAAGGCCCGTGGCGTATGGCGCGACACGCCACCACCATACAGCGGGCGTTCCCGAATGCCTATTTTGATTCGCTCGGACTTCCGCGATTAGTTGCTCGCAACGCTTAACCAGCCGAACCGCCGTGTACGGACCCGTACGCACGGCGGTGTGACAGGGAAAGCCCGTGAGGGCATACCTATGTTAATTATTGTGCAATCTCAATTTTCATAGGTCCGATTGCAACGATCATATCATGTTCTTTTCTATTTTTACCGTTGCCATGAACACCGGGATCGCAACAACAAGGATCGACGACATGATCCAGAACGAATAAAGGTAATCATATCTGGCGATCAGGAACCCCGCCAGGATGGGGCCGGATGCATGACCGATGTCGAATATCGTCCCGAAGGTCCCCATGGCCGTGCCGAAATGTTTTTCCTGACAGATGTCCGCCACAAGAGCCGCGGATGATGACGTTACAAAAGACTCGCCGAGCCCGAAGAAGACCGCTGCGACCATCAGGGACCAGAAGTCCCCGAGCAGGGGGATGGCTCCGAATGCTCCGGCGCAAAGAAACATGCCGATGACGATGAGCGGTTTTCTTCCGAACCGGTCGGATGTTCTTCCCATCACCGGTTTCGAAACTATCGTGACCGCGATCTGGATGCCCCAAAGCAGACCGGCCTGAAATTCGTTCATACCGGCAACGGTGACGGCATAGATCGGGAGGAATGCCTCCAGTGCACCCACTGTTAGGTTCTGGAGCCCTTCCATGCTTGAAGTAATAACAATGCGCTTATCGCTCATCACCTCCCTGATACCGGAAATGAACCGCTTGTAAGCATCTCTCAAGTTTTTGCCATCAACTCCGGTTTTGCCATTGTGCAGAATTTCCACGGCAAGGAGTAAGGACAGCATGCCGGCGACGCCGCTCGCGAGATAGGCCATTTGGAAGTCCGGCAAAGCGGGATTCGGCGCATCGGCCATATTGTGAAGAATAAATCCGCCCAGGGGCGCTCCAAGAAGATTTCCGATGATCGTTATGGATGAAAACCATGAAAGCATCTCGCCCTTTTTCGTCCCTGCGATATCCGCTACGACAGCCATCGAAACAGGACCGTAGATCGCAGTAGCAAGGCCATGGACGAACCGGACAACTATCAGCAGCCGGTAATCGCGCACCAGAAGATACATGAAGGGCATGACCGCAAAAACCACGAGTCCGATGAGCATGGTCCGCTTTCTGCCGATAATGTCCGAAAGCGCGCCGGCAGGGAGCTTGAAGAAGATGCCCGTGACCGTCGATATGCCCACGGCGAACCCGATTCCCTCGGGCCCTGCGCCAAGATAGAGGGCGAAGAGGGGCAGCACCGGGCTTCTCGCCAGGGCATAGGACAGCCGTGCGATGAAGCCCACAGTGCAGAGTGCGGCGAAAGGGGACATCAGTTTTGACATGTTCGTGCTCTCTCGCTCAGTGCTTAGCCGGTGCCTGCCGGTCGAAATAGATGTTCTTGCCGCCGATGCTGACGGGTATGCCCATCGCAACTTCGGCATGGATTAGTCCCAGCGCCCGTGCAGCAGCACCGACTCGCTGTTGTACCCTGTTGTCGACATTATGGATGCTTGCGGTTTTAGCCGCCGAAGAGAGGGCAACGCCGATGTCCATCATGCGCATGACGCAGTGAGGGCCCGTGTATCCCATTTCTTTGGCCTTCATCTGTTTATTCTTGGTGAACTCCGCGCACGATGGATACCCGCATGCCCCGCAGTCATACCCGGCGGTGACGGGCTTGGAAAGGCCGATAAGCAGGAGGGCTTGTGAGTTCTCGATGTTCAACGCGTCCCGGAGCCAGAATGCCTCGTTGGTGCTCTTCGGCGCATATTCCCTCATTGCGTTCGCGATCTTCTGAAGGTCTTCGTCTTTGGTGACCACCACTATTTCGAGAAAGTCTTTCCCGCCCGCCTTCGGCGCAGTTCTGGCCGATGCGGCCATAAAGTTTATCGCCATTTCCGCAACCTGTTTCATGACAAACCTCCTTATTTAATGTGATGCCATTGTCCACACGAATCCTGCTGCCGCCGATCCAGCAATGACCGGAACCATTCCCCACTTGAACCTCTGCATGCCGATAAAGGCGACCACCGATGCCGCGAGGGAATACCAATCGAAACCGCCGGTGTCCGGCACGAGCGTATGATGAGTGAAGAGGACGGCGAGGTTCAGCACGACGCCGACCACGGCCGCGGTGATGGCCGAGAGCGCTGTTCCCAGGCTCTTATTTCTCCTGAGCTTTTCAATGTATGGCGCCAGGAGAAATATCATCATGAATGATGGTATGAATGTCACCCACGTGGTGAGCAATCCGCCGATGGCTCCTCCGAGGGCAGGGGAGAGCCCTGAGGCATGATAATACCCGGCGAGGTATCCGACGAACTGGTTCACCATGATGAGCGGCCCTGGCGTGGTCTCCGCCAACCCCAGCCCATCCATCATTTGTTCGGGCATTATCCAGTGGTAGTGGCCCACCGCCTGCTGGCTGATATAGCCGAGCACGGCATAGGCCCCGCCGAAGGTCACGACCGCGGCTTTGCTGAACAGGACCGCGATATCGATGAACGTATCATGCCAGCCTCTCCATAATCCGAGGACAGCGATCGGAAGGAACCACAGGGCAAGAAAGACCGTGAGAACCTTTAACGAGCGCCTCCACCCGCTCTTGACGCCATTTCCGCCGTTCACCGGCGTTGCAGGCGCAGGGGAGGGACTGGCAGAAGGCGTGTTTCCCGCCTTTGCTGAGAGCAAACCCGGCGCGAATGTTCCGGAGAGGTACCCGATTAGTCCCGCCGACAATACAATGACCGGGAAGGGAACATTGAAGAAATAAATGCAGACAAAGGCCGCTGCCGCAAGGGTGTAGAGAAATTTCGTCTTTAACGCCTTTTTCCCGATGCGCAGCACTGCCTCAAAAACAATTGCGACAACGGCGGGTTTCAAACCATAGAACAACGCCGCCACCGCGGGTACGCTGCCGAGCGAGGCATACATCCATGCGAGCAGCCAGAGGATGAATATGGAAGGAAGGACGAAGAGCCCGCCTGCCATGATACCGCCCCATTTCCCTTTCAGGAGCCAGCCGATGTACGTTGCGAGCTGCTGAGCCTCGGGGCCGGGAAGTAGCATGCAGAAATTCAACGCCTGCAGGAAATGGTCTTCTGCTATCCATTTTTTCTTTTCGACCAGGTCCTTGTGCATGATCGCTATCTGGCCCGTAGGGCCTCCAAAACTGATAAACCCCAGTTTGAGCCAGTAGCGGAAGGCTTCTGCGAAAGATATTCCCGGTGGAGTCATGTGCCTTTCTCCTTATCCTGCGAGCTCAGGTTTTCGATGCATACAGCATGTCAAATACGGCCATGCCTTTCTCAAGAGTTGTTTCGTCGGTGTTTTCCGTTTTTCGGATGCCGGTCAGGATTTCCTCGACCCCGCTTGTTTCCGGATTGTTATATTTTTCATCTTTTATATCGAGGTCATGAACGATTTCCGCGATCCGTTTGATTGCTTTATCTTTAATGCCGAAGGATTTGGCCAGGACCTCGAAGGTGCAAAGGTCTCCCTGATGCGTGAACTCTGCTCCGCGGATGTCGAAGGTGGAAAACTGTTTATCCAGGGACCCCAATTCTTTTTCCTCGATGAACCGGAACTTCGCCCCGGGATCGATGAACCGCCTGATCAGCCACGCGGAAGCCATACGATCCACAAAGGGTTTTTTGCGCGTGACCCAGGTTTTTCCCTGATACTCTGCGCTTCGTTTTGGGGTGAGTACAGCTGTCTGTTCTTTGATGGGCGGAGTGGACATGCCTTTTACCTCGTCTTCCATGGTCTTTATGCGCTTCTGTAATAACTCACCGTGCTTTGAGGCGAAAAAATCCACTTTCCGTATATCCTCAAACTCTTTTTTATCCTTGTTCAACTGCTCGGATAGTTTTTTGACGTTCTGACCTCTGCCGCCTTTTCTGATATTGCTTATTTTCCGTTCAAGTTCCTCAAGCTTTTTTCCCATGTTACGATAATCGTTCTCCCGCTGCCCGTTGAACAAGGCTATGACCTCGCTATCCGTCATGGTTTCCACCTCCGGTACCTTTACGAAGGTACCGTCACCCCCCATTGACGCGACCTCTGAGACCAGCCACTCGCAGAGTTCATAGTGCTCAACATTGTGGGGAAGGATGTACACAGCGCCCTTGAGTTGCACTGCCCCGGACCGTGCCAGCTTCCTCCATATTTTCATCCGATTGCTCACAGGGTGCGAGGGTACGGTATAAAAGATCAAAAGCCATTTGTTGTGAGGAGCGAGTGACATGGCGTTTCTCCGTTTTTTTTAAATAGGGCATGAAGCATAGCGTTTTTACCCTTCGCACTATGCTCTCTGCCTCTCTTGCTACGCGTCTGCATAGCACAGGTCATTGTCTCCATACTGACAATCATCAGGTTTTATCAGCCGTTCGGCTTCCCGTTGCTCCGCGGCCAGGGCATTGTGAATGTCCTCGTAGTCGGCTGCTTCCGCAAAAGCGACCTCGATTAATTTTTCTTCCATGTTCTCAGCAAAAGTACGTACAGGTTTCCGCCGGACAGCAAGTTCGAGCGAGTCCGTTACTCCGAATTCTGCGAGGGCTGCTGCCGTCAGCCGCTCCTCAGCCCTTTCAAACAGAGACTGTATGGTTTTTAACAGGGTCTTCATTGTTTTATCCTCCCTTCTTCTATTAATGTAACTCATGCTATTAATGTAACACATGTAACATATATTGTCAAGAAGAATAAATCGGCTTTTGACGTTGTCGGAAAGGAGGAATGCCTTGCGGGCAGGGCGTGAAGGTACTTGCGAAGACGTTTCCCGTAGATAAATGAGCAGATAGATTTTAAAAAAAGTCCATAAAAACTTGACATTACACGGACCTCGTGTATAATTTCAGTATTGTCTGTGAAATATGGAGTGAACGCATTCCCCGTAGCTTGCTGCGGGGTTAGCGAGCGATTGCGATTATGTTCTTCCCTTGAGAATCGTTATTCTCTGTCCCGCCAGAGCGGGACTGCAGGGAGCTTCAATGGAGGTTTAGATGTCTTTCCTTGCACCGCGGATTGCTCCGGGTATCGGAGTGGCGATGGCCCGTGTGGCCGTCCGGTTCTATTTTTTCAGTCTACTGTTGGTTCTCTCCACCATCTATCTGCCACACGCTTCATCAGCCAAGCCGTATGGTCTCGCTGTTGTCGCACTGCTCGCCCTGAGCATGGTCGTTTTCCTCTATAACTTTTCCTGGGACAAATATGAACCCCGTGTTTTTACTCTCGTGCATCTCTTCTCGAGCTCCTTCATGACGGCCCTGCTGGTCTATTTTACCGGTGGACTTCAAAGCAGCTATGGTTTGCTGTTTTTCCTTATCATATTGTTTTCCTATTTTTACAACCTTGCTGAGATGTTCTCAATAACCACTGTCGTGACCCTGTTCTATCTTCTTCCGTATATCTATGACGGTCCGCATTCGCGCCACATAGCCATATCGGCTGTGACGGTTCTTTTCTTTTATCTCGGCACGTATATTCTCTACGGCGTGACCAGATTTGTCCTTAAGAAAAACAGCGTACTTGAGGACCTTAACGCAAAGCTTTCAGATTTATATTCCATTACGGCCGTCACTCTTAGGAATATGGAAAAGGATGCTCTTCTTGAATCCCTTTCGGAAGGGCTCAAAGAACATCTCCCTTCAACCTACGCCATTGTGCTGTTATTCGACGACAAGCTCAATCTGGTGATGCGCATCGCCTGTCCCGTACGAACACTCACCTGGGAGCCGTTGATCGGCACGATCTATCCTCCCGATCGGCTTATGGGTATCCGCGCTTTGCTCGAAACCAGACAGCCGAAGGTATTCCGGCTTGATTTGGGTGAAACGGACAATGACCTGAGGACGATTGTTACCAAGAAGACGCGGTCCGTGCTTATCGTTCCGATCAGGATTGGTGCTGAAAATGTCGGCGCGATGGTCTTTGGAGAGGAACGGGACTGGGAACGCGCCCCGTTCAATAATGAAGCAATACAGCTTGCGATTGCCATCTCCCGACAGGTCGGCATAGGGATCAATTTGTGGTGGTGCCATGAAAGGCTCACGGAAGCGCGGCATAACCTCGAGATCTCTCATGATAAGATGATAAAAGCCGAGCGTCTGGCCACTCTCGGCGAGGTAACGAGGGCGGTGGAACATGAGATCAATAATCCGCTGAATGTCATCGTGAACTGGGCTGAAATTTATCGGGAGGATGATGACATCGATCCGGAAGTGAGAAAAAAATTTCAAGTGATCTATGAGATGGCGATGCGTATACAGACAGTGATCAAAAAACTTGGTGAAATCAAAGATGCCAGGTCCATAGAATTTCTCAAAGGCCAGAAAATGACTGATATCGAATAACGCTGGTGATCCTGGGTTGGACTTTTCTTCTTTTTCAGCGGGGTTTTTTTGCAGCGAGAGCCGCCGCTTTTGAAATGTTTATGGGTGCCTTGAACACATTCGTGTATGATTAAACACAACGACAAGACCAAGCACGCCAATATCGAGGTTAACCTGAACAAGCTCTATGAGCAGGTCCTCAAGGCGAAGGCAGACTGGCAAAATACGTTCGATTCTATTTCCGACATGATCTGCATCCTTGATAAAGATGCGCGGATAACCAGGATGAATCGGTCCTTTAGCGCCCGGATGAAAAAACCCTATGAGTCTCTGCTCGGAGCGCGTTGTTATGAGGCCATTCACTCAACGTGTTCACCATCAACGTGTCCCTTCAGTACCGTTATGGAGACCAAACAGTCGATCCGGAACGTGATGGAGATACAGATAGGGGATTCTGTCTTTACGACTTCACTTTTTCCGTTCTTCGATGCGGAGAGCAAGCTGCATGGCGCTGTCTATCTTTTCCGTGATATTACGGACCAGAAGGTACTTGAAAACAAATTAATGCAGTCCGACAAAATGGCGGCTATCGGCACCCTTGCCGCAGAAATAGCGCATGAAATAAACAACCCGCTCGACTACATCACTAATTACCTTTACCTTCTGTCCGAATCACTTCCCCCGGAATTCGGCAAGCGAGAATATTTGAAAAAGATTGAGGCAGGGATCGATAACCTTGCCGCTTTGACGCGTGATCTCCTCGAATTTTCACGACCGCAGATAGATGTTTTTGTGCCTCTCGATATGCACCGGGTGATAGATGAATCCCTGGAATTCTCGGGGAAATACCTCCAGGAAAAACAGGTTAAAGTAATCAAGGACTACCGGTGCCGGCCCCACCATGTCTCCGGGTCCGTGCGGATGCTTCAGCAGGTATTGCTGAACTTGATACTTAATTCTCTTGATGCTATGGCGAATGGGGGAACGATCAGTATTACTACGTTCTGTCGTGAATCTCATTTTGTTCTGGAATTGGCGGATACGGGTATCGGTATACCGGAAGCGAATCTTCAGAGGATATTTGAGCCTTTCTTTACCACCAAAAAGAACTTTGAGAAAAGGGGGACGGG
>Ga0209342_10003883_pt1 | contig 15647 bp, 11 predicted proteins | sample RifCSP16_2_FD_184023 | JGI IMG/M metagenome (GOLD analysis project Ga0209342, IMG submission 184023) | Soil microbial communities from Rifle, Colorado - Rifle CSP2_sed 16_2 (SPAdes) (version 2) | ecosystem: Environmental > Terrestrial > Deep subsurface > Rock core/Sediment | place: Rifle... | reverse complement strand
GGGTGACACGGTCATCAACCGCTTCAACGTACCCGTCAGTGAGAGCTATCGGAAGGGCGGCAAACTACGGGTGCAGGTGTTGATGTACAAAACGGAGCCGGTCCCAGCGGTGGACGATGGGGGCAGTCAGGTGGCCGCCTGGGTGACGCTGGTGCCGGATGAGGGTGTGGAGGACCAACTCGGCTGGTTCGAGTATCACCCGGCTGGCCGTTACGTGGCTCGCACGGGGCACGAGTACTTCGCCCGGCTGGGGAGTGAGGTTGAAGTGCTGGGGTTCGAGGCTCGGCAGGTGGAGGCTCATCCTGGGCAGACGCTGCCAGTGACAGTGTACTGGAAGGCGGCGCGGACGCCCACAGTGAACTACCGGGTCTTTGTGCATCTGCGAGGGGCAGATGGCAGCCTGTGGGGTCAATCGGACAAGGTGAACCCGGCCGACTTCCCGACCACGCACTGGGGAACCGAGCGATATGTGTTGGACAGGCACACGGTGACGATCCCGGCTGACATACCTGCCGGGCGATATCAGTTGTTCGTCGGATTGTGGGACGAAGCGACGGGGCAGCGCGCGCCGGCGTATGACGAGAGCGGCGCTTATCTGGGGGACAGTGTCCCCTTGCCGGTGTTCGTCAACGTCCAACCGTAACTTGACTATGATTTTTGCCAAAGAGACAAGTCATAAAAGAATCCAGAAATGGATCCGCGCAGTAGACTTCCCGTTTGTGGCAGTGTTGACTTTGGCTGCCGTTCTGCGTTTGACATACATTGGCCAGTACAAGTTTATCGTAGATGAAGCAACACTCCTCTATTCGGGATTGAGATTGGGCCGCGATGGTCAGTGGACTTGGCTGTCGGCCAATGCTACGGCGTGGCGAGTTCTGGCCGGACACTCGCCCCTTAACGTGTACCTCGCCGCTATCCCATACCTGTTTTCTCCGGATCCACGCTTGGGGCGTCTATGGGTAGCGCTGTTAGGGATCGCGGCAGTGGCGATGATGTACTGGGTGGTGCGGCGCTATTTCAATCAACGAGCAGCGCTCATTACCGGTTTGCTGCTGGTCGTGCATGCACCCCTTGTTGATTGGAGCCGTTTTGTCTGGAATTCGAATTACGCTCAGCCATTTATCGCCGGTTGGGTCCTGACCGGCTTGCTCGGTTACTACGAGGGGAAACGTTGGGCGCAGACTGTGCATTGGCTGGCGCTCAGTTGCGCGATCCAGGCTCATCCTGGCAACACCTTGCTGCTCCCACTTTCCCTGTTCTTGATCGTGACCGGCTGGCTGCGGCATAAGCCTGAGCGAGCTGCCTCCGTGCGCGCCACGCTGCTAGGGTGGGCGTTGTTTGCAGCCAGTTTGGTGCCCTGGGGGATCGGCTTAGTCACCGCGAATCCGTCGATGCTCACGGCTCAAGTCATTGGCCAGGCGGCGACCGATATCGCGCAGCCGAAATATCGTTTCGATTTCGGCAAAATAGTCGAAAAATTCGCTAACCTAACAGGCCCGGCAGGGCGCCGCCTGCACCCGGACATTTTTGTCAACCAGACAATGTTTGTCGCGAGCCAGGGTGCCGGGAACTGGTTACCGCCTGCCTGGTTTGAGAATGTGTTTACTGCACAAGCCGGGTTAACCTTCACGGCGATGCTTATCATGTTAGCAAAGGGATGGCGACGGTCACCAAATATACCTGTAATACTGGTGGCTCTGTTAGGGCTTTGGCCGCTGACTGCGTTCTTTGTATCACCTGTACCAGTCGCTCAATCCTACATGATGACACTGGTATTTGGCGGGCTGCTGAACCTGGGCGCGGTCTTAGCCTACATTGCAGACCGAAATGTCTGGGCTGCTTGGCTTGTATCTGGCCTGCTTGGGGCCATCATCATCTCACAATCCTGGCTGACAATAGCGACTGTCCGCGACTATTACTTGGCCGGCAATCAGGGCCGATTTGATGCGCCATTGGATTCGCATTTGTCGACTATAAGGGAATGGAACGTTGCCAGAGATGGCAGAGAAATGATCATTTTGGCCGAGATTCCAGAAATCAAACGGGAACCGTTTACTCAACTTAAGTACTGGCGTATCTTCACCGAGGGATACCCGGCGCGGCTGGTGCTGATGGACCCGCCTCAGGGCGTGCCCATTCCAGCCGGGGGCGCGCTGGTGGCCAGCACCTATGGCGGCGAAACCATCCCCGCGCTGTTCGGCGAAGGCAACACTTCGGGTGTGCTCGCAAATGGCGAACCCATGTATCGGTGGATCGTCGTGCCATCTGTGTCGGATGTGTCTCTTATCCTCTACCCGGCCAGATTCTCCCTCTTCGCCAATGGCGCGCGCATCGTCGGCATCAGTGCCAAGCAAGACCCGCAGCCCGGCGCAGGTTGGTCCGTCGTTCTGATCTGGAACGTTGAACGTACTGACGTGGCCGACAATTACTCCTTTTCCGTCCGGTTAGTAGACGAGCAGGGTAACCGCTTCGGGCAGGTAGACGGGTTGAGCCTCGACGGCGGCCTGTGGCGAGTTGGCGACACCGTGTTCAACCGCTTCACGGTTCCGGTTAGCGCCGATTATCCGGGCGGCCCCCTTCGCGTCCAACTGCTCACGTACAAAACCGACATCATTCCGGTCGTGGACGAAGGCGGCGTGCCAGTCGTCACTGAGATGGCGCTTGTGCCCGACGAAGCTATCGCCGATCTACTTGGCTGGTTTGAGTATCATCCCGCCGGTCGCTTTGTTGCGCTCACGCCGCATCAGTACTTCGCGCGGCTTGGCGAGCAAATAGACCTGCTTGGTTTCAGTGTGTCGCAAACCATCGCCCACCCCGGCGAATCGATTCGCGTCACGCTGTACTGGAAAGCCGCGCAAATGCCGACGACCAACTTCCATGTCTTCGTCCATCTGCGCGACGCGAACGGCAACCTCGTCGGGCAATCGGACAAAGCGGATCCTGGCGACTCGCCGACCAGCCACTGGACGACGGCGCAATACCTTGCCGACGATCACAGCCTCGTCATTGCGCCCGATACACCGCCGGGAAGCTATCAGTTGTTTGTGGGGCTGTGGGAAGAGTCGACCGGCAGAGCAACCGCCTACAACGAGTCGAGCACATTGCTTGGTGACAGTGTCCCACTCGGCATCTTCGTGGCTGTGCAGCCGTAATGACCCTCCGCATCTTGGGCATCGAAACCTCCTGCGACGAAACGTCCGCCGCCGTCGTCGAAGACGGTCGGACGATCCTCTCCAACGTCATCGCGTCGCAGGCCGACTTCCACGCGCAGTACGGCGGCGTGTTCCCCGAGATGGCCTCGCGCATGCACATCGAGGCCATCTATCCCGTCATCACGCAAGCGCTCTCCGAAGCAAAAACGACTCTCGACGACATTCACGCCGTGGCCGTCACGCGCGGGCCGGGGCTGCCGGGTTCGCTCATCGTCGGCGTCAACGCGGCCAAAGGCATCGCCCTCGGTCGCGGCCTCCCGCTCCTCGGCGTCAGCCACCTCGAAGGCCACCTCTATTCGCTCTTCCTCATCGAGCGCGACGCGCAGTTTCCCGTCATGTGTCTCATCGTCTCCGGCGGCCACACCGAACTCGTGCTAATGACCGATCATCTCAAATACAAACGACTCGGCGGCACGATTGACGATGCGGCAGGCGAAGCATTCGATAAAGTGGGACGCATGCTCGGGCTTCAGTATCCGGGCGGCCCGCACGTGGAAATAGCCGCCGCCCAAGGGGACGCCGCCGCGTATCCGTTCCCGCGCCCGCGGCTGGAGGGAACGCACGACTTTTCGTTCAGCGGACTCAAAACAGCAGTGCTGCGCGAACTCAAACGACAAGCGCCCGGTCTGCGCCCCGGCGAGGAGCCGCCGCCCTCACATCTGTCCGTCGCCGACCTCGCCGCGAGTTTTCAGGCCGCTGTCGTCGAGGTGCTCGCTGAGAAAACCATTGCCGCCGCGCGCGAATACAGCGCCCAAGCGATCTTCATCGCGGGTGGCGTGTCGGCCAACACAGCCCTTCGCGCCGAAATGGAAAAGCGGGCCGGTTCACTGCCCGTCCGTTTCCCCCCGCTCGTCCTCTGCACCGACAACGCGGCCATGATCGCCGCCGCCGGACATTTTCGCTTCATGGCCGGTCAGCGCGACTCGCTCGACTTCGACGTGAAGCCGAACTGGAAGTTGGAATAACATTGAAGTCTATCTGGTATTGTTGCACAGGGCAAGCGCCTGTTTTAGGCCGGAAGAGTCCACCAGAAGCACTTCCAGCCAGACGTTGGTATCCACAAGATACATCAGATTCCCCACCACTCGAGCGATTTCTTCTGCAACTCGACTGAGGTGAATTGATGGCGATATTCCGAGAGCGCACCGGCCCAACTCATGCGGAGTCGGTCTTGCCTTCGATTCGTTTTCGGCGAGTTGACTCTACTGGCCAGCAAAAACCGGGCAAAGTCTTCTACTTCCTGCCGCAAGTCGGGGGGCAATTCTTCGATCAACTTTTCGAGCGCTGTCATAGCTGCCTCCATGGTCGGATTATACTCCGCCCTCTGGCCTTCGCCAGCCACCCGTAATTGAAGGTTTGGAACCTTCGGGATGTTATGCTCAATCCCCTTCGTGATTCTTCGTGCGACTTCGTGGAAGAGAAAGTCACCCGAACTTGCGAAACACGACCTCTGGAAATTTCTGCGAACAGTAATCCAGATCGAACTGCGAATTGAACAACGCCACCAGTCGCTCCCCGTTGTCGCGCACGCGGTGCAGACCGCGCCCCCAGGGCAGGCGGTCAATCACATCCTGCGGCCCCTCCACCCAGCGCGAGAACTTGAAACTCATCGGCTCCAGCACGGTGCTCACGCCGTACTCTGACTCTAAGCGCGCCCGCACCACGTCGAACTGTAACATGCCGACGACGGCCAAGATCGGATCGCGACGATAGGCGTCCGTGTCGTACAGCATCTGCATAGCGCCCTCGGTTTCGAGCTGCGCCAGCCCTTTTTGAAACTGCTTCTGTTTGCTGATGTCCGTGTTCCGCAAAACGGCGAAGTATTCCGGCTGGAAGCGCGGGATGGGCGCGAACTTGAACTTGCCGCCCGCCGCCAGCGTGTCGCCGATGGCAAACTGCCCATTGCTCGGCAGGCCGATGATGTCGCCCGGATACGCCTCGTCGAGCACTTCGCGCTCGTTGGCAAAAAACTTGTACGGGCGTGGCAGGCGGATCGTCTTCCCGCTCTGCGCGTGATGCACGCTCATATCGCGCTCGAACTTGCCGGAGCACACCCGCAGGAATACGACCGTGTCGCGGTGGTTCGGATTCATATTGGCTTGAATCTTGAAGATGAAGCCGGAGAAACTTTCCCGATCCGGCTCAACGAGTCCGGCGTCGCTCGCATATGGGCGCGGCGTGGGGGCCATTTCTACAAAGGCATCGAGAAAGAGCCGCACGCCGAAGTTCGTCAGCGCGCTGCCGAAGTAGGCCGGCGTCTGTGCGCCGTGCAGAAGCAGTTCGTGATCGAGTTCAAAGCCCAGGCCGTCGAGCAGATGCAGATCGGACTGAAGCTTCTCGATCTCGGTGTCGCTGAGGAACTCGCGCAGGAGCGGCGAGTCGAGCGGGATAACGGTCTCGGGCGCGGCGGTGGCGTTGTGCGCGGTGCGGTCGAAGAGGTACACCATTCGGGTGAGGCGGTCGCACACGCCTCTAAAGTTCGGGCCGTCGCCAATCGGCCAGTTCATCGGAATCGGCTGCATCCCAAGAATCTTCTCAATCTCGTCGAGCAGATCGAGCGGGTCGCGCGCGGGTCGATCCATTTTGTTGATGAAGGTGAAAACCGGGATGCCGCGCTGTTTGCAGACCTCGAACAATTTGCGCGTCTGCGCCTCGATGCCTTTGGCGGCGTCCAGCACCATCACGGCGCCGTCGGTGGCGGCGAGGGTGCGGTACGTGTCTTCGGAAAAATCCTCGTGGCCGGGCGTGTCGAGCAAGTTAATCACGCGCCCGTTGTACGGGAACTGCAAAACGGTGGATGTGATCGAGATGCCGCGCTCGCGTTCCATCTCCATCCAGTCGGAGCGGGCGTGGCGCTGGTTGCGGCGCGCGCGCACACTGCCCGCGAGATGAATCGCGTTGCCGTAGAGCAAAAGCTTTTCGGTCAGCGTCGTCTTGCCCGCGTCCGGGTGCGAGATGATCGCAAACGTCCGCCGCGCGGCGATCTGTTCGGCGAGAGAGTTTGTCAGCGTAATGTCAGGTAAGGCCATAGTCTTACCGCAGGGCACGTGGAGAGCGCAGAGTGATTCATGGAATTCTCTACGGACTCTGCGCTCTCTGCGGTGAAATTCACAGAAATAAAACGGCCACGGAATTGCCCCGTGACCGTCGGGTGACGCAGCGGAATTGTATCACAGACTCATTGCTCTCGCGCATCGTGATAAGATCGCCCCATGAGAATTGCCCGTCTCACCATCATCGCCGTCTTTCTGTCGGCCCTCTTCGCCCCTCTCCCTGCCTCGGCCCAAACAGAACTGGTCGCCAACGGCGGCTTCGAGTCGTTCGACGGCACAGGCCTCGCGGCATCGTGGTCGCGCTGGTGGGAAGAGATTCCGAATCCAGGCGACGGCAGCCTCAATTACGCCTACAAACCTGACTGGTCGCCCGAATCGAATCCGGCCCTGGTCCACAGCGGCGGCCAGTCGCAGCACATCGGCACGGCGTGGAACCCATGGCACGCCGGAGTCTTTCAGACCATCACCGCCCCGCCCGGCGCGCGCATCCGCATCACAGCCTACGGTCGCGTATTCGCTTCGACGCCCGATTTTCCGAATCCATCCGACGGCGCAGTGCAAGCGCGAATGCAGATCGGCGCCGATCCCGAAGGCGGAACCCAATGGTGGTCGGGCGCGGTGCAATGGTCGGGCATGGGCAGCCCGCACGACACGTGGCAGCCGTTCACGCTCGAAGTGACCGCTGGAGCAAGCGGCAGAGTCACCATCTTCCTCTCGGCCAACTACAAAGGCGACAGCCGCTATCATCTCGACGTATGGTGGGATTCGGTTTCTGCACAACTGCTCGACACCCTGCCCACACCGACGGCGACCCCCATCCCCGCACCGACTCAACCGTCCGTGCAGCCGACGACTCGACCCAGCCCCACCGTTCCCGTGGCCGCCGCCACCGAATCTCAACCCATACCCACGAGTACGGGCGTTCAATTGAACGCCCCGACGGCCCCAACCGAAGCGCCCACTCAAGCCACCACCGGTGCGGCCTGCGTGACCGTGTTTGAAGACGTGAATAGCAACGGACAGTTCGACAGTGGAGAAGGATCAATAACCGGCGCACAGGTTCGGATCACAGACGCGAATGGCGGAACGCAGACATTCACCGCCGACGGTGCAAGCGAGCCTCACTGCTTCAACGATTTGCCGCTGGGCGCGTACAAAATTTCAGTCTCGCTCCCCGCAGGCTACAACCCCACCACTGGCAACCTCATGACGGTCAACCTCAATCCGGGCGACCGGACCATCACATCGTTCGGCGCGCAATCGACTCGCGTGAACCAGCCCGCGCCGACCGTGGCACCCGCCAACGCAAGCGGATCATCATCAACGTTGATCATCGTGCTCGCCGTCGTCGGCGTGGTATTGTTGGCAGTCGTCGCCGCTGTGGGGATCGTGGTATCGCGGACACGGGGTTTGTAGAGACGCTCCGCCAGAATCTCATTCACCTCATCCCACGCAATCGCCTCGCGTGGCCGGTGCGGATGCTCGCGTCGCTCGCAGGCAATGCCGGAGTCGGTGATGACAACGGTGTAGTCGGCTTCGGGGTTGTAGGGCATTGGTTTGTAGGGGCGAACCTGTGTGTTCGCCCAGGGCAGACACATCGGTCTGCCCCTACGAAATGATTCCCGCCCCAGCCGAGGCTTTGCACACGTAAATCTCCGGCTTCAATCCGGTCGCAGTCTCGTATCGCTTCGCCAGTTCGCGTTTGAAATCCTCAGCCACAGCCGAGGCCACGAGCGCCACAGCACAGCCGCCGAATCCCGCGCCCGTGAGCCGCGCGCCGAAACAGCCATCGAGCGATTGGGCCGCGCTCACCATCGCGTCCAACTCAGCACAGCTCACCTCATACAGATCGCGGAGGGTGCGGTGCGACTCATTCATCGCGTGCCCAAAGGCGGCGATGTCGTTTCGCTTCAGCGCGTCCACCGCCGTCACCGTGCGGTCGCATTCTTCGACGATGTGCTGGGCCCGCTTCGCCACTTCGGGCGAAAGCAGATGCGCATACTTCTCGAAGTCGGCCACGCTCACGTCGCGCAGGGCGCGGATGCCGGGCAGCACCGCCGCAAACGTGCGCACCGCTTCCTCGCACGCGGCGCGGCGGTTGTTGTATTCGCTCTTGCCCAGTTCGCGGCGCTTCATCGTATCGGCGATGACGATGGCAACATCGGTCGGGAGCGGAACGGGCTGCCAGTCGAGCGTACGGCAGTCGAGGAGCAAAGCGTGATTCGTTTGCCCGTTGGCGCACGCGAACTGATCCATGATTCCGCAGTTGACGCCGACGTATTGGTTCTCTGCCTTCTGGCACAACAGCGCGAGATCCATTCCATTCTTCCGCCATCGGCCGAGTTCGCGCCACGCAACGGCAAACGCCAACTCCACCGCCGCGCTCGAACTCAGCCCCGCGCCGCGCGGCACGTCGGACGAGTACACGGCGTCCATACCGGAAACGGCCAACCCGGCGTCCCTGAGAACGTGCGCCACACCCGCAGGGTAAAGCGTCCAGCCGGGCAGCGGATCGCCCTTCACGTCTTTTCGATCCGTGGTTTCAGTCACCCGGAACGTCGCCGCTTCATTCATATCCAACGCGCATACCGATGCGAGCCGGATGTCGTCACGGCGGACGGCAAGATACACAGCGCGATCAATCGCGGCGGGCAGCACCCAGCCGTCGTTGTAATCCACGTGCTCGCCGAGAAGGTTGACGCGACCGGGCGAACGCACGACGAAGGCCGGTTCGCTGCCGAAAGATTTTTTGAAGTGGGTGATAACGTTATCAGGAATCATCTTTTCAACTCTGCAACCGCAATCCACTCGCCTGCTTGCCCGGCCAGCGAGAGTGCGCGTTGCAACACACCCGCCTGAGTGAGGTCGGCGATGACTTTCTCGACGTCGGCGTGTTTCCAGCCGAACAGTTTTGTCACGTCGCGCAACTGCGCCGCGCCCACCGAGCGGAAATACAACTCGGCCAACTTGCGCCGCGCTTCGCGGTGGGTGATGGGGCGCGCTTCTTCAGGCAGCTTCGGGTAATGGTTGGTTACGATGTCGTAGATGAAAGCGTACCGCCACGCCCCTGCCTGCGCTACTCCGACCGGCAGAATCTTGAAATCGGCCTGCAGGTCTTCGAGCGCCTTATTGAAACGGCTGTCGCTCTCGCGGCTGGAGAGGCGGGCGGCCTTGCGCAATGCCACCGAGTCCAGCGCCCCTTCGTGGAGTAGCGCTTCATAGACTTGCTTGGCCTGTTGTGTCAGCAGACCTTGCTCATGTAACAGTAAATAGTCCCCGCGGGGGTCGCCATAGTTCTCGCTGAGTGCGTAGAAATATGGAGCAACATCCAACGCTATTATCGTCGCCTTCTTGCGCAACACTTTGGCGTAATACCACTTGCGCGCGCCGAGCAGTGAGTCTTTCCAGCCCCACGTCACGTGGCCGGGGTCGTCGTGCGCGTCGGCCACCGGGCGATCTCCGGCGACGGCGGCCCACAGGCTGGGCAGGGTCACGTCCTTGATGGGCCAGAAGTAGATGAAACCGCGCTCGTTCACAAACGCAACTGCCTGCTCTTTGGTTTTCAGCCGCAGGGACGGCGATTGTCGGAACGTGCGGTTGCGGTAGGTTTGAAGGTGTTTGAGGGCGAGGGAGGGCATGCCGAGGTGAATTATAGTAGGAGCACGCTACATGTGCGATGGCGTTGCACGCGACGCTCGTGGCTGCAGGCATTTGCGGCGACTCTGCGCCTTCGATCATCAGCCCATTTTCAGCCAGCGTGCTTCTCCCAACCTGGCACAAAAGCAGATAAAAGGCTTTTGAAGAGTTTGCCATGATTGGGGACGCGGAGATGCAAGAGTTCATGCACGATGACGTAGTCGCCGAAGGTGCGGCTCTCGCGAAGCAGGCCGGTGTCGAAGGTGAGGCGGCCACGCGAGGAGCAGGACGCCCACTTGCGCCGCATGGGGCGTAGGTGAATCTCTTGTGGTTGTACGCCAATCTTATCGGCCCATTCAGAGACGCGGGTGCGGAAGACAGGGACTGTCCAAGGCTGGCGCTTTGAACGTGTCCGGCGACGCTGATTCTGTTTCTCTGTCACTTCTTTCTCAACTTCAGCAGGGTCTGAATGACCTCTGCCGCCCTGTCTTCATCGAACAAGGCCAGCGTGGCTCTATAAAGTTTGACTTTGAGGGCGCGGGCGGCGTTGGCGTTGGTGCGCCAGTGGGGGTGAGCGTCGAAGAGTGAGTTGATTTCGATGGCCGGGCCGTGCGGGTCTGGCAGACCGTGTTGGCGCAGGGTGACAAAGAGGGTGAAGGTCTCGGCGTCAAGGTTTTTTTCAGCGCGTTCTTTTTGGATGCGGTTGTATTCCTCGACGAGTTTCGAGGCTTGCTCTAAAGCGTCGGCGGTGTTCACTTGCCGGTCGTCGTAGGCGGCGTGGATGGCCTCGGCCCGTTCGCCGATGGAGATCAGGTAGGGCTGGGCGGCTGCCTGATCGTCCACCGTCGCTGTGAGGCTCTTGATCAAGTTGAAGACTTTGACCGGCTCCGGTTCCTGCCCGGCCTTGAGAGCGGCGAGGGTGTCAGCGTCAATCTTGTAGATGGCCTGGGGTTCGCGCACGCCGGTGGAGGTGACGTGCTGCCGTACCAGGTCGGCTGTCTTGGCTTGCAGGTCGGGGTCAGCGAGGAGGCGCGGGGAGAAATGCAAACGTATTTTGGCGTAGAGGTCGGCCAGGCGGGCGTAGTCGGCTACGAACTCACGCAGGAAGGCATCGGGCGAGATGATTTCGTGCAGGCTTTCGAGTTGCTTGAGGAATTTGAAGAAAGTCTCACGGCGATCCTTGTCGGTGAAGTATTCGACGGCTTTGTCTAATGCTCGGTCGTCGCCGCCCCAGGGAACCAGTTTGAGGTAGGCCGGAGCCTGCTCGCGCATCAGAGTTGCAAACGTGGTTTTGAGCAGGTCGAGGTTGGTGATGACACTGTTGACTTCGTCGGAGTCGAAGGCCAGCGCCTTTTCGAGTTTCTCGAAGATGCCGACGAAGTCGAGGACGAAGCCCGATGGTTTCTTCAGCCCGTCGTCATCCTCATAGGGCCGGTTGACGCGGGCGATGGCCTGCAAGAGGGCGTGGTCGCGCATCGGCTTGTCGAGATACATGCAATACAAGATCGGCGCGTCGAAGCCGGTGAGGAGTTTGTCGGTGACGATCAGAATCTTGGGCAGCGTGTCCTTTTTGATAAAGGTCTTGCGCAATTTCTTTTCGGCATCTTCATTAGAGGTGGCCGAAGCAGGGACAGCGCCGGCGCCCCCGGGGGAGGCCGCGCCCTTCGGATACTGTTTCCCGACGTAATACTGTTTGAGCAATTCCGTATCGTTGTGCGCGGCGGTGTACACCACCACTGAGTAGTCGCTTGGTAGATATTTATCCAACGCCTGCTTGTAGAGTGCGCAGGCTTCACGATCCACGCCAACGAGAAAAGCCTTGTAGCCCATCGGCTCGACGTTGGTCTGATAGTGCTCGGCGACGAAGCGAGCCACTTTGTCAACGCGGTCATCGGACTTGAGGAAGGTTTTGAGCGCCACGGCGTGGTCGAGAATCTTATTGAGTTCTTCAATGTCGCTCACGCCTTCGGCGTCAGCCAGCGAGAGAAATTCTTTCTCAAGCGTCTCGCGCGGCACGCGGATGTCGTTGGGGGCGAGGGCGTAATGCAGGGCAAGGGTGGTGCCGTCGGGAATGGACTCGGCGATGGCGTATTTGTCGAGGTAGCCCTGCGGGTCATCTTTGCCAAACGTTTTGAACGTGCCCTGGCCGTAGGCCGTCTTGTCGATGGGCGTGCCAGTGAAGCCGATGAAGGTGCCGTTCGGCAGCGCGCCCATGAGGTAGTTGCCGAGATCGCCGCCGGTGGTGCGGTGGGCTTCGTCCACCAGCACGTAGATGTTGGCGCGGGGGTTGAGGGCGGCGGGCAGGTCGTCGAACTTGTGGATCATGCTGACGATGAGGCCGCGATAGTCGCTGCGCAAGAGGTCGCGCAGGCGGGCCTTGCTCTCGGCCAGTTCGACGGCTTTGAGGCCGTAGGCGCTGAGGTTGGCGAACAACTGCGCTTCGAGTTCGTTGCGATCCACGATCATCAGCACGGTGTTCTTGCCGAGCGAGGGGTGCGGGTGGGCGAGCAGTTGCTCGGCGGCGACGATCATGGTGAAGGTCTTGCCAGAGCCTTGCGTGTGCCATACGAGTCCGGTTCGTTTGTGCGCGTCGAAGGCGCGGGCGACGACCTTTTCGACGGCGCGGATCTGGTGCTGGCGCAGGATGAACTTGCGCAGCTCGTCGTCTTTGCGGGTGAAGAGGATGTAATCGCGCAGCAGGCGGAGGAAGCGCGGGCGGTCGAAGAACGCTTTGACGGAGTTTTCAAACGATGAATGATGAGCGATGAACGATGAATTGTTTCGTTCATCATTCATCGTTCCGCGTTCATCGTTCCATTTGAATACGTTCTTGCGGTCGAGGGACCAGGTGACGCCGTAATAGAAGTCGTGATAGTGGGTGATGTCCCACATCTGCGGCGGGGTGACCATCTCCGGCGTTTCACGGTGATAGCGCCTCACCTGCGTGAGGCCGTGTTCGATGCCGTCCTTTTTGTTCGCGCCCTTGGTCTCTACCAGCGCCACCGGGATGCCGTTGAGGAGGAACACGACGTCCGCGCGGTTCGTGTAGCGGCCATTGGTGTATTCCCATTCGTCGGTGACGTGGAAGAGGTTGTTTTCGAGATGGTCGAAGTCTACGAGCGTTAGATTGAGTTCGCGCTTCTGCGTGGGGTCGTAGACCGACTTGTGCCCGCGCACGTAGAGCAGAAGGTCGTGGTTGCCTTCGATGCCGGTGCGCAGGTTCTCCAGATCGCGGATGACGGCCTGGGGATCAAAGGTGAGACGAGGGTTGAGTTTGCGAAGTTGGTCGCCGAGTATGTCAGTGAAGAACAAACCCGTCTCGCCGCCACGCAAGGTCAGGGCTTCTTCTTGCGAGATGTACGTCCAGCCGATCTCAGCGGCGTAGCGGATGAGCGGGTTTTGGACTTCGGTGCGCTCGGACATGATATTTTGTCGGGGTAATCTAGCTGGGGCTGACCCATGTGTCCGCCCCTACGGGGTTTCGCCGGGAAATGGCGGGGCGGATGGGTGCAGACTATCTTCAGCCCAACGAGCAGGGTTGTTTTGGATGTATTCTCGGATGCGCGCCAGGTCAACCTCGTCACGGATGATGTGTTCCCAATAGTTCCGTTGCCACAGTTTACCCGGAAACGACGCCCAACCCAATTGTTTCACCCCGCGAATGTATTCATTCGTCGTCATCGTTTTGACCCATTGGATGATGGTTGGTAGAGGCGAACTCCTGTGTTCGCCCGGCCCCGTCGTCTCTGTAGGGGCAAACCCGTGTGTTTGCCTTGCCTTCTGTGTTTGCCCGGTCTCATCCGGGCCGACACGCAGGTCGGCCCCTACGATAACGACGAGGCCGTGAATATGGTTGGGCATGATGACGAACGCATCGGTTTCGGCGCACGGGAATTTCCCAGGCAATTTGCCCCACCATTTTTGAATCATCGCGCGCACCGCTTCGGGTTCCAATAGCAATTCGCGGTGTTGCACGCAAATTGTCACGAAATACGCACCGGGGCGTGCATAATCGTACCCCTTCAGACGGATAGATCGACGATGATGTTTCTGCGGATCGTATGGCATGACCGTCATTCCGTAGGGGCAAACCCGTGTGTTTGCCCTGCCTTCTGTGTTTGCCCGGCCCGTGTGTTTGCCTCGCCTTCATCCGGGCCGACACGCAGGTCGGCCCCTACGCCAACCCTCACGTTGATTCTAATGGCAATCTGATCGCCCTCACCCTCCCTGTCATCAACTGCCCCAACATCGCCCTGAACAACTCTTCCAGCCTCGCCCGCTTGCGCTCCGCCGAGGCGATTTTGGCGTCCACCGTTTGCAGGATGCGGGCGATCTCGCGCTGTTCGTCGAGCGATGGTACAGGGATGATGAAGGTTCTTAATCGACTCGCGCTGATGTTTGATTGGCTGACACCGCGCGTTGCTAATCCCTTCAAACGGGCTTGTGAGTTCTCATCATTCAAATAGAAGTTCAGAAAATGCGGCTCAAGTTTTTCTCGGATCACTGCGACGCGGATCAAATACGACGCGAAAACGTAATCCTCTTCCAAGTCGAAGATCGCCGTTCTGCCTACCAACTCCATGCTGTTGGTGCGATTGAATAGCAACTCACCCCGATTAACTTTGAACTTCGCTAACTCATTTTCGCTGATGTTGACATGCTGAAGATTGGCGGGAACGATGACGCCGTTCTGCTGGTTCGTCATTCTCAAGATTGGATATTTGCCCGATTCTTCGCCTCTGACTGATAGGCCATATTGTGCTTGAGTGACGCAATCGCCCAGAGGGGCCACCTCCCACCCCTCCGGCATCGGCCCAATCTCGGTCTCCTTCAGCGGCTCGCCGCGCAAGCCCTCGGTGAACAGTCTGGCCATGAGGGCGCGTTTGAGTTCGCGCGCTCGCCCGGCGATGGCGGCTTGCGCTTCGGCGGCGGCCTGAATTTTGGAGAGGACGTGGGCGATGGCGCGTTGTTCAGGGAGGGGAGGAATAGGAACTTGAAAGGTGCTCAGCCTTGCTTTGGAGAGATTGGGGATTGTCGTCTTGTTTCCTTCGCCGCCATACAATCGGAGCAAGAGCATAGCCGCTTGCATCCAGTACATATAAAACATCGGCTCGACGTTTGTGATTTTCGCTCGTAACCGATGAACATGGTTTTGGTGGCTACATCCTTCAATCTCGTCGCGCCACATTGCTGTCCGCCCAATATCCCCACCCTCGCATACAAGCAAGTCGCCAATACGTAACGATAGTTTTTCGGCTTCTTGATCCGTGAAATCCATTGTATCGACTGTGCTCAGATCAAGTCGTCCCCAAAAAACATTGGCAGTTCGCAGGAAAGGTCGGAGCGATTTGCCGGTTCGTTTGCGGGCCGAGATGGCTTTCCCCTGCTGTATATCAAATAGACTGCCGATATTGGCAACTTCCCACTCTTCAGGGATCGACCCGATCTCGGTTTGCTTGAAGCCGTTGGGGGGAGAGGGGTCGTCAACGGATTGCGCTCCGCGCGAAACGGACAAACGGATAGAAGCGGATGAGGCCATACTCTCGTCGCGAGTCATTCATCGGCAGACTTGCCGATTTGGGCGATGGCGTCGGCGAAACGCAGGAGGTCAGACTGTGCGCGGGCAAACACGGTCCGCAAATCGCGAACAAGCGGCGCGATCTGCTCACGATCGAGATCGAAAGAATAGATGTTGCGAACGACGGGGCGAAAGCCGCGGTAGCGGTCGAGCGCGTCGCGGGTGGCG
>Ga0209342_10003881_pt1 | contig 15652 bp, 16 predicted proteins | sample RifCSP16_2_FD_184023 | JGI IMG/M metagenome (GOLD analysis project Ga0209342, IMG submission 184023) | Soil microbial communities from Rifle, Colorado - Rifle CSP2_sed 16_2 (SPAdes) (version 2) | ecosystem: Environmental > Terrestrial > Deep subsurface > Rock core/Sediment | place: Rifle... | reverse complement strand
ACAGCGGCGTCTCCTTCCCGCGCACCGGCGAGACCTATCCCGGTTTTAACATGTGCAAGCTCTGCCCGTTCCTGGTGTGGCACAAGCCGGTGGAAAAATAACTAAGTGCGGAATGCGGAGTGCGGAATGAATCTTCCAAACTTCGCATTCCGTACAATCCTCGACTGAAGTTTTTCTCCTTGCGCAAAAAAAGTCCTCGTGCTATATATTCTGTATGTCAACCACCACTACCCTCGAAGAGCAGCTCGCCCTGGCCGGCATCAAGTACGGCAAGCGGCATGACCTTTCCTACCGCGCGGGTTTCGTGATGCAGGTCCTGGGCATGGGCATTCTTGCCGTGCTCTATCCTCTGGACAGCCCCTTCTATACGATCGGCATCATGCTGTTTGAAGCAGGCGTGCTGCTCGCGGCGGTCTATCTGCTCGTCTGGATGACGTGGCTCAAGAAGGTCATTCTGGGAGCGATCGTCGCAGGGATCGCGCTCCAGGTGGCGGGATTTTACGCTCCCGAGCAGTATGCAGGCTCAATTATCATCGCGGGGATCGGGCTTGTGTGCGCGGGCGCCGCGGGCCTGGCGGGCAAAGAGGCGTACTGTTTCCAGTATTGTGAAGGCCGGATGCTGATGTGGCTCTATCCCATCGTCATATTGGCGAATCTCGTCTGGAACGTAAATCTCGCGGTGAATGCCATTGCTTTCTCCGCGCTGTTCATCCTGAACCTTTTTCTCACGGGCAAGAAGCTCAAACAACCCATCCTCGCCTCATGCGTGAGCAACATGTGCGGATTGCCGCCGGAGAAGAAGGCGTAAATCCTTTCTCAGCCACGAATTTTCACGAATGAGCACGAATTCCTTAACTCCTTAAAAATGCCTTGAGAAAGACAGCATTGAGAACAGCGAACCGGTTTTACGAATCCGCGTTCTTAGCAGACGGGACAAGAGGTTGTATGCGTTTGATGAGGTCAGGAATGGAAGTTTGCGCCGCGTTCCATACTTCGTCAAGGTCAACATGGTCATAGGCATGGATCAGAATGTCGCGCATCCCCGCTATATTTCTCCACGGTATTTCAGGATGCTCTGCCTTGAATTTTTCGGACAGGCGTTTCGTCGCTTCTCCTACGATTTCAATTTGACGCATGACCGCTGACTGAATCAACGGACTGTCTTCAAACCGTTCTTTATCAACATCGTGGATAAAAGACCGTATGAGCCGTGCCGCTTCAAGAATATCGGTAAGGTAACTGAGATCACGCTGCGGCATAGATTACCTCCGCCGACTCGAGTATCTCTTTACGGCGGATGCTGTTTCGGCTGCGTTCGATTCCACGGCGGCTTATGAGATCTACGTTACGATCAAAAAGAGTTTTCAGTTCATCTTGCATCTCTACGTGATCAAGAAGGCTCCAGCGGGCATCCGGCGCAAAGGTCACCAGCGCGTCGATGTCGCTGTCAGGTCGGAAATCCTCCCGCAAAACCGAACCAAACAACGCGAACTCGGTGATTTTCCAACGGCGGCAGAAATCGGCAATCTTTTTTTTTGGAACAGCAAGCTCTTTGAGCATAAAGGCGCCCCTTACGAACACACCTGAACCATTTTCGGCATTCGCCCTTTCAGGTAACTATATATAAATAGCAAAAATACCGCAAAATAACAAGATATTTCTGCGGGACTCCTGAAGCTTCCTGCAGGCCCGCCCTTGCGGGACGGAACGTGCGCTCACTCCAGTATTCATCTGCCTGTCTTCTGCTACTTAAACTCTTCCTTCTTCAATCCGTACCGCGCCATCTTTTCATGGAAGTTCTTGATGTTGATCCCCGCGTGCTGGGCCGATTTGCTGATGTTCCCGCGGTACATCCTGAGGAGCTGGGACAGGTACTCCCGTTCAAACCGCTCGACAAATTCCGCCTTCATCTTCCGGAACGGCTCGATGTCGGCGAGCGTCTGACAGGGCAGGCCGAACCGGCCGCCTGAGCCGGACAATCCGAGATCGATGCGCCGTATGGTCTCGCCCTTTTCCATGATCACGGCCCGCTCGATGATGTTTTCGAGCTCGCGCACATTGCCGGGAAAAGAGTACTTCGAGAGCGACGACAGCACCTGGGGAGAAAGGGACTTGATCGTTTTCTGGTTCTTCTCGCAGTATTTTCTGAGGAAATGGGAAGCAAGGAGCGGCACATCATCCAGCCGCTCGCGGAGGGGCGGCAGTTTCAAGGGGACCACATTGAGCCGGAAGAAGAGGTCCTCCCGGAATGTTTGCTCTCTCATTGCCCGGTGGAGGTCCTTGTTCGTGGCCGCGATGACGCGCACATCCGTTTTTATGGTCTGGCTCCCGCCGACGCGCTCGATCTCGCGCTCCTGGAGCACGCGCAACAGCTTCATCTGCACGGGCAGGGACATCTCGCCGATCTCGTCCAGGAACAGGGTGCCGCCGTCGGCGAGCTCGAACCTGCCGATACGCTGCCGAATCGCGCCCGTGAACGCCCCCTTTTCGTGTCCGAACAGTTCGCTCTCAAGGAGGGTTTCCGGCAGGGCCGCGCAGCTCACGGCGACAAAGGGCCTTCCCTTTCTCCGGCTGTTGAAGTGTATAGCCCGGGCCACGATCTCCTTGCCCGTTCCGCTCTCTCCCTCGATCAGCACGGTCGCATCGGTCTCCGACACCGTGCGGATCACCTGGAAGATGTCCTGCATCCGGGGGTTCCTGCCGAGGATGTTCCCGAACTGGTATTTCTCCTTCACTTGCTGCCTGAGATCCTCCAGCTCCGCCGAGAGCCGGTGCCGTTCCACGGCGTTCTTCACCTGGAGGCTCAGGTCATCGTAATTGATGGGCTTGGCAAGAAAGCTGTATGCGCCGTCCTTCATGGCCTTGACGGCCATCTCTATCGTGCCGTACGCGGTAACAACGATGACCGGAATATCTCCGCCGCCGGCTTTTCCCGAATGGCCGCTCCGCAGCCGCTCAAGAAACCCCATGCCCGAAAGCCGGGGCATCTGGTGATCGATGATAATGGCGTCATAATCGCGCGCCTCAGTCTTCCTGAGGGCGTCGATCCCGTCTTCCGCGGTATCGACCTCGTATCCCTCTTTCCTGAGGTTGGCGGTCATGACAAGCAGGATATCCGGCTCATCGTCAACTATTAAAAGAGAACCTTTCATAAGTTTTGGCTCTTTCGTTTCAAAGCTGAAAGCTGACACCTGCAACCAGCCGCGAACGCAGGTCGGCCCCGTAGCGAGAGGCGCTGTGAGCACGCCGTGTAAGGTTCTGTAAAACATGTGGCTGAAGGACAGGGTGCGGGATGTTCTCACCTGTCAAAGCAATCTGGCGCGCTAAGCGACCGAGCGAAGCGGGCCGACCTGCATCGGCACTCAACTCAAGTACAAAAGAAGCTAAGTTTTTAAACCGAGTATCGCATAGAGCAGGGAGCACAGGGCACGGCGTCCGGCTTTGCGCTATGCCCTTTGCGCTTTGCCTTCGACTCCGACCTGTTCGATGTGTTCTCCGTCGCCCTTCTTCTCTCGTCCCTCGTCCATCGTCCCTCGTCCATCGCCGTTCCGTCCCATCCCCACCGGCAGGCGCACGAGCACCCGGGTGCCGCCCCCGTCGGGCTGTTCTATGAAGATCTCGCCGCCGTGGTTCTTCAGCACGCGCTGGACAATGGTGAGTCCGAGACCCGTGCCTTTGATCTTGGTGGTGAAGAACGACTGGAAGATCCTGCTTTTGTCCGCATCGGGGATCCCCTGCCCCGTGTCCTGGATGAGGACCTCCACGCACCCGCCCCCGTCCGATACGGCGGTATTGACCCGCAGGCCCCCCCCGCCGGGCATGGCCTCAACCGCGTTTCTGACGATGTTCAGCAGGGCCTGTTCGATCTGGAACTCGTCCGCCTTGATAAGCGGAATATCCGGGGACAGGCTGATCTCCGCGGTGATGCCCTGACAACGCGCCTGTTCGAGCAGGGAATCAAGCGCCTGCTCAAGAACGGCATTGATATTGACGTCCCCCAGACGAAGCCGCATGGGCCTGGAGAACGAGAGCAGGTCTGATGCCACTTGGTTCACCCGGGACGCCTGGCGGTTTATGAGGCTCGTAAACTTCTGGATGGTCTCATCGTCCCGGTATTCTGTTGAGAGGAAGTGGGCTGCGCCCGCTATGGCGTTCAGCGGGTTACGCACCTCGTGGGCGACACGCGCGGCCATCTCGCCGAGCTCCGCCAGGCGGCGTGAATGTTCGAGACTTTCCGCAAGCCGCACCCGGTCCGTTACGTCCTTGATATACTCCACCACCTGAACGACCCGGTTACCCCTGTCCAGCAGGGGGAACGTGCTCACCTCTACCACTCTCTCTCCAGTATCGGCATCGATGGAACGAGTGGAAGAGAGCCGTTTTGCGATGAACGCGGGAAGTCCTGTCTCGAAGGTGGTCATGGCGGGACAGTCGTCGCATAACTTTACACCAAAACCGCATGTCTTGAAGCAGTGCTCGCCGGCCAGGATCGTTCGTCCAAGCAGGGCGGTCATGGACTTGTTCACGGCCGTGATCCTGAATTCTCCGTCAATCACCTGGATGCCGTCGGTAATGCCGTCGAACACGGCCTGGAGCCGTTTTCTCGCGTCTGATATCTGATCTTCCATCTCCTTCTTCCGCGTGATGTCCTCGAACATGATGACGACGCCTTTGTCTATCGACCATGTCGGGCGGCCGAGCGTGTAGACGCTGTAGCTGATGACCCTTCTCGGGCCGTTGCGCGGGGTGAGGTCGAACTCGAGGTCGCGGGCGGCGCCGGCCGCCCAGACCGCGTCGGAGAGGCGTTCCCACAACGCACGGTGGGCGTGGGCGCCAAAACTCAGGATCCGGCCGGCTTCCCGGAACGGAACGCCAAGAACAATGGCGCGGGGCAGAGAGAACAGCGCCTCGGCCGCCGCGTTGAACACCCTGATGCGTCCCTCGCCGTCAAGCGAGATCATCCCGGTCGCGACGCTGTCAAGGAGACGGCTCATGTGCAGAAGGTTCTCATTGCCGGGGTCTTTTGTCGCGCCCGGGGTCTTCACGGCGGCTTTCGTGAAGCAGAAAAGGACCCTCTCGAGTCGCTGCCGCCATGCGGCGGCAAATCCTTTATACCTTGTCCGGAGTATTTTTATGATCGTGAGCATTTTTGTCCGTTCCCGTTGCGTAATGGTAGTACGTATGCATGCCGAGCTTCAGGAGCCCTTTTTCGATCAACTGTTTGGCCGACTCGGCGACCCGGGGGTCAAACTGCCTGCCCGACTCCTTCTCCAATTCCCGGACCACCTCCGCGCTCGAAATAATGCCGCGGTACGGCCGCTCGGAGACCATGGCGTCGATCGTATCGGCTACATTGAGGATCCTCGCGCCAAGCGTAATGTTCTCTCCGGAAATGCCCTGCGGGTACCCTTTGCCGTCGTACCGCTCATGGTGCTGGAAGATCGCGCTCATGATAGCGGGGGCAAAACCGATCGGATCGAGTATTCTGATGCCGTGCGCCGGATGGTCCTTCATAATATCGAACTCTTCCTGACTCAGGCGGTCAGGCTTGCTGATGATCCTTTCGCTGATACCGATCTTTCCCACATCATGGAGAATGGAAGCGATGTGGATCTCCTCGAGCTGCGAAGGGCTCATCCCCAGCTCACGGGCGATCGAGACAGCGTACTTCGCCACATTGGTGGAATGCCATCTCGTGTAGGGGTCCTTTGCCTCAACAGCCGCAACCAGCGCCTGGACCGTCCGGAAGTAACTCTCCCGCGAATCTTCGAACAGGCTGGCGTTCTCCATGGCCGCAACCACCTGGCTCGCGAGGATCAGGACGACCTGGAGGTCGCTCTCCGTGAACGACGGGCCGGTGTGTCTGCTCACATTGAGCACCCCGAGCGCTTTGTTCCTGCCCACAAGGGGGACGGACATGGAAGAATACGGCATATCTTCGAGATTCAGGGAATCCATCACTTCCTGTTCCGGATGCCTGCCGTTTGATATAATGAGCGGTTTTCTCCGGTTCAGCACCAGCATCGAGACGCCTTCTCCCGCTTTGCGGCGCGCCGAAAGGGCCATATTCTGCGGCAGGCCATGCGAGGCGCGGATGACGAGGTCCCCGGTGGGCTCATCGACCAGCATGAGCGAAACGCGGTCCACCGAAAGTTCCTGCACGAGGACCTCCGTAATGATCTTGAACAGATGGGCGAGGTCGATCTCCGTGACAAGGAGCTTGCTTATCTCAAAGAGGGGGATCAATGCCTTGAGCCTGATATTTTCCTTCTGGAGCCGTGAGCGGGTCACGGCGCGCTCCACGGCGCCGACAAGCTCCTCCTGGGTGAACGGTTTGAGCACAAACCCCTCGACGCCCCTCATGAGGGACTCGATCGCGGTATCGAGCGTTCCGTGGCCGGTAATGAAGACCGTAACAATGTCCTGATTGAGCTTGCGTACCTGTTCGAAGAGCTCCAGCCCGTCCATCCCCGGCATCTTGATGTCCGTGATCATGAGATCGACATCATTCCGCTTGAGCTCTTCGAGCGCGGCAACGCCGCTCGGCGCCGTGGTAACATGGTACCCCTCGCTCGACAGGACATGAGAACAGAGGTCACGGATCATTTCTTCATCGTCAACAACGAGTATTTTTTCGCCTGCCATAGGATGTCTCCGCCTGATCTATCAAAATAATATTAAAAAACCTTTTCACCGCCGAGAACGCAGAGCAAAAGATGAAGACCAGAAGATGAGATAATGGGAAGTTGAGGCAGAGTAGTTTCACAGCTTCTCAGCTTCACAAGTTCTCAACTTCTTTGTTAGAATCCTCACGCCTCCCCTTCAGGCAGCGCTTCTTGATAACAAGGCAAAAATACTCTGAAGGTTGTACCCCGCCCGGCCGCGCTCTCAACTTCTATTCGACCGCTGTGGTTGTGAATAATCCGCTCGCTGATGGAAAGCCCGAGGCCGGTGCCGCGGCCCTCCCCTTTCGTGGAGAAGAACGGCTCGAATATCTTCCTCTTGTTTTCTTCAGGGATGCCGATACCGGTGTCCATAAATTCAACGACCGCCTCGCTCTGCCGGCAGGCGTTCGCCCGGACCCTGAGCTCTCCGCCCTGCGGCATGGCCTGGAGCGCATTGTTGACGATGTTGATGAAGACCTGTTTTATCTCGTTGGGGTCCATGGTCACGATGATCGGCGTGCCGTCGAGCTCTTCACGGATACTCACGGAGGACGCCTCTGCCACGCCCTGGACGAGCGCCAGCGTTTCCCGGAGGGGCTGCAACACGTCCGTCGGGCGCATCCAGGACGGTTTCTGGCGCGCGAAATCGAGCAGGTTCCTGATGATCTTTCTGACCCTGAGCGTCTCCTGTTCCATCACGCCAAGCACTTTCCTCGGCGCCTCGGGCATATCAAGCGTTTTCAAAAGGTGGGTCGTATAACCAAGCACGCTTGTGAGGGGATTATTGATCTCGTGCGCCACATTGGCGGCGAGCTCGCCGATCGCCGCCATTTTGGTCGAACGCACAAGCTGTTCCTGCGCCTCCTTGAGCTCATTCATATTGTTTTTCAGGTCGCTGTAGAGTTGCGCGTTCTGGAGCGCCGCGCTGACAAGATTTGAAAAGACCGTAAACAGCCTGAGGTCGTGCTTGTTAAAAGAGCCGCCGCCCTTCTTGTTGACGGCGCTCAGGAGCCCCATCATCCTGTTCGACGACCAGAGAGGCACGGCCATAAGGGACCGGATCCCGAGCGATGACATGAGCTCCTTGTCCAGCCTGAAATCGGCCTGGGCGTCAAGGATAAGAAGAGGCGTGCCGTAGCTGACGGTCCAGTTATAAATGCCTCCGGATTCCATGACCGTATCGAGGGCCTTCAGCTCCTGCGCCTTGCCGCCGAACACGCCGAGGTATTTCAGCTTGCGTTCATCCGGATCGGCCAGGGAGACGGCGGTGGTGTCCGCACGCACGAGGTCCTCGGCGCGCGCCGCTATCTTCGGGAGCAGCATATCGATGTCGAGACTCTCCATGAGGTCGAGCCCGGCGGCATGGAGGACAAAAAGGTCCCGGTTTCCCTGAGAAAGGCTCGCATCCCGCTGTTTAAGGGTGAGCGCCATCTGGTTGAACGCCTGGCCGAGCCTGCTGATCTCATCATTGCCCTGCACCGGGACAGGCGTCTTCCAGTTCTGACGGCTCAGCTCTTCCGCTGCGGCGCTCATTCTCAGAATAGGCCTCGTGATACGTTCAGCGATGATCTGGCTGAATACAAGACCGAGCAGAAAAATGACGCCGAGCGCAGCGACCCCTTTTTTTGCAAGGCCGGAAAATCGTTCGGCATGCGACTTCCCGGAAATGCCGATACGGATAAAACCGGCATTCTTACCGGCCACGGGAATGGGGAACGTGAGATCATAGACGCCCTTCCCGCTCAGAATAAAGGAAGGGTCGCTCCGCTGCCGTGCCGCGTCGCCGAGGGCGCGCTCCGCGGGCGGCCGGTTCCGGGGGAGAGAACCCCGCAAGGAACGAGGAGCGAAAGAGGAGATTATTTCGTTCGCCGTCCTCCCGACCATCAGATCTCCATCGCGGTTGTACACCAGAACGTAGAGCAGGTCCTGGTCAGAAACTGTTCCATCGTACGTTATGAAGGCCGGGAGGATTTTTTTGTAAATTTCATAGCTGTTGCGAGTGATTATGTCGTCAACCGTCAGTGTCGCCAGGTGTCTGGCCACGTACAGCGCCCGGCTTTTTATCTCTGTGTCAAGGGCGGCCTTCCCTTGCCAGTAAAAGACTGCTCCGACCAGCACGGCGACAAGAAGGAGAGCTACCGACATGAAGAACGCGACCCTGGCCCCCACGCCTCGCCACCACCCGAGAACCGGGCGCGTGCGGGTCAGAACCGCGGAAAATATGCCTTGCATCCATGTCATAGGCCGGACCGCATTGCTCACCCGATAATAGTAACATAAAACCAAGTCCCTGTAAACGCAAATAAAAAAGGCAAGGGGATACCCCTTGCCTATACATTCTATAAATAATGAAGTCGGCTATGCCTTCTTTTTTCCCTTCGCCTTGGGTTCCTTCGCCTTGGGTTCCTTCGCCTTGGGTTCCTTCGCCTTGGGTTCCTTCGCCTTGGGTTCCTTCGCCTTAGGTTCCTTTGTCTTAGGTTCCTTTGTCTTGGGTTCCTTAACTTCTTTTTTCTTTTGTTCCACCAGCTCGATCACGGCCATGGGAGCGGCATCGCCCATTCTGGTCCTCGTACGCACAATACGCGTGTAGCCGCCGTTCCTGCCGGAAAATCGGGGGGCCACGTCCGCGAACAGGCCCCTCACCACGGCCTCATCGTTAATGAAGCTCTGCGCCTGGCGCCGCGCATGAAGATCGCCCCGTTTTGCCAGCGTGATCATCTGCTCCGCCAGGGGCCGTATTTCCTTTGCCTTGGCAAGCGTGGTTTCGATCTTTTCATTCCTGAGCAGTGACGCAACAAGCATTCTCAAAAGGGCCTTGCGGTGCCCTGAATCCCTGCCGAACTGCCTTCCCGCACATCCGTGTCTCATGGTTTTTTCCTTACAATGCGTTTATAAGTTAAAATTCCAAATCTCAAATCACAAACCCCAAATAATATCCAAAATTCAAAGCTCCAATTCCCGAAACGTTTGTCATTTGGGGATTTGATTATTGAACTTTATTTGTAATTTGGTGCTTGAGATTTGGTGCTTTGCCTATGCCTCACTCGGTTTTTCCGCCAGAAGCCTTCTCGCCTCTGTTACGATCGGGTCGTCCACCTTCAGCCCGAGGCCCAGTCCCATCTCGGTCAGTATTTCCTTGATCTCATTCAACGACTTTCTTCCGAAATTCTTGGTCTTGAGCATCTCCCCTTCGGTCTTCTGCACCAGCTCCGCGATCGTTTCGATGCCGGCGTTCTTCAGGCAGTTCGCCGCTCTCACCGAAAGCTCGAGCTCGTTGACGCTGCGAAGAAGGTTCTCATTAAATGAAGGCGTCTTCTTGATCTCCTCTTCGGTCGCCGGTGACGCCTCCTCTTCCTCGGGGAGATGGATAAATATGCTCAGGTGGTCTTTGAGGAGTTTCGACGCGTGCGCTACCGCATCGTCCGGACGGATGCTGCCGTCGGTCCACACTTCGAGCACCAGCTTGTCGTAATCCGTTTCCTGTCCGACCCTCGCGTTTTCCACCTTGAAATTCACTTTTCGGATAGGTGAGAAAATAGCGTCAATGGGGACGACGCCGATGGCCTGCCCCGGCTCCTTGTTTTTCTCCGAGGGCACGTACCCTCTGCCGCGGCGGGCCTTCATCTCCATCTCAAGCTTGCCGTTCTTGTCCATCGTGGCGAGATGGAGTTCCGGATTCAGTATTTCCACCTCGGCATCAGCCTCTATGTCCTTGGCGGTCACTTCGCCGGGCCCTTTCGTTTTTATCGAAAGCGACTTGGGCTTGTCCGTGTGGAGCTTCAGCCTGACTTCCTTGAGGTTCAAGATGAGGTCCGTCGTATCCTCGATCACGCCCGGAATGCTCGAAAACTCGTGCAGCACACCGCTGATCTTCACGGAGGTGATCGCCGATCCCTCGAGGGACGACAAGAGAACGCGTCTCAGAGAATTCCCGAGAGTGGTCCCGAAACCCCGCTCCAGGGGTTCGGCTGTGAACTTTCCGTAGGTGTCGGTTATTTTCTTGGGATCGTACTGGAGTTTTTTGGGCATCTGAAAGTCTTTCGCTTTTTTAAGCATTGTTCCTCCATAACGGAGTGAAAAACAAGCACTGCTGCGTCCGAAAACAGAGAGACGTGCATGCCCCTCCGCATGAAAACGCAGCAGAGTGCTGTTTTGTGAGTAAGAGTAGCGTTATTTTGAATACAGCTCGACGACGAGTTGTTCTCTCACTGTCGGCAGGGTGGATTCATCCCTCGTCGGCAGCGACACCACGGTGCCTTTAAATTGGGCCTTATCGATCGTCAGCCATGAGGGGAAGCCCCGCTTTTCAACTGCAGCAAGGGTCTGCTGTATATGCGCATTCGCCCTGCTTGGCGCGCTCAACTCCACCACATCTCCGACCTTCAACAAGTAAGAGGGGATGCTCACCCTCTTCCCGTTCACGAGCATATGCCCGTGGCGAACGATCTGCCTGGCTTCTTTTTTCGAGCCGGCAAAACCCATTCTTTGAACAATATTATCGAGCCTCCTCTCCAGGAGTTGGAGAAGATTATCACCGGTGATACCCTTCATCCGCGCCGCCCTGACGAAGTAGTTGCGGAACTGGCCCTCAAGCACGCCGTACAGCCTCCGTATCTTTTGCTTCTCCCGCAGCTGCTGGCAGTATTCGGACTGCTTGACCCTTCCCTGACCATGCTGGCCGGGCGGGAAATTTCTCCTTACCACACCACATTTGTCTGTGTAACAGCGCTCGGACTTCAGAAAGAGTTTTAGTCCCTCTCTCCTGCAGAGCTTGCAGACAGATCCTCTATACCGCGCCACGTGATTCCTCCTAATGATAGTTCATAGATTTTTTCTATGAGCTATGAGCCATGAACTGTTTCTAAACTCTTCTCCGCTTCGGCGGCCTGCACCCGTTGTGCGGAATGGGCGTTACATCCTTGATCGCCGAAATTTCGAGCCCGGCGGACTGAAGCGACCTGATCGCCGACTCCCGGCCTGCGCCCGGTCCCTTTACGTATACTTCGACCTGCCTCATCCCATGCTCCATGGCCTTCTTTGCGGCGGACTCTCCGGCCAGCTGCGAGGCGAAGGGCGTGCTCTTTCTTGACCCCTTGAAACCCTGGTTGCCGGAACTCGACCAGGTGATCACATTGCCGGCCTGGTCCGTAATGGTCACGATCGTATTATTGAACGAAGCATGGATGTGCGCCACGCCGGAAGCTATGTTTTTTCTCTCTTTGCCTTTTTTTGCCATTTCTCCTCCGAGTATTCATGGACCGACGCCCCGCCTCTGAGCGGGGTCCGTCAACCCTCTCCGCGCGCCTTTATTTCTTCAGCATACCCTTCTTCTTACCCTTGCCCGCCATCGAGGACTTCTTCGGGCCCTTGCGCGTCCTGGCGTTCGTACGCGTCCTCTGTCCCCTCGCCGGCAGCGATTTTCTGTGCCTCAGACCGCGGTAGCTGCCGATATCCATCAATCGCTTGATATGCATCGTCACGTCCCTGCGGAGATCGCCTTCGACCGTATAATCACGTTCGAGGATCGCGCGTATCTTGACGATATCGTCTTCCGTGAGGTTCTTGGTCCTCACGTTCGGATCAACCCCCGCCTGCGCAAGTATCTTTTGGGCCGAGGTCCTGCCGATGCCGTAAATATAGGTCAGCGCCACCTCGGTTCTCTTGTCTTTTGGTAGATCTACTCCAGCGATTCGTGCCACGGTACCTCCTCAGAATAGCTCATTGCTCTTGGCTCTTGGCTCGTAGTTCACAACGTTGCTCAATATCAACCATGAGCTATGAGCTAAGAACCGCTTTACCCCTGCCGCTGTTTATGACGCGCGTTCTCGCATATTACCCGTACGATGCCCTTGCGCTTGATGACCCGGCATTTGTTGCAAATTTTACGAACTGATGATCGAACTTTCATGACCCTCTGCCACCTTAATTATCTCAAGATTCGGTCGAAAACATATCTTCGAATAAATTTATTTGAACCGGTACGTTATCCTTCCCCGCGTCAGGTCATAGGGAGAAAGCTCCACCGTGACCTTGTCCCCCGGCAGTATCTTGATGAAGTGCATCCGCATCTTGCCGGATATATGCGCCAATATCTTGTGGCCAGTCTCCATCTCGACCCGGAACATTGCATTGGGAAGGGTCTCAAGCACCGTACCCTGTATTTCTATCGCGTCTTCTTTAGGCATCGTTACCGTTTTTTAGCGGGGCAACCATGTTGCCGTGAATTACGTCCCGCCTCGGCGGGATCGGCTCGCTCCATATTACCGCCGCGTCAGTATCCACGGTCCCTCAGGCATCACCGCCACCGTATGCTCAAAGTGCGCCGAAAGACTTCCGTCAGCGGTCACCGCCGTCCACCCGTCTTCGGTGATAACCGTCGCGCTCCCGCCCGCATTGACCATCGGCTCTATGGCAAACACCATGCCGGACCGGAGCCTCGGGCCGCGGTCCCGCTCGCCGAAATTCGGGATCTGCGGGTCCTCATGGAGGCTCCTGCCGATACCGTGCCCCACAAAATCGCGTACCACTGAAAAGCCGCGGGACTCTACATGCCGCTGGACCGCGTGGGAAATATCGTACAATCTGTTTCCCGTCGCAGCGGCCGCGATCCCCTGTGAAAGCGACTCTTCAGTTACGGTGACCAGCCGCTCTGCCTCAGGGCTTATTCTGCCCACCGGAAGGGTGATCGCCGCGTCACCGTAAAAGCCGTCCACGATCGCCCCGAGGTCCAGGCTTATGATATCGCCCTCTTTCAGGACAACGTCCCGTGAAGGAATCCCGTGGACCACCTGGTTGTTCACGGAAGTGCACAAGCTCCCCGGGTAGCCCCGGTATCCTTTGAACGCCGGTTTGCCGCCTGCGGAGAGAATGAACTTTTCCGCAAATTCATCGAGCGCCAGTGTATTCACGCCCGGACGGACCATTTCGCGGATGCCGTCCAGGGCATCTGCAACAATGAGGCTGGCGCTCCGTATCTTTTCAATCTCCTGAAGGGATTTTAGTATGATCATGAAGCCGGGGATCCCTCATCTCCTGCCCTTGACAGAAACTCCCTTCAGGAAACCTCCGTAGTGCCGCTGTATCAGGTGGGACTCTATCTGCGATACGGTGTCGAGCGCAACGCCGATCACGATCAAGAGAGAGGTGCCGCCGAAATAGAACGTCACGTGAAAAGCCTTATAAAAGATATCGGGAAGCACGCAGACCGCCGAGAGGTAGATCGCCCCGCCGAGGGTGATGCGGGTGAGCACCCGGTAGAGATAATCCGAGGTCTTTCTCCCCGGCCTGATGCCCGGTATAAAACCGCCGTATTTCTTCAAGTTGTCCGCTATGTCCACCGGATTGAACACGATCGCGGTATAAAAAAATGCGAAAAATATTATCATGGCGACATAGGTCGCTGTGTACAGGACCTTCCCGGGCGCGATCTGGTCCGCTATGGCCTTGACCCACCCGACCTCGGCGAAACCCGCGATCGTCGCGGGAAACAGGAGGATAGACGAAGCGAATATCGGGGGTATCACGCCTGCTGAATTGATCTTGAGCGGCAGGTGCGTGCTTTGCCCTTTGTAGATCTTTCTTCCGACCATCCGCTGCGCATACTGGATCGGTATCTTCCGCTGGCCGCGCTCCATGATGATGATGGCCGCAATGACCCCGACAACAAGGATCAAAATAACAAGAAGCATGAAGTACGGGATCTCGCCCACGTTTACGAGTCCGATGGTGTTCGCCACGGCACTCGGGAAGCCCGCCACAATGCCCGCAAAAATAATGAGGGAGATGCCGTTGCCGATCCCCCGCTCCGTGATCTGCTCTCCAAGCCACATAATGAACGTCGTGCCCGCGGTAAGCGTGATCATGGTGAGGATGCGGAACGACCACCCCGTCCCTTCCACAAAGGCGCCGCTGCCCATCTTCTCGATCCCGACGGATATCCAGAAAGACTGGAACGCGGCGATAAGCACCGTGCCGTAACGCGTATACTCGGTGATCTTCTTGCGGCCCGCCTCTCCCTCTTTCGCGAGCGCCTGCAGGCTGGGTATCACCACCGTGAGCAGTTGCAGGACGATCGATGCCGTGATGTACGGCATGATGCCGAGCGCAAAGATGGTCAGCTTCGAGAGCGCCCCACCCGAGAACATATCAAAAAATCCCATGAGCCCCGAGGCTGCCTGGTGCAGGAACTTGCTCAGTTCCTCACCCCGTATGCCGGGCGTCGGAATGTGCGCCCCGATGCGATAGACCGCCAGCATCATGAGCGTGAACAGGAGCCGCTTTCTGAGCTCCGGGATATTGAATATGTTCTGGAAGCTCGAGAACATTCTCAGATCACCTCGGCCTTTCCACCGGCTGCCTGTATCTTATCGACGGCGCTCTTGCTGAATTTATGCGCCCTCACGGTTATCTTCTCCTTAAAATCTCCCATGCCGAGCACCTTGACGCCGTCCTTTATGTTCTTGATAAGCCCTTTCTGCATGAGGACCTCGGGGGTGATCGGGTCCGCGCCGCCGGCGCGTGATAGTTCACCGAGATTTACGACGGCATACTCCTTCCGGAATATGTTCGTGAACCCCCGCTTCGGGATCCTTCGCTGGAGGGGCATCTGGCCGCCCTCGAACCCCGGGCCCTTTACCCCGCCGGAGCGGGCCTTCTGGCCCTTGTGTCCTTTTGTCGAGGTCTTGCCGTGGCCGGAGCCGACGCCCCTGCCCACCCGCTTCGCCTTCTTCTTTGCCCCTTTTGAGGGCTTTAATTCTTCTAATCTCATGGCCTGCTCTCTATATGCTCCCGTTCCTTCGAGTGAGGGACCGAAAGAGCGTCCCTCCCCGGGAGGAGTGAAATTCCCTTAACTGCTTGTCACGCCTGCTCGACCGAAACAAGGTGCGACACCTTGTTGATCATGCCGCGGATCTCCGGTGTATCCAGACGGACCACCGCTTTGTTCAGCCGTTTCAGACCGAGCCCGGCGAGCACCACTTTCTGTTTGC
>Ga0209342_10003880_pt1 | contig 15652 bp, 13 predicted proteins | sample RifCSP16_2_FD_184023 | JGI IMG/M metagenome (GOLD analysis project Ga0209342, IMG submission 184023) | Soil microbial communities from Rifle, Colorado - Rifle CSP2_sed 16_2 (SPAdes) (version 2) | ecosystem: Environmental > Terrestrial > Deep subsurface > Rock core/Sediment | place: Rifle... | reverse complement strand
CTATCTGAAAAAAGACCTCATACTTTTTACCTTCCTTCATCTGGCCGCAAAAAGAGAGCTTCTGGACGAGCTGGTTAAAAAAGGGGTTGCCGCTATCGGCTACGAAACAGTGGAGGAAAAAACCGGAAACCTCCCGATACTAAAACCCATGAGCGAGATCGCGGGAAGGCTTTCAGTGGAGATAGGGGCGCACTTTTTGCTTAAACCATACGGAGGAAGGGGCGTTCTTGTTTCCGGGGTGCCGGGGGTTGAAAAGGGGAAAATAGCTGTTCTGGGCGCGGGCATTGTGGGGTTCAATGCCGTAAAAATCGCTGTCGGGCTCGGGGCTGATGTTACGGTTATTGACGTAAATACCGAAAGGTTCAGGTACATGGACGATATTTTCAAAGGCAGGGTAAAAACACTTATCTCAAACACCTATAATATAGAAAAGGCGGTTCTTGACTGCGACATACTTATAGGCGCCGTCCACAGACCCGGGGCAAAGACCCCGGCCCTCGTATCAAAAGGACTTGTGGCTAAAATGAAAAAGGGGAGCGTTATCGTGGATGTCGCGGTTGACCAGGGAGGATGCGTTGAGACAATCCGTCCCACAACACACTCAAATCCAACCTATACGGTAAACGGCGTGGTCCATTACGGGGTCTCAAATATACCCGGGGCCGTGCCCAGGACTTCTACGTTTGCCCTTACAAACGCAACCCTCCCGTATCTTCTGGGACTCGCGAGGTTCGGCCTTAAAAAAACAATCATGGAGGCCTTTCCGGCCCTGGCGGCCGGAATCAACACCTGCCGGGGTTTTGTCTGCCATAAAGAAGTGGCGGAAACGCACGGCGTGGAATACACCCCTTTTAACGGGCTTTTTTAGCCGTACCGCGGTAAACCTCTTGAAAAACCATGCAAAAACCGGAAAAAACCTTGACTCCACAGGGCAAATAGGATAACTTTATTTTTTAAATATTTTAAGGAATCCTCCTGCTGCCCGGAGGAAAATTTTTTTAAAAACAGGGGTTTTTTGTGACCTTAAAGGAAAAAGGCCAGGAATTTCAAAACCGTCTGGAAAAGCTTAAATCTCTCAGACAAAGGGGCATAGACCCTTATCCCAATGATTTTAAACCAGCCTATGCCTTACTTGAATGCATTGAAAAATACGGGAACCTTCCTGATGACGACCTTGAAAAGGCAGACGGGGAAGTCGCAATTGCCGGAAGGATCGTGGCAAAAAGGGATTTTGGGAAGGCGACATTCGCCCATATACAGGACAGAAGCGCAAGATTGCAGGTATATCTCAAAAAAGACTCCCTCGGCGAGGACGGCTGGGGTCTTTTTAAGGAGCTGGATACAGGGGACATAATAGGGGTAACCGGGAAAATCTTCAGGACAAAGACAAAAGAGCTCACGGTTGAGGCAAAAAAACTCAGGCTTCTTTCCAAGGGGCTTTCCCCCCTGCCTGAAAAATGGCACGGGCTGAAGGATGTCGAGGCAAGGTACAGGCAAAGGTACCTTGACCTTATGGTGAATCCCGGCGCGAGGGATGTATTCCTGAAAAGGGCGGAGATAATCCGCCTTATAAGAGAGTTTTTAAGTTCACGGGGTTTTATAGAGGTTGAAACCCCGATGATGCACCACATACCGGGCGGGGCGGCGGCAAGGCCGTTTAAAACCCACCACAATGCCCTCGATATGGACCTCTATCTCAGGATAGCCCCGGAACTTTACCTTAAAAGGCTGGTTATCGGAGGGTTTGAGAGGGTATTTGAGATAAACAAGAATTTCAGAAACGAAGGGGTGTCGGCCCAGCACAATCCGGAATTTACAATGCTCGAATTCTACCAGGCCCATTCCACGTACGAGGACCTGATGAAACTCACCGAGGAGATGATAACCCCCGTAGTGGAAAAAATCCACGGCACCCTCAAGATTGAATACCAGGGAGAAACCGTTGATTTCACCCCTCCCTGGCGGAAAATCACGGTTAAAGACGCGATATTGAAATACGGAAATGCCGATGAAGCCATTTTTAAAGATAAAGGCCTCGCGCTTAAGTTTCTAAGAAGTTTCAGGCCCGATGCGCCCGGGGACCTTGGCCACGGAAAGATAATAGTTGAGATATTTGAAAAGGTTGCGGAAGGCAAACTCCTCCAGCCTACATTTGTCACACACTATCCCGTGGAGGTCTCCCCTCTTTCAAGGAGAAATTCCCTTGACCCCTCGCTTACCGACAGATTTGAACTCCTTATAATGGGAAAAGAGATCGCCAATGCCTTTTCCGAGCTCAATGACCCGGTTGAGCAGATGGAAAGATTCGTCGAGCAGGCAGGGCAAAGAGAACGCGGGGATGAGGAGGCGCACCCGATGGACGAGGATTTTGTAAGGGCGCTTGAGTACGGCATGCCTCCGACGGCTGGCGAAGGCATCGGCATAGACAGGCTTGTCATGATTCTTACGGATTCGCCTTCCATACGGGACGTGGTATTATTTCCCCTTTTAAGGGAAGAGAAGCCGGATTAAATAATTTTCTTAAAAAACCGAAAGAAAGCGTGTCTTACGAATGGTTCATAGGCTTCAGGTATTTAAGGGCAAAGAGAAAAACGACCTTTGTCTCGGTCATAACTTTTATCTCGGTATTGGGCATAACGGTAGGGGTGAGCGCCCTCATAATAGTGCTTTCCGTTATGACGGGGTTTGAAGAGGACTTAAAAGAGAAAATCCTCGGAATCAACGCCCACCTCATAGTAATGGAATTCGGCGCTGAAATGCCGGATTACAGAGACCTTGCCTCAAGGATAAAAAAAACAGGCGAGGTCGCGGGGGCTTCGCCTTTTATTTACAGGCAGGCGATGATTTCCAGCAAAAGCGGGGTTGTCGGGGTTGTGTTAAGGGGGATAGACCCGGATACCTTTTCGCAGGTGACAATCCTGCCGGGACGGATGAAAAAAGGGAACCTCGAAAGCTTGAAGGCATCGTTTAAAGAGGCGTCCGGAAGGGGTGAACTTCCGGGCATGGTAATCGGGGCTGAGCTCGCGAGGACGCTCGGCGTATGGCTAAACGATGGAATAAACGTTATCTCACCTCTTCCCTCCGTGGCCGCGCCTCCCCGGGTCGCGCGCTTCAGGGTTTCCGGGATATTCGAACTCGGCATGTATGAATATGACTCAAACCTCGCATTCATCTCCATTGGGAACGCGCAGACCTTTTTTAAGACCGGCGACAGTGTCACCGGGATAGAGGTGAAGCTTAGGAACGTCTACGGGGCGGAGGGGGTGAAAAAGGAGCTGCTTAAATCCCTTCCAAAACCTTACTGGATCCGGACGTGGACGGACATGAACAGAAACCTCTTTTCAGCGCTCAAACTCGAAAAGGTCGTGATGTTCATAATACTTACGCTTATCATACTGGTCGCGGCGCTTAACATAATAAGCACCCTTATCATGGTTGTGATGGAGAAGGGAAAGGAGATTGCAATACTTAAAAGCATAGGGGCGACATCGGGAGGCATCATGAGGATATTCATGATAGAAGGCGCGATAATCGGTCTTTCGGGCACGGCGCTTGGCACGCTTTTAGGGGTTATATGCGCTTTGAACCTGGAAGGCGTGGTGGGTTTTCTTGAGAGGGCCTTCAAGTTTAAAATACTGCCGCCGAGCGTATATTATATAGACAGGCTTCCTTCAAAGGTTGAACCTGCGGTGGTCCTTACAATAGTTATGGTGTCTCTTGCGATAAGCTTTCTGGCAACCATCTACCCCTCGTGGAAGGCATCCAGGTTCGACCCGGCGGAAGGGCTGAGATACGAATGAGGCGGGAAACCCGTTCGCTCGGGCGCCGGAAAAAGTTTCCCCGGGGAACTTAAACCATGGAACACATAAAGATAAAAGGACTGTGCAAATCTTACGAAAAAAAGGGGAAGAAAATAGAAGTGCTGAAAGGCATTGACCTTGAAATAAACGGGGGGGAGACCGTGGCTGTGCTCGGCGCCTCGGGTGTGGGGAAATCCACGCTTCTGAATATCATAGGGGCGCTGGACCGCCCGACATCCGGAGAGGTGTTCTATAACAGGGAGACAATCTTCACCATGGATGAATGGTCGCTCGCCTCATTCAGAAACAAGACCGTGGGTTTTGTCTTTCAATTCCACCACCTTCTGCCGGAATTCAGCGCCCTTGAAAACGTCATGCTGCCCGCCCTTATAGGGGGAGTAACTTACGCGGATGCGAGGGCAAAGGCCGAGTCCCTTTTAAAAAAGGTCGGGCTTTCTGAAAGGCTTGACCACAAGCCCGGCGAACTTTCCGGCGGGGAACAGCAAAGATGCGCCATAGTCAGATCCATGGTGCAAACCCCCGAGGTTATACTTGCCGATGAGCCCACCGGGAACCTTGACACAAAAACAGGGGAAGAGGTTTTTGAAGTGCTTCTGGGGTTAAACAGGGAAAAAAACATAACCCTTATTGTTGTAACGCATAACGAAAGGCTCGCGGATATGCTGGGAAGAAGGCTCACGATGGTAGACGGCAGAATCCTCGAAGAAAAATAGACAGTTGAAGATACTGAAAATGGTTTATCTGAAATCAAGGTTTATACCGCTGCTTTTATGTGGTATAATTTTTGCCTTCATTATCTCAGGCACATCCCTGGCAAAAGGGCCGGCGGTGAAGGTCGTTCTTTTCCCGTTTGATATGCACAGCGAAAGTGACATACGGGAGATAAGAAGGAATCTTATGGAAACCATTGCCTCTTCCCTCCATAAAGAAGGGTTAGAGATAGCGGGGCTTGAAAAAACAAAACTCTTTTTTGAAAAGGGAGTAACAAGTTTCAGCGAAGAGGACGCCCTTTCGGTATCCAGGGAGTCGGGCGCGGATTTCGCGCTTCTCGGCTCTTTAACCCTTGTGGATACGAGGCTGAGCGCGGACTGGCGCATAATGGATGTAAAAGACGGGGGGCTTATAAAATTCTACTATGAAAGCGCCGCTTCCCCCGAAGGGCTTTTCTCAAAGATAAAAGAATCCGCCCCTTCGATGCGCGCGAAGATGCTTTCGTCGCTTGAAAAAAGGCCGGTAACAAAGGAGGGCCTGATAGAAAAGATATCGGTTGAGGGGGTAAAAAGGATAGACCCTGAGGCAATCCTCAGAAAGATTTCAACCAGGACAGGGCAGCCATTTTCAGGCGATGACGTTAAGAATGACATCCACGCTGTTTACGGCATGGGATACTTCGACGATATCGCGGCGGACCTTAGAGATACGGATGAGGGCAAGGAACTTGCCTATATTGTAAAAGAGAAACCCTGGATAAAAAACATAAGCATAAAGGGCAACAAAAAGAAGAAAGAAGAAAGCATCAAAGAGGTCATCACCGTAAAAGAAAACACGGTCATTGACCACACAATCATCAAGGCGGACACAGAGAGGATAAAGGCGCTTTATATCCAGGAGGGTTTCTATCTTGCCGATATCACAAGCGAGGTAATCACGGACGGCGTTGATGCAACCGTTGTCTTTTATATAAACGAGGCGGAGAGGGTGAAGGTAAAAAAGATTACCATTATCGGAAACAGCGCCTTTTCCGACAGAGATATAAAAGGGGTGATGGCGACGGGCGAGGCCGGCATATTTTCCTTTATAACAGGGAGTGGAAGCTTTAACGAGTATGTGTTCGAAAACGACCTCTCCCTCATAATGAAGCAGTACTTCGACCACGGCTACATCAAGGCGGATATACTGGATTACAGGGTTTTACTCAGCGAGGACAAAAAATGGTTCTTCATAACAATCGCCGTTTCAGAGGGGGAGCAGTACCGGGTGGGCAATATTGATTTTACCGGGGATATCATTGCTGAAAAAAAGACACTTCTCAAAAAGCTTAAGCTGAAAAAGAATGAAGTGTTTAACAGAAGCAAGCTCGGCAAAGGGCTTGACAACCTCAGTGAGTTATACGGAGACGAGGGGTTTGCCAACGCGGAGTTTACCCCCCTTACCAGGATAGACGACGAAAAAAAGATGGTGGACCTTACGGTAAAGGCGGAGAAACATGAGCCGGTATACGTTGAGAGGATTGACATAACCGGAAACGTAAGGACAAGGGATAAGGTTATAAGGAGGGAACTTGAGTTCGGGGAGGGCGAACTTTTTTCGTTCTCGGACCTTAAAAAGAGCAGGAACAATCTAAAGAGGCTCGGCTACTTTGAGGACGTGGAAATAGCAAGGGGCGAGGGAAGCGCCCCGGACAGGGTGAGGCTTGATGTGGCGGTGAAGGAAAGGCCCACCGGGATGCTTACCTTCGGCATGGGCTACTCTACCGTTGACAAACTCATAGCAACCGCGTCAATTTCGCAGACAAACCTTATTGGCACGGGGCTCAAACTGGACCTTTCCGGCACCATCGGTTCGAAAAGCACCCAGTACGTGCTGGGCTTTACGCAGCCATGGCTCTTCGACAGACCCATCTCCGCCGGCATTGACCTCTTCAAGACTTCAAGGGATTATCCTGATTTCACAATTGACAAAAACGGCTTTGACTTAAGAGGGGGCTTTCCGATATACAAAAGGCAGACGTACGGCTATCTTACCTACAGGCTCGAAAATGCCGATGTCACCAGTGTCTCTTCAACGGCCTCTACAATCATAGAAAGTCAAAAAGGCAAAAGCACCGTAAGCAGCGTCCAGGCGCTCGTCAAGCACGATACAAGGGACGACGCGTTCTTCCCGCGCGAGGGTTCAACCCTTATGGCGTCCGTTGAGCTTGCGGGCGGGTTTTTCGGAGGGACTACGAATTATCTTAAATACGAGGGCAGCGCCTCAAGATATTTTCCGCTCCCCTGGGACACCACATTCTCTTTAAGGGGCACTGCGGGGTATATAGAGGGTTTTGGCGGCCAGGATGTCCCCCTTTACGAGAGATATTTTCTCGGGGGTATAAACAGCATGAGGGGTTTTGAGACAAGAAGCGTGGGGCCCAAAGACCCTCTGACAGGAGAGCTTATCGGGGGTAAAACCAAGCTTGTTTTAAATGCCGAGTATCTTTTCCCCATATTCCCCAAAGAAAGCATCAGGGGGCTCGTATTCTTTGACATCGGCAACGCATATGAGAGCGGGATAGATTTTGCGGATTTAAGAAAGGGGGCAGGCGTCGGGATAAGGTGGTTTTCGCCGGTCGGCCCGATAAGGCTTGAATGGGGTTACAACCTGAACCGCGAAAAGAACGAAAAGCAGTCAATATGGGAGTTTACAATCGGGGGGGCGTTTTAATCCCCTAAAAAACAAAAAGGAGACGGAGATGAAGAAGATCCTTGCAATTTCACTCGTGGTTTTGTTTGCGTTTTTTTTGAGGGCGGAGGCCGCGGAGTTAAAGATAGCCCATGTGGACCTTCAAAGGGCGCTTAACGAAAGCGAGGCCGGAACCAGGGCAAAAGAGGAACTGAAAAAGGAAGCGAAAAAGCTCGAAGACGAACTCAGCGGAAAACAGGAAGAACTCAAGAAACTCAAGGAAGACATCGACAAAAAAGGGGACCTCTGGAACAAGGAGACAAAGGAGGCGAAAGAAAAGGAGCTTCAGCAAAAAAGCCAGTCATTCCAAAAAGATTACATGCAATACGGCGAGGAACTTGACAAGAAAAAAAGGCTGCGCGAGGAAAAGATCATAAAGGAAATAAAAGAAACCGTCCGCAGCGTCGCAAAAGAAAAGGGCTACACCTATGTGCTCGAATCTTCCATGGGGGGGATCCTCCATGCGCCGCAGGAGGCCGATATCACCGGGGAAGTGTTAAAGGCGTATAATAAAAGTCAAAAGGATTAGCAGATGACCTTTGAAAAAACCTTAAAGGATATCGCAAAGATTACCGGGGGAAAAATCCTCGGTGATGAATCGGCTGTAATAAAGAGGATATCCGGCATAGAAGACGCAAAAAGGGGAGATATCAGTTTTGTGGCAAACGAGCGCTACTTTAAACACCTTCCCTCTACGGAGGCATCGGCCGTTATCGTCCCCGGGAAGGTGGGGGCAATCAAGGGGAAAAACCTTCTTGTCGTTGATGACCCCTACCTTGCCATCGCATCCATCTTAAGGGAGCTTGAAGGCGCAACGCATCCCCTTCCCGGCGTCCACCCCAAATCAGAAATACACCCCTCGGCTGTGCTCGGCCGTGATGTTTCAATACAGGCATATGCGGTTTTGGAGGAAGGGGTTAAAATCGGCGACAGGGTCATTATCTACCCCGGGGTGTATATCGGAAAAAATGCCGAGATAGGCGATTCTGCCGTTATATATTCAAACGTCTCCATAAGGGAGGGGGTAATAATAGGTAAAAGGGCGATAATCCACTGTAACTCCGTTATAGGAAGCGACGGCTTTGGATACGCAAAAGAGGGAGACGTATACCGGAAGATCCCCCAGATAGGCATTGTAAGGATAGGGGACGATGTGGAGATAGGGGCATGCGTTACAATAGACAGGGCAACCTTCGGAGAGACTCTGGTGGAAAAAGGCACAAAGATAGACAACCTCGTTCAGATTGCGCACAATGTAAAGATAGGCGGGAACTCGTTGATAGTTGCCCAGGTCGGCATATCGGGCTCCACATCAATAGGTAACCGCGTAACACTCGCGGGGCAGGTCGGCATTGCCGGGCATATCGCCATAGCCGACGACTGCGTAATAGGCGCGAAATCAGGCGTTTCAAACGATATAAAAACAAATGGCGCATACACCGGTTACCCGGCAACACCCCACAACGAATGGCTTAAAACCCAGGGGATAATTTCAAGGTTGCCGCAGATTAAAGATAAACTGGCCGAGATCGAAAAAAGACTCGGCGAACTTGAAAAAATCCAGAGGGAGTAAGGAAGCGGATGGCGCAAAAAAGGAGGAGAATTCATGGCCGATACCCTTTTGAAAGAATCTATTGACATAAATGAAATACAGAAGATACTTCCCCACCGCTATCCCTTTCTCCTTATAGACAGGATACTTGAATTTGAGGCGGGAAAAAGGGCAAAGGGGCTTAAAAACGTCACGATAAACGAGCCGTTCTTTCAGGGACACTTCCCGGGGCATCCCATAATGCCGGGGGTCCTGATAATAGAGGCGATGGCGCAGGTGGGTGGGATACTGGCGTTTAAGTCCGCAAACGTGGAAAACAAGGTGGTATATTTCATGGGTATAGACTCCGCGCGTTTCAGGCGGCCTGTATATCCGGGAGATGCCCTTGAGATTACGGTGGAGGTCAAGAAAGTGAGGGGAACAATCTGGGCCTTCAAATGCGAGGCATTTGTAAATAGCGCGCTTGTGGCCGAAGCGGAACTTATGGCGACAATAGTGGAAAGGTAATCTATGGGTAAAACTTTAAAGAAAAAAGAAGAAATAAATATTGACCCGACCGCCATCGTCCATCCCACGGCGGAGATTGAAGAAGGGGTTAAAATAGGGCCTTACTCAATTGTGGGCAGGGGGGTAAGGATAGGAAAAAACACGTCCATCTCCCCGCATGTGGTGATAGAAGACCTGACGACCATCGGAAAAGACTGCCGGATCCATCAATTTGCCTCCATAGGCGCCCCTCCGCAGGATATCGCATACAGGGGGGAGCCGACCGAGACGGTAATCGGCGATAACAATATAATAAGGGAGTTTGTGACAATCCACAGGGGAACAATCAAGGATAAACGAAAAACCGTATGCGGAAATAACAACCTCTTCATGAACTACGTCCACATCGCGCACGACTGCTCCATCGGCAGCAACGTAATAATGGCAAACAACGCCACCCTCGCGGGGCATGTGGCAATAGATGACTTTGCCATTGTCGGAGGCCTTGTCGCCGTGCACCAGCATGTAAGGATAGGGGCATACTGCATCATAGGAGGGGCATCGGCAATAAGTAAAGATATCCCCCCCTATGTAATGGCCGTCGGCAACCGCGCCCACCTCTACGGGCTTAACAAGGTGGGCCTTAAAAGGCACGGCTTTTCAGCCGACGAGATAGAGGAAATAAAAAAAAGCTACCATATACTTTTTAAGTCATCCCTTACGCTTAAGGACGCTATCGAAAAATTAAAGAACGAACTTCCTGACTCGGCCCATGCAAAAAGATTCCTTGACTTCATTAAAAACTCGGAAAGGGGCATTGCCAGGGAACGGATTATTAAAAGGCACGAAAGCCATGAGGAGTTATAGGGTGTGAAGGGTAGAAATGTGAAAAAATTAAGGGTAGGCGTGATAGGGGCGGGATACCTCGGAAGATTCCATGCCCAGAAATATAAAGAACTCGAAAACGCCGAACTTGCAGGGGTGGTTGATATAGACAGGACCAGGGCCGAGGAGGTCGCATCCTTTACAAATGCAACTCCTTACACGGATTACCAGGAACTTTTTGATAAGGTTGATGCGGTAAGCATTGTCACACCCACGGAAACACACTTAAGCATCGGGCTTTCTTTCCTCTCAAGGGGAATAGACGTTTTGGTTGAAAAACCCATTGCCCGGACCCCCGATGAAGCCGCCCTTTTGATAAAGGAGGCGGCAAAAAGCGGCGCCGTACTCCAGGTGGGGCATCTTGAGAGGTTTAACCCGGCAATCATGGCCCTTTCCGGCAGGGTTAAAAACCCGATGTTCATAGAATCGCACCGGCTCTCCCCCTTTACCGGCAGGGCGCTGGACGTGGATGTCGTCTTGGACCTCATGATACACGACATTGACATAATACTTAACCTTGCAAACTCAGAGGTGGAAGCCGTGGACGCGGTTGGAATACCGGTTGTATCAGACAAGGCGGATATAGCGAACGCGCGGCTGAAATTCAAAAACGGCTGCGTCGCAAACGTTACGGCAAGCCGGATATCAAAAGAGCGGCTTCGGCGCATAAGGATATTCCAGAGCGATGCCTACATGGTGGTAGACTATACCCTGCAGGAGATCTCCGTCTCAAAACTTGAACATGTAAAAGACCAGCCCCGTCCGGAAATAATAGAGGAAAAAATCAGGATGGAAAGAAAAGACACCTTAAAAGAAGAGATAAAATCCTTTCTTGAATGTTGCGCTTCGCGAAGCACCCCCTATGTAACGGGAAGCGACGGCAAAAGGGCGCTTGAGATTGCGCAGAGGATACAGAACGGGGTAAAAGCCTCTATTGAGGCCATGCGGGGCCATCTCTCCGGGAACCCGGCAATCAGGGATGCTTCCGCATAAGACATTTTTATGGACAGAAAAATACTTATGATAAGCGCCGAGGCATCGGGCGACCTTCACGGGAGTTCCCTCATAAAAGCCCTCAAACGCCTCTCCCCCTCGATAGTAATCAAAGGGATGGGGGGTGAAAAAATGATAGCCGCGGGCCTTAGCGGGATAGATTCGACGAAACTCTCGGTTGTGGGGATAGTCGAGGTATTCAGAAAATTCCCGGCCATCGTAAAGGCCTTCCTTGCGCTCAAAAAACTTTTAAAGGAAGAGATTTTTGACTGCGTGGTGCTCATAGATTACCCGGATTTCAACCTGAGGTTTGCAAAGGCGGCTAAAAAAAGGGGCCTTACGGTTGTATATTACATAAGTCCGCAGATATGGGCATGGAGGAAAAAAAGGATCTTTCAGATATCAAGGGTTGTGGATAAAATGCTCGTTGTGTTCCCGTTTGAAGAGGCGCTCTACAGGGAGGCGGGGCTCGATGTTGAATATGTCGGGCACCCCGTTGCTGATATTGCGGTATGCGGCATGTCAAATGGGGAGGCAAAAGAAGCGCTCGGTATCGCAAAAGATACCGTAGCCGTTGCGCTCCTTCCGGGGAGCAGAACCGAGGAGTTAAGGCGCCATCTTATGCCAATGGTTTCAGGGGTAAAACTGCTCCAGCAGAGGCTTGGAACCCCGGTTTGCGCCCTTATCCTGGCAGCCCCGGGCATTGAAGAAGGGCTGGTTAAAGAACTTTTAAAAGACAGCCCTCCCTCTCTAAAGATAAAGGTTATCACCAAAAATACCTACACCCTTCTCCGGGCGGCGGATATTGCCGCAGTGGCATCGGGCACGGCCACTCTGGAGACCGCGCTTATCGGAACCCCGATGGTAATAGTTTACAGGATGTCGGTTCTATCCTATCTTATAGCAAAGTTGCTTGTAAGCGTGGATTACATAGGGCTCCCCAATATCATATCCGGCAACGCCTTTTTGCCGGAGCTTATACAGAGCGAAGTAACGCCGCCAAAGATCGCCGAAGAACTATATGGCCTGCTTAAAAATCCAGGGAAACAGAGGGCTGTAAAAGAGGGTTACGAAAGGATAAAAAAAGACCTCACCGGGAAGGGGGCCCCTGATAGGGCCGCGAGGGCGGTCTTCCGGCTCATCGGAGAATCCCCCCTTGCCGGGGGAGAGGCTTATGAACATATATCTTAGATTTTTAAAATACATGCGGCCTTACTGGCCGAGCCTTTTGATTGCAACGGTCTGCATGACCGTTTTTGCGGCCACAAACGGCATCCTTGCCTATCTTATGGGCCCGGCGGTAAACATCCTCTTTTCAGGCGATAAGGGCGCTGCCCCGAATTTTCTGCCTTTTGAAATTCCCGCCATTTCGCCGGGCGGGATGGGCTTTTTTGTGCCGCTTGCGATAATAGTGGTTGCCTTTATAAAAGGCGCCAGCTCCTACGGCAACACCTATTACATGGGCTATGTCGGCCAGATGATGATATCCGACATCAGAAAAAATCTTTATGACCGCATATTGAAACTCCCCCTTAATTTCTTTACATCCCACCCCACCGGAAGCCTCAGCTCAAGGATTACGCTCGATGTGAACATGCTCCAGAAAACCGCAGCGGACGCGCTGACCAACTCGCTCAAACAAAACCTTGCATTGGTCGTACTTGTAGGCGTGATGATAAAGATGGACTGGAAGCTCGCGCTGGCTTCCTGTCTTATCTTTCCGCTTGCCATGTATCCCGCGATAAAGCTCGGCAGAACCATAAAAAATGCGACAAGAAAAGGACAGGTTACCATGGGAAACATGAACTCCCTCGTGTATGAGGCAATATCCGGGGTGAGGATTGTCAAGGCGTTCTCAATGGAAAATTATGAATCCGAAAGACTGGAAAAGGAAAATGAGCGTTTCACAAAATACTCCATAAAGACGATAAAGGTGCGGGGCATTTCCACCCCGCTTATGGAAACAATCGGGGCCATAGGCTTTGCCATAACCTTATGGTATGCCTCTTACAGGATAAGCAGCGGCACCCTCACCCCGCAGGCCTTTGTATCATTCTTTACCGCCCTTATAATGATGTATCAGCCGATAAAGGCTTTAAACGGCGTCCACTTAGACATCCAGCAGGGGATTGCCTCCGCCACGAGGATATTTGAGGTGATGGACATGCCGGTTGAGCCCGCCGTGCAGAAAGGGACGCTGAAACTTGATGGTTTAAAAGCCTCAATCGAGTACAGGGGCGTCGGTTTCAGCTATGATAAGGACGAAGTGCTGAAAGACGTAAACCTCAAGGTAAAAAAGTGCGAAAAGATAGCGATAGTGGGGACAAGCGGCGCCGGTAAAACCACCTTTGTAAACTTGCTGCCGAGATTCTATGACCCGACCAGTGGGAAAATACTTATAGACGGCGTGGACATAACGAACCTTACGTTGCCTTCCCTCAGGGCCCTCGTGGCAATAGTTTCGCAGGATATTATACTCTTTAATGACACGGTAAAGAGAAACATCGCCTACGGCGACACCGAAAAAACGGATGAGGATATAAAGAACGCCGCAATTGCGGCAAATGCCCACGGTTTTATCCTGAAACTTACACTGGGTTATGATACGGTGATAGGGGAAAGGGGGCTGAAACTTTCAGGAGGGGAAAAACAGCGGCTCTCGATAGCGAGGGCGATACTTAAAAACGCGCCCATACTTATTATGGACGAGGCAACATCATCGCTGGACTCGGAATCCGAACACGAGGTGGAAAAAGGGCTCAATAACCTTATGAAAGGAAGGACCGCCTTTGTAATAGCGCACAGGCTTTCCACCATTAAGAACGCGGACAGGATTATAGTTCTTTCCAACGGGGAAATAGTGGAAAGCGGCAACCACGCGGAACTTTTGAAAAAAGGCGGCGAATATTTCCGCCTCTACTCCATGCAGTTCCGCGGGATGAAAGAGGAGATGGCCGGCTGAAAAACTGAAAAATTTTAAAAAAAGCGCTCCGCTTTCTTTAAAACGCAACGGCGGTTTTTATGGAGAGCGCCGTGCCGGGACAGGATGAAAAAGATACTGGATAAAATTACGCTGGCGGTTGTTCCCTTTCTTGCCCATCTGCTCATCAGGTTTCTTTTCCTGACAATGAGGTTTACTTACATAAACTTTGACTCCTACCGGAAAATGCTTGAGGAAGGCCGTCAGATTATACTCGCGTTCTGGCACGGAAGGCTTCTTATGATGCCCTATTCATACCCGAAAAAAGGCATAACGGTCCTTGTAAGCCAGAGCAGGGACGGCGAGCTCATCGCGCGCACCGTGAAAAGATTCGGCATAGAGAGCGTCCGGGGCTCATCAACAAGGGGAAAGTTCGGCGGCTTAAAAGGGCTCTTTAAAGCGATAAAAAGCGGCCGCGACGCGGCCATAACCCCTGACGGCCCGCTCGGCCCCCTTCGATGCGCGCAGACGGGCGCGGTCCAGATTGCGGCAAGGACAAACCTTCCCATAATACCCATGGCATTTGGCGCTTCTAAAAAAAAACTTTTAGATCATGGGACTCGTTCATTGTGCCTTACCCGTTTTCAAAAGGGGTGTTTATCGCAGGCGAGCCGGTAATCGCGGGTAAAGAGGCAGGCCCCGCGGAACTTGAGAAAAAACGGCTTGAGCTTGAAACCAGACTTAACGAACTGACCCAGAGGGCCGACAGATTTTTTGCCGAAAGACATTCGAAAGATGAAGGATAAGTACCATGATGCAATACATCTATGATATTTTCCTCCATCTCTCGCTTCTCCTCCTCCTCCCCTATTTTTTTCTAAAGATGCTCTTCAAAGGGAAATACCGGAGCGGCATGGCCGAAAGGTTCGGCTTTATAGAAAACAAAAAATTGGAGGGGCTTTCAGGGAGGGATGTCGCATGGTTCCATGCGGTATCGGTGGGGGAGGCAAGGGCGGTCATGCCTCTTTTGAAACTTTTCAGGGCAAATCACCCGGATATAAAAATTGTATTCTCAACCGTCACGCGTACCGGGAATAATGTGGCAAATAAAGAAGGCGCGCCTTTTATTGACGCCCTGATATATTTCCCGCTCGACCTTCTGTGGGTTGTAAAGAGAGAAGTACGGCGCATACACCCGTCCGTATTCATCGTCGTTGAAAAAGAATTCTGGCCGAATTTTTTCAGAACCCTTAAAAAAAACTCCGTCCCCATAATTGTCGTAAACGGCACCGTATCCGAGAGGTCTTTTTCAAGATACAGGAGATTTTCCTTTATATTCGGGGAACTTTTCAAGGGTATAACCTTCCTGGCGCGCACAGGGGAGGACGCGGAAAGGGCAATTGCCATCGGGGTAGACCGGCAAAAGGCAATCGTTACCGGAAATCTTAAGTTTGACATGCGGGAGCCAATCATGGACAAGGAGAAAATCCAGTCCCTCCTCGCACTTTTTGGAATAAGGCCAGGGGAATTGATAATTGTCGCCGGGAGCACCCA
>Ga0209342_10003877_pt1 | contig 15661 bp, 13 predicted proteins | sample RifCSP16_2_FD_184023 | JGI IMG/M metagenome (GOLD analysis project Ga0209342, IMG submission 184023) | Soil microbial communities from Rifle, Colorado - Rifle CSP2_sed 16_2 (SPAdes) (version 2) | ecosystem: Environmental > Terrestrial > Deep subsurface > Rock core/Sediment | place: Rifle... | reverse complement strand
GGGTCGGTCACGGTGACGTTCACACACTCGGTCTCGCGCCCCTTGCCGAAGCGCGCGGTCAGGCGCGCGGCCAGCTCGAGGTCGTCCTCGCTGGTCGTACCGTCGAGCAGCACGAGCGGCCCGAGGTGGCTCGTGGCGCAGAGGTGCGTGAAGCGCCGGCGATAGCCCTGGAGGAAATTATTCTCGCCCTCGTCGCGCCCGACGATGAGCTTGAAGTGCGGGCGCGGTCGCAGGTGCCGCCCGACCTTGAGCAGCATGATGTCGTCGAGCTCGTACTGTTTCGTGCCGCGGGTGGTCCAAAGATCGGCGAGCTTGTGCGAGTACTGAGGATCCACGAGGAAGCAGCAGCCGCCGGCGGGCTGGGCGTACTCCGTGAACCCGTATTGGGCCGCGAGCGCGATCTGCGGTTTGCGCGTGCGGCCGTTGAAATCGAACAGCCGCGCGCGATCCACCCAGCCCTCGCGCTCGGGCAGCGTGGGCGGCAGGAGCTTCGCGCACAGCGGCCGCAGCAGCCGGTCGAAGGCCCCCGATTCGCGCGCCACCACCGGCATGGTGTCGCGCCGCTGGGACATCGGGCGCTGCCCGATCACCTCGCCGGTGATGATGAAGTCGAAGCCCTGCGCCTCCATCCACTCGCGCGCCTTGCGCACCATGAAGCCCTTGCAGTCGAGGCAGGGATTCAGATACGAACCGTACCCGTGCTTCGGGTTGATGACGACGTCCTTGTACTCCTCGATCACGTCGAGGATGTGCAGCTTGACGCCGAGCTGCTCCGCCACCCAGAGCGCATTGTTGCGCTTGGGTTTGTCGCGATGCTCGCTGCGGATGGCGTGCGTGTGCCCCTCCACGCAGAAGCCGGTGTAGAAATTGACCCCCTCGACATGGATGCCCTGCTCGAGCATCGCCTTGGCGGCCAGCATCGAGTCCAACCCGCCGGAAATCAGGGCTACGGCTTTACGTGCTGCGGACATGATGGCGCGAGGAATTACCGGGGCGCGAATAGTAGCTCAATCCGGGGTACCCCACACGGCCCGCGTGCGTGGCGTGAAGCTAAAAATCGGCGAAAACCCCAAATAAAAACGGGCCCGGTCGGGCCCGTTGAAAGTATTTTTTCTCTGTTTTTCGCCGGTCCGCTTGAACCGGCGCTCCTCCGTGGTGATTCAGGCGTTTTGGCCAATCACGACTTCTTAAACAATAATAGAAGATACCCTGTTTGTCCAATGGGGATAGGCGGTAGATCTATCCTCTGGAAGAGATTTCATGAGCGGGTGTCGGTTTTATCCCACACACACTGTATAGACAATGTGCGGCGACGGATTTGTTGGAGTCCGCCTGACTTGCCGTCGCTGTTTGCGGCGTCTCGCACTTTCGCGATTCCAAGGTGGCGGTTCGGGGCGATGCCAACCCCATGCGTGCACCGCGTAAATGGGGCCCAGTCGCACGAGCACGGGATTCCTCGATGAGTGACAGCGCGGCTTCGGGTAGAATATCGCCCTTTTTCCCGCCAGTCCCGGGGTTCCGCGACCGTGGTGTTGGCACGCTGCACGGGCGATGCGCCGGCGGCCAGCCGGTTGCCTGAAGAAACCGAAGCGGGCAGGGCCCATTAGAATCTAATCAGACATGTCTCCAAGAAAAACGAATTTCCTCACCCGATTTGCGCTCAGGTTCGGGAGAATCGGGCGCACGCTGCGCTGGGGTTTTCGCGTATTGCTGATCCTGCTCATCCTCGATCTGTTCTATCTCACCGTGACCTGGCCGGATTGGAAGCGCATCGCCGCCGGTCCGGTCCCCAAATCGAACTTCATCGGCGAGTACGAGAAACAGCTGGCGGAGCACAAGGATCGGCCGTCGCTGCGCTGGCAGCCGGTGCCGTTCTCGGAGATCCCCAAACACGTGGTGCGGGCGGCGATCGTGGCCGAGGACAGCCGTTTCTACGAGCACAGCGGCTTCGACCTGATCGCCTTCAAGGAGGCGATGGACTATAACCTCGCCGAGGGCCGGCTCGCGATGGGTGCGAGCACTATCTCGCAGCAGACGGTGAAGAACCTGCTGCTGAGTCCGGCGCGCAACCCGCTGCGCAAGTGGCACGAGCTGGTGCTCACCTGGGGCATGGAGCAGAACGTCAGCAAACGGCGCATCCTCGAGATCTATCTCAATGTCGCCGAGCTCGGCCCGGGCATATACGGCGTGGAGGCGGCGGCGCAGGTCTATTGGGGCGTGCACGCGGCCGCGCTCACGCCGCAGCAGGCCGCGGAGCTGGCGGCCACGTTCCCGAGCCCCCTGAAGCACAACCCCGCGACACGCACCCAGCCGTTCGAAAAGCGGGCCCAGAAGATCCTCGGACTGCTGACGCGCTATCCGGGCGAGGCGGCGAGCGCGCTGTCTGAATTCGGCCTGGAGCCGGTGGCCGAGGAGGGCGCCGCCGCGGCGCCGCGGGCCGATGCGTTGCTTGCGACTAATCCGGTGCATCCATCCGACGGCCCACGCTATAATCCTTGAGCACCTTGGCCGCCGACCCGATAAGAACCGCACACCGATGAAACCCGTTCGCGCCTCCGTCGCCGCGCCCGCGCGGCGTGCCGCCCCAGGCCGCGGCGTGTTGACGTTCCAGGAGCTGATCTTCACCTTGGAGCGCTACTGGGCGCGCCAGGGCTGCGTGATCCTACAGCCCTACGATCTGGAGGTCGGAGCGGGCACGTTTCATACCGCGACCTTCCTGCGCGCGCTCGGGCCCGAGCCGTGGCGCGCGGCCTACGTGCAGCCCTCGCGCCGCCCGAAGGATGGCCGTTACGGCCAGAACCCCAATCGGCTCCAGCACTACTATCAGTACCAGGTGGTGCTGAAGCCCTCGCCGGAGGACATCCAGGAGCTTTATCTCGATTCGCTGCGCGCGCTCGGGATCGACACCCGAGCGCACGACATCCGGTTCGTCGAGGACGACTGGGAGTCGCCCACGCTCGGCGCCTGGGGGTTGGGCTGGGAGGTGTGGCTGAACGGCATGGAGGTGACGCAGTTTACCTACTTCCAGGAGGTAGGGAGCCTGCCCTGCAAGCCGGTGCTGGGCGAGATCACCTACGGCCTCGAGCGCCTGGCGATGTATCTCCAGGGTGTGGAGAACGTCTTCGACCTGGCGTGGGCGCCGGGCGTGACCTACGGCGATGTGTACCACCAAAACGAGGTCGAGCAGTCGAAGTACAACTTCGAGCTCGCGAATGTCCAGTGGCTCCTCGAGCTGTTCAACGACTATGAGTCCGAGGCCAAGCGTCTCATCGAGGCGGGACTGCCGCTCCCCGGCTTCGAGATGGTGATGAAGTGCTCGCACGCCTTCAATCTCCTCGATGCGCGCGGGGCGATCTCACCCACCGAGCGCGCGGCCTACATCGCGCGCGTGCGCGCCCTCGCCCGGCTCGTGGCGCAGAGCTACTACGACGCGCGCGCGCGCCTCGGCTTTCCGATGCTCAGGCAGAAGGCCTGAAGCCGATGCCCGCGAGCCTGCTCGTCGAGCTCCGCACCGAGGAGCTGCCGCCCAAGTCGCTCAAGCGCCTGTCCGAGGCGCTCGCGCAGTCGGTGTTCGAGGGCTTGACCGGCCTGGGCTTCCTCGCGGCCGAGAGCGCGGCGCGGCCGTTCGCCACCCCGCGGCGCCTCGCGGTGCTCATCACCCGGGTGCTCGACAAGCAGCCCGACCGCATGACGGAGCGCAAGGGCCCGTCGGTGAGCGCGGGGCTCGATGCAGGCGGCCAGCCCACCCAGGCGCTCGCCGGTTTCGCGCGCTCCTGCGGCGTGGAGGTCGCGAAGCTCGCACGCGCCCAGGGCGACAAGGGCGAGCACTTCGTTTACCGCTTCAAGCACAAGGGCGAGCCGCTCAAGAACCATCTGGCCGGTGTCGTCGAGGCCGCGCTCAAGAAGCTGCCGGTCGCGAAGCTCATGCGCTGGGGTGCGGGCGAGGCGCAATTCGTGCGCCCGGTGCACGGCGTGATCCTGCTGCACGGCGCCAAGGTCGTGCCCGGCGCCGTGTTGGGTCTCAAGAGCGGCAGCAAGACCCTCGGCCACCGGTTCATGAGCCGCGGCCCGATCGTAATCGCGCACGCCGACAAATACGCGGATATTCTGCGCAAATCCGGCAAGGTGGTGGCGAGCTTCGAGGAGCGGCGCGCGGCGATCGCGAAACAGCTCCGCCAAAGCGCGGTGCGCCAGCGTGCCCATGTCTTCCCGCCGCACGATTGGACCGGCGCGGGCAAGACCGGCGATGCCGAGATGGCCGAGCGTGTCCTGACCGCGGGCCCGATCCTCGGCGCCAACGAGGAGTTGCTCGACGAGGTAACGGCCCTCGTCGAGTGGCCGGCGGTGTACGCGGGCGAGTTCGAGCGCGAGTTCCTGGACGTACCCGCGCAGTGCATCGGTCTCACGATGCAGAAGAATCAGAGGTATTTCGCGCTCATGAGCGAACACGCCGAGTTGCTGCCGAATTACCTGCTGGTGAGCAACCTCGAGACGCGGAATCCGGCGAACATCGTCCGCGGCAACGCGCGCGTGCTGCGCGCGCGCCTCGCGGACGCCAAGTTCTTCTTCGAGCAGGACCGAAAAACGAAACTCGCCGACCGCACGCCGCACCTGGCGAACGTCGTCTATCACAACAAGCTCGGCAGCCAGCTCGAGCGCGTGCAGCGCATCCAGAAGCTCGCGGTGCAGATCGGCCAGCGTCTCGGCGCGGATGAGCGTCTGGTCGAGCGCGCCGCCTACCTCTGCAAGGCCGACCTGCTCACCGACATGGTCGGCGAGTTCCCCGAGTTGCAGGGCCTCATGGGCTATTACTATGCGCTGCATGACGGCGAGCCGGACGCGGTCGCCAAGGCCATCGCGCGCCACTACCAGCCGCGTCACGCGGGCGATACGCTCCCGAATGCGCCGATCGATCAGGCGCTGGCGCTCGCCGACCGGCTCGACACCCTGGTCGGCATCTATGGCATCGGGCTTCAACCCACCGGCGACAAGGACCCGTTCGGGCTGCGGCGCGCGGCGCTCGGCGTGGCGCGCATCCTCGTCGAGCGGGGACTCGCGCTCGATGCGATGGAGCTGCTTCAGTTCGCGCGCGGCCAGTTCCCGGACGGTGTCGTGGCCGAGGGCGTGGCGCAGGACCTCTACGGCTTCATCCTCGACCGCCTGCGGCCGTATCTCCGCGAACGCGGCTTCAAGCCCGACGAGATCGAGGCGGTTTTGGCCGTCTACCAGGGAGAACAGGGGGATCGGCTGTTCAGCACGGTTATTCCGCGATTGACTGCGATCCAGGCGTTTCGCCGTTTGCCGGAGTGGAAGGCGCTGTCCGAGGCGAATAAACGCATCCGCAACATCCTTCGGCAGGCCCGTCAGAATGGGATTGAGCCTGCAAGCGACGCCAATCCCGATCTTTATACCGAAACGGCCGAGAAGGCGCTCGGCGATGCCGTGCTGCACATGCAGCAGGAAGTTCCGGTTTTGTGCGGTCAGAAAGGTCAATACGCAGAAGGTCTCCGGAGGCTGGCCGATTTGGCGTCGTCGCTGGACCTCTTTTTTCGCGATGTCATGGTGATGGTTGACGACCAGGCCATCCGGGGTAATCGCCTCGCCCTGCTTAATCAGATTCGCCATCTGTTTTTGTGGATCGCGGACGTCTCCGAGCTGCAAGGTTGAGGTGGCTGATATGAACCCAGATTCCTACGCAGACATGCTCGCGGGGGTGCAGGCCTTTCACGACAAGCATCGCTTCAAGGAAGCGGGCGGCGAGGAGCTGACCTACCGCATCGCGCTCATGACCGAGGAGCTCGGCGAGATCGCCGAGTGCGTGACCAAGGGCCGGCCGAAGGAAAAGCTTGCCGAGGAGGTCGCCGACCTGTTTATTCTGCTTATCGGCACCGCGATCGCCGCGGAGTTCGATCTCAAGCAGGCGTTCTGGGACAAGATGAAGCAGCTCGAGGGGCGCGCGGGGCGCATGGTCAACGGGCGCATCCGCGTGTCGGAGTTTATTAGGGATTGATATGATTATTCGCAGAGGCGCGGAGACGCGGAGGCAAGCAAGAAATTTCTATCCGGATTTTCTCTGCGTCTCTGCGTCTCTGCGTCAAGAGTTCATATGAAACTCGTCATCCTCGACCGCGACGGCGTCATCAACTTCGACTCGGACGACTACATCAAGTCGCCCGAGGAGTGGCGACCCATTCCGGGGAGCCTCGAGGCCATCGCGCAACTGGTTCGCGCGGGCTACAAGCTGATCGTCGCCACCAATCAGTCGGGCGTGGCGCGCGGGCTGTTCGACATGGAGACGCTCGGGCGCATACACGCCCGGATGCTCGAGGCGGTGCGCGCCAAGGGCGGCACGATCGACGCGGTCTTCTTCTGCCCCCACGGGCCGATGGACGGCTGCCGCTGCCGCAAGCCCATGCCGGGGCTGTTCGAGGAGATCGCCGATCGGCTGGGCGTGAGCTTGAACGGCGTCTACGCCGTGGGCGACTCGGAGCGCGACGTGCTGGCGGCGCAGGCCGTCGGCGCGCGGGCGGTGGTGGTGCGCACCGGAAAGGGCGAGCGCACGCTGAAGAAAAACAAGAACCTGGGCCAAGTCCCGGTGTTCGCCGACCTCGCGGCGTTCGCCGACGCGCTACTCGCCGGCCGGTTGTCCACGGACTGAACGTGCTCGCTCTGCGCTCGGCGCTCTATAACCTGATCCAGTGGATCACCGTGTCCGTCTATGCGACGCTCACGGCCCTGACCTTTCCGTTTCCGCTCAAGAGCCGCTACCGCTTCGCCAGCCAGTGGGCGCGGTTCCAGGTGCCGCTCGCGCGCGCGCTCTGCGGCATCCGCTACCGCGTCGAGGGGCGCGAGCACCTGCCGAAGGGGCCGGCGATCATCCTTTCCAAGCACCAGTCGGCCTGGGAGACCATGGCCTTCCAGGTGATCTTCCCGCCGCATACCTGGGTGGTGAAGCGCGAGCTGATGTGGATTCCGTTCTTCGGTTGGGGGCTGGCGGCGTTGAAGCCCATCGCCATCGACCGCGGCGCGGGCCGAAAGTCCGTCGAGCAGATCATCGAGCAGGGGCGTGAGCGGCTTAAGGAAGGCGTCTGGATCGTGGTCTTCCCCGAAGGCACCCGTGTCGCCCCCGGTCACCGCCGCCGCTACGGCATCGGCGGCGCGGCGCTCGCCGCCGCCACGGGCTACCCCGTCGTCCCCGTCGCCCACAACGCTGGCAGCTTCTGGCCGCGGCGCGGCTTCCTCAAGAAGCCCGGAACGATCCGGGTCGTCATCGGCCCGACGATCCACACCCGCGGCAAGAGCGCGGAGGAGATCAATCGTTCGGCGGAGGAGTGGATCGAGACGAAGATGGTGGAGTTGGAGAAACGGACGTCAGGAACCTGACGCGCCGGCGGTCTTGCAGGCATAAGGCCAGATCACACGGGCCTCGCCGCTATTCACGATTTTCCCCGACTCTGTCATGTAGGAAAAGGCAACCTTCTTCCGGTCGTCCGGCAGTTTGCGCACCGACGCCGTATCCATCGGCTCGCCGCGGAATATCGCGAGCGGATCGGCCATCTGGCCGTTGATCGGGAAGAACACCACTTCGCCGGAGAAGTATTTGTCGTCCGGGCTGACGAACAGGTCCAGATGCAGGTGCGAATGTCCGCCGCTGCCGTAGTGACGCCCGGCAGTTCCGCTGACGCCCGTATCCGCGATTTTCCGGCCGAGCTTCACCCGCTCGCCGATTTCAAGCGCCGGCATTTCCTTCAGGTGCTTGTAGCGCGTGTAGAGCCACGCTGAATAACCGGTATCGGCCGGCGCGTGCTGGAGGATAATCCCGATGCCACCGATGCCGTCGGGCGTTTCTTCCTTCTTCGCCACCACCACGCCGTCGGCGATCGCCAGAATCGGCGTGCCTTCGGGCGCGGGGATATCGAGGCCGGCATGCATGCCGTGGTTGAAGCGCGGGCTGCGCGTACTGCCGTCACCGCGCTTGCGGTCGGCGAAAAACGAATTGGCCTGCGGGCACGCGGCGTCTTTCGGATAGACCGCAACCAGGCCCGTCTCCTCCAGCCCCCGCTCGCGCAAACCGCTCGACGACGCGCGCATGGGGTGGAAGTATTTCTGCGCGATTTCGCGGTTGCTGGGCTGATCCGAATCGTCGGCAAAAACAGGCGCAGTCAGGATAAGGACCAGAACTAACACCAGCAATTGTTCTCTGTTCATTGTCGTCATCAGGAATTCAGAAATTTCAAGGACTCTGATTCATTGATCCTCAAACGGGGTATTCAATTTTCCCTTTGTCTCGTCCCAGGGCGCTTCGAAAAGGCTCCGACGTCAGCGAAAAAGTAGAATGTCCCCGTTTCTCCCCGTTTCCGCTGACTGAAAAAGTCCTGGATGGACTTTTTCAGCATCCTGTTAGATCGACAGAGCGAGGCGTAGCCCATCATCAACTTCGGCGAGCAAGCGGGGATTGAGTCTTCCGATTCGCTCCGTGAGGAATGATTTGTCCACCGTGATGACCTGGGAGACGTTGATGACGGATGGCTTCGTAAGCCCCGTTCCCTTGGCCGGAATACGAATATTCCCAGGAGCGTCGGCCAGCTGCAGATTCGATGTAATTACGGCCGCAATTACCGTGCTGATGCGGCTGTTGTTGAAACTATTGGCCGATACAATCAGCAATGGTCGTCGAAAACCGGGGCCGGATCCGGAGGGCTCAGGCAGGGAAGCCCACCAGATCTCGCCTCGACGCACTACCGCTTGCCCCGAGCCAGCGTGCGTTGCTGAAGCGCGGCGAGTTCGGGATCGAGCGAGGAGCTTTCCCGACCGGGACCGTAAATTTCGTTGAGGCGGGACGTAATCAGCTCGTCCCGGTGCTTTTCGACCAGCTCTACGAGCGCCTTGGAGTACAGTTCGCTTCGAGAAACCCCCAGGCGCGAGGCGAGTTGTTCGGCAGAGCGAAAAACACGATCAGGGATGGAAATGGCTGTTTTCATGCTTCAAGTATAACTAAAGTTATACCTGAGTCAATTCACTTTCGCAGGACAACGTTTACGGATGAACTTTAAAAACGGGTCTTCGCCCGGTCCGTCCAGTGGGCCCTCATGCCTTGAGGCCGAATTCTTTAGCGACGTTCTCGACCGGGGTGGTGCGATTGGCTTCGCTGTCGGCAAGTCCCCGCCCGATCTCGCGGCGGGCGGCCTTGATAACAATAACGGGTAGCGTCCCCTTTCCCGTTTCCCTAGCCTTCGGCTCTGCGAAAACCTGGCTGTCGGACTTGCACCGACATAGTTACGTGCCATGCCCGGCACACACGTTCCGGTTCACGCGCCGGCGTAGCCGGTCGCGTGGAACCGGTTGTTGGGCGGCCTATACCTACTGTCATGTGTCGAGTTTCCGCACGAGTTTTAGGCAATGCTCGTTAGCTGGCTCTTGAGCGATGCCACGGAGAGCAACATCTCGCGCTCGATATCAGGGCCGTCATCAGCAATCGCCCCAACGCCCCCGGGCTACTGCATGCCCAGCAAGCGGGCATTGCCACCGAGACCCTGGACCATCACGCTTTCCCGGATCGCCAGGGCTTCGATACGGCGCTACGCGCGCTTATCGATAGTTATCAACCGCGCCTCGTGGTGCTGGCCGGTTTCATGCGCATACTCAGCAGCGAATTTGTGCGGCACTACCAAGGCAGAATGCTGAACATCCACCCCTCGCTGTTGCCCGCGTTTCCCGGCTTAAATACCCATCAACGCGCCTTGCAAGCGGGCGTAAGCGAGCATGGCGCCAGCGTGCATTTTGTGACCCAGGATGTCGACGGGGGGCCGGTTGTTATTCAGGCATGCATACGAGTAACGCCCGAAGACACCCCGGAAACCCTCGCGGCGCGTGTCCTGGAACAAGAGCATATTATTTACCCCCAGGCGCTACGCTGGTTCGCGGAAGGACGCCTGCGTTTGGTTGATAACAATGGTAAGCAGCACGTATTACTGGATGGGAAACGGTTAATTTTTCCGCCGTGCCAAGGGTGATTATTTATCCTAACAGGTTGTTGAAAAAGCCCTTCCATGGACTTTTTCAACCCGCAAAGCGAAAAATGTGATTTTCGCTTTGCTCCATTTTTCAAGCACATACTACGTGCTCGAAAAATGGCGGCCCATCCCTGGGCCGCACGCAGGCTGTTTTTCAATAGCCTGCTAAAGCAATCAACGCAAACGGAATGGCTTTACTCCAACCGCCTAATATTCATATACTAATGTATCGATATTCGAGACGATACTGCACGTTTAATAATAAAGAGCGAACATAACCCTTCACCACGGATATCAAGTCTTAGCGGGGCACCTAAAAAATTTAAAAATGACTTTAAGTATTATTAACGAGCGTTACCTCGTCTAAGCTCTGCACGGATGTCTTCCACCCTCATCCCCCTACAGCTTGCTATCGGCATCAGTGTGTTGTGGATGGGGTTGGGTTTTGCCGGCCTCGGCCTGCAGCGTTATCCCCGCGTCATTACTACCTTTCTTTTTCCCCTCAGTGCCGTCGGTGCCTTGATCCTGGCATTGACCGCGTTGCTCGCGCTGAAATCGCCCCCTTCCGCAGTCATACTAGGGTTCGGCCTGCCCGATCTGCCCTTTCATCTGCGCCTGGATAGTTTGGCGTGCTTTTTTCTGCTGTTGTTAGGCGCGGTGGTGTTCGGCATAGGGCTGTTTTCAAGCGGCTATTTTCGCACCATGAAGGGTCTGGCGTTAGGGCTGCTATTTCTGCAGTACCACATTTTCATCGCCAGCATGGTGCTGGTCTTGCTTGCCGATGATGCTTACCTCTTCATGGTGACATGGGAATCGATGGCCATCTCCTCGTATTTCCTGGTGACCACCGATCATCACCTTACCCAAGTGCGTAAAGCCGGCTTTCTTTATCTGCTCATGGCCCATGTCGGCGCGATTAGTATCCTGTTGTGTTTTGGGGTGATGCAGGGCGGTCAGGGCGATTATAGTTTTGATGCCCTGCGCGAGGTACACTTGAGCAACTTTTGGATGAGCGTGAGCTTCTTGCTGGCGCTGTTAGGCTTCGGCGCGAAGGCAGGCATGGCGCCCCTGCACGTGTGGCTACCGGAGGCGCACCCGGCGGCCCCCTCGCCGGTCTCCGCCTTAATGAGCGCGGTCATGCTCAAGACGGCGATCTACGGTATTTTGCGCGTATGCTTCGATCTGTTAAGCACGCAACTGTGGTGGTGGGGCGCACTGATATTGGCGCTGGGGTTGGTGTCGGCGCTGCTGGGCGTGATGTTCGCTGCGGTGCAAACCGATATGAAGCGTCTGCTGGCTTATTCATCGATAGAAAATATCGGCATTATCCTGGCCGGTATCGGTTTAACGATCATTTTCCAGAGCGACGGGAAAGGCCTGCTCGCCGCGCTCACGCTCACCGCCACCTTATATCATTGCATCAATCACGCCTTTTTCAAGGGGCTGCTGTTCCTCGGCACGGGAGCGGTGCTACACGCCACCGGCGAGCGCAATCTGGGACGCCTGGGCGGGCTGATCCAGCGCATGCCGTGGGTGGCGGCGCTTACCCTGGTAGGCGCATTGGCGATAGCAGGCCTGCCGCCACTCAACGGTTTTGTATCCGAATGGCTGCTGCTACAGGCCTTCCTGCTCTCACCCGGACTTGCGCAGCCTTATCTCAATATGTTGGTTCCGGTAGCGGCGGCGGCGCTGGTGCTGGCCACCGCTCTATCGGCTTACGTAATGGTCAAATTTTACGGGGTGATCTTCCTCGGCCAAGCGCGTGCCGAGAATATCCAGCAAACGCACGACGCGGGCGGCTGGGAGCGCGCCGGACTCGGCTGGCTGGCGCTGGGCTGCATCGCGCTGGGGCTGATGCCGGTAGCGGTCATTCTGCAACTGGACGCAGTCACGCATGCCCTCATCGGTCAAAGCCTGGGCGGCACCGCGGCTCGATCCAGTTGGCTGTTTCTCACGCCGGTGGCGGCAAGCCGCGCCAGCTACAGCCCGGTGTTTTTCCTGCTCGTCATCCTAGTGGTGGTATTGATCAGCTTTTTGGCCGTGCGTCTTTACTACGGCGGCAAACTCAAGCGCGGACCGGCGTGGGATTGCGGCTACCCGGCGCAGACACCGCGCATACAAAATACCGCGGAGGGCTTCGGCCAACCGATCCGGCATATCTTTGGACCGGTCTTTCACACCCAGGCGGAACTGCCGCGCGTTGACGATCCTAAACCCAAATACCGGATCGCCATCCAAGACCATTTTTGGCACCTCATTTATCTACCCATTGCGCGCTGCGTGGAATTCTCATCCCGGCAGATCGGCAAACTACAACAAGGGCGCATCCATATCTATCTGCTGTACAGCTTCCTAACCTTGCTGCTACTGTTACTGTTAATGCGATGACGCTAATCGAAGGCATCGGCTACCAATTGCTGCAATCCCTGCTGATGGTCGCGCTGGCGCCGCTGATGCTGGGCTGGGTGAACCAATGCCGCGCCTGGTTGCAAAACAAGCGCGGCCCGGGCCTGCTGCAACCTTACCGGGTGCTGCGCAAGCTGTTCCATAAGGAGGCCTTGCTGGCCTACAACGCCTCGCTGCTGTTTCGCGCCACGCCCTATATCCGTTTCGGCTGCATGTGGCTCGCCGCTGGCATCGTACCCGTGCTGGCCACCGATCTACCGTTCTCGCCCGCCGCCGATGTGATTGCACTGGTGAGTATCTTTGCACTGTCGCGCGTGTTTCTGGCACTGGCCGCCATGGATGTCGGTACTGCCTTCGGCGGGCTGGGCGCGCGGCGCGAGATGATGATCGCCTTCCTGGCGGAGCCCGCCTTGCTCATGGTCTTTTTCACCGCGTCCTTAATCAGCCATTCCACGCAACTGACCACCATCGTCGCAACGCTGTCGCACACGCAGTTGGCGTTGTATCCAAGCCTGGCCTTTGCCGCGGTGGCATTTGTCATGGTGCTGCTGGCGGAAAATGCCCGCGTCCCGGTGGATAATCCTGCAACCCATCTTGAATTGACCATGATCCATGAGGCGATGATTCTGGAGTATTCGGCACGGCACTTGGCACTCATCGAGTGGGCCAGCAGCATCAAATTGCTCACCTATATCACCATTGGTATTGCGCTGTTTCTGCCCTTCGGTATCGCGCAAAGCGGCAGTTGGTCGGCTCTGCCGTTTGCGCTGGCGCTACTGCTGGTGAAATTATTATTCGCGGGCCTGGGCCTATCGTTGCTGGAGACACTATCCGCCAAGATGCGTATATTCCTCGCACCCGAATTTCTCGGCATTGCATTGCTGCTCGCCATCCTGGGGATGCTCATGCACTTCTTATTGGAAACCTGACATGCCGGTTAGTTTTTCAGGACAACTGATCAACCTGCTCGCGGCCCTGCTGCTGCTGATCGCCTTCGCCATGCTCACGCAGCGGCGCGTGCTGTCGCTGGTGAACCTGTTCGCCTGGCAAGGCCTGGTGCTCAGCCTGAGCACGGCCGTCGTGGCATATTCCTCGCACCAGCAGCACCTGTACTATTCCGCCGCGCTTACCCTGGCGCTCAAGGTGCTGCTGCTGCCGTGGATACTGCACCGCCTGATGCGCAAGCTGAATGTGAAGTGGGACGTGGAAACGTTGATTAATATACCGAGCACCTTGCTGGTGGGCATTGTGCTGGTGATCTTCGCCTTCAACCTGGCGCAGCCCATTTCACAACTGGCCGGCACCATACTGCGCAGCACGCTCGGTATTGCCATGGCTAGCGTGCTGTTGTCGCTGCTCATGATGATTACCCGGCGCAAGGCGATCCCGCAAGTGATCGGCTTTCTCGCCATGGAAAATGGTTTGTTCTTTGCAGCCACCAGCGCCACCTATGGGATGCCGATGGTGGTCGAGTTGGGGATTGCCCTGGACGTGCTGGTGGGCATGGTTATCTTCGGTATCTTTTTCTTCCATATCCGCGAGACCTTCGACAGTCTCGACTTAAGGCATATGGAAAAACTCAAGGAAGATTGAATGGAGGCACTAGTATTGCTTGCCATTCCTCTGCTGGGCGGACTGCTGCTCGCCTTGTGGGGCCACAAGACCTGGGCTGCGGAGCTAGCGGTCTTGATGAGCCTGGCTACCTTCATCGCCGCGGTATTACTCACCATGCGCATTATCGATCATGGCCCGTTGCTGGTCGCCCAGGAAATGTTTTTTATCGACTCCTTCAATGTATTCCTGGTGGCACTTACTGCTTTCGTCGCCTTCACCACGGCGCTGTTCAGCCGGCCTTACATGCGTATAGAGCAGTATCACGGTAAACTTTCGCCCAATATGCTGCGCCTCTATCACAGCATGTTTCAATTATTCACCTTCACCATGTTGCTCGCGCTGACCACCAATAATATGGGCATACTGTGGGTGGCGATGGAGGCGGCCACGCTCACTACTGTATTACTGGTCAGCCTCTACCGCACACCCGCCAGCCTGGAAGCGGCGTGGAAATACTTTATCCTGTGCGGCGTGGGCATTGCGCAGGCGCTATTCGGCACCATACTGCTCTATTTCGCCTCCGAGAAGGTGCTGGGCGCCGGCGGCGCGGCGTTGCTGTGGACACATTTGAACGCGGTCAAGTCGCAACTTGAGCCCACGGTACTGTCGCTCGCCTTTGTATTCCTGCTGATCGGCTACGGCACCAAGGTCGGCCTGGTGCCCTTGCATAATTGGCTGCCCGATGCGCACGCGGAAGGCCCCACGCCGGTGTCGGCGGTGCTGTCGGGCCTGCTGTTGAATGTCGCGCTCTATGCCGTGGTGCGCAGCAAGGTGCTTGTGGACGGCGCTCTGCCGAATAATATGGCAGGTAATTTGATGATGGGTTTTGGCCTGCTTAGCATGGTGGTCGCGGCATTTTTCCTGTCGCGCCAGAAAGACATCAAGCGTATGTTCGCCTACTCGTCAATTGAGCACATGGGCCTTATGACCTTTGCCTTTGGCATGGGCGGACCGGTCGCAACGTTTGCGGCATTGCTGCACATGACGGTACACTCGCTGACCAAATCGGCCATTTTTTTCGTCGTCGGCCATGCCGCGCAGAAAACCGGCACCCAAACGATGGATAAAATACGCGGGCTGATCCGGCAAAATCCCACCATCGGCTGGGGATTAATGCTGGGTAGCCTGGCCATTCTGGGCATGCCGCCCTTTGGCGTATTCACCAGCGAGTTCATGATCTTGACCGCCACCATGCACAGCCAGCCGTGGGCAACACCTTTTCTGCTGATCGCACTGGGCGTGGCGTTTGCCGCCATATTCGGCAAGGTACAGCCCATGGTATTTGGCGAAACCACGGCGCAGCGTCTACCGCACCCCCCGGCGCTGATACCGGTATTCGTACACCTTGGCTTAGTACTGATGTTGGGCCTGTATATACCACCCTATCTCGCGGATTGGTATCGCCAGGCGGCGCGTTTAATCAGCCCCTTTTAACGTGCGCGTGCCCAGGCTAACTACCGTAGACCTATGAAAATCACCGACTTCCCGGTAGAACTCACGCCCATCCCCGGCACCAACCAGGTGTGGCATGGCACGGTCAGTGTCCAGAAACTGCACGAGGTGTGCGCGAACGTCCGAGCCAAAGGCGGACGGTTAGCGGCGCTATGGGCCAGTGATGAGCGTGATCA
>Ga0209342_10003874_pt1 | contig 15664 bp, 10 predicted proteins | sample RifCSP16_2_FD_184023 | JGI IMG/M metagenome (GOLD analysis project Ga0209342, IMG submission 184023) | Soil microbial communities from Rifle, Colorado - Rifle CSP2_sed 16_2 (SPAdes) (version 2) | ecosystem: Environmental > Terrestrial > Deep subsurface > Rock core/Sediment | place: Rifle... | reverse complement strand
GAGCCCGGGTGGTCTTGTTCCTAGCTGTAAGAGCGGGTGACGGGATTCCCTGGCCTGCGGCCTGCCTGCCCCCTGACCAAGTGCGTCAGGACAGGCTGAAGCGGCAGGCCAGGGGGCGGGCGAACCCGCGAATGCTTGCTTGGGAAGAGGACACCTCTCAGATCACCTGGATGACTTGGCTTTCCCTGATTCCCTGCGATAAGGCCGTCGGTGAGTCGACGAATAAAGCGTCTCCGGTCTGATCGGTTCGCACGGCATGTGCGTGCCCGCCTAATCCTCCACACTCCCGTCTTGTCTTCTGGTCGACTGCTGTCTGCGGCACACACCATTGCTGGAGGGCCACTTGGAGGAGTTGTAGAGTAGTGTTCGGCCAAGCCAACTCGCTAATCCCATCTCATCGTAAGTGACATGTCAAGTACCGCGAGGACCAAGACGGCCTGGAGCCATGTGTCCAGGCCGTGCTTGTTGTCTGCCACAATCAGATCATGGTCGAGCAATCCCATGTAACGGGATCTCATGGCAATGTCGGCGAGGCACAGTAGACGTTGGCGTCTTGCCGAATGGGGTCAGAAAGGGCCCCAAAGACTCTCCGCGACTCTCAGGAATCAGCTAATAGCAAGCTGCGACTCTTTATCGAAAACGTGTATGTGGTTCATGTCGAAACTGAGCGGCATCCGATCGCCAATGTGCGCTTTGGTGCGCGGATCCACCCGCGCAATGAAGGGCCGATCACCTGCGAGAAGATGCAGGAAGACCTCGTTTCCCATGAGCTCGGTGACATCCACCGAGGATTCGACGCGGGTTTCAACAATCCCCGGCGGCAAGAAGTTCGGGTCGTGAATATTCTCCGGGCGAATGCCGAAGACTACTTCGCGCCCTGCATAGGACTGATACTTGGATGCCCGCCCGTCGGGAATCTGCACATGAAACGCGCCGCAGTCGATGATGAGCTTGCCTTCGCTGCGCTGGAGCTTCGCATCGAAGAAGTTCATCGCCGGCGAGCCAATAAACCCGGCCACGAATACGTTGGTCGGGTTGTCATATAGCGCTTGCGGCGTATCCAACTGGTGCAGCAGTCCGTCACGCATCACGGCGATGCGCGTGGCCATGGTCATGGCCTCCATCTGGTCGTGTGTCACGTAAATGAAGGTCGTCTGCAATCGTTGGTGCAGTTTGGAGATTTGGGCCCGCGTTTGAACCCGCAACTTGGCGTCGAGGTTGGAGAGTGGCTCGTCGAAGAGGAACACCGAGGGTTCGCGGACAATAGCTCGACCCACGGCCACCCGCTGCCGTTGCCCGCCGGAGAGCTGGCGAGGTTTTCTGCTGAGGAGTTCGCGCAAATCCAGGATGTCGGCAGCCTCTTTCACTCGTTTGTCGATCTCGGGTTTGGGGAACTTGCGAAGCTTGAGCCCGAATGCCATATTGTCGAATACCGACATGTGAGGATAGAGCGCGTACGATTGAAACACCATGGCTATGTTGCGGTCCTTCGGCGCGACGTCGTTGACCACGCGCTCGCCGATCCGGATGGTGCCCTCGCTGACCTCCTCCAATCCAGCTAGACAGCGGAGGGCCGTAGTCTTACCGCATCCCGAAGGCCCCACCAACACCAGGAATTCGCGGTCCTGCACCTCAATCGACAGATCATTGAGGGCGAGCACCTTATCGAAGCGCTTGGTCACATGCTCAAACGTCACGCTGGCCATGGTCATTCTCCTTTCGGTTATGTGTGGTAGGTCAATTCTAGACGAAAAGCTAGGAATCCGCATGGCAAGGTCGGTGTTAAAAAGCACGGCAATCTTGGTGGTCCTGGGGCGTCTTCTCACGCGCGCAAGACCTGTTGTCGAGGATAGCCGTCACTTGTCTTTGTACGATACGGACACAAATTGTCGGCAATCCTCCGGCAGGCCTCAACATTACTGTTCCTTGACTCCACCCCCCAATCGTGACATAGTACTGATACCGGTAACGTTCCCGGCATCGTAACCGCTCCTCAGCCTTAGTTCTCCCGATCAGACATGCCCCCCAAAAGACGCGCGCAGACCATTCATGATGTGGCAAAGGCGGCTGGAGTTTCTGTCTCTACCGTTTCCCGAGTGTTGAATGCGAAGACAGATGTCGCCAGCGATACGCAGGATCGGGTGCAAGCGGCTATTGACCAGATGGGATACACCTCGAATCTGGCGGCACGAAGCATGCGCAGTCGGAGGAAGAACTTGCTCGGACTGGTTGTGCCCGATATTGGGCTCCCATACTCTATTGAAGTCATGAAGGGCGTCAACAGGGCAATTGCAGAATCCAGTTTCGATCTGCTAGTTTACACAACGGGGGATATCAGGAAGAGCGGCGCCCCATCGCACGAACAATACTACATCTCCCTACTGAACAACTCCGTGACCGACGGTGTGCTGATCGTAGCCTCTGCGGCGGCGGAATTCATAACGGATTCCCCGATTGTCTCGGTGGACCCTCACATGGTCAATCCGAACTATCCATCCATTCAGGGAATGAACCATCAGGGTGCCGTAGATGCGGTGAAGTACCTGATTGGTCTTGGACATCGACGCATCGGTTTCATTGGCGGGCGGCCCGAAATCGCAAGCGCAATTCTCCGACTCAACGGATACCTAGATGCACACAAGGAGGCCGGGATCTCCGTTGATGATGCGTTGATTATCCCCGGGGACTTCACAACGGAAACCGGCTACCAGCGCGGTCTTACATTGCTCACGATGAAGGATCCGCCGACAGCGATCTTCGCCGCTAATGACCAATCAGCGATTGGAGTGTTTCAGGCAGCCGAGGAATTGAAGTTGCGCATCCCGGAGGATGTGTCGATTGTTGGTTTCGACAACATCTCGGAAGCCAAATACCTGGGGCTGACAACCATCGACCAAGCTCTTGCTGAAATGGGTTACGTGGCGATCCACATGCTCATAAGGCTGGTGAACAAGGAGACGCTTGCTTCGCAGACCTACGAGATGCCCACCAAACTAGTGGTACGCAATTCCTGTCGCGAACTTGCCGCATCGGAAAGAAACTGAAGTATTGGCGTGTAGTGTTGTTGCTTCCAGTAGCGTGAGCGAGAATCCATTGACAAAGGAGGTGATTGCCGGCAAGAACATGGTGACGAAGCAAGACTCCTCTCTAGTCCAGTTCATGCGCAGGGAGACTTGCTGATCTGTTCAGAGGGTGACTCCACAAAAGGGCTGCATAGCCCATAGACAAGAAGGAGAAGAGAAAATGCGCAAGTCAGGATGGTACCTCTTCAGCCTGTTACTAATCGCCAGTATGTTGCTCGCGTCCTGCGGTCCCAAGGCACCTGCCGAACTCAAGGGTACGCTGAATGTCTGGTCGTTCACCGCCGAAATCAGAACCATGGCGATCGCATTTGAGGGCAAACACCCCGGGGTCGATGTTGTCTACACCTTGATCCCGATGACAAACGGCGAGTACCAGACCAAAGTGAAAGCAGCTGCCGGAACCGCCGATTCGCCGGATGTTGTTGCCCTGGAAGCCGCTTTCGTGCGAGAGTGGGTTGAGTCCGACCTGATGGCCGATCTGGGCTCGCTCAAGCCCCTGACCGAAACACTCAAGACGTACCCCAACGTTGTTCAGGTCGGGACTTTCAATGGCGTCGCAAAGGCCTACTCCTATCAGGCCACCCCAGGAGCCTTCTTCTTCCGCCGCAGCATTGCAAAGGAATGCCTTGGCACCGATGACCTTGCTGCAGTGCAGGCCATGGTTGCCGACATGACGAAATTCGTTGAAACGGCTGCCAAGATCAAGGCCTGCGGAACCGGGAACTACTATACGGTCGGAACGGGTGGCGAGATGTTCACCCCCTTCCTGTCCAGCCGCGCCAAGCCCTGGATCGTTGATGACACCCTGGTCATTGACCCCGCGATCGTAGATTACGTCCATTTCGCCAAACTGATGCGCGACAACGGCTACGAATCAGGGGCCACCCAATGGACCGAGGGTTGGTTTGCCGGCATGAACGATACCCTGAAGGATGCCAGCGGCACTCCCAAGAAGGTCTTCAGCTACTTCTTGCCCACCTGGGGCCTGCCGTATGTCTTGAGCCCCAATGCCAAATCGGCGGACGGGTCTTCCGACACCACCGGCGACTGGGCCATGATCAACGGGCCCCTGTCCTACCAGTGGGGTGGCACCTGGGTCGGGGCCCTTAAGGGAAGCCCGAACAGTGAACTGGCGAAGGAATTCGTCCGATTCGTCGCCCTCGATGAAGAAAACCTGACCAACTGGGCCACGGGTGTATACACCAATGAGTATCTGAAAGCCATCGACCCCGAAACACCCGATGACCAGGCACAGGCGGCCGGTGACTTCGTCTCCAGCCAGGTTGTGGTCGAGAAGATCACGAGCAGCTTCGATACTTCGACACTGGCCACTTTCCTGGGTGGCGAGAACTCCTACGGCGCGTTTGCCAAGGCGGCTCCGAGCGTCAATGGCGCCCTGATGACTGGTTCTGATGATGCCATTCAGCGCGCCCTCAATGACCCGCTGGCCGCTTACTTGAGTGGGACCATGACTGAAGCCGCAATGTGGGCTGCATGGTTGGATGCAGTTCGGAATGAATTCCCCGATCTGACCATTCCCGCTCCCCCTGTCCAATGATAGTGTTCTAGAGAACTGTGTGGGTCAGTGTATACTGGGGATACACTGACCCACCCCTTTTTTCTCAAGCATCGATCAGCTATTCAGAAGTGCCTCGACTTAATCTATTGTGGAGGCAGAATGAATATAGTCAAGTTCCGGAAGAACTACACGGGATATCTGTTTCTCGCCCCATTCGTTATTGGCTTTCTCATCTTTGGCCTGTACCCGGTTCTGAACACAATAGGACTTAGCTTCACCAACACCACGTTGATGTCAAGTGTAAGCAAGTTTATCTGGTTTGACAATTTCACGAAGCTTTTTGCGGATAACGTGTTCCTAAGGGCTGTGGGGAACACGTGGTTGATCTGGCTTCTGAATTTCATTCCGCAGATTGGCATTGCAATGCTATTGTCTGTTCTTTTCACAAGTGCCCGGCTCAAGATCAAGGCAATCGGGGTCTGGCGGGCGATCTTCTTCCTACCGAACCTGCTGATGCCAGCTGCCGTAGCAGCCCTGTTTAGTGCTCTGTTCGCCTACTATGGACCCACAAACCAATTCATGGTCAGGGCTGGATTCTTAAGTGAGGCGATGCGATATTTGGAGAATATCTGGGTGACGCGCGGACTGGTGGTCTTCATCCAGTGGTGGATGTGGTTTGGGCAGACTGTGATCATCCTCATGGCAGGCATGACATCCATTCCGGTTCACCTCTATGAAGCCGCAATGGTGGATGGCGCGAACACCTGGCAAATGTTCAGGCGGATCACAGTGCCGCTGTTGAGACCCATCTTGATCTTCATCTTTGTGACTTCTCTGGTGGGTGGAATGCAGATGTTCGACATCCCCTTCCTCTTGACGGATGGCAGAGGCTCCCCGCAAAGCTCAATCCAAACCAACAACATCCTCATGTATATGAAGTTTGCCAGCAGCAAAGGGCATATTGGGGCTGCCTCCTCGGTCGGGTTCCTGATATTCATCATGACCAGCATTTGTGCCTTGGGCATATTCTATTGGCTCCGCGAAAGAGACATGGGTGACGAGAAACCACACAGAAGGTCATTACTCAAGAAGAACAGCGCGAGGTCCCAATCATGATCAGCAGACACAAGCTCGGCACATATGTGTTGCGCTTCCTTGTCTACGCTTTGCTGATCCTGTTACTGGTCATCACTATTGTTCCGATATGGTTGTTGATCGTGAACGCAACGCGCTCCACAACTGAGATTCAACAGGGGATCAGTATCTTGCCAAGCACGCACCTGCTGGAAAACTATGGCATATTACTTGGCCGAGGCCTTGACATGCCGAGAGGCTTTGCGAACAGCCTGTTTCTCGCCGTTTCCTCGACCGTTGTCACGGTGTATTTCTCGCTGCTAACTGCGTATGGCCTGGTTGTCTACAACTTGAAGGGGAGAAGAATCTTCTCTAACTTCGTCATCGTATTGGTGATGATCCCCATGCAACTGTCCATCGTTGGCTTCTACCGGTTCATGTCCAAACTTGGACTTACCGACAACTACCTTGCGCTCATTTTGCCGCTCATCGCCAATGCCAGCGGAGTATTCTTTGGCAAGCAATACTTCGAATCAATGTTGATCCAGGACCTGATCGATGCAGCCCGGATCGATGGCGCCAGCGAATTAGGCATCTTTCACAGGATCATAATTCCCCTGGCAGTTCCAGGCGCTGCCACCATGGGCATCTTCGCTTTTGTTGCGTCCTGGAATAACTTCTTTAACCCGTTCATATTGATTTCATCCATACAGAAATACACTCTGCCAATGCTAGTACAAACGATGCGCGGCGATGTATATCGCACCGAATATGGAGCGATCTATCTGGGACTTGCTATCGCCATTGTGCCAATCATTGTCATCTACGCGTTCTTCTCGAGATTCATCGTCAGTGGCATTGCCCTGGGGGCAGTGAAAGAATAATCCATGCCTTCATCGAGGTCTTATGCGTTATGGTCACTTTGACGATGCGAGGCGCGAATATGTGATCGAACGCCCCGAAACGCCATTGCCCTGGATCAACTATCTGGGGTCTGAATCGTATTTTGGGCTCCTGTCCCATACCGGTGGTGGGTTTTCATTCTTCAAAGATGCTCGTTTGCGGCGATTGATTCGCTTTCGCCATAACAACGCGCCCCTGGATACCGGCGGGCGGTTTTTGTACCTGCGTGACGAAACGCCCACCGCGCATCCTTCCGCACCTCTGATCTGGTCTCCTGCCTGGCAGCCTGCCCGTGTCCCAGTGGAAGAGTTTTCGTGCCGTCACGGACTGGGATACACCCTCATCACTTCCCAAAAGGCGGGCGTTGAGGCCTCCACCCGCTACCTAGTCCCATTGGGGGAGACCCTGGAGATATGGGAACTGACCCTTGTCAATCGCCGTCGGGAGCCGGCGCAGTTGTCCGTCTTCGCTGCGGTGGAATTCAACCTGTGGGACGCGCTGGACGACGCCACCAACTTCCAACGCAACTACTCCGTTGGAGAAGTCGAAGTCCAGGATGGCGTCATCTATCACAAGACCGAATACCGGGAACGGCGCAATCACTTCGCCTACCTCGCTTGTTCCGAGCCAATCGCCGGTTTTGATACCCAGCGAGAGGCTTTCCTCGGGAATTACCGGGGCTGGGATTCCCCGGCTTCGGTCGAGGCGGGCCACTTGTCCGATTCGATCGCGCATGGCTGGCAGCCCATCGGAGCACTGCATGTCAGAGTGACTTTGGCAGCCGGGGAGCGGAAGAGGATTATCTTCCTCCTCGGGTACCACGAGAATCCGGCTGGAGAGAAGTTCGACCCCCGAGAGTCGCAGGTCATCAACAAGCGCACCGTTGTGCCGATCATCAAGCGCTACCTTCAACCCGTCGCAGTGGAGGAAGCGTTCCAGGCGCTGCGCGTGTACTGGGATGGGCTGCTCAACAAGCTACAAGTAATCACGCCCAATGAGCATACCAACCGCATGGTGAACATCTGGAATGCATACCAGGTGATGATCACCTTCAACCTGTCGCGTTCGGCCTCCTATTTCGAATCGGGGATCGGGCGCGGGATGGGCTTCCGCGATTCCAATCAAGACCTGCTTGGTTTTGTGCACCTGGTGCCGGAGCGGGCGCGCGAGCGCATCTTGGACTTGGCCGCCACTCAACTGGCGAACGGCGGCGCCTATCATCAATACCAGCCGCTGACCAAGCGCGGCAACAATGATGTCGGGAGCAACTTCCACGATGACCCGTTGTGGTTAGTCCTCTCGGTTGCGGCGTATCTGAAAGAGACGGGCGACTGGACCATCTTGGACGGGGCCGTGCCGTATGACAACCAGCCCGGCACGGAAGAAACCCTGTACGGGCACTTGCAGCGTTCTCTTCAATACACGCTCGACCGGCTTGGCCCGCACCGATTGCCGCTGATCGGCCGCGCGGACTGGAATGACTGTCTCAATTTGAACTGCTATTCCGATACACCGGGGCAGTCTTTTCAGACAACCACGAACAAAGAGGGTCGAGTCGCAGAGAGCATCTTTATCGCCGGGTTATTCGTGCTGGCAGCCAGGGAGATGGTGTCGATTTCTGCCCGCCTCGGCAGGGCAGGAGAGTCGGGATGCTACGCCGAGGCAATCAAGGAGATGGAATCCTCGGTATGGGCTGCCGGATGGGATGGCAAGTGGTTCCGTCGGGCGTACGATGACTCGGGTCAGGTACTGGGGTCGCAGGAGAATGACGAAGGCCGGATCTTTATCGAACCGCAGGGGTTCTGTGTGATGGCAGGGCTGGGAATAATGGATGGCCGCGCCGCTCAGGCTCTGGATTCTGTTTCAGAGCACTTGGCAACAACGCATGGCATTCTCTTGCTGCAACCTGCGTTCAGCAAGTACTATCTGCACCTGGGTGAGATCTCTTCGTATCCGCCTGGGTACAAGGAAAACGCCAGCATCTTCTGCCATACGAATCCGTGGATCATGATTGCCGAGGCCATGATCGGGCGCGGGGACAAGGCACACGATTACTACCTGCGCATCAACCCCTCCGCAAGAGAAGCGCTGAGCGAGGTGCACAAGTGTGAGCCGTACGTGTATGCTCAAACGATCGCAGGTCACGATGCGCCGACGCAAGGCGAGGCAAAGAATTCCTGGTTGACCGGCGCGGCCGCCTGGAACTACGTCGCCATCACGCAGTGGATTCTGGGCATCCGACCAACGTTCGACGGTCTTGAAATCACCCCGGTCATCCCATCCAACTGGGATGGCTTCAATGCAGTACGCAGCTTTCGAGGCGTCCGCTACGAGATCAAGGTCGAGAGGCGCGGGCCCGGAAACGGAATCCAGATCGAGGTGGATGGAAACCCAGTTGCCGGGAGCATTGTTCCGATTCCTCGAGATGGGACCGCGGTGGTGGATGTCCTGGTTCACCTGGGATCAGTCTGATTCTGCGATGTAGGGAATCCCATGCACCGCACTCGAGCCATTGTCTTCCTGCTTGTATTCATGCTCTCGGCATGCGGCTTGGCAAGTCCCACACCGGTACCGCCGACCGAAACGGCCAGACCAACAGCCAATACGACCATCCCAACCGCTATTCCTCCAACTGCCACGCCGGCCACCTCAGATCAGGTTGAAGATATGCTGGGGCAGATGACCTTGGAGGAGAAGATCGGTCAAATGACTCAGGTTGTTTGGTGGAGCTTCCAGCCGGGAGATGTCACCCGCTATTCCTTCGGCTCGGTATTTGCCCAGATCTTTGAAAGAGACTGGACAACAAAGATCACAAGCTACCGGCAGGAGGCATTGGCGTCCCGCCTGGGCATCCCGATACTGTATGGGGTGGATGCCATCCACGGGAATGCCTTCCTACTAGGAGCAACCGTCTTTCCGCAGGAGATTGGTCTGGGTGCCACGCGGGACGCTGCCTTGGTACGCAAAATCGGATCGGTAACAGCTGAGGAAATGCTGGGGACCGGTGCTGTCTGGGATTTTGCTCCGATCCTGGCGGTCCCGCAGGATATCCGCTGGGGTCGGACATACGAGGCTTACGGTGAGGACACAGACTTGGTGAGCGAGCTGGGGAGCGCCTATGTCGAGGGAATGCAATCCTTCCGCGAGGGCTATGTTCCTGCACCCGGTCAGGATCTTTTCGTACTTGCCACACCCAAGCATTTTCTTGGCGATGGTGGCACCACCTTTGGTTCTTCCACCTATGTAAATAACGCCAAACACTATCTGCTTGACCGGGGGAATGCGATCTATGATGAAGCCGCCGTTCGGGAACTGTTTCTACCTCCCTATCAGGCAGTTGTGAACAGCGGCGCCAGGTCGGTGATGATCTCCTACAGCAGCCTGAACGGAATCAAGATGCACGCCCAGAGATACTGGATCACGGATGTCCTGAAAGGCGAGCTTGCCTTTAAGGGATTTGTTGTTTCAGATTGGGGTGGCATAGAACAAATAGACACCGACTATTACACCGCGGTTGTTACTGCAATCAATGCCGGCATCGATATGAGCATGGTTCCAGTCGAATACGTCAAGTACAGCGACACGATTATGCAAGCCGTGGGGAATGGCGATATCACTGAGGAACGGATCAATGATGCTGTGCGCCGCATCCTGACGGTCAAGTTTGAACTTGGAGTATTCAACCACCCCTACTTTGAGTCTGGCCTGTTGAAGCAAGTTGGTTCGGCTGAGCACCGCTCCATAGCGCGGCAGGCGGTACGCGAATCGCTGGTGCTGCTGAAAAATGACAGTGTGGCTTTGCCGCTCAGCAAGGATACACGTCTGATCTATGTCGCCGGGCAGGGTTCAGATGATGTCCGCATGCAGTGCGGCGGCTGGACAACAGGCGACTTGAAAGGAAATGGAGATCTTCAGACAGGTACCACCCTCCTGGAAGGCATCCGGTCAGTTGTTTCAAGGGACGCCACGGTGGAATACAACACGGCTGGCGAGTTTGATGGCGTGGCGGATGTTGGCATCGTCGTGGTCGGCGAGCGACCTTATGCCGAAGGGTTGGGTGATGCGAGCGATCTGAGGCTTACTTCAACAGACATTCAAACGATCGCAAACCTGCGCGCCCACAGCCAGAAATTGGTGGTCGTCATTCTTTCCGGCAGACCGCTCATCATTACCAGCCAATTTCAGAAAGCAGATGCCTGGGTGGCTGCCTGGCTCCCGGGAACCGAAGGCGCGGGAGTGGCAGATGTTCTATTTGGGGATTTTCCTTTCGTCGGGAAACTGCCCGACACGTGGCCACGTTTCAACAGCCAGTTGCCCATCAATAGAAACAATTCCGCTGACCTGACCGGTTGCTCGGCGCCTCTTTTCCCCTATGGGTATGGTTTGGGTGAGGCGGGCAGCCAGCCCATTGAATGGTTGGATTGCCCGTAGAAGGTGAGGAGCCAATTCACCATGAGTGAGGGCGAGACTCTTATCAGGCGTACATTCCCGAGGGGTTTTGTTTGGGGATCGGCGACCGCCGCCTACCAAGTCGAGGGCGCATGGGCCGAGGACGGCAAAGGCGAAAGCATTTGGGATCGCTTCAGCCACACGCCCGGCAACATTGAGAACGGTGATACCGGCGATGTGGCCTGCGACCACTACCATCGCTGGCGCGCGGATGTCGGCTTGATGAAAGAACTTGGATTGAAAGCGTACCGCCTCTCGATCGCCTGGCCGCGGATCCTGCCTTCAGGCCGCGGGCAGATCAACCAGGCTGGCATTGATTTCTACAGTCGCTTGGTGGATGCCCTCCTAGAGGCGGGAATAGACCCGTACGTGACCCTCTACCACTGGGACCTGCCCCAGTCCCTGGAGGACGAGGGTGGTTGGCCGAAACGCATGATCGTGGACGCTTTTGTCGAGTATGCAGGCTCCGTCAGCCGCGCCTTGGGCGACCGGGTCAGGAACTGGATCACCCTCAACGAGCCGTTTGTAAGCGCGTTCATCGGATACCACGAGGGGCGGCATGCACCCGGGCGGAGGAATCTGCCCGAAGCGCTTGCCGCTTCCCATCACTTAATGCTGTCGCACGGGATGGCCGTTCCTGTCATTCGCGAGAACAGCCCGGATGGAAGGGTCGGGATCACTCTGAACCTTAGCCCTCAGGTAGCTGCATCGCAAAGCACTGCAGATCACGATCAGGCGGTCTGGCAGGATGGATACGTCAACCGATGGTTCCTGGATCCGCTGGCGGGACGGGGTTATCCGCAGGATATGGTCGCTGGATTTGGCGATGCGATGGCGTTTGCCCATCCCGGGGACGCAGAACGCATAGCCGCGCCGATCGATTTCCTGGGGGTGAATTATTACAGCCGTGGCATTGCCCGCTCCACGCGGGTCAGCGAAGAAGAGAATGCACCGCACACGGTTCTTCCTAGCGCTGAACAGACTGACATGGGCTGGGAAGTCTATCCGGAAGGTCTCTATGACCTTCTGGAACGTCTGCACGTGGACTATGCGTTCCCGGCCATCCATATCACGGAGAACGGAGCTGCCTTTCCAGATCAAGTCGGTCCTGACGGGAAAGTCGATGACCCGGCCCGTTTGGGCTACATCAGGCGCCACTTGGAAATGGTTCTCAAGTCCATTGAAAGAGGAATTCCGGTAGAAGGATACTTTGTTTGGTCCCTGTTCGATAACTTTGAATGGGCGTTCGGCTACTCCAAACGCTTCGGTATTGTCTATGTCGAATATCAAACCCAGAAGCGCATTCCCAAGGCTAGCGCATACTGGTATCAGAATGTGATAGCCAGCGGTCACTTGGAGGAGCCAGGCTAGGGCAAGGCGGAGTGTGCACGCGTTCCGCATATCGTGGGGCACAGAGACCTCCGAGGCGCGCGATGTTTCGGAGAACGAGATTGGGACCGACAGGTTTGTTGGAAACGATCATGGCTCTCAGATTTCGTCCGGTGAGGGGTAGGCGATCGCGCTCGAGCGCCGCAAGTGGCCATCTGGGCAATGTCCTATGAGGATCGAATGACTTCGATTTCACAGCGAGTGGAAGCCTTGATATCGCAAATGACCCTGGACGAGAAACTGGCCCAGATCGGCTCTTGCTGGGTGTTCGAGCTGCAAACACGCACGCAACTGGACCCGGTCAAGATCAAGACTCGGCTTCGCAACGGCATTGGACAGATCACGCGCGTGGCAGGCGCATCCACATTCAATCCCATGGAGGCTGCAAGAGCAGGGAACCAGCTGCAAAGGTTCCTGATGGAGGAGACCCGCCTGGGGATACCGGCCATCCTGCATGAGGAAAGCTGTCTTGGTGCCATGATTCTGGGCGGCAGCGCATACCCGCAGATGATCGGCCTGGCCAGCACGTTCCAACCGGAACTGGCCGAGAAGATGACTCGTGCCATCCGCAAACAACTGATGGCAATTGGCGCCCGTCAGTCGCTCGCGCCGGTATTGGATGTTTCGCGAGACCCGCGCTGGGGACGCACAGAAGAGACGTTTGGCGAAGACCCCACCCTGGTCAGTCACTTTGGCATGGCATATGTTCGCGGCCTGCAAGGGGAGGACCTGGCGCACGGCGTCATGGCGACGGGCAAGCATTTCATCGGCCACAGCCTTTCACAGGGCGGGCAAAACTGCGCACCCGTCCATCTGGGCAAGCGGGAACTCTACGATGTATTCCTCGCCCCGTTCCAAGCCGCCATACGGGATGCGGGCCTGGCCGCCATCATGAATTCCTACCCCGAGCTGGACGGCGAGGTGGTGGCAGCTTCGCGCCGCATCCTAACCGACCTGCTGCGTGGCGAACTTGGTTTCGATGGTCTGGTTGTTTCGGATTACGAGGCCATCTCTATGATCCACACTTTTCACAATGCGGCGGTCGATCCATCTGCGGCGGGGAGAATGGCGCTTGAGGCGGGCATCGATGTCGAATTACCGACTTCGGCCTGCTACGGCGATCCACTCAGGGCCGCCCTGGAAGCGGGCGACCTGGATATTGAAACCGTCAATACTGCCGTGCGCCGCCACGTGCAGAAGAAGTATGAACTCGGCCTGTTCGAGAATCCTTACGCTAACGAAGGTCGAGTGCTCGAAGTATTCGAAACACCCGAACAGCGGGCACTTGCCCGCGAGATCGCACGCCAGAGCATGGTCTTGCTCAAGAATGACGGGTTGCTCCCACTCAAGAAGAATATCCGCACTTTGGCGGTTATCGGCCCGAACGCGGATAGCCGGCGCAATCAGCTCGGCGATTACTCCTATGCTGCGGTTGTTGAATTGATGGCTCTTGTCTACACTCATGATTCGGCTTTCGCAGAGGTGGATGCGGCCGCGCTGATTCGCGAGAAACCCAGGATCACGACCATTCTAGAGGGCATTCGGTCTGCGGTGTCCCCGGACTGCGCAGTTGTCTATGCCAGGGGGTGCAACAATCTGGATGAAGATACCAGCGGATTCGATGAAGCTCTCCAAGCAGCCGAAAGGGCGGATGCAGTTGTCCTTGTGCTGGGGGACCATTCCGGATTGACGCCGCTTTGCACCACCGGCGAGTTCCGTGACAGCGCCGACTTGCGCCTGCCCGGTGTGCAGGAAGACCTGACGCACGCCATCCTCGCCAAAGGCAAACCTATCGTGGCGGTGCTGGTCACCGGCCGGCCGTACGCCATTCCGTGGTTAGATGAAAGCGCCAATGCCATCCTCGAGGCTTGGCTGCCCGGTGAAGAAGGGGGCGCAGCGGTCGCTGAGGTGTTGTTTGGAGACGCCAATCCCGGCGGCAGGCTGCCGGTCACCTTCCCGCGCCAGGCCGGTCAGCTGCCGGTCTTCTACAACCATAAGCCGTCAGGCATGAAGTCGCATTGGTACGGGGATTATGTCTCCGAGAAGGCCGCGCCCTTGTATTGTTTCGGACACGGCCTGAGCTACACTACATTTGAGTACAGCCACCTGGCCATCAACCGGAAAGCGGTCCCGCAGGGTGCCTCCGTCGATATCTCGATGAAGATCACCAATACCGGGGAGACTCGCGGGGATGAGGTTGTGCAGCTCTACATCTGCGATGAGATTGCCAGCATGCCGCGTCCGGTGAAGGAATTGAGAGGGTATGCCCGCTTGGCACTCGAGGCCGGGGCCTCCAGGACCGTGACCTTTCACCTGCCTGTCGACCAACTGGCCTTTCACGGCCCCGATCTGGGACTCATGCTGGAAGCAGGGCGGTTTCTGGTGCTGGTCGGGAGCTCCTCTGACGACATCCGCCTGAGAGGCGATTTTGTGGTCACGGGCGAGGCAAGAATGGCCGTCAAGGAGCGAGTGTTTGTCTGCCCTGTAACCATTCGCTAAGCCAAAGAATCCTCATCCGCTTGATGTGGCCTTCATCCCCCGTGAAAGGCACGAGGGCCACAGCGAGATCTCATCTGCCAGGAGTGGTCCATGTCTGACTACACCCCGAGATCCGAACACAAATTCACCTTTGGCCTGTGGACTGTCGGTTCCATCGGCCGAGACCCGTTCGGCGGCCCGACGCGCGAGTCCAGAACGGCTGCCGAACTGGTCTACCTTCTCGGCGAAGTCGGAGCTTTCGGCGTCAACTTCCACGACAATGACCTGATTCCAATCGACGCCACCTCCGCGGAAGCCGGCGCCATCAAGAAGGAATTCCGCAAGGCCCTGGCAGACACGGGCCTGGTTGTGCCAATGGCCACCACCAACCTGTTCAGCGACCCGATTTTCAAGGATGGCGCCTTCACCTCCAATGATCCCAGGGTCCGCGCCTATGCCCTCCACAAGACGATGCATGCCATTGACTTAGGGGTTGAATTTGGCGCCACGGTCTATGTGTTCTGGGGCGGACGGGAAGGGACAGACACCGACTCTGGCAAGGATCCCGTGGAGGCGATCAAGCGCACACGCGAGGCTTTGAACTTCCTGTGCGGATATGTTCGCGATCAGAAATACGACCTGCGATTTGCGTTGGAAGCTAAGCCCAATGAGCCACGGGCCGACCTCTACAGCCCGACCACCGGGCACATGCTGGCCTTCATCACCACCCTGGATCACCCTGAAATGATTGGCGTCAATCCAGAAATGG
>Ga0209342_10003871_pt1 | contig 15674 bp, 12 predicted proteins | sample RifCSP16_2_FD_184023 | JGI IMG/M metagenome (GOLD analysis project Ga0209342, IMG submission 184023) | Soil microbial communities from Rifle, Colorado - Rifle CSP2_sed 16_2 (SPAdes) (version 2) | ecosystem: Environmental > Terrestrial > Deep subsurface > Rock core/Sediment | place: Rifle... | reverse complement strand
TTGCGCGCGCGGTTCGGCAGCCATCCCCACGTCGGGGATATCCGCGGCCGCGGGCTGTTCTGGGGCGTGGAGCTCGTGGCCGATCGCGCGACGAAAGCGCCGTTCGATCCTGGCCAACGCGTGAACGCGAAGATCAAGCAGCGCGCGATGGAGGAGGGGCTGCTCTGCTACCCGATGGGCGGGACGATCGACGGCGCCCGCGGCGACCATGTCCTCGTCGCGCCGCCGTTCATCGTCACCGAGGGGCAGCTCGACGAGCTCGTCGACAAGCTCGGCCGAGCGGTCGACGCCGCCATCGCGGCGAGCTTGCCTGCCCCGGCTGCGGAAGCGATAGACTAGCCGGCCCCACGCCCGAAGAAGACTCTCCAGGAGGATGACCCATGCGTAAGCACACCCTCGTCGCCGCGGCGGTCGGCGCGGCACTGGCCTCACCCATCGGCATCGCCGAGGCCCAGCAGAAGTACATCACCATCGGCACCGGCGGGGTCACCGGCGTGTACTACGCCGCGGGAGGCGCGATCTGCAGGCTCGTCAACAAGGACCGCAAGTCGCACGGGATCCGCTGCTCGGTCGAGTCCACCGGGGGCTCGGTGTTCAACATCAACACGATCAAGGCGGGCGAGCTCGACCTGGGCGTCGCGCAGTCGGATGTCCAGTTCAACGCGCTCAAGGGCGTCGCGAACTTCAAGGACGCCGGGGCGTGGGCGGACTTGCGCGCAGTGATGTCGCTCCATCCCGAGCCGTTCACCGTGCTCGCGCGCAAGGAGCTCAACATCAAGACGTTCACCGAGTTCAAGGGCAAGAAGTTCAACGTCGGGAATCCCGGCTCCGGGACGCGTGCTTCGATGGAGGAATTGCTTGGCGCGATGGGCTGGAAGATGTCCGATTTCGGGCTGGCCTCCGAGCTCAAGGCCGACGAGCACGGCCCGGCGCTCTGCGACGGGAAGATCGACGGCTTCTTCTACGCGGTCGGCCATCCATCGGCGAACATCCAGGACCCGACCACCACCTGCGGCGCGAAGATCGTGCCGCTGACCGGGGCGGCGGTGGACAAGTTGGTGAAGCAGCACGCCTACTATGCCTACGCCACCATCCCCGCCGGCCTTTATCCAAATAATCCTCAAGAAACCAAGACTTATGGTGTATTAGCGACCTTCGTCTCGTCGCAGAAGGTGCCAGCGGACACCGTGTACGCGGTGGTCAAGGCGGTCTTCGACAACTTCGAGGAGTTCAAGAAGCTCCACCCGGCGCTGTCGCATCTGAAGGCGGAAGGCATGATCAAGGACGGCCTGTCCGCCCCGCTGCACGCCGGCGCGGTGAAGTACTACAAGGAGAAGGGCTGGATAAAGTAACAACTGCTACGCAGGACAAGAAACAGGGGCGCGAGCCAGTGGGCTCGCGCCCCTTCAGCGTTTCTAAAGGGGGACGGAATGAGTAGCCAGCCCGCCGCAGCGGCCGGAACGGATCTCCAGCAACTCGTCGCCGAGGCCGATACCGGCGGACGCAAGCTCGGCGGATTTCCGGGCCGGCTGATCTTCGGCGTCGCCATTGCATGGTCGCTCTTCCAGCTCTGGTACGCGTCGCCGCTGCCGTTCGCGCTCGGCTTCGGCGTGCTGAACGACACCGAAGCGCGCTCGCTCCACCTCGCGATCGCGATGTTCCTCGCGTTCCTCGCTTACCCGGCGTTCAAGACGTCATCGCGGAAGCGCATCCCGGTGCTCGACTGGGTACTCGCGCTCGCGGGCGCTTTCGCGGCCGGGTACTTCATCCTGTTCTACGCGCAGCTCGCCACCCGGCCGGGGCAGCCGAACACGATGGACATCATCACGGCCTCGATCGGTCTCGTCCTCCTGCTCGAGGCGACGCGTCGCGCAGTCGGCATGCCGATGACGGTCCTCGCGGTCATCTTCCTCGCGTACATCATGCTCGGGCAGAACATGCCCGACGTCCTTGCGCACAAGGGCGCATCGCTGGAGCGGATGCTGTCGCACCAGTGGCTCACTACCGAAGGCGTGTTCGGGGTCGCGCTCGGCGTATCGGTCGGCTACATCTTCATCTTCGTGCTGTTCGGCGCGCTGCTCGACAAGGCGGGCGCGGGCAACTACATGATGCAGGTGTCGTTCGCGCTGCTCGGCCACCTCCGCGGCGGCCCGGCGAAGGTGGCGGTGGTGTCGTCGGCGTTGAACGGCTTGATCTCCGGCTCGTCGGTGTCGAACGTGGTCTCGGGCGGGATCTTCACCATTCCGCTCATGAAGAAGGCGGGCTACGGCGGCATCAAGGCCGGCGCGATCGAGACGTCATCGTCGGTGAACGGTCAGATCATGCCGCCGGTCATGGGCGCGGCGGCGTTCCTGATGGTCGAGTACGTCGGCATTCCCTACACCGACATCGTCAAGCATGCGTTCCTGCCGGCGGTCATCTCCTACATCTCGCTCTTCTACATCGTTCATCTCGAGGCGCTGAAGCTCGGGATGCAGCCGATGGCCAAGGTGCGGGAGCGGACGTTCGGGCAGGCGCTGACCTCCTGGGGTCTCGGGATCTCCGGGACGATCGTCGTCTGCAGCGCGATTTACTGGGTGGCCGAGGCTGTGAAAGGCGTGTTTGGGGCCGGGGCCCCATGGGTTCTCGGCATCCTGCTCGCTGCCCTCTATGTCTACTCGGTGTACGTCGCGGCGAAGTGCCCGGATCTGCCTGCCGACATCGATGTCGATAAGCCGGTGCTCCCTGAAACCTGGCCGACGGTCAAAGCGGGCCTTCACTTCCTGATCCCGATCGGAGTGCTGATCTGGGCGTTGATGATCGATGAGTTGTCACCTGCGCTCTCCGCGTTCTGGGCGACGGTCGTGCTGATCGCGTTGATGCTGACGCAGCGGCCGTTGACCGCGCTCTTCCGCAAGCAGGCTGCCTATAGCTCGGCGTTGCAGCAGGGCTGGGGCGAAGTGGTCGATGGGCTCAACGACGGCGCCCGCAACATGATCGGGATCGCGATCGCGACCGGCACGGCGGGCATCATCGTCGGTGGGATCACGCTGACCGGGCTCGGCTTGCGCATGACGGACTTCGTCGAGTTCGTCTCGCAGGGGAACATCATCGTGATGCTGCTGTTCACGGCGTTCGTCTGCTTGGTGCTTGGCCTGGGCGTGCCGACGACGGCGAACTACATCCTCGTCGCGACGTTGATGGCGCCGGTGATCGTCGAGCTCGGCGCGCAGTCGGGTCTGATCATTCCGCTGATCGCGGTGCATCTCTTCGTCTTCTACTTCGGGATCATGGGGGACATCACGCCGCCCGTCGGGCTGGCTACGTTCGCGGCGGCCGCGATTTCGGGCGAAGACGCCATCAAGACCGGAATCCAGGGGTCGATCTATGCGTTGCGCACCGTGGTGCTGCCGTTCGTGTTCATCTTCAATCCGACGCTGCTGTTGATCGACGTGCACGGCTGGTGGGAGGTCACTCTCGTGGCGCTCGCCGCGACCGTGGCGTCCCTCGCGTTCGCCGCGGCGACGATGGGCTGGTTCCAGACCCGGTGCAAATGGTGGGAAGTCGTGCTGCTGCTCGTCGCGACGTTCGCGCTCTTCCGTCCGAACTTCTTCATGGATTACATCGCCGCTCCGTATCGGGACGTGCCGGCGAAGGAGATCTACAGCGTCGCGAAGTCGCTCGGCGAGGACGATCGGCTCGCCATGGTGATCGAGGGCACCAACATCGAGGGCGACGACGTCAGGAAAACGGTCGCGGTCCAGCTCACCAAGCCCGGTGAAGGTCGCGAGCGATTGAACGAAGCCGGATTGACGCTGACTGTCCTTGGCGATGAAGTGCGGACCAGTACGGTCAAGTTTGGGAGCCGCGCCAAGAAGTCGGGCTTCGAGCAGGGCTGGAAGGTCGCGGCGGTGAAGGTGCCGACCGAGCGGCCTTCCGAACACTGGGTCTATATCCCCGCGCTCGCGCTGCTGGCGTTCCTGTACTTCCTCCAGCGTCGGCGGATGCGGCGCGGAGCGGCCGCGCCAGCCTGAGCTCATCTAACTGATTTGCAAGCGAGTCTGCCGGAGGTTCCACGTGGAACCTCGGGCTCGCGTGTTCCACGTGAAGCAATCCCTGGTGTGTTCCACGTGGAACACGTCACACTTTCGGCGTATGATTCGCCGCCGTTGCGCCTGTCGCCATGGAATTCCCCACCCCATTCGACGTGATCGTGGTCGGTGGCGGCCACGCCGGCACCGAAGCGGCGCTCGCTGCGGCCCGGATGGGCTGCCAAACCCTGCTGCTGACCCACAATCTCGAGACTCTGGGCCAGATGTCCTGCAACCCGTCGATCGGCGGGATCGGGAAGGGTCATCTGGTCAAGGAGATCGATGCGCTCGGCGGGGCGATGGCGCTCGCCACCGATCAGGCGGGAATCCAGTTCCGGACCCTGAACTCGAGCAAAGGCCCGGCAGTGCGGGCCACCCGCGCGCAGGCCGACCGGCTGCTATACAAGACGGCGGTCCGGACGCGCCTCGAGAACCAGCCGAACCTCACCCTGTTCCAGCAGGCCGTCGAGGACCTGACCCTCGAGGGCGACCGCGTCACCGGCGTCGTGACCCAGTTAGGGGTCCGTTTTGGGGGGCAAACGGTGGTTTTGACGACCGGAACCTTCCTTTCCGGGCTCATCCACGTCGGGTTGCAGAACTATCAGGCGGGGCGGGCAGGCGATCCCCCGTCGATCAGTCTTGCCGCCCGCCTCCGGGAGCTGAAACTCCCCGTCGGACGACTGAAAACCGGGACGCCACCCCGGCTCGACGGCCGGACGATCGACTTTTCGGTCCTGGAGCGCCAACCCGGGGACGATCCTGCGCCGGTGTTCTCGTTTGTGGGCTCCCGGGACATGCATCCCCCTCAGTTGCCGTGCTGGATCGCCCATACCAACGAGCGCACGCACGACATCATCCGCGCGAGCCTCGACCGCTCCCCCATGTACACCGGGAAGATCGAAGGGATCGGCCCCCGTTATTGCCCCTCGATCGAGGACAAGATTCATCGGTTCGCGGCGAAGCAGCACCATCAGGTTTTCCTCGAGCCCGAGGGGTTGACCACCAATGAGGTCTACCCGAACGGCATCTCGACCAGCCTGCCTTTCGATGTCCAGATTGAATTAGTGCGTTCAATCAAAGGTTTGAAGGATGCGCACCTGTTGCGCCCGGGGTACGCGATCGAGTACGACTACTACGATCCTCGCGGCCTCAAGGCCTCGCTCGAAACGAAAGCCATCGACGGGCTGTTTTTCGCCGGCCAGATCAACGGTACGACGGGCTACGAGGAAGCGGCGGCCCAGGGTCTCCTTGCCGGGATCAATGCTGGACGACTCGCGCGCAGCAGCGCGCCCTGGTGCCCGCGCCGCGACGAGGCGTACTTGGGTGTCCTCGTGGACGACCTCGTGACCCGGGGCGTCACCGAGCCGTACCGGATGTTCACGAGCCGCGCGGAGTATCGGCTGATGCTGCGCGAGGACAACGCCGACCTGCGGCTCACCGCGATCGGCCGCGAGCTCGGCGTCGTCGACGATGAGCGCTGGAATGCGTTTTCGCGCAAGCGCGACGCGATCGCCGTCGAGCGCGAGCGGTTGAAATCCGCGTGGGTGAACCCGCGCGTTCTGGCGCCGCACGACGCCGAGCGCGTGCTCGGGAAGCCGCTCGAGCGCGAGCACTCGCTGTTCGATCTGCTCAAGCGGCCCGACGTCACGTACGCGGCATTGATGACGCTCCCCGGCGCCGGCCCCGCCGTCGACGATGCCGCGGTTGCGGAGCAAGTGGAGATCCAGGCGAAGTACGCCGGCTATATCGTCCGCCAGCAGGACGAGGTGGCGCGCAACGAGGCGCAGGAGTCGATGGCGTTGCCCGCCGATCTCGACTACCGCTCGGTGCGCGGGCTCTCGGTCGAAGTGCAGCAGAAGCTGCAACAGCATCGCCCGGAGACCGTCGGCCAGGCGTCGCGCATCTCGGGCGTGACGCCGGCGGCGATCTCGCTGCTGCTCGTTCACCTCAAGCGGCGCGCGGGTCAGCCCCGCCGCGCGCGACCGGAGCAAAGTGCGGCATGAGCGGCGCGGACGGGCTCGAGCGCGGCCTCACCGCGCTCGGGCTGACGCTCGGCCCCGACCAGCTCGCGAAGCTCGAGCGCTATCTCGATCTGCTCGAGAAGTGGAATCGCGTCTACAACCTGACGGCGATCCGCGAGCGCGCGCGGATGGTGACGCATCATCTGCTCGACTCGGCTGCCATCCTGCCGCACGTGAAGGGGCCGCGAGTGCTGGATGTCGGCAGCGGCGCGGGGCTGCCCGGCATCCCGCTCGCAATCGCGGACGCCGGGCTGAGGCTGACGCTCCTCGACTCGAATCACAAGAAGACCGCGTTCCTGCGCCAGGCGGTCGCGGAGCTGGGGCTCAAGAACGCGGCAGTGGAAGCGGAACGCGTGGAGGCGTGGCGGACGGACGCGCGCTTCGAGACCGTCGTGTCGCGCGCGTTCTCCGAGCTCGGCGAGTTCGTCGTGGCGAGCGGTCGGTTGCTCGCACCCGGCGGGATCATGGCTGCGATGAAGGGCGTCTATCCGAGTGAGGAGATCGAACGTATGCCAGGGGGGTTCCAGGTCGTGGACGTGGTGAAGCTCGCCGTGCCGGGGCTCGATGCCGAGCGGCACCTCGTGATCGTGGCGCCGCGGGCATGAGCGCGCCGGGCCGCCCCAAGCGCGAATCCTTGGCGCGAAGCGACAAGGTAGCCCGATGACACGCGTCCTCGCGGTCGCGAACCAGAAGGGCGGCGTCGGCAAGACGACGACCGCCGTCAATATCGCCGCCGGGCTCGCGCAGGCCGGGCAGCGCGTCCTGCTCGTCGATCTCGACCCCCAGGGCAACGCGACGATGGGCTCGGGGATCGACAAGCGCTCGCTCAAGGAGACCGTCTACCAAGTGCTCCTGGGCCTCTCCACCGCAGAGAACGTGCGTGCGCGCTCGGAGACCGGCGGCTACGACATCCTGCCGGCGAATCGCGAGCTCGCCGGCGCGGAAGTCGAGATGGTCGAGCTCGAGCATCGCGAGGTGCGCCTGAAGGGGGCGCTGGCGCCGCTGGCCGACGAGTACGACTACATCGTGCTCGATTGCCCTCCGGCGCTGAACCTGCTGACGCTGAACGGCCTGGTCGCCGCGGACGCGGTCGTGATCCCCATGCAGTGCGAGTACTACGCGCTCGAGGGGCTCTCGGACCTGATCAACACCATCAAGAAGGTCCGGACGCACCTCAACCCGTCGATCGAGATCGCCGGCCTGCTGCGCACGATGTTCGATCCGCGGAACACGCTCGCGCAGCAGGTCTCGGCGCAGCTCGAGGAGCACTTCGGAAGCAAGGTCTACGGGACCATCATCCCGCGCAATGTGCGGCTCGCCGAGGCGCCGAGCTACGGCATCCCGGCGATCCGGTTCGACGCGGTGTGCAAGGGGTCGCAGGCGTATCTCGCGCTCGCCGACGAGCTGCTCGGGCGGGCGACGATCGCGGGCATCGCGCTCGCCGGGGAGGAGGGGGCATGATGAAACCGAAAGGGCTCGGGCGCGGTCTCGACGCGCTGCTCGACGTCGACAGCGAGGTCCCCGCGCGCGAGTCGATGGCGACCGTCGGCATCGACCGCATTCAGCCGGGCCGGTACCAGCCGCGCACGAAGATGGACGCGGAATCGCTCAACGAGCTCGCGGCGTCGATCAAGGCGCAGGGCCTCATGCAGCCGGTCCTGGTGCGGCCGGCGGGTGCGGACCGCTACGAGCTCATCGCCGGGGAGCGCCGCTGGCGCGCGGCCCGGATCGCCGGGCTCTCCGAGGTGCCGGTCGTGGTGCGCGACGTGCCGGACCAGGCGGCGCTCGCGATGTCGCTGATCGAGAACATCCAGCGCGAGGACCTGAACCCGCTCGAGGAGGCGCAGGGCGTCCAGCGCCTCGTGAGCGAGTTCAAGCTGACGCACCAGGAGGCCGCCGACGCGATCGGCCGCTCGCGCGCGGCGACGACGAACCTCCTGCGCCTGCTGAATCTGCCGGCGTCGGTGCAGCAACTGGTCTTCGACGGCCAGCTCGACATGGGCCACGCACGGGCGTTGCTCGCGCTAGACGGCGAGCTCCAGGTCGCCACCGCGAAGAAGGTCGCGGCCAAGGGCCTGTCGGTGCGCGAGACCGAGCAGCTCGTGAACGACCTGCTGCATCCTAAGGCGCGCACGCGGCGGCCCAAGGCGCGCTCGGGCCGCGACATTCAGCGCCTCGAGGAAGAGGTGTCGGAGAACCTCGGCACGACGGTCGAGATCAAGTCGGGGAAGAAGGGCTCCGGGCGGCTCGTCGTGCACTACATGAGCCACGAGCACCTGGACGCGCTGCTCGACAAGCTCACGCGCTGAGGGGCAGCTTCGCGGGGGGCCGCCGGGCTGCAGGGTCCCGGGGAGTGCGGCTGATTGCTACTCGATGGTGGAACCCGCCGCCTTGACGATCGGATCCCAGCGCGCGGTGTCGGCGGCAATGATCGCTGCGAGCGCTCAATGTCCGGGCCGTCATCCCGCAACCCTGGCGAGGGACGCATCCGCCCCCGCGAGTTCGTCCAATAGCTGCGGCCCGAGCGCCTCGCGTTGCGCGGCGACCACCGGCGCGACCGCGCGCACGAACTCGCCGTGCTCGGACTCGGTCAGGCGGACGACCTCGCAGCCGGCGGCTTCGAGCCTCGCGAGCGCCGCCACGTCCTCGTCGGCAGCCATGCGGCGCTGCGCGGCGACCGCGTCGGCCGCCGCGTCGGTCACCGCGGCCCGCACGCCTTCCGCCCATCCGGCGAACGTGTCGCCGTGGCAGAGCAAGGCCGCGGCGCCCCAGAAGTGTCCCGAGAGCGTGAGGTAGGGATGGAGCTCGTGGATCCCGAAGTTGTAGATGTTGGTGAGCGGGTTGTCCTGGGCGTCCACGGCGCCGGAACTCACGGCCGCGACGAGCTCCTTCACGTCGAGCGCGACCGGCTCGAACCCGAGGCTCCGGAAGACCTGCGCGTGGAGCGCGCTCGCCAGCGTGCGGATCCGCAGCCCGCGACAGTCCCGCGGCGCGCGGATCGGCCGCCGCCGGTTGGTGAGGTGTCGAAACCCGTTGTCGAGGTAGCCGAGGACCTTGTAGCCCCGCGCCTCGGCGAGTCGCGCCGAGAGCCGCGCGCCAAGCGCACCGTCGAGCGCCGCGTAGGCCTGTTCGCGCCGTCCGATCACGAACGGCAGGTCGAGGACGGCGAGCTCGGGCACCGCTTCGGCCAGGTAGCTGGTCGAGAAATAGCACATCGTCATCCGGCCGGTGCGCACCCACTCCAGCAGCTCGGCCGCGCGGTGGCCCGCCCCGACGACGTTGCCCTCGAGCTCGAAGTGGACCGCGTCGCCGAGCCGCTCCGCGAGCTTGGCCCCCAGGATCGCGGCGGCACGGTTGTGGATCGAAGCCGGCGGCTGGTAGCCGCCGCATCGGATCCGGATCGGTTCCACCGCGCCGCGTACGCCGCTACCCTGCTACCCGGCCCGCGCGAGCCCTACTTCTTCTTGGTCATCTCGTCGACCAGCTTCTTGTAGTCGGCCTTCTGCTGCGCGCGCACCTGCTCGTAGTCGGGACCGCTCATGAGCTCGACGTTCTCGCCGATCTGGTTCATCAGGGTCAGGTAGGTCTTGTCCTGATTCAGCTTGACGAACGCCTCCCAGAGGGCCTTCTGGCGCTCCGCCGGCGTGCCGCGCGGGGCGAGCACGATCCGCGTCATCTCGCCGATTCCCCCTTTGAAGCCGAGCTCCTTGAAGGTGGGCACGCCCGGGTACGGGCTCTTCTCGCCCGCCGTCGCGAGCACCCGGATCCGGTCACCCTGGGCCTTGATCACCGACGGGAACGCGCCGGTGAAGTCGATGTCGCCGGCGAGCAGCGCCTGCATGACCGGGCCGCCGCCCTTGTGCGCGATGAAGGTCGCGTCGACCCCCGCCTCGGCGAGGAGCAGCGCGCCCGGGACCATGAACGCGCCCCAGTTGCCGCTGTGGCCGAACTTCAGCTTGCCGGGATTCTGCCGGCCCCAGTCGAACATCTCTTTGAGGGTCTTGAAGCGACTGTCCGCGCGCACCACGATCGCGGCCGCCGCGTAATTGAGCCGCGCGATCGTGACCAGGTCGCGGGTCGGATCGTAGGGGAGCTTCTCGACGTGCTGCTGGAGCTGGTCGATATAGTTGTGCGAAAAGATCAGGGTGTAGCCGTCCGGCGGCGCCTTCGCCGCAGCGGCGGTTCCGATCTGGCCGCCGGCGCCGGGCATCAGCTTCACGACCATGGGCTGCCCGAGGTAGGTCGGGATCACGCTCGTGAAGACCCGGGCGTTCAGGTCATGCGACCCGCCGGCGCCGAGCGGAATGATCAGGGTGATCGGCTTCTCGGGATAGGCCTGGGCGTGCGCGAGTCCGAGACCGCCCGCCAGCACCAGGGTGAGGATGCTCTTCGCCACCGAACGCGTTCTCATCTTTGCTCCTCTCTCAGTCCGGTCGGGTGATGGTCGAGGCCGTGCCCGACCCACGGCGAGCCCGCTTCAGAGCTAGGACTATGCCCGATTCGCATGGCCCGGGCGAGCCGCCCATGGTCGTCACCCGCCGGCGGCCGGAGTCCCCTCCCGCGCCGCGCGGGCGGCACGCTCGCGCCGCAACCGCGCCGCCCGTCGCCACAGCAGGTAGGTCACGACCGGGGTCGCGGCCAGGGCCGCGGCGGTGATCGGCCGCTCCACGAAGATGAACCGCAGGAACTCGCCCTGCGCGAGGCTCAGCGTCTGCCCGAGCGAGTACTCGAGCACCGGCCCGAGGATGAAGGCCATGACCATCGGCGAGACGTCGAAAGCCAGCTTCTTCGCGACGTACCCGAACACTCCGAAGAACAGCATGATGATCAGGTCGAACGGGTCGGACTGGTAGATGTACGCGCCCGTCATCGCGAAGATCACCGTGAGCGGCAGCAGCAGTGACTGGCGGATCGTCACCACCCTGGCGAAGAGCGGGATGGTGGCGTAGCCGATGACGAGGAACAGGGCGTTGGCGAGCACCATGGCGACGAGGATCGCGAAGACGATCGCGCCCTGTTCGGCGAAGAGCTGCGGCCCGGGGCGAAGCCCGTGGGCGACGAACGCGCCGAGCAGGATCGCGGTCAGGTTGTCGCCGGGGATCCCGAGCGTGAGCAGCGGCACCAGGGTCGGGCCGTTCACGGCGTTGTTGGCCGCCTCCGGCGCGGCGATGCCCTCGAGCTCGCCTTTCCCGAACGTCTCCGGATGCTTGGATGCATTCTTCGCCGCGGCGTAACCGACCATCGCGGCGATCACCTGGCCCATGCCGGGGATCGCGCCGATCACGGTGCCGATCGCGGTCGAGCGCAGGATCGTTCGCAGGCAGCGCCTGAACTCCGCCCAGGTGAGGCGCGGGCCTGCGCGGGCGGGCAGCTTCGCCGCGAGGGCCGCGGTCTTGCGCTCCACCGCCTCGAACACCTCGGGCAGGGCGAACACGCCGATCAGCATGGGCAGCAGCGGGATTCCCGACCGCAGCGGGAAGAAGTCGAAGGTGAAGCGCGCGACGCCGCCGAGCGGGTCCTGGCCGACGAGGCCGAAGAACAGCCCGATCGCGAGCATGAGGAGCCCCTTGACGAAGGCGCCGGTGGCGCTCGCGCTGATGACGACGAGGCTGAGCAGGATGATGGCGCCGAGCTCCGGCGGGCCGAAGCTCAGGGCGACGAGCGCGATCGGGGCGATGAAGAGAATGGTGATGATGTCGCTCGCGGTGTCGCCGAAGACCGACGCGAACAGCGCCATCTCCATCGCCTTGCGCGACTGCCCCTTCTTCGTGAGCGCAGGACCGTCGAAGGTCGTCGCGACGGAGGCGCCGGTGCCGGGGATGGAGACGAGGATTGCGGGGATGCTGCCGCCGAAGATGCCACCCTTCGTGATCCCGATCAGGAACGGGATCCCCACGAGCGGATCGAGGAAGAACGAGATCGGCAGCAGGATGGCGAGCGCCATCGTGGTCGTGAATCCCGGCAGCGCGCCGACCAGGATCCCGAGCAGGAGCCCGACCGACATCATCATGAAGGTGTCCAGCCGGAGAGCGAGCTGCGCGCCTTCGATGAAGAAGTCCCACACGATCCGGCGCCTCCTCGAGCGAGCCGAGGTCAGTTCGCCCCGGCGCGACTCTCAGCCTAGAAGAACGGAAACTCCGGCAGCGATACCCGCAGGAGTCGGGTGAACCCGAAGTAGATCGCCGTCGGCGCGAGCACCGCGGTGGCGACCGTCAGGAAATGATTGCGGTTGCCGTACAGGAGCGTGAGCACGACCATCAGGACGGCGCCGCTGACGACGAACCCCAGCTCCGGCAACGCGACCGCGTACCCGAGCAGGCAGAGGAAGGTGATCGCCACGTCGACGAACGCGCGCGGCGCCACGCGCCGGAACAGGTTCGGCTCGTGCAGCCGCGGGCTGAGGAAGAAGTACGCGATGGCGAGGGCGAGCATCGCCCCCAGGACGAGCCGCGGGAACAGCGCCGGGTTGACGCCGCTGAGCGATCGGCCGAACGCGGTGCGCTGCTCGGCGACCTGGTAGGGGACTGCCGCGAGCAGCGCGGCCGCGATCGCCGCCAGGGCGAGCGCCGTGACGCGGTTGAAGTTCCACCTCGTCCCGCCGGCGCTGCCGGCGGGCGCGTTGCCCGGATCGTCCACGCGTCTCCTCCTTTCGTCCGCGGCCCGGGCCGGCTGGGTCCCGGCGCGGGGCGCTGACGGCCCCCTCTTCCCGGCAGATTCGGTTGCGCGCTCCGCCGGGGCGCGGCGAAGCTTATACCGTTCGCACCGGCAATGAGGGAGAATCCGCGCTCCAGCACGTCGCTACGCTCGCAAGGCGTCGCGGCGCGCCGGTCAAGCTGCCGATCGGACCCGGCCGCACTGAAGGAGCTCTGAGCATGACCCAGGCGGCGACGCAGGAGCGCATCGGCTTCATCGGGCTCGGCGTGCTCGGCTCGGCGATCGTGCCGCACCTGCTCGAGCGCGGCTTCGAGGTCATCGGCTGCGACATCGACCCGCGCCAGCGCGACGCGCTCGCGCCGCTCGGGATGAAGCCGGCCGCCACTCCGAAGGTGGCGGCGGAGCGCGCGGACGTGGTGATCCTGTGCCTGCCCACGGTCGAGTCGCTGCACGAGGTCGTCTCGGGCCCGGATGGGCTCGACAAGGCCCGGGGCGCAGCGCAGGTCGTGATCGAGATCAGCACGTTCCCGGTGAGCGAGAAGGAACGCGCGCGCGATCGCCTCGCGGCATCGGGCCGGACGATGCTCGACTGTCCCGTGAGCGGCAACCGGATCCAGGCGCAGCGACGGGGCCTGACCGCCTTCGGGAGCGGCGAGCGCGCCGCCTACGACCGCGTCGAGCACATCCTCCTCGCCTTCGCGAGAAAGAGCCACTACGTGGGCGAGTTCGGGTCGGGGATGAAGATGAAGCTGGTCGGCAACATCCTCAACCTGGTCCACAACGCCGCGGCGGCCGAGGTGATGGTGCTCGGGATGAAATCGGGCCTCGATCCGAAGCTGATCCACGAGGCGATCAGCGGCTCGGCCTCCAGCTCGGCGATGTTCGAGGTGCGCGGCGCGATGATGGCGCGCAACGACTACCGCCACGAGGGGATGAACTTTGCCATTCCGTTGAAGGACGCGCGCATCATCACCGCCCACGCCGCCGATCTTCTCTGTCCGATCCCGATCTACCAGGCGGCGCTGCAGCATTACTATGCGGCGGTGGCGCAGGGGCACCGCGACGAGGACGCGGCTGCGGTCTGCGCGGCCGTGGAGCGCTACGCGAACTGCGTCCGTCCGAGCGAGCGCTGAGGGAGGGGCGGCGGGAAGGCACTCCCGCAAGCGGCGCCGGGCCTGCCAGGCGCGCCGCCGGGGGCTCCCCGCCAGGGAGTCAGGCGAGCTCGCTCAACACCGCGGTCCAGGCCGCGGCGAGGTTCCCGAGGTCGTAGCCGCCGCCGCCGAACGCCATCAGGCGTCCGCCGCACATCTCGTCCGCAAGCCGCCGCATGTCGCGCGCGACCCGCGCGTGCACCGCGGGGGTGTAGTGCAAGTCCCCCAGCGGGTCTCCCGCCAGCCCGTCGGCGCCGCACTGGAGAATCAGGAACTCCGGCTTGTAACGGCGCAGGTGCGCAAGCCCGCTCTCCCAGGCGGCGAAGAACTCGCGGTCGCCGGCGCGGGGCGAAAGCGGCAGGTTGAGCTTCGTCCCCTCGGCCTCGCCCCGTCCGATCTCGCGCGCATTACCGGTCCCGGGATACAGGAAGCGTCCGTCCTCGTGGATGTCGACCACGATCAGCGCCGGGTCCGACTCGTAAGCATAGTAGATGCCGTCGCCGTGGTGGACGTCGACATCGACGTAGCCGATCCGCTGGACACCGAAGCGTGAGCGCAGCGAGTCGATCACGACGCCGAGGTCGTTGAAGACGCAGAACCCGGCCGACTGGCCGCGGCGCGCATGGTGCAGCCCCCCGATCGGCTGGAAGGTGCGCAGCACGTCGCCCGCCATCAGGCGCTCGAGCCCCTCGATCGCGGTCCCGGCGACCGCGGAGCCGCGTTCGAAGACCCCCGGGAACGCCGGCGTATCGCCGTAGTCGAGATAGCCGTGGCCGACCTCCGAGCGGAGCTTCACCCAGCTCACGTGCTCGGGCGTGTGGAAGCGCTCCAGCTCCTCGCGGGTAGCGAGGCGGGGCGTCACCAGCTGAACGCGCCTGTCGAGCCCGCGCTTCAACGCCTCCGACCAGAACGCCCCCTGGCGGTCGATGCCGAGCGGATGCCCGTCGGGAAACCCGTACGAGGCGAGGAGGTCGCCGACGAAGAGGGCGAGCGGGGCGCTCATTCAGTTAGGATACAGCCCCGTTCGGGCATCGGCCCGGTCGAGGAAAGACGGCGCTGGGCGGAGGAGGCGGTGATTTCGAGCGGCGAGCCATGTTGACGAGCGACGAGGTCGCGGCGGTTCCGCTGTTCTCGGGACTGCCGCACGCGGTGCTCGCGCGCGTCGCCCAGCAGGCCGCGGACATCCTGTTGCGCCCCGGAGAGTACGTCGTCCACGAAGGCGAGGAGCGCGCGCTCTTCGCGACGCTCGCCGGGAGGATCGAGGTCACCAAGATGGTCGACGGCCTCGAGCGCACGATCGGCTGGCGCGGTCCGGGTCAGATCTTCGGCGAGGTCCCGATCGCGCTCGGCGGGGTGTTCCTGGGGAGCTATCGCGCGGTGGAACCGTCGCGCGTGATGCGCCTGGAGGCGCGGGAGTTCTACGCCGTCGCCGCCACTTCGCCGGAGATCTCGGAGCAGGTCGGCGCGCTCGCCCGGGAGCGCATCGGCGGACTGCAGGGCCTCGCCGCCAAGCCACCGCAGCCTCGCGCGACGATCGTGGGGCACCGGTGGGACGCCGCCTGCCAGGACCTGCGGCGGTTCCTCGCCCGGAACCAGGTCGTCTTCGAGTGGCTGGCGCCCGATGCCGCGGAGCTCGCGGCCCGGTGGCCCGAGCCGCGACCGGCCGATGGCGATTGCCCGGCGGTGCGGCTCACCGACGGAACCATCCGCCGCCGGCCGAAGCCGCGCGAGCTCGCCGAGCTGCTCGGTCTGCAGACGGTCCCGCGCGCGAAGCAGTA
>Ga0209342_10003870_pt1 | contig 15674 bp, 11 predicted proteins | sample RifCSP16_2_FD_184023 | JGI IMG/M metagenome (GOLD analysis project Ga0209342, IMG submission 184023) | Soil microbial communities from Rifle, Colorado - Rifle CSP2_sed 16_2 (SPAdes) (version 2) | ecosystem: Environmental > Terrestrial > Deep subsurface > Rock core/Sediment | place: Rifle... | reverse complement strand
CGGGTCACTACGGTTCTGGTTCCTGGCCGTGATGCTTCTATAATAGAGATCCGCGGGCAAGCCGGCCTTGATCTAGATCAAGCGGCACTGGAATTCTCGGACTTTTTCTTGCATTTCTTGGGTGGGAAACCTTGGATGGAAACAAATGTCGTCACGATTCTGAGCGACTGCCCGTTGTTTTCGGGCCTTTCGGAAGGCAGTTTCAAGCGGCTTGCCGCAATTGCCCAGATTCGCCGTTTTAACAAGGGTCGGTCCATTTTTCGGCAGGGGGACGAGTGTCCGGGTGTTTTTGTGGTCGGCTCAGGTCTGGTCCGGGTGTTCAAAAAGGGCGGCGGCAAGGAGCATGTGTTGCACATGGTCGGGCCGGGCCAGACGTTTGCCGAAGTGGCGGCGATCGGCGGCTTCGAGTGTCCCGCCAACGCGGAGGCGGTTTCCTCGACCGTGTGCGCTCTCTTGCCTCTGGATCGGCTCCAAAAGGCCCTGGCCGAGGACCATGACCTTTGCCTGGGAATGCTCAAGAGTCTGACGCTTTGGGTCCGGCATCTGGTCGGGCTGATGGAAGACATCGTGCTACGCGACGCGAGCGGCCGGTTGGCGCGCTATTTGTTGGACGCCACGGCCGATGAGGCAGGACAAATCGCGCTGCCGACGTTGCGCCGCTACGTGGCCAGCCATCTGAATCTGACGAGCGAGACGTTTTCGCGCACGCTTCGCCGCCTGACCGACGCGGGCCTGATCGCTCAGTCCGCCGCAAATCGGATCCGGCTGGTCGATCGCAAGAAACTCCGCGCGGTGGCCGAGGGACTTTTTCCGAAGCTGTAACGTACGTCCAATTGCGTGATGAAATCACGTTCGCCGCCGCGCCCGCGCGGCGTAGATTTTTGTAGGGTGGGCACCGCCCACCACAAGAGATCGGGGCTTTGGTGGGCGGTGCCCACCCTACGCGCTACTGCTGCAACGAGTAGAGCAGCACGTTCAGCGCGATCCGCGCGGCGTCTTCCTGGGTGTAGCCCTGGCATTCCAGCGAGTTGTGCTTTTCCAGGGCGCAACTGATGTCGTAGGGCGAGAAGATCACGCCCCAGCGGTCGCCCAGCTTGACGCCTTCCAGCGTGGGCACGACCTTTTGTTTGTTCGCGCGGAGCGGGCCCTTGGCGTCGGACGCTTGGGGGTCGTTACGGGTGACGAGTTTCAGATCGTAGCCCCCGTAGGCCGGCGTCAACAGCGGATCGGCCTGGACGAGTCGCGTGAGCTTGCGATCAGGAAAAATGGCGGCCATTTCGCGGCGGAAGGAGTCGGTGAATGGTTTGCTCGCGCAGATCGAATCGGCCAGGACCATGCCGCCCCGTTCGACGTACTGGGCCAGCCGCTTGCGTTCGGCGTCGGTTAGCCGGAAGGCCGTCCGGCCGTGCATGAAGACCAGGTGGTAGTCAAACAGTTCGTCGTCCGTCAGATTGATCAACCGTTCCTCGGCCGCGGTGCGGAGGTGGAGTTTGTCCTCGGCTTCTTCCAACAGACGGACGACGGCCCGGGGCGCGGCGTTGCATCCGCCCGGATGACGAATGCTGGCGACGGCCAACTGGCCGCGTTGGGCGAGGGGATCGCGGTCGTCGTGGACCCGGACGTGCGGCATGTCGTCCTTCGAGCGCAGTTCGCGGTTCGTGGCGTAGGCCAAGATGTTGATGCCCAGCGCGCGGGCCGCGTCGATCTGGGCCTGGACCGACTTCGGATAGGTCGTCCCTCGCGGCGGACGCGACAACTCCCAAAGACACGACAGCGAGGCCCGGGGATGTCCCGGCGGATCGGGCGGGGCATAGACCACGCTCGTGCGGCACCCAAAGTCGATCCCCAACAGCGGCCGAAGCCCATCGGGTTTGACCATCTCTTCCGCGTGCCAGATCGGATGGGCCGCGTCCAACAATCGCAGTTGATACTCCGGCTCGGGAAACACCAGACGCATCAACTCGCGGAATCCCCGGTCGAATTCACGGCCGTCGCACGTGGGCTCGGCCAGCAGGAAGCCGCCGCGGTCCAGGAAGCCGCGCAGCTTCTCGGCCATGCGCCGGCGACCGGCTTCGTCGGAGGGCATCGGGTTGCGCCGGCCCGTCATGTAAATCACCGGCGATTGAATCAAGTCGTCGACGCCGGCCAGGTCCAGGTCGACCACCTGCCACGTCATGTCCTGTTTCCACTTGGATTCGACGTAACGGGTCAGGTTGGCCGCGTCGTGCCGGTGCTGGTTCCAGTCCTCGTCCGGGCCGAACTTCGCCTTGGCCAATAAAACCGGCCATCGCCCTTTGGACAGGAACAACAGCGCCAAGCTCGTGGCGATCAGGTCGTTTTGTTCGGCGTGGCGGGCGCCGACCCAATAGTCGGGCACAATCGCGTCGCCGGCCAACGGAAGGTCCGACTCGTCCTGATACCAGTGGATCAGGTGGTCGGCCCCTTCGCGATACCAATCGTGGCGGCCGATGAACCGCTCGGCCGTCATGCGTCCGACGCGTTCGAGGCCGTAGAGGTAATAGAGAACCCAGAGATTGTCGCCCTGGCCGGGATTTCGGGTGATCGAGAAATTTCGGGCGAGCCAGCGAACGCCTTTTTCGACCGCTTCATCTTGACCCGCCGCGCGGCGGCAGCCTTGGATGCGCTCGCCCGAGACGGTCGCGTCGAGCCGTCCGGTGGCGTCGTTCGTGATGATCAGCGAGGCGATGCCCGCGCACGTCATGCTGCCAGTGCCCGGGGTTTCGGCATCGCCAAGCCGCTTCCGGTAGCCCCAGGAGCCATCGGTGTTTTGGGCGGCCGTCCAGTGGCTTTTGGCGAGCCGCCAGGTGCGTTCATCGACCCGAGCGCCGGCCCGTTCGGCGTCGCCCAACGCCAAGACGGCGAACTGGCTATTGGAGTTGTCGCCCATCCGGCTGATAATACCCGGCGCCGGATAAGACCACGCGCCGCGGAACGGCCCGTCCACGATCTGGTTGCGTTCAAGCCAATCGACGTTCCGCTGGATCAACAGGAGATCCTTGGCCGGTTCGGCCCGGCAAAAGACCATCGTCTGGAGCGAGACGACGTAGGTCTTGTCGAACTGCTGCGAGCGAAGCCATTGCAAGGCACTCCGGACGTCCGGATCCTCAGGCCCCACGCCGGCGTTCAACAGCGCCAGGGTGCATAGGCTGGTGACACCGCCGGTGAACCCGCCGTAGTCGGGCCAGGTGCCGTTCCGCTTGTTCTGCTTCTTTTTGAGGTGCTTGATGCCGTTGTCCAAGGCCGCGCGAACCTGATCGGCCGTGACCTCGGCCCGCAAAGTCGGCGCAATCCCCCCAATCAATACCGCGACAACGGTCAGCAAGAGGATCATGCGCTTCATGCGCGGGCTCCTAGGCACACTCTTTGCGAAAAATTCCCGTAGGGTGGGCATTGCCCACCATGACGCGAGATCGTGCGACAACCGCGTGGTGGGCGATGCCCACCCTACACGTGGTTCTCGAAAGCATCGCCATGACGGATATAAGTATAGTAGAATTCACAAGTTATGCTGTCGAGCCATCCCCGTGGGGGTATTCTCCCACGGCGGATCGTTCGAGTATAGTCAACATCAGCACAAATATAGCCCGTACTCCTCACGTTCCGCGTGAGGCCGTGTACAGGGTGTTTTTTTATCTTTCCGTGTGATGGACAAAGTAACCATGACCTCACGCGGAGCGTGAGGAGTACGACGTCCCAATCCCCAATCCCCAATCCCTCGCCATGTCCACCAAGCCCCGCAGTCTCGGCGACGTACTTCAGGAATTCAGCCAGCATCGGCGTCTGATGCAAGACGAATTGCAGAAGATCATCGTCGGCCAGAGCGAAGTCATCGAACAGATTTTCGCCGCCATTTTTACCCGGGGGCATTGCCTGTTGGTCGGCGTGCCCGGTCTGGCGAAGACCCTGATGGTCAGTACGTTGGCGCAGATACTCGACATCCGGTTCAAGCGGATTCAGTTTACGCCCGACTTGATGCCCTCGGACATCACGGGCACGAATGTGTTGGAAGAGGAGGCGAGCGGGCGGCGGAACTTTCGATTCGTCGAGGGGCCGATCTTCACCAACATTCTGCTGGCCGACGAAATCAACCGGACTCCGCCCAAAACCCAGGCCGCGCTGTTGCAGGCGATGCAGGAGCGTGAGGTGACGGTGGGCCAGGAGACCTACACGCTGCCCGAGCCGTTTTTCACGATCGCCACGCAGAACCCGATCGAGCAGGAAGGAACGTATCCGCTGCCCGAGGCGCAGTTGGACCGGTTCATGTTCAACATCAAAGTGGATTACCCGTCGGTCGACGAGGAGGAGCGTATCCTGGCCAGCACCACCCGGAGCGAAAAGGTCGAGGTCCGCAAAGTGCTCTCGGGCAAGGCGATTGTGAACCTTCAAAAGCTGGTCGGCTCGGTCGCGGTGAGCCAGTACATTATTCAGTACGTGTCACGGATCGTTCGGGCGACACGGCCGAAGGATCCGTCGGCCCCCGAGTACATCAAGCAACTGGTCGACTGGGGCGCGGGCCCACGAGCGGGGCAGTTTTTGATTCAAGGCGGCAAGGCACTGGCCGCGATGGATGGGCGGTTTTCGGTGGCGATTGAGGATGTTAAGAAAATAGCAATTCCCGTTCTGCGTCACCGCGTGAGCACGAATTTTCAGGCTCAGGCGGAAGGCATGACCACGGAAGACCTGATCGAGCGATTGCTGCGAGAAACGCCGCCGCCTGTCATTCCGAAATATGAAAAGTAGGGGCGGAGTACGCCGGATTGTGGAAAAGCTCTCTGTAGTTTTCAAACCAACAAGCCACCGGGGCAAGCCCGGTGGGGCTTATTCGAGTGAGGACAGACTTGGAGGAGCAACATGATGAGTACAAAATTACCTGACACAAACGGATAAATAATCCAGTAGGTCAGGCTGTGCCTGACACTTGGTAAATTGTAGCCTATTCTGTCAGGCACAGCCTGACCTACAACTACAACTCATGTCCACTGCCGAAAAATATCTGAAACCTGAGGTCATCCGTCAGATCAGTCGGCTGGATTTACGCGCGCAGTTTATCGTCAAGGGATTCTTGCAGGGCCTGCATGCTAGCCCGTTTCATGGATTTTCCGTCGAATTCAGCGAACACCGCAAATACACGCCCGGCGATGATCCGCATGATATTGACTGGTTGGTTTACGCTAAAACCGACAAGTACTACGTTAAAAAGTTCGAGGCCGAGACGAACATTACGGGCTATTTGGTGATGGACCTGAGTCGGTCGATGGGGTACACCTATCGGCAGGAGTTGACCAAGTTCGACTACTCGATCTGTCTGGCGGCCGCGCTGGCCTATCTGATGATCCACCAGCAGGATCCGGTGGGGCTGATCACGTTCGACGAGAAGATTCGCAATAGTCTGCCGCCGAAAACGAAGCGGAGCCACTTGGGCGACGTGCTGAGCCTGTTGGCCAACCTGAAGCCGACCGGGCAGACGGACGTCGCGCGAAGTCTCACGCAGGTCGCGGCCATGCTCCGGCACGCGAGCCTCGTGATGATTTTCTCCGATCTGCTGGTCGAGCCCGGTCCGGTGCTCGAAGCGTTGCACCGGCTGCGTCACGGCGGGCACGACGTGATCTTGTTCCACGTGCTGGACGAGGCCGAGACGCATTTTCCGTTCGACGGGATGGTCGAACTCGAGGATCCCGAGAGCCACCGGACGTTGGCGCTCGACGCCGACGGATTCCGCCGCGATTATTTGGACGAGGTCGAGGCGTTCCGCGAAACGTATCGGCGCGAGTGTTTCCAGTCGCGGATCGACTACGTGCCGCTGGACACGAGCATGCAATTCGACAAGGCATTGACCGGCTACCTGGCGAGCCGATCGGCGCGAGGATGATTGTAGGCCGGGTCGCGACCCGGCAAAGAACCGTTTCAGAGAATTGGGTGGGTACTGCCGGGTCACGACCCGGCCTACGTGTTTACATTCCTGCCGGGTCACGACCCGGCCTACGTGTCTCCCTCCGCAATGACGTTTGTAACTCCATTTCTGCTGGCCGGAGCGGCGCTGGTCGTCGTGCCGATCGTGCTGCATCTGGTGATGCGGCGCCGGCCGCGCCACGTTGAGTTTCCGGCGTTGCAGTTGGTTCGCCAACGTCACGAGACGAATCGCCGGCGGATTCGGTTGCGTCATTTGATTTTACTGGCGCTGCGCGTGGCGGCCATTGCGCTGCTGGCGGCGGCGCTGGCCCGGCCGAGCCTTCGGTTTACCGGGTCGCTCGGTTCGCGCGAGGCGCCGGTCGCCGCGGCGCTGGTGTTCGACGCCGCGCCGCGGATGGAGTATCGCCAGGCGAACCAGACGCGGCTCGACGCGGCTCGGGAGTTGGGCCAGTGGCTTCTGCGTCAGTTGCCCGACGAAAGCCAGATTGCCATTTTGGACACGCAGCAAGGGCCGGCCGCGTTCCAGGTCGATCGCTCGGCGGCCGCGCGGCGGATCGAGCAGCTCGCGCCGGCGGCCAATTCCCAGTCGTTGCCCGCCGTGCTCGACGAGGCGATTCGACTGCTGGGCGAGAGCGACTTGACGCGGAAGGAGATTTACGTTTTTACCGATCTGTCCAGCGCCGCGTGGCCCGCCGACGCCGCCGCGCGGCTGCAAAAACGAGCGGCCGAACTGGGTGAGGCGAACTTCTACGTCATCGACGTCGGCGTGAAGAACCCGACCGACTTCGGCCTGGGCGAGTTGCAGCTTTCGGCCCAGTCGATATCGAGCCGCAGCCCATTGCACGTTCGCACCGAGTTGGTGCGTCGCGGACCGGCCGACGGGCGCACCGTCGAGTTGTTCTTGCTCGACGACGCCGGGAAGCCGCAAAAACGCGGCGAGGAAATTCTCAATCTGGAGGCGGACGGCTCGGCGGCGGTCGGTTTTTCGCTCGGCGGGTTGCCCGTCGGCACGCACCAGGGCCGCGTGCAAATCGTCGGCCAGGACTCGCTCGCGGCCGACGACGTTCGCTATTTCTCGGTCGAGGTGAAGCCGCCTTGGCGAATTCTGGTTGTCGATCCGAAGGCGGCCGGTACGCACGTGGGCTTCTTGACGGAAATGCTCGCGCCGGAGAGTTGGCGGCGCAGCGGGCAGTCGCGGTTCGAGTGCGCCACGATCGCCCAGCGCGAGTTGGCCGGCGCGGCGTTGGACGACTACGCGGCCGTGTGTCTGGTCGATCCCAAGCCGCTTTCTCCGGACGAATGGGACAAGCTGGCCCGCTATGTTTCGGCCGGCGGCGGGTTGGCGGTTTTTCTCGGTCACAATGCCCGTCCGGTCGCTTCGTTCAATTCGGCCGACGCGGCTCGGGTGCTGCCCGCGCCGTTGGTGCGGCAGGCGATCGCGTCGAGTATGCCGGTCCATCTCGCCCCGCGCGATTTGCAGCATCCGATGCTCGCGGCGTTTCGTCAGACGCGGGGCGCCATTCCCTGGTCGGACATGCCCGTGTTTCGCTATTGGGAGTTGGGCCGACCGATCGAAGGCTCGCACGTCGTCGTGCCGTTTTCCGACGGCCGAGCGGCGTTGGTCGAGCGGGCGGTGGGCGAGGGCCGGGTCGTCACGATGACCACGCCCGTGTCGGACGTTGCTCGCGGGCGGCCGTGGAACCTGCTGCCGGTGAATGATCCGTGGCCGCTGTTGATCCTGGCCAATCAGACGATGCTTTATCTGGTGGGCAGCACGGATCAGCAGTTGAACTATTACGCCGGACAGACGGCCGCGATCTCGCTGGGCGGTCCGGCCCGATATCGGTCCTATCTGGTTGCATCGCCCGGCGGAACGACCTTTCCGCTGTCGGCAGATCCCAAACAAAATAAAATCATGGTCACGTCGACCGACGCGCCGGGCAACTACCGCGTCCGCGCCGGTGGAGAAGCGACGGGCGCCGACTACGGTTTCAGTGTGAACCTCTCGATGAATCAAACGGAACTCGGGCGGCTCACATCCGACGAACTGGCCGAGCGGCTGGGACCGATTGCCTACCGCGTGGCCCGAAACCGCGACGGCATCGAGCGCAACGTGAGCATGGCGCGGGTAGGGCGGGAGTTGTTTCCGCTGTTGATCCTGCTGGTGGCCGCGGCCCTGGCGGTGGAACACGTATTGGCAAACCGATTTTATAGAGAATAGTAGGCCGGGTCGTGACCCGGCATTTGAATAATCGTGTGGCATGACATTGCCGGGTCACGACCCGGCCTACATCTACTTCACACTTCCCATGCTTCGCCTCGTTCTTTACCCGATTGCCGAAAGCTACCTTCTGGTGGCCGTGGTGGCGCTCGTGTTGTTTGGGCTGTTGGCGCTGGGGCCGCGGGGCGGGGGGATGACGGCAGGGCGGCGGCGGACGCTGTTCGCGCTGCGGCTGTTGACCGTGGTGCTCGTGGTGCTGGTCTTGCTGCGGCCGACCGTGGTGCGAACCGAGACTCGCTCGCGGTCGGCGACGCTGGTGGTGCTGGCCGACACGTCGCGGAGTATGTCGGTGCCCGACGCGCGGGGCGGACGCAAGACTCGTTACGAGGCCCTGCGCGAATCGCTCGATGCGGCCCGGGACGGTCTCGGCGAGTTGGCCGAATCGTTCGAGGTGAAGGCCTATGCGTTCGACGCCGACATTCGGCCCGTGGAACAGGCCGACGGCGAGATTGAACTGCCCGAAACGCCCGAGGGCGACCAAACGGCCCTCGGCGCGGCGTTGGCCGACGTGCTGCGGTTCGAGGCGGGCAAGCGGCTTTTAGGCGTCGTCGTATTGAGCGACGGGGCGCAACGGGCCTATGCCCCGCGCGACTTGGCGCCGCAAACCGCCGCGATCGGACTGCGTCGGCAGGGTTGCCCGTTGTACACCGTGCCGCTGGGCCAGTCGCGCGGGCTGGGCCAGGCCAAGGACGTCGACGTCGGCCAATTGTTGGTCGACGAAAACGTGTTCGCCAACAACGAAATGAACGTCGCCGCCGAAATCCGCGTCAATGGGCTGGCCAATCGCGAGCTGCCGGTGCGGCTGTTGTTCGAGACGTCGCCGGGCCAGATGGAGGTTGTTGCCCAGGAAGTCATCAAACCCTCGGTCGACGGCCAGATGATGCCGGTCGCACTTGCCTACGTGCCCCAGACGCCCGGCCAGTACAAGGTGACGGTGGAAGTGCCCGAGCAGCCGGGCGAATTGGTGACCACGAACAACCGGATGAGCACGTTTGTCAATGTGCTGCCCGGGGGATTGAACGTGCTTTACATCGAAGGTTCGCCTCCGCGGATCGATACGAAGTTTTTGCGTCGGGCGCTGGACGCCTCGCCCGAGATCGACGTGGATTATCTGAGTTTCACGCAGAAAACGCGGCCGGCCGACCTGATCGAGCGGTTCAAGCCGGGCCGCTACATGGTCTACGTGCTGGGTGACGTGCCGGCGCGGGCGTTCACTCGCGACCAACTGGCCGCGCTGGCCCAGGCGGTCGATCGCGGGGCGGGCCTGGCGATGTTGGGCGGGTTTTCGACGTTTGGGCCCGGCGGCTATGCCGACACGCCGCTGGCCGACGTGCTGCCGATTCGCATGAGCCGGCTGGAAGAACAGCGCCCCGGCGAGCCGATCCGCCGCGACGTGCAACTACCGGGTCCGATCCGCATGAAGCCCAGCCGGTTTGGGGCGGATCATTTCACGCTGATGCTCAGCGGAGAACCGCGAAAGAACGCGGCCCTTTGGGAGCGGCTGCCTCCGCTGGACGGGGCCAATCGATTCGATCCGGCGCAGCTCAAGCCGAGCTCGCTCGTGCTGGCGGCCGATCAGCACGACCGGCCGCTGTTGGTCGTGCAGCCGTTCGGCGCCGGCCGCGCGATGGCGTTCGCCGGCGACACGACCTGGCGCTGGGCCATGCGGGGGTTTGACGAGGAACACAAGCGGTTCTGGCGGCAGGTGATTTTGTGGCTCGCCCGCAAGGACGAGTTGGGCGAGGGCAACGTGTGGGTGCGGCTCGCCCAGCGGCGGTTGGAACCGGGCGGGCGGCTCGAAGTGACCGCGGGCGCCAATTCGCCCGAGGGCGATCCGGTGGCCGACGCCGTGCTCGACGCCGAAGTCACGTCGCCCGACGGCAAGACGCAGCCCTTGCGACTCACTCGGCGCGGCGAACACTGGACGGGCTCGTTCGCCGAGACACGCGAGGCGGGCGATTATCTAGTCACGGTCCGCGCCCGTACTCCTCACGCTCCGCGTGAGGTTCCCGAGAACTCCAACCACATCGGACAAGGCGAAACGGCGTTGGGCCAGGCCCGCGCGCGGTTCCTGGTGTTCGAGGAGGATCTGGAATTGGACAACGCTTCGGCCGATCCCGGCGGCTTGGAATCCTTGGCCGCCATGACCGCCGGACGTTCCATCGCGCCGGAGCAATTGCCCGAGTTGCTCGAAGAACTCGGTCGACAGAAGGAGCAACTGGAAGAGAAGATCGAAACGAAACGGACCTACTGGGACACGTGGCCGTTTTTCCTCGCGCTGGTCGCCCTGCTCTCGGCCGAATGGTTTCTACGCAAGCGCTGGGGCCTCGTGTAGGGTGCGTCGGGACGCACCGACAAATTGCCGAAAGACGCGGTCGATTATCGACGTGTCCTGATGCGAGCTACCGACCACGATTGACATAGGGGTCGGTCAAAGAGAGCTCACCATTGGGCAGTTCGTAGTAGAGACGGCCGTTGATTGAATAGACGTTCGGCACGCCCAGCCGCCGGCTTTCCTCCTGTGCTTTCGCGACTCCCGCGCGGCCGATCCGGAGCCACTCGTCGATGCGGGCGTAAGTCTCGGCGTCAAACAGGGGTTTGGATTCACTGGCCATTTTTCGACGCCTCAACGAGTTTTAAGAAGACCGAGTACAGGTCCGGGTCTCGCACTTTGATTTCATTTCCCGAGCCGGCTGCGACGTCCTGAAAACGCCCATAGGAATTATACACTAGCATCCAACTCTCCGCCATGCCGCGGTAGACATTCCAGAAGTTGCGAATGCTCCGCCAGAAGCGTCGTCGGACGTCTTCTTCAGGCACATCGTGGCCACCTTTGCGCACCCGTTCCGCAATCCGCGCGAGGCACGTTTCCGGCGAGTCCAGGTAAATATAGACGATTGATACCGAAAATCGTAAACCCCGTGCTTCGGAGAGAACGTGACGAAGGCTGGTTCCCGAGAGCGTCGATTCAACCAGAAGAGATTCTTGGCGCGACAGCCGATCGTGCAGAGCAGTCAAAAACTGTCGCCCTGCCTGAATCCGGACGCTCATCGCGTCTCGGGGCGCTATCTCCTCGGCAATCGCGTCGGCGCTAAGATAGGAGATGGCATGTTCTTCGAGACACGCCGACGCAAACGTGGTTTTGCCGGAACCGTTGGGACCGGCGACGATCAGTAACTCACGCGTGACGGTCACCTCAGACCCTCCACTTTGAACCCTCGGGCTCGTCTTGAGCCGGAGAAATTCTACCGTGGAGAGGTTGTTGGCGTCAATCGAAGTCGCCCGTCGCCGCAGGGTGCGTCAAGACGCGGCCTCATCCAATCCACAGCCCTTCGAGCCGGACCTGCAACAGGTTGCCCGTCCGGTTCAGATAGTTGACCAGGCCGCTGTGGCGCCATTGGAGCATGCACATTCGCGGCTGGAAGAAATAGCGCATGCCAATTTTGATTTCGCAATGCGTGTGGCGCACGAGGCCCTCGTAGCCCTCGGCGATGTAGTAGCCTAGGTCTTTGTAGCCTTGTTGGCGCGGCTGCAAGGGGCCCGTGACGCACCACGTCATCACGCCCGTGCGATGATCCGACTGCATGACGATGCCGCAATGGGTGATCGGGCAGCCGCACGACATGCCCAGCGGACGGCCGATCAACACGTCGCCCGGCTGGACGTCCAGCTCGCGAGTGATCATCGGATTGTGCGGGATGATGATCTCGCGCGGGCCCGGATCCTCGGGAAAATGCTCCAGGTAGAAATCAATGTCGCGGCCCAGGCTGTCGCGCCACGTGGGCTCGGCCAAGTCGTTCTCGCCCATGAGCGCCGGCCCGGCCGCAGGTTCGCACCGCGTCGCGCAGCCGCCGCACGACGACGCCATCGGCAGCGTCGCCACGACCGGTTCCTTGTGGCCCGGTATCATGTCGCTCGACAAGTGAATGCAACGGCGGAGCAGTTCAGGTTGCTGGGCGACCCGCCCGGCGAACTCGTCGCACGTGCGATAGCCGCACTGGCCGCAGTCCAAGCCGGGGAGTTCAATATTGGTATTTCGAACCATGGGAAGCCGACTCCGTGGAATAAATTATAGGATTTATTGTCAATTTGCCGCCGCGAGACTCGTAATGGTTCGCAGCGATCGCACACTACGAGGTAGAATTTCAATCAATCGGTCCGCCTCTTTCGCCGTGTTGAAACGTCCCAGGCTGATCCGCAGCGAGCCGCGGGCCTGGAATGGGTCGAACCCCATCGCCTCCAACACGTGAGACGAACCTCCGTGATGCGGCGCGCTGCACGCGCTGCCCGAGGAAATGGCGATTCCCTGCTGGTCCAATTCGAGCAGCAGTCGAATGGCCTCGCCCTCCGATCCCGAGAAACCAAAACAGACGTGGCCGGGCAGGCGACGATACCGATCGCCGATCAAGTAAGCGTTGGGAACGCGGGCCAAGATCGAGTCGATGATGCGGTCGCGCAATTGAACGACGCGGGCCGTTTCGGCCGAGATTTCCTCGCGGGCAATGGCCGCCGCCGCGCCGAGGCCGACGATGCCCGGAACGTTCTCCGTGCCGGACCGCAGGCCGCCTTCTTGTCCGCCGCCGTCGAGAATAGGCCGGAGACGGGTTCCCGTCCGCACGTAGAGCGCGCCGACGCCCTTGGGACCGTTGAATTTGTGCGCGGAGAAGGAAAGTAAATCGATCGGCGGGCAGTTTTCCATGTTCAGCGGAATCTTGCCCACCGCCTGAACCGCGTCGGTGTGGAACCACGCGCCGTGTTGGTGGGTGATTCGCGCCAGTTCGGCGATCGGTTGCAGCGTGCCCACCACGTTGTTTGCCGCCATCACCGAAACGAGCCGCGTGTTCGGCTGCAACGCCTGCCGTAGCGAGTCGGGATGGACCGTGCCCGTCCGATCCACCGGCAACAGTGACAGGGCGACGCCCTCTTGCTCCAATTGCCGGCAACAAGCGAGTACGGCCGGGTGCTCGACGGCGCTGGTGATTACGTGGGCCCCCTGAAGTCCGTTGGTCGAAAGAACGCCGCGAATCGCCAGCGCGTTGGACTCGGTGCCCCCGGCGGTGAAAACGACCTCACCGGGCCGCGCGCCGAGCAATCTCGCCACCTGCTCCCGGGCAAGATCCACCGCCTCGCGAGCCTCGCGTCCCTCGGCGTGCAGGCTCGACGGATTGCCCGAGCGATGCCGCAAGAAAGGAAGCATGGCGTCGAGCACCCGCGGATCAAGGGGCGTAGTAGCCGCGTTGTCGAAATAGATACGTTCGGCCATTCGCCTTACTCACCCCGATAGAACACCTGATTTTCCAGCGCCCGGACGACGCCGAAATGGGATTGCCACCCGACTTCCTTCTTGCCGACGCAGATCGTGCAGGTGCCCACCGGCGGGTTGCCCCGCAGGAGCATGTTCGCCGTGGCCTCGGGCGTGGCCATGACCTGATCGAACAACGGGTCGATGCCGATGCCGTGCAAGGCGTCGACCTCGCGGATGATGACTCCCGGCGCGACGTCCTGAATCCGGGCCCGAAACACCTCTCGCTCGGCCTGCGAAACGCGGTCGATCTTGGTCACCACCGCCACGTCGGCCAGCGAGAGCATTGGGCCGACTTTCAGCGGTAGATTCATGCCGCTGGTGGCTTCGAGCACGACGATGCCCAGCCCGCCGTCGACGTAGGGCGAACACCGCAGGCACAGGCCGGCTGTTTCGACCAAGAGCACCTTGGCTCCCGCGCCTTCGGCCCATTTCAGGGCGTCGCCCAATACCATCACGTTGCAATGGTCGGGACACAACTCGCCGGAGTAGACCTTGCGCGTCGGGATGCCGAATTCCCGGGCGAGCAGTTCGTCTTCCTCGGCGTATTGGACGTCGATTTTCAAGAATGCCACGGGCGTGCCGGCTGCCAACAGCTTGCCGATGATGTGCCGCAGAACGGCCGACTTGCCGGACGTGGCCGGGCCAGCGCAGATTGCCAATTTCATGCCACGGCCCTCGCCGTCTCGGGCGTGAGCCGGTGGCCCAGGCGAATCCGCTCGCGTAGGTGCGAGAGCAGGTCGTCCATTCGGCCCACCTCGCCGCAGCACTCGCGCTCGGCATGGTCCGTTTCGAGCAGCTTGGTGATCGCGCCCGACTGCATCACGATACGATAGTCGGACGACAGGGCGATCCGCGGATCGTGCGTGACGAAAATGAAAATCTTGCGATACTGCCGCAGCAGTTCCAAGGCCCGTGTGCGATGGATGCCGGCGTTTTCCACTTCGTCCAACAACACGATGGGCGTGTTGCAGATGATCGTCGCGTCGGCGATCAACAGGGCGCGGGTCTGGCCGCCGGACAGTTCCGTCATGCGGCTGTCCAACACGATCGGTTCGCCCGTCAGGTCGTTGGCGAACTTCAGTGTTTCCTCGATCATTTGGGCGATTTGCGAATGGTCGGTGCTGCGAATCTTTGCGTGGGTCGTGAGAAACACGCGGACCGGCAGGTCGGAGAGGAAACTGGTGTGCTGCGTGATTAGCGCGATGGGATTGCACGCGGGATTGTTGCGATACTCGGCCGGGGGCGTTTGGCCGTTAATCAACATCCGGCGGCCGGTCGGCGTGTTGCCGTCGGCGAACAGTTCGAGGTCGTTGATCAGCGTGGTTTTGCCGGACCCTGTCGGTCCGACGATGCTCACCACGTCGCCCATGCGGAAGTCGATGCGCGGGACGCGGTCGGGCTCGCCGAACTTGCCGTGTCCACCGAGGATGGTAATGCTGTCGATCATACGTTTATTCTCCGTAGGAAAGGTTCCGGGGTGAGTCGTGCGTCGAATCGAATGAATCCGGCGTCCCGTGACCATCGCCCGTCGCGTGCAAGAAAAGCAAAAGGCGTGCCACGGCCTCCAACCGGGGCTGAAACCGCGAATCGCACGGGAAAGATTGCCCAGCTTCATGAACGTCGCCAATGCCGTCATATATGACGGCTATGATCTACTTCCTGAGACGAGCAGGCTATCACTAATGGCAGAGCATTCTGTTTTATTTGGTGGATTGATGGCTTTTTCAGCAAGGTATCGCGTAAGGACTTGTTGCGAGCGACTGTGAAGCCGTAGGTCAAAAACCACGTTCAAGGTGACGCCGAACCGCCGCCACCAAGCTCGGCCGCCGGGCGACGCCATCAGGTCGAGCACGTCGGCCGCCCCGGTCAATGGCGCGGGCAATCGGCGACGCAGCGCCCGTGGCAGCCGCCCGGCGAAACCGTAGCGGGGCCACATAGAGTAGCCGTTTTCATCCCGGCCGGGAATCGATGCCGACAAATCCGCGTGTATTGACCAATCCGGCTCGGTGGCGTACACCTACATAGGTGAGTTTGTTCGGAATTCAGGTTCCGTGAGATAACCGAGCCGCGAGAAAACCGAGCCGCGAGAAAACCGAGCCGCGAGAAAACCGAGCCGCGACCGTGAGGGAGCGGTGGTCAGTGTCACGAGCCGCCACC
>Ga0209342_10003869_pt1 | contig 15675 bp, 15 predicted proteins | sample RifCSP16_2_FD_184023 | JGI IMG/M metagenome (GOLD analysis project Ga0209342, IMG submission 184023) | Soil microbial communities from Rifle, Colorado - Rifle CSP2_sed 16_2 (SPAdes) (version 2) | ecosystem: Environmental > Terrestrial > Deep subsurface > Rock core/Sediment | place: Rifle... | reverse complement strand
TTCATGATCCGCGGGCTCCACCACTGGTCCGCACACGTCATGATCGCCGCGGTGTTCCTCCACATGATGCGCGTGTACTTCACGGGCGCGTACAAGAAGCCCCGGGAGCTGAACTGGGTCCTCGGGGTCGTGCTCCTCCTCGTGACGCTGTTCTTCGGATACTCGGGCTACCTGCTCCCGGCGAACGACCTGTCCCGCGGCGCCGCCACGATCGGCATCAACATGGCGAAGTCCGTCCCGCCCCTGTGGTTGGGGCAGTTCCAGACCCTCGTGTTCTTCGGCGAGCTCGACCCGACCGGGTTCTACATCATCCGCATGTACTGGTTCCACGTGTTCATCCTGCCCCTCGTGGGCACCCTGCTCATGGTCCTCCACATGGCCCTCGTGTGGATCCAGGGCGTCGCGGAGCCCCACTGACATGACCCTGCGGATGCAGTCTGTCAAGGAGGGCGTGTACGAGGAGCGCCCCGGGTTTCCCACGCAGTACGGCCCGGAGCGGTCGGACCACCAGCCGGGTGTGCCGTTCTGGCCCCACGAGGTGTATCGCGACCTCGTCATCATCTTCGTCCTCATGGCGATCCTCCTGTTCCTCTCCGCCGCCTACACGCCCGAGGTCGGCCCGCCCGCGAACCCGGCGATCCAGCCGTTCATCGTCCCCGACTGGTACCTCCTGTTCTCGTGGGGGCTGTTGAAGCTCGCGGATGTGCTGCCCACGATCGTGTTCACCGATCCGCTTGGGAACCTGATCAACATGGACGCCGCGTTCTGGGGCAACATGCTCACGTTCCCCCTCGTCCTGCTCCCGCTGCTCCTGCTGCCGTTCATCGACCGGGGGCGCGAGACGCGGCCGGCGAAGGCTGCGTTCCGGACGGCGTTCGGCGTCGCGTTCTTCCTCGGGTTCCTGTTCTTCGCGTCCCTGTACGCGACGAACGACCGGATCCTCGAGTCGTGGCCCTTCATCGCGGACGACGCGCTGAAGTGGATGGTCATTGTCCCTCCCGTGCTGATCTTCTTCGCGACGTACGTTGGGGTCCGCCGGCTCGGGTTCCGGGATATGTATTGGTGGAACCTCCTCACGATCGGTGCTGCGTTTGCCCTCGTCCTCCTCATGACTCTGTGGGCGTTCGCCCTCGTGCCGTGGTCGATCGACGGAATGGACCCGATCTCGCGGCTCGGCACGAGCCTCAACCCCGGTACGCTCCCGCTGACGACCTTCATGCTCATCGTGATCATCTTCTCCGCTCTCCTGTTCTATGCAACCGCCATGCTCAAGGAAAAGAAGGCCAAGGAAGTCGTCCTTGCCTCGAGCGTCATTGTGTTCTTCGCCGTCGTGGTGTTCGCGAAGCTGTTCGCCGACAGCAACTTCCCCGCCACGTATGCCACGCTGAAGACGCTCATGCTGTACTCGAACTTCTTCATCGCGCTCCCGCTGTTCTCCCTCATCACGTTCTATCTCGGCACGCGCACGCCCTACTCGACGTACGAGTACCTCCTCAACGAGTGCTACCAGTGCGGGAAATGCCACACCGTGTGCCCGGTCACGAAGGTCGAGGACGACGCGCTCGGCGGGCTCAACCTCGTGTACAACACGTTCAAGAAGCAGCACGACGGCGTGCCGCTTTGGACGTGCCTCGCGTGCGACGCGTGCAGTGCGGTGTGCCCGCTCGACATCAAGTACAGCGACTACATCCTTGAAGAGCGAAGCAAGGTGGCGACCCAGGGCGCCGCCGCGAACGGCGGCCGGAGGTATGGGGAATGATCACCCTGGACCCCGAGTACGGCCCCGCGCGGACGATCCCGCACCCGGTCATGTTCCGCGTCCTCGACTCCGAGGCGGACGAGACGGCGGTGCCCAAGGACCTCCCTGTGGGGAAGGGCGCGGAGTGGGCGTACTACCCGGGCTGCATCGACTACTACGACCAGGAGATGCAGTTCTCCCACCTCAACTACGGGGACACGGACCACGGGATCATCTTCGACTCCTCGATCAAGCTCCTCAAAGCCGTCGGCCTCGAACCCGTGATCCTCGACCGCTCGTTCATGAAGTGCTGCGGCCACGACCAGCTGTGGCAGGGGAAGCTCGACGTCTTCCAAAGGATGCGCGACTACAACACGAGCGTGATCCACAGGCTCGGGATCAAGAACTTGGTCACGAGCTGCGCGGAAGGCTACCGGACGTTCAAGCTCGACTACCGCCTCGACGGCGTCAACGTGCGCCACATCACCCAGGTCCTCTACGAACGCGGCCTTCGCCTCCCGCCGCCCAAGGATGGAAAGACGATCCGCGTCACGTACCAGGACCCGTGCCGTTCGTGCCGCCAGATGCCCGTGGACCCGATCTATGAGGAGCCCCGGGAGCTGATCCGCCGCGTGGAGAACGCGGAGCTCGTCGAGCTGAAGACGTTCCGCGCGGACGCGCAGTGCTGCGGCGTCGCGCAGATGATGTACTGCAACGACAAGACGAAAGGGCTCACGGCCTCGCGCATGCTCGAGGCGAAGGAGCTCGACGTCGACTACCTGCTCACCGCCTGCCCCAAGTGCCTCACGCACTTCGGCTGCCTCCACCACGAGAACCGGTGGAAGCCGGAGGAGGAGCGGTACCGCTACCGCGTGGTCGACATCACGCACTTCCTCGCGGAGCGACTTGAGGGCGAGACCGTCGGCAGGTCACCCTCCGTGATCCCGCAGGCGCAGGACCCCCGGGCCAAGGGGCGGCCCCAGGGGGCCGAGTGATGCAGGCCGCGGTCGTGAAGCCGCCCGCGCCGGAGCTCGACTACCACGCGCGCGTGCGCAAGCGGGACCTGGACTTGGCGGCGGAGCGCTACAAGAAGTTCTTCCGGACCCGCGCGACGGAGTTCATCCGCGGGAAGGGCAGCCTGGCGGTCGTCAGCGACCCCGTCTGCATGGGGTGCACGCACTGCTTCGACAACTGCGCGTTCGAGGCGATCGACATGGTCGACCGGAAGTTCACGCTCCCCGAGCTTACGTACACGTCGCGCAAGGCCGTCATCATCGAGGAGAACTGCGTGGGCTGCGAGAAGTGCGCGATCGTGTGTCCCGTCGACGCGATCGGGATGGTCCCCAAGGACGGGTGGGACGTCCGGGACGGCCGCCTCGTGCAACTCGGACCGCCGCCGCCGACACCCCGTCCGTTCCTCCAGCCGCCAAAGCCGGGGGAGCCGCGGCCGCCCATGGACGCGGAGCGTTTTGTCGCGTTCCGCGAAGAGGCGAAGAAGGCACCGGTCAAGGCTGCGCCGAAGCCCGCCTCGGCCCCCGCACCCTCGCCGACACCCGAGGTGGAACCGCCGCCAGCGCCCGCGGCAGCACCGCCGCCAGCGCCCGCACCGCCCGCTCGGCCCGCGGCTGCCCGACGCACGCTCACTCCGGAGGAAGTCCGCCGGCTCCGCGAGGAAGCCCGCAAGAAGGCTCTCGCCGCCAAGAAGCCCGAGGAGAAGGAGGCCGGCTGATGGACGGGGAGGCCCCACGGGCGTTCAAGGTGCCGAAGGCGGGCGAGCGGATGACCTATCGCCAGGAGCTGGACGCGATTAAGCGCATGCCGCGCTTGTCACGCCTCATCGTGATCCTGAAGGTCGCGGGCGTCGTGTTCTTCGCGATCGGGCTCGAGGGGCTCGTGAGCGGACGGTGGATCCTCGGGGTCTCGTTCCTCGCTATCGGACTCGTCGTCTCCCTGCTCCCAATCCAGGTAAGACTCCGCGTGTGCGCGCGGTGCGGCCGCAAGCTCGACCTCGGTCAGGCGATCTGCCCGCACTGTGGCGTCCCGAACATGTGATGCCGCCACCAATCGCCCCGTCAGGCGACGCCGCCAGGGAACAGTTCCACCGGCTCCGGCTCCAGGCGGGCCGCGGGCTCGATCGCGTTGGCCAAGTCCAGCGCGGACTCGAGCTTCAGCAGCAGCGCGACGCGTCTCAGGAAGTGCGGGTCCGCGTTCCAGAGGAGCGACAGGCGCGAATCGAACGAGGCCTCGCCGAGGCTTCGCACCGCCTCCGCGACCGCTCGGGACAGGTCGTAAGTCCTGGCGAGATCCCTGGCGGCCTCGAAGTACGGCGACACGTACACATGCCCGTTGTCCCGGGCGTTCCCGAAGAACCCCGCGCGCACGCCCTTCGAGGCACCGATCGCCCGGATCTTCTCGATCGCGGCGCCAAGTTTGGCGGCAGGCGCGATAATCTCGCCGACGAACAGAAGCCTCGCGATCTTCTCCGCGTTCTTCGTGTAGTCCGCGGGCTTCGCGTCCCAAGGCGGCGGCGCCTCTCCCTTGGCGGTGAACCCGGCCATCGCGGTCTCGAGCGCTTTCGTCCGCGCCGCCACGAGGACCTCGTTGCCGCCCACACCGACCTCGACCCCGATCGGCCCCGGGGGACTTCCCGGATGGACCAAGCCCCATCCTCGCTCGTCCGCGAGGTTCAGCCACGTACACGGGCGGCCGTTTCGCGAGAGCTTGTCGAGCGCCGCCGCGACCTTGGCGGGATCGTCGAACCCGAACGTGAGGTTCTTGAGGACCGGGGGCCGGGCGAGGAGGCGAAGCCACACGTACGTGGGCACGAGGAAGTCCGCCCCGAACTGTACCGCCAAATCCTTCAGGTTGTACCCGGTCGCGTGGTTCGGCACGTACTCGAAGCCGCAGTTCACGCGCATGCCGTTCGCCGCCACCCCGCGGACGTCGTACACGGCGGACACGAACGGGGACGCGTACGAGCGGAACTTCGCGTCGCCGACGATGCCGTCGGCCACCGCCACGTCGACGGGGACGGAGGGGTAGACGGACGGCAGCATGCCGAGCTCTCCGGCCCGGTCGTACAGCGCCTTCCACTTCGCGCCCGCGCCGAGGCGCGCCGCGTAGTTCACGCCGTCGACCTCGACCTCGTCGAACGCGGACAGGTCGACCTGAATGCCGCCTTGGGGCGGCACGATCCAATCGTACGTCACGAGCGTGGAGGGTTTCGTGGACACGCCCCACGGTTGGTCCTTCGCCAGGCCAAGCCGTGTGCGGTAGTAGTGGAACTCGTCCGCGGGTCGGCCGAGGTTCACCGTGGTCTGCTCCCCGTTCACGATCCGCACGACCTCGCGGACCTCGACCTCGTCCTTCACGCGCACGACCACGTCGGCCTTCTGCCTCAGGATGCGGACGACGTCCTTCGGAAGCGCCCGCTCGTCCCGGACGAACAGCGCGCGGATGAGGTGCTCGCGCACGACCTCGCGCAGCGCGGGGATCGCGGTCGCGTCCTGCACGAGCTTGAGGTCGCGGACGAGGCCCATCAGCGCTTCCCCCCGCGGGACGCGTACTTGCGCTGGAACTTGTCCCGCACGCGGATGCTGCTCGCGATGCGCTTGGCGCCCCCGAGAGCTCGGAGCGGGATTGGCGCGATCATGAGCGGCACGCGCCGAAGGCCGGGGAACCGGAACCGCGTGCGGATCTCGTGCATCTTGCCTGGGTTGAGCCGCTCGTTCGGGTCGAGCGCCTCCTTGATCGGCCGGAAGTAGCGGTACGCGTTGCCGTGCATCGCGGGCACGTTGAAGACCATGAAGAGGCCAACGCCCAGCGGGTGGCCGCCGAGGTCCATCGTGATCTTCCGGAACTTCACGACGAACCCGAGGCGCGCAGGCGGCATGGGGCTCGTCGCGTCATCGAGGAAGTACGGGTAGATCGCGACGCTATTCGCGTCCACGAGCGCTGCGTGGATGCCGACCTCCATCCCCATCCTCCGCTGCACCTCTCGCGTCTCCTCCAGGGCGTCGGAGAATTTCGCGAGGGGCACGATGCCCTCGCAGATCACGAGGCCGCGAGAGATGCGCCGCGTCGGGTATTGGTAGAGGCGCTCGCCCCACAACGCCTTCGCAGTCTCCCCAGCGAGCTTGCCGCCCTCGTTCTCTCTCATCAGCGCGTCGACGACCTTCTCGCCCTCGGCGCACTCGTCCTTGGGCCCTTCAAGGGTGACCGAAACGATGCCAGACGGCTCCGGCGCCTCCCAATGCACGGCCTTCAGGAACTCGAGGTGGCTCGCGTCCACGAGGCCCACGTGGTACGGCGTGACGGGTGACGCCGCCAGGTCGCGGAGCGCAGGCACCGCGTCCTCGATTGAGGGGAACGCGTACGCGAGGGGCCGGATTTCCTCGGGCCTCGGCGACAAGCGGAGGGTCACGCGCGTGAGGATCCCGAGCGTCCCCTCGGAGCCCCAGTACAGGGACCCCAAGTTCAGGTCTGCGGTCCCGAGGTCGAGCCGGTCGGACGCCGTCTGCACGGTCGTGCCGTCCTCGAGCACGACCTCCGCGTTGAGCAGGATGTCGCGGGACGTCCCGTACTTGTACGCGCCGATCCCGACGCCCCCCGAGGCGATCCAGCCGCCGATCGTGGAGCCGAGCGCGAAGTAGGGGTACACGGGGAGGAAGAGGCCTGCGGTCCACGCGCGGTCGTACGCCTCCTGCCACGTCGCCCCCGCCTCGACCATCATCGTCCGCGTCTGCGGATCGACCTTGATCACGCGGTTCATCTTGCGGAAGTCGACGAGGATGCCGCCGCGGTTCGGGACGGATCCGCCGTACAACCCCGTGCCGCCGCCGCGGGGGACGAGGGGGAGCAGGTTCTCCCCTTCGAAGCGGACGAGGCGCACGACTTCCTCCGTCGTCCGGGGGAGGACGACGAAGTCCGGCTCGAACTTGAACTGCACGGCCGCGATCTTCGGGATCGCCGCGAAGTCGTGGCTGTAGAGAAACGTCTCGAAGTGGCTCCGCGACACTCGGTCGGGCCCGAGGATGTTGACGAGGCGGCGATACGTGTAGTCGAGCCGGTTTCCCATCGCCGTCTCCGGCGCCGGGAAGAAAGAGGTCCCCATAAACCTATTCCACGCGCAGCGACGCGCGTGAACCGCTTCGTTCCCATGGAGGCTTCATTGCCGCGCCCACTCTCCCGAACCGATGACCGTTTCCCCGCGAGAGAAGCGCGTCTACCGCGCCCTGTTCCTGACCATCGAGGACGTGCCGGACCTCGAGGCACGCGAGGCCGTCCACACCGCGGAGGCGGAACCCGGAGACGACGCATGGCGGTCGTGCCGCGGGATCAGGGCCCGGTTCCAGGTGTGGCAGCGCGTGCAGGGCACGGACCTGGCGCGGCTGGTGGACGCGCGCTGGTTGTTTCCTTCCGAGACCGACGCGCGCGGCTACCATGCGTCGAGGATGGCGGCGAACGCGGAGGGCTTCATTCCGGCCCCTGGCTTCAGGATGTGCGGCGGGGACGTGGCGGCGTTCTCCGGCAGAGACCCGTTCGGGCTCGGAGCGGAGATGCGTATCTACCTCTTCGTCCTGGGGCGCGTCTGCGCCAAGGTCTTCCTGACGGGAGTCGAAGAGGCGCCGGGGGTGGGACTCCTGCATCGCGCCGAGAGTCGGATCGAAGAGGCCCTCCTTCCGGGGTTGTGAGATTCTCCTCAGGGTTAAGCCAGCCCCGATGCCCAATCCGCGAAGGTCGGACGAATCCGCGAAAGGCGCGCTTCGCAAGGTTCAAAGGGGACGCGCCCATGGGGACGATCGATGCCCGTCAAGGGGTTCGAGCTGAACGCGGTCGACGGGAAGAGGTTCTTCAAGTCGGGGGACAAGATCGGGAACCTACGCATCGACAACAACGGGACCGTGACCCTCGTGACGGAGGTCGCGGCGCGGGAGGCGAACGTGGACTTCCGGTTCACGACGAACTACATGGCGCAGGAGGGCGTGATCGGCCGCATCCAGATCGAGGGCCGCGTGGTGTTCGAGGGGGACGCGCGGGCCATCGTCCGCGAGTGGTCCGGTCAGGGCCGCATGCCGGACGAGGTCGCGTCCGAGGTGCTGACGGTCATCATGAACAACTGCATCCCGGAGGCGACGATGATCGCGCGCGACCTTCGTCTCCCGCCGCCGATACCGATTCCCCCGGTTCAGGTCCAGTCCCAGAAGCCGCAGTCCAAGCGCGGCGGCATGGAAGTCGCCTAGAAGTACTTCGACTCCGCGGGACAAAACCACCGCCCGACGGCGGCGTTCCACTCGGCTTCTCCGGTGCAGGTCGGGCACGGTTCCTTGACCGGCGGTGAGGTCGGAGGGGTCGGGGCGCCGTACGAGGGCACCGGGCTTTGGGCCGCGTACGCGGGCGGGGCCATCGGCGTCGGCAGCGAAGGGACATACGCCCCGGGCGCCGGTGGCGTGGCCGTGGGCGGCGCCTCCGCCGCACGGGGAACCCAGCTGGCGATGGGGGTCTGCGTCCCGCAGAGGGGGCACACGTTGTACGCCCACGGGATCCAGCGGCCGCACCCCATGCACATCCGCCACGGCGTCACCGGGACGCCGTATGGTCCGGCGGGGGAACCGCCCCCATACGGACCCATCGTCGGGGCGCCTCCGTACGCGCCGTACGAGGCGTAGGCGGGAGTCGGGGCATACGTCCCGAACGCCGGCCCCTCCGGCCGCCACGCAATCCCGAGAGAGCCCCCGATGATGCCGAGGATCATCCCTGCGATGAAGCCTCCGATGCTGACAATGCTGACGCAGGCGAACACGAGGACGATCACGCCCCAGATCGCGTGCTCCTTCGGCCGCGCGTACATCAGGACGGCAGCGAAGAGGATGATCGTTCCACACGTGAGGCCCAGCAGGCTGAAGATCAGGGAGAACCCGCGGGTAAGGAGCAGAAAGACCAGGGCTCCGACGACGACGAGGATGCCGGATGCAAGGCTGAGCGCGAACGCGGACACCGGCCGACGCAAGGGTCCGATTGCCGTCGCGCCTCACCTCGAGGACCGCGCGGCCATGCCGATCACCGGATGTGGTCGAGCGAGAACGAGCCGATGTTCACGGCCTGCTTGCTGTACGTGTATCGGATCCATGCGCGGCTCTGGACGTCGCAGATGCCCTTCACCGCCAGGTACGACTTGAGCTGCTCGACCTTGATCTCCACGGAGCCGTCCATGATCGACCCCAGCATCTGGATCTCCTGATCGCCGTGCATCCCCTTCTCGAGCAGGTACATGGAGACGGCTTTGTCCCTCTTCCGGCGACCCGCGAACGGCTGGAGGAATTTGAACATCGTCGCCGGATCGAGGTACGCGATGAGCGTGGAGACGGACCGGAAGCACAGGCGGTAGTACTCGTGCTTCTTCTTGAACTCCTTCGCGACGTCGTCTGTCGCCCGGAGGATCGCCTCGTAGTCCGTGGGCTCCATCAGGTACGTCGTGTACTGGTCCTGCTCCTCGCTCCCCATCGACCGTGAGTACGCGTCGATGTACTTCACGAGGCCCTTCTGCTCGTACACGTCGTAACCCGGCAGGACGAACGTCATATCCTCGCGGAGGTCGCTCGGCGTCTTGTCCGTGATGATGAAGATCGCGGGGATCCCCTTCTTCAGCCCCTCCGCCATGAACGCGTTGACGATGACCTCCTTCCCCACGTACGCCGGGCCGTAGACGGAGACGTTCGACCCGAACGGGACGCCGCCGAGGAGCAGGTCGTCGAGACGCGGGGTGCCCGTCTTGATCTTGTCCTGCTTGACCTCGAGCAGCCGCTCCTCCTCGCGCGCCTCCATCTCCTCGTCGATGAGGCCCTGCTCGCGGAGCCGGAGCTCCTCCATCTTCGACTTGAGGAACTTCTCCTTCGCGCGGACCTCCTCCTCCTTCATGTTAATCTCGGCCTTCAGCTGCTCGAGCCGCTCCTTCATGTCCTTCTCCTCGGTGCCGAAGCCCTGCGCCTTCGCCTCGTCGATCTTCCGGCGCTCTGCCTGGAGGAGCCTCTCGCGGTACAGCAGGTCCTCCTCTCGCCGCCCGAGCTCGTCGTCCTTGTACTTGACCTGCTCCTGGAGCTTCCCCATCTCGTCCTTCGTGAACTCGAGTTCTTCGTTGAGCCTCTTGATCTCGCTCTCGCGGAGGCGGATCGACTTCTCCTTCGCCATCAGGTCCTTCTCCCTGCGGCCTAGGGCCGCGTCGACCTCCGCCCGAGGCTTGCCCGCGAGCGCATCCTGTTCCGCGCGCAGCTGCTGGTCGATCCGGAACTGGCTGACCTCCTCCTCGAGCAGGATGATCCGCTTCTTGAGGTCCTCCTCCTTCTCGAGGAACTCCTGTTCCTTCTCGCGCACTTCCTCTTGGAATCGGGAGCGAAGCTCCTCCGCGACCCCGGCCCCGCCGTTGAGGTCGACCTCGCCCTGACGGGCGGTGGTCTCCATCGCGTTCAGCGTCTCCTCCTTCGCCCGGAGGTTCGCCTCCTTCTCCACCAGGGCGAGCTCGCGCTGCTTCAGCGCGCGTTCGTCCGGCTTCAGGTTGCCGAGCCCCTTCTGGATCTGGCCTTGCAGGGCCGCGAGAACGTCCTTGGTCTTCCGGAACTCGATCTCCGCGCGCTTCCGCGCGCTCGCCTCGTCCGCGAGCCTCCGCTTGAGGTCGTGGGACCCTTCCCCCTTGGTCTGCTGGGCCTTGACATACTTGATGACCGCGATGGAACCCTTCTTCACGTGGCCGATCTCTTCCTCGAGCTGGCGGCGGAGCTTGATCTCCTGCTGGAGCTCCCGGTTGAGCCTTGCAGTTTCCTCCACGTATCGCATGGGGTCGAATGCACCGGACTTGAACGACTGGAGCTCAGTGGAGATCGTCCGCTTCATCGCGCTGAGTTCCGCGCGGAGGCCTTCGAGTTCGCGATCGCGTTCGCGGAGTTCACGCTCTCGTTCTTCAAGGATCCGGCCGGTGTCCCCCCCGACCTGCAAGTCGGGCGGCAAGCCGACGTCAGCGCCCTCCCCGAGCCAGCTGCCGAGCGCGCCGTCCTCCCCCGTGAGCCACCGCTTGAGGGCGTCGTCCGATTGGCCGGCGCGAGCGATGGTCCCCCCGAGCCACGCGTTGAGGCCCTGGTCCCCACCTCCCGTCAGCCACTGGGACAGTGCGTCGCGACCCGTGCCGTTCGTCTCGGGGGCCTCGACGTTCCCGCCGTTCGAGGGCCCTGCGACGACCATCTTCGGCACGGCGTCGAGGATCGTCCTCGCGAGCCGCTCCCCGATCCCGGGGACCTTCGCGACCTCGTCCCACGGCGCAGACCCCAACGCCTGGAGGCTCGTGTACCCGTCCTCGTACAGGGCGCGCGCCTTCGTCTCGCCGACGCCGGGGATCCGAGTGAAAAGCTCGATGACCTGGTCCCTCGTCATCCCGGGGGGCCTTCCGCGGCCCTCGGGACCGTGTTTCGTCCCGCAGATCGTGCACTGCCACGAGTCGTCGAGCGTCCCCCCGCAGACAGAGCACGCGGGTACGTCGGAGCCCCGACCCTTGCTCGCCACTCAGTTGCACCCCTGAGAACGACGGTCCGCGGACCGCATCGGCCCTCGCATGCGTTTGTAGGGGAGTCCCCTTATATAATGGTTGGCGCACGCTTCGCGCCGCTGAGCGCGGCCCGTTTCACGGGAGGAAAAGCGGGGAACGTATTTATACGGTCCGCCCGATGCGACGGCCGGCGCGGGGTGGAGAGGCGATGGCGAAGACGATCCATGTACGGTTGGACCGCGACGACCCCTCGCTCTCCCTCACCGTCGTCCTCGCGAAGGTGCAGGAGATCCAGAGCCAGCATCCGGAGCTCGACGTGTTCTTCGACGGCGACGAGTACGCGATCTGCTCTCGCCCGCGCAAGGCTCCGTAAGGCAACCTATTTCGCCCACGAGCGGTTTCCCGCGGACGATGGCGAAGAAGGTGCCGACGAAGGAGGAGCTGACGCAGGTCCCCATCGAACATCTCGACCTGGAGCGCATAAAGTCCGTGCGCGGCCTTGTGGAGGCGATGCGGCGCACCTCCTTCCAGAGCCGTACGCTCGCGATGTGCGCCGCCGTGTACGAGAACATGGCGGCGGACCCGAAGTGCACGATCTTCCTCGGTGTGGCGGGGGCGCTCGTCGCCGGCGGCATGCGCAAGGTCATCCGCGACCTCGTCGAGCGCGGCTACGTCGACGTCATCGTGACGACCGGGGCGATTGCGTACCACGACTGGTACGAGGCACACGGACACCGCCACTACTCTTCCTCCCCCGACGCGGACGACATCGTCCTGCGAAAGCACTTCCTCGACCGCGTCTACGACACGCTCGCAGACGAGTCCGAGTTCCGGATCATCGACGACGAGGTCGCGAAGATCGCGGACACGATGGAGCCCCGGGCGCACAGCACCCGCGAGTTCATGGCGCAGATCGGGAAGATGTACCCCGACCCGAACTCCATCGTGTACACGTGCGCGAAGAACGGGGTGCCGTATTTCGTGCCGGCGCTCAACGACTCGAGCTTCGGGATCGCCCTGACGCGCCATTACATGGAGAGGCGGAGAGACCAGAAGGAGCCCATGCGGATCGACCCGATCCGGGACAACTACGAGATCACGCAGATCGTCGCGAAGTCGGACGCAACGGGCGTCTTCTACGTGGCGGGTGGGACGCCGAAGAACTACATCTCGCAGACCGCGGTGACGATGGAGGTCCTCGGGCTCCCGGAGAAGCCCCACAATTACGCGGCGCAGATCACGACGGACGTGCCGCACTGGGGCGGACTGAGCGGGTGCACGTTCGAGGAGTCCCAGTCCTGGGGCAAGTTCCACAAGGACGCGAAGATGGCGCAGTGCATCGTTGAGGCGACGATCGGCCTCCCGCTGGTCGCCGGGTACGTGCTCGAGGGCGGCCGGAAGCGAAAGCGAAAGAAGGTCAGGTGGAGCGGAGACGAAGTCGTCTCCGTCTCCTGATACGACGTGCCCGGCAGCGGGCCGCATCTCGCGTCGTACTGGGGGCCGCGGGGGCTAGTGATTCTGGCGGCGCAGGGATCGGTCGAAGTGGTGGAGCGCTTCGAGCTGCGCCGGTTCAATCGCGCCCGCCAACGTTCCTTGGGTCGACGCGATTTTCGCACGGACCTGCCGGACGGCCTCCTCGACGGACACGCCCCTCCAGACTAGGCGGCTCGCGAGGAACGTCCCCGTCCGTCCTCGGCCTGCATAACAGTGGGTCAGCACCTTCGCACCTTCCTTCAGCTTCTGGTCGACGAACGCGTTGAACTCGTAGAGCTGGTCGATCGTCGGGGCAGTGAAGTCCTCCACGCATATCAGTCTGTGCTCGATGCCCGCCGCTCGGACCTCCGCCGGATCGAGCCGGTCACATTCGAAGGAGACGATGACCGTCCACCCGTCGCGCTTCAACGCTGCCAAATTCCACGGCGCGCGCGTGGGTCCGGGCCGGCCGCCGACGCGGCCTTCCTCAATCGTGTACACGAGGTCCATGGACGGCCTGCGAACCGCCGCCAATGTTTAAGCCCTCGGTCCATTCCGCGATCTCCGTGGCTCGCGGGCGGATGTGGATCGGTCTGTACAACTCGTACGACCCCGTCCGATTCCACGAGGCCCACCGGCGTGCCCTCGCGCGGGCGGGGCCGATCGCCGTCGCGTACGACGCGAACCTGTGCACGTTCGGCTTCCCGTATGGGCTGAAAGACGTCTCCACGCCCCTTGAAATCGTGGAATGGGTCGCTGGGACGACGAGCATCGGCGAATCCGGCGCGTACCTTGTGGACCTCGCGAAGGAGGGGCGGTTTCACGTCTTCGACTTCCCGAAGAAGGGATTTCCGCCGCAGCTCGGGACGATCGTCGTGACGACGAACCATCCCCTGCAGAAGAAGGCCATCACCGCCGAAGGCGTCGCCGACCTGCTGCGTGGCGGCGACTCCGTCTGCCTCGTGTTCGGCCTCGGTCATCGGGGAATCGAGGACCTCGACGTGTACGCGCGGGCCGCGCATCACCTCGACATCACCGCCAAACGTCTCAGCCTAGAGACCGCGACCGCGCTCGGGGCCGTTCCCGCCGCCATCAACGCGTTCCTCCTTTCCCGCTGAGGCGCCCGTCAGGGAATCGAATACAAGATCCTGGTGGACGAGAGACACACGGCGATTCCGACGGCGAGGAGCGCCAAGCTTGAGGCCGCAAGGAGGAGGTAATCGCGCCGCGCAGTCGTGCTGCCCCTTCCGCGAACTTGCGCGGCGTTGACCGCGAGGATGATGGTCGAAGCCAGGAACCAGTACGCATAGGTGAAGACAAGGATGCCAAAGGCGGTGGGGGAGATCGCACCTGCAACGGGCAGCCCGACGCTGAGCCCGAGGTTTGCGACGACCGCCGCGACCATCCGCCGCCCCATCCTGTGCATCAACGCGAGGTCCCGACGTTAAGACATGGGCCGACGTGTCGCCTAATCCGATGGCGGCGGGGGCATCTCGCCCTCGTCGTCCGGTGGCGGTGGTAAGCCCATGTCTACGAGTGTGCTGGGAGGCTGGAACGCCTGTGTCGTCGGAGGAGCTGCGGGCGGACTCGGTCGTGCCGGGTCCTTCTTCCGACGCGCCCCTGCCGCGAGCAACGCGAGGAGAATCACGAGGAGGACGAGGATCCCCCACCAAGATACGAACCACCGCACGATGTCGAGCTCCGCGGCCGTGGGGTTCGGGTCGGCACCGTCCGGGAGGCCGTCGCCGTCCGTGTCCGGTCGGGTCGGGTCCGTCTTCAGCACGGACGTCTCCGTGTCGTCCGCCACCCCGTCCCCGTCGCGGTCCGCCGCCACGACGCGGATGGTCGCAGTGTCCGTGCCGACGTTCCCCGAGAGGTCCATCACGGCGAGCGTGACCTCGACGGTTTCCACCTGTCGGAACTGGAAGGTCGTCCGGTCTCGGCGCAGCACCTGGTTACCGCCACTCGCGGTGAAGGTCCACGTGTACGACGCGATCCCGTAGTTGTCCGTCGAGCGCGAGCCGTCCAAGGGCACCCACGTCCCCTGCGCCACGTCGCGATCCGGCCCTGCGTCCGCGAGGGGCGGCTGGGAGTCCCTCACAACGATCGAACCCTCCAGCACGACCGCATTCCCGCTCGGGTCCGCCGCCCAAGCGACCCACTCATGCGCGCCGAGCGTCGCGAACCGCCAGGATGCCGTGATCGGGGAGGCCTCGACGAGCGTGCGGTTCCCGAGGGACTCCCCGGACGGGCCCAAGACCTCGAGGGTCGCGACGTACGTCTCCAAGTCGTCCGCGACAGTCGCGGTGATTGGAATGATCGCGAACACCTCCACCGTCTGGGGCGCATCCACGAGGAGCGTCGGCGGCGTCCGATCGACGGACCGGATTGTCGCAGAAGCGGAGCCTAGGTTGCCGCTCACATCGGCCGCCCACACGATCGCCCGATGGGGCCCGAGGACGGCGGGGTCAAAGGAGGCGCGCCACAGACCGCCCGCGAAGGTCATCGGGACGACGGCCACGACTCTCCCCGTCGGGTCCCGGACCTCCACCCACACGTCCGCGAGGACGTCGTTGTCCGCGACCGCGGCGGTGACGTCGACCGTCGCGAAGATGTCCTGCGGGTCCGGGCCCGCGCTCATCGACACGGAGGGCGGGGTCAGGTCGGCGATCACGAACGCGCCCGAGGACGAGTTCCAGTTGTCGTGGATGTCCACGGCCCGGATCTCGAAGACGTGGACGCCCTTCGTCGCATACGGGAGGGCGCGCTCGTAGCGCCCGCCGACCAGCGACATCGTCACGTTCAGGACGGTGCCCGCGGGGTCGACGACCTGGAGGAAGACGCCGCCAACCCCGAACCGGTCCCACACATCCGCACTCACGGAGACCGTGAGGCCCACGTCCTGGAGCGGCGGGTCCGCGCGCACGTCGCG
>Ga0209342_10003867_pt1 | contig 15682 bp, 10 predicted proteins | sample RifCSP16_2_FD_184023 | JGI IMG/M metagenome (GOLD analysis project Ga0209342, IMG submission 184023) | Soil microbial communities from Rifle, Colorado - Rifle CSP2_sed 16_2 (SPAdes) (version 2) | ecosystem: Environmental > Terrestrial > Deep subsurface > Rock core/Sediment | place: Rifle... | reverse complement strand
CTCCCCCGCGGCACCGGTCGTCGTCACCTTTAGCGAGGCGATGGACGTAGCGACGGTGACGTGGTCGATCGGCCCGAGCGTCGTCCTGGTACCGGTGTGGTCGGCGGGCGATTCGGTTCTCACCCTGAACCACACGAATCCGTTTACGGACTGTTCTACCTACACCGTGGCGATCACTGCCGGGCGCGACCTCACGGGTAACAACCTCGTCCCCGGCCTCGTCCCGAATCCGTGGCCGTTCACGGTCGTCTGCCCCTCGCCGTACATCGTCTCTGCGAGCCCGGCCAACGGAACGGCGCAGGTTCGCAACGACGCACGGGTTGTGATCACCTTTAGCGAGACGATGAACACGACGAGCGTCGGCGTGACGTTCTCCCCGAGCGCGACGTCCACCCAGAGCTGGAACACTCCCGTCAACACGACCCTCACGCTCCTCGTCTCGTTCGCGCAAGGCACGCGCTACACGGTCACGATCACGGGGCGGGACCCGGACGAGAATGCACTCGTAGCGGGCCCGGTCCCAAACCCGTTCGCCTTCACGACGAACACCCGACCGTCCGCGGCGATTGATCCGTCTTCGACGCTTGTCGGCGTATGCCGCTCGGGCGGCTTCGATCTTGTCATACCCTGGTCGATGAGCGATGTGGAAACCTCGCAGGGGGGCCTCGTCGTGTGGCTGAATGCGACCGGGGCGCTCTCCGGCACGATCGCGGACGCCCTCACGGGTCTCTCGCCGCCTTTCATCTCCACATGGTCGACCCCGAACACACTCACTGGCAATGTCCGAATCCTCCTCGTCGTTGCCGACGAAGTCAGCGAGAGGGGGCAGGCCATGAGCGGTGCCGTGGAGATTGACTCGCAGAGGCCCACCGTCACGGGGCTCGCGCCCTCCGAGGGCGCGACGAGCGTGCCCACCAACACGCCGGTCGAGTTCACGTTCAGCGAGGCGATGAATCGGATGGCGACGGAGGCGGCGATTGCGATAAGCCCCCCCGCGAGCGCCTCGTTCGCTTGGTCCGTGGGGGACACGGTGCTCACGATCACCGCCGGATTCAATCCGAACACGGTGTACAGCGTCCGAATCCGGACCGGCGCCCGCGACGAGTGCAGCCCCGGACTGTCTCTGGCGAGCGATTTCGTCCTCACTTTTGCCACCGCTTCAGGCCCGAAATTGCCCAACCCGCCGTCGGGGTTGCGGGTGACGTCCGCAACGTCGACCGCGATCGCCCTGTCGTGGGACCGCCCGGGCACCTACAACGACGGCTCGATCTTCACAGACGCGGACGTCGTGGAGTACAGGATCTTCCGGGCCACGTCCGAGACCGGAGGCCGGGTGAGGATTGCCACGAGCGCGGCGCCCGCGCTTGTCGACACCAACGTCACGGCCGGCCAGGCGTACTACTACTCGGTTACCGTGGTCGACAGGGAGAACCGGGAAAGCCCGCTGAGCGAGCCGGTGTTCGCCCGGGCGGAGACTCCCCCGAGAGGCGAAATCAATGCCCTTCTCGTCCTGGGCCCACTCATCGTAATCCTGCTGATCCTCGGGATCCTGCTCCTGCGCAGGACGAAGCCCGCGGAGCCTCCGGCGAGTCCCCCCGAGCAGGCCGCAAAACCAAAAGGTGAAAGCGTCCCCGGCGCATCTCCAGAGGAGCCCGCGGGCGCCGGAGACGAGGACTTTGTCGCCTGCCCGAACTGCAGCACGATGGTGAAGCCGACCGATGCGGAATGCTCTGTCTGTGGCTCGAAGCTGTGAGGTTGCGCTGCTCCTCCTCCTGGCGCTCATTGCCGTCCTGCCGGTGCCCGTTCCTGCCGGAAAGGAGTGGGCGCAACCCAGTGCTCCCCCGTCCATCCTCTCGACGGTTCCCGCGGCCGGCGAATTGAACGTCAGCCTCACGACATCCATCGAGGTCCGGTTCTCGGAGCCGATGAACGCGAGCACACTCGTCTACGCAATCCAGCCTACCCTGGCGGTCCTCGAGTCGTGGCCGCAGCCGGATACACTCCGTCTCAGCCCAACCGTGGGACTTACGGTGTGCACGGCCTACGATGTCCAAGTCGGCGCAAGGGACGCGGACGAGGGCATCCTGCTCGTGCAAGGGCTCGTTCCGAACCCATGGTCGTTTCTGAGCGCCTGCGACCGCCCGGTCATCGTGGCCACCGAGCCCGCGGACGGAGCGACGAACGTGCCGGTCGGTCGGGACCTCGTCCTGACGTTCAGCGAGCCGATGGACTCCCTATCGGTCCGACTCCTCCTGAACCCGACACCGTCCTCGATGGTTACGGCATGGAGCGGAAACGGTACGGTCCTCACCGGGCGGACCGTCCTCAATGTGAACACGACATACACGGCCACCGTCTCGGGGCGGGATCGGCAGGGAAACGACCTCATTCCCGGCCTCGTCCCGAACCCGTGGTCGTTCACGGTCAACGAGCCACCGCGCGTGTCCGCCCCCTCGCTCTCTGCCACGGGCTGCCTGGACGGAGGGTCCACGGTGACGATCGCGTGGTCCATGGGGGACGATACCGATCGGCCCGAAGACCTGATCGTGACGCTCTCGTACTGGAACGGGACGGCCACGGAACGCATCGTGGGGCCCGTCACGGGCTTCCCGTCCAGCGCGGGCCAAGGGTGGACGCTTCCGACGGTGGACCTCACAACGAACGTGTCGCTGGTAGTCGAGGACTCCGCGGGCGCCGTCTCGCGGAACTGGAGTGAGGAGTTCCGGATCGACACCTGGCGGCCTGCCGTGCTCTCGACGAGCCCGCGTGACGGGCAGGTCGACGTGTTGTTCACGGGCGACATCACGATCGTCTTCTCCGAGCCAATGGACAGGGGGTCTGTCGAGGCTGCCATGACCTCCGTGCCGCCGCTGGCGGGCGCCCAGTTCGAATGGCTTAACGGGGACGCAGCCATCAGGATAGACCCTGGCGGGATGATGGACCGTCAGCCGTACGTCGTGACGATCGGGCAGTCCGCCCGCGATCGTTGCGGCGCAGGCCGTTCCATGGGCGCGGACTTCACGTTCACGTTCACGACGGGAAGAGCGCCTTCGTCCCAGCCGGGCCGTCTCGTCGTTGTAGACCGCCAGGAGACCTCGGTCACCCTTTCTTGGGACCCCGTTACGATCTTCGTGACAAGCCGCCCGATCCCCCCCGGGGCGGACATCGAGTACATTGTGATCCGCGGAGACGACGAGACGGATCCGGGCCAGTTGGTCGCGGTCACCCGCAGCACGCGGCACACGGACGCGGGGCTCCGGCCTGATCGCCCGTACGTGTACTGGGTCGTTGCGGTCGTCGATGGAGAGGCATCCGCGCCATCCGCTCCGGAGACGGTCAGGACGCTCCCGCCGTTCTTCACAACCGCCAACGGACGGTTCGTCCTCTCAATTCTCTTCGCCCTGACCGTGGCGGGAGTCGTCCTCTGGGGGAATCTCCGGCGACGCCGCGAACGGGTTGCATCCGCGGCTGCGATTGATCGCGAGGTCGGGGAGATCATCGAGCTCATCGGGAAGGCCCGGGTGGAGCACGAACCGGTACGTCGCCAGGCGTACGAGCACGAGCTTCAGTCACGGTTTCTCGGTCTTGTCCAGGGTCCGGAGGACAAGGGCGGTCGGCTGGACCCACACCTTGAGGGGCTGTACCGTGCGCTCGCGCGGGCTCTGCTTCAAAGTCCGGAGGTCAATCTCGCACACGGCCGCAAGCTTGCCGACGTCCGCCTCGGGAGTCTTGCGCGCCTCCTCGGGGAGCAAGGAGCCTCGTACCGCCTGCTGAGCGAGGCGGAGGCCAGCGTCTCGAGCGACCTGTTCCGCGGCCTCCCGGAAAGCGGGCGGAAGGCCCTCCTCCTCGTCTACTTCTACTCGCTCGAGGAGTACCTCAGTCATCGCCTTCGCGTGCTCGTGCCTCCAGGCGCGACGGTCCTCCTCGGGGACCGCGGCCACATCAACGTGCGGCGTCGCGGGTGGGAGCAACAGTGGGCCGGCCTGAGCCTCGGCAACCTGCTGTACCTGCTGGACCACAACCGCGCGATGTTCCTCGCGGACCCGGATCGGTGGGAGGAGGACGTCGAACCGTTCGTGCACCAGACCGTCGACGCGCGGAACCGGACGGCCCATCCATCCCGTGAGGCGCCGCCGCTCGACCGGGTGCGGGAGCTGATCTACACGTCCTTCCGTCTCCTCGAGTCCGTGCTCAAGGCCCCGAAGGGCGTCGCCGCGTAGGCCCCTCGCCCGCGGGTTTGGCGGTGCCGAGGTCGCGGATCCGCACGCGCTCGATCGCGCCCGTGTCCACGTGCTGGAGCCGGACCGGATCGCCAAGGCCTCGGACCCGGTATCGCGCGCCCCGCCACCGGACGACGTCCCCCTCCCGGAAGGCGGGGACGCGCACGACGTACGTCGACCGATACATCTCGCGTCCCTCGCGCTGCGTGTGGAGGGTCGCGCTCGATCCCACGGTGCCGCCAAACTCCCTCGCGAGGTCCCGCGCGAGCCGCTTCGCGAGGCGGTTCGAGCCCACCTTCACGTCGATTCCGCCCGGCACGGGCTCGATCCCCGAGACGAAATCCTCGCCGCCCGAGGCCGCCCGGCCCGCGATTTTCGTCGCCATCCGCCCCTCCTCGTCCGTGAGCGGGCGTCCGTCCGCCCGCACCTGCACGGTGCCGACGAAGTAGTCCGCGCGTTGCTTCGAGCAAATGGGACACGCCCCGCCGCGGATGCGGACCTTCGTGCGGAACGACGATGCGAGGTCCCACGCGCCGACCTTACACTTCGCCTTGACGGTGAGGCCGACGATGTTCTCGTGTTCTTGCCGCGAGACCCAGGTGTACGCGGTCTTCGTCACGTGGGGGTCCTTCACCACATGCGCGGCGAGGAGTCCCGGGATCGCGTCCTCCACCGTGGCGTCCGTCCAGCCGCGGGACAGCTCGAGCTTCCCGCAGTGCGCGCACTTCGCCACGTTCATCCGCTCCGGCGCGCGGACGAGGGGATGCCTCTTCCCGAAGTCGTCCGCGCACAGGCTCTCGAGGGTGGCCCCCTCGGCCCCGCACTCCACGCAGAACGCCATGCCGCCAAACGATGGCGGGGGCGGGTCATAACCCCTTCGTCAATCCCCCGCGGTCATCACGAACATCTGCGCGTGGGGCTCCCCCTCGATCCACAAGACGCCGTCCTCGCCCACGAACCCGGCGCGCTGCGCCGCCCCGACCGTCTCCCGGCCGACGAAGTTGGCGATCGTGGCCGCCCTCAGGGTCGCGATGAACTCCTCCGGGGTCATGCGATCCCCCCCGTAGAACGAGGAGACGTGGAGCCGGAGTTCGCCCTTGCGGAGCGTCCGTCCCAAGAGCCGTTCGTCGCACGCCGCCACGAGGACCTCCGCGCCTCGCGTGTGCACCTTCACAAGGATCGTCCGCTCGCCTCGGAGCAAACAGGGAGGGGCGGGGTATGAACGTACGCCCTTACAGCCGCGTCACGAGCTTGTAGCGGCCCCCGGCCGGCGTGTACAGATCCCCGTCTTGGACCCACTTGCGGAGCCATGCATCCACGCGCTCCCGAACGAGGCCGCGACGCTCCGCAATCTCGAGGATGTCCTCGTGGTTGGCCCCCTCCCCCGTTTCCGTGCCGCCCAGCTCGGCGATGATGTCGCGCAGCCGGATGACCTGTTCGCGCTGGGACGCGGGCAAGCCCGTCGCGACGATGTCGATGTCGATCGGGCCCGTGCCACGCTCGGAGGCGACCTCGTGGAGCCAGTACTCGATGATTGCCACGGCGCGGTCGGCGTCCTGCACGTCGACGAGCGGGCTGAGCCGGGCGCGGGCGGATGCCTCCGCGAGCCGGACGAAGCCCTCGAGCTGGCGGGGCGTGATGGGGACCGTGCCCGCCTCCGCCTCCTTGCGGATCGCGAGGTAGTGGTCCCGGATCCGGTCCTTCGCCTCGTTCGTCATGACGGGGTAGAACCGCTTCGCGAACGCCACGTACTTCCGCAGGAACTCAGGGTCGTAGTACGGGATGTGCGTCGAGCGGACGAGGTCGACCGCGGGCACCTGGGTACCCTCCTCCTGGACTCTCGCGATCTCACCTAGGAGGTGTCCTTGCAGGATGTGCTCGGCCATGTCGCGGTCCCGAGCGGGCTGCGGGATGTCCTGGATGACGAAGATGCAGTCGAATCTGGACAGGAGCGCCGGGTCGAGATTTATTTGTTCGCCTAGATATTTCTCTCGGACGAACCGGCCAAACTTCGGGTTCGCGGCCGCCAGGACCGCGCACCTCGCGGGAAGGGTGGCGGTGATGCCGGCCTTCGAGATGTGCACCATCTGCTCTTCCATCGCCTGGTGGATGCTGCCGCGGTCCGCCGGGTTCATCTTCTCGATCTCGTCGATGCAGTTGTGGACCACGACACCATTGCAAAGGAAGTTCTCCCCCTCGGGAACCCGAAGGTCGTACACGAAGCCCTCGTAGAGCTCGGACTGGACTTCGACCACTCGGTCAAGAGCATAGTCGCGGCTCGTCAGCACACGAAGTTCCCTCCTCTGCTCGCGGGAGCTCCATGGTTCCAAGACAGGCGCGAGGGCCTCAAGAGCTCCCTTGAACGGCCTTCGCGTCCCGGTACGGAGTTCGTAGAACGTACTGCAGAGGCCGGAGGAGAAGAGAGGGCCGGCGGGCAATCTGATTCCTCCGAGGAGGTCCTGAACGCGGACGCGGGGCACCTCCTCATGTCTGGGCGAGATAGCCGAGATCCGGGGCGGAATCGATTTGCACTTTGCGGAGTACGACGAGATTGCCGCGATGAGTGTCTCCACGTCGTGACGAGAGGTGATTTCGACAGTGCCGACCCCGACGGCCTTCCGCATGCGAGCGAAAACGTCGAGGCGTCGCAACGCGTACATGAACCGACGGTTGGCGGCCTCGCTCGAAGTGAGCAGAAACGCGATCATCACGTTCGCATAGTCGCGCTTGCCCTTCCGGGATTTTCGGACGGAGATGCAACCATCGGCGTCCATCGCGCCTGCGATGAAGCCCTTGAGCGCTTCATCATCAAGCGACAGGAGGTTTTCCAGGTCGTCCTTCACGGTCCAGTCGTAGAGGAATCCGAGCAGGTTGGATCCCATGTGCATCTGGTAGGAATGGCTCCTGACGATTCGCCCTGGGATGAGGTTGTCTCTCTTGGTTTCGCGCGCGTGCATGCCCCATTTCCGAAATGTAAACGACTTCGTCGACTCCAGAACTCGCCGGATGTATCCCAAGTGGACGCGCGACTGGGTGATCGAGAGGGACGAACGCCGACCGCTGATTGCCACGTGGCCGTCGCCATACAGGAAGCCCAAGACGTATGCCATGTGGGGTGTGATTTCAGCGGCCTTGATTCTCTCGGTAGCGCCGCTTCGCCCATATTCGAATGTTCGGGTCTTCCATGCGTCGTAGAGTCCGAAGTCGTGCAGGATCTGCCGGAAGGCTCGAAGGGGGAGGGCGCTCCTCCCATTGATAGCCCCCGAGGGGATTCTGTAGGCGCGGTTAGCCGCAGCGAGGGACGGGAACCGCGACTCCAACATCTGGCGCAGGACGGTCTTCTCGCTACTCGTGGGTTGAACAATCCAGTCGTCAGGCAGGATGTCGAGGACATGGACAGGTTTGCCCCGAGGCGGGAATCGTTGGACTGCGACAAGACGGCTTCCGGGCCGGATGTCGCGCGCGGGCTGCCACGAGAGCGTCTCGCCGTCGAAGAGCAGATGGTCCGGTGTGACTCGGAGCTCGAACCCCGAATCGAGCCGGATGTGCAGCATCTCGCCCGAGTAGCAGCGACGCGTGACCATGGTCGCGTTCGCTTCCCGCGTTTGCAGGTTGACTTGGTCGAGGGCGACAACCCCTCGACCGAGATCGCAGATTTCGATGTCTCGCCCGCCCGCACGTGCGACTACAGCGTTCTGTTCGTCAAACAGCTTGGAAACAGAAACCGGGGAGCCGTCCACAAGAACTTCCGCAGAGGGATCCAGGCAAGCCAAACCTCGATCGGAAAGGACGAGCGCGCCCGCCTCCAAGGTCCAGCGGCCCTCGCCGAATTCGTCTTTCACGGCGGCGGCCAAGAGTCCCGCGGCGCTCGTCCCCTTGCCACTCACCATGATGGCGCGCGGCGCGATGTGGCTCATGTAGAGCAGGAGCTGTGACTTGGCGGTCCCAGGGTCCCCAACTAGCAGGACATGGGTGTCCCCGCGGATGCGTGTGCCGTCGGGCAGGATCTTCGCCACGCCCCCGAAGAGTTGGAGGGCGAGGGCTTCCTTCTCCCGCTCAAGCCCATAGATGGTAGGGGCGATCGACTGTACGATCCGGTCCAGAGCCCCGGGCCTCGCCGCCTCTTCGCGAATGCGTTCGATGTCCGAGAGGGAGATCTCGATCTCCTCGAACTCCACCCTCTCTTTCTCGACGCTGTTGATGTCCACGAAGATGTCGAAGATCGTCGACCGCGCGCCCGGACGGCCGCGCTGGGCGCTCCTCAAGATGCCGTTCATGACGATGCGCTCGCCCGGCGTGATCGTCCCGGCGATGTCGTCCTCCATGTAGGCCTCGATGCGCTGCGGCTCTTCCCCGCCGCGGAGGATCTCTGGCGGCTCCTGGGCCTCGATCTTCTGGGTGTCGAGGTATTGCGACGTCTCCCCCAGCAGCTTGAATTTCGTGCTCGCGGCCGTGCGCTCGCAGCCGCCCTGGTCCTTGTAGCACTCGAGCGGCTCGCGGAACGCCTGCCCCTCCTGCGGCTCCTTGATGATCGCGTTGCACCGCAGGCACTGGAACGTGGCGTCGACGATCTTCGGACGGACCTCCGTCGCCTTCCGCACGAGCCCTTCGATCGTCACGTACGTCCCGAGGTGCTCCGCGCGAAGATCGCGCACGAGGATCCGGAGGTCCCGCGGAAGCCCCATCACGCGCAGGTGGACCTTGATCGGCTCGTCCCCCGGCGGCGCGACGCGCGTGATCGCCTCCTCGCCCGCTGCCAACGCGTTCTGCGGCCGCTGCAGGAAGTGAATCGCGAAGTCCGTGTCGAAGCGGTTCAGCTCGTCGAACGCGACCTCGAGCGTGCGCGTCTCCGGGTAGGCGTCGGCGACGGAGAGGATCCGGCCGGCGTAGTCGAACGCGTCGAAGAACTCTTCCCATTTCTGGACGAGCTCCGCGGGGGTGTACTCGGGCACGCTGTCATCCTCCCAGGCCTTCGAGGAATGGGGAACGGGGGGTGAGATGGTCATGAAGGTATCACCACCGCCGCGAGTCGAGCGAACATGTTTGTGCCTTCCATCGGAACCGCCTACCCGCACGCGGAGTGGCCGCACGCGCGGCACACGACGCACCCGCCCTCGTGCGCGAGGGGCGCGCGGCACTCGGGACACGACCCCGTCGGCCGCGCGATGGGTGATTCTTCAGGGTGGACGAACGTTTCGGTCATCGCGAGCCGTCTCACCTAGGGCGCATCACCGCCAAACGCCTTCGCCCGGGGGGCGCGGCACTTTCACTCGCGCATCGGAACCAGAGGAAACGGCGGGGGGTCCGCGCGAGGCGGCATCGTTTAAGTACGTGTCTCGCCATGACGCGCGCTCGGGATGGGTCTTGCACTCGAAGACCTCGTGCAGAATAGCCAGCGTTCTCTCGTGATCAACGAGGTCATGCTGCTCCTCGCGGAGAAACGCACGTCCCTCGCGACGCTGCGCACGGGCATCGCGGTCGTCGCGATCCCCCTCTCCATCGTCAGCTTCCTGGTCGCCACCTCCCAGCTCTACGTCCTGATCAGCGTGATCTACCTCGTCGCCCCGCTGTGGGCAGCATGCATCCTCCTGTTCGTCCTCGGGATGTACCTGATCGCCCGCTCCCTCATCCGCATCCGCCGGTTCGACGGGCGGATCGAGGAGGTCAAGGCGCAGGACGCCGCGATCGGGTCCCTCATCGACGTGGACTGAGCCACAGGAACAGGCTCAGGACCGTGTCGGGTCCGGACCCGTCGAGGGAGGGATACGACCAACTCGAGGCTGCGTACGTCTCCGGGAGGACGACGCCCTCCGGAAGGTGCACGACCCCTGCCCCGTCCGCGACGCGCCCGACGATCGCGTACGTCCACCCGGGACGGACGAGAGCCGTCGCGATTCCCGCGATCCGGTCGTTGGCGGCACGGAAATCGAGCGTTCCGATGTCTCGACTTCCGAGGTGGACCTGGATTCGAAGGAACGCCTCGACGCTCGTCCCGTTCGGGAGGAGCACCTCCGCGCCGCCTTGGGTGAAGGAGAGTCCGTCGAGCGATGTCCGAAAGAGGGCGACGCGCGTGTCCTCTGCGTACCTCGCCGGATCGTCCGCGAGAAAGGGGGATCGGTCGCCCGCGAGCGAGACGGCCAACGTAGAAGCGACCAGGAGCACCGTGAGGAGCATGGTCCCGTCCGCGAGCGCCTCGAACCCCTTGTGGTTCATGGTTCCCACACCGTGACGGCAACTCGGGCCGGGTCCACATGCGCCCCCAGAACGTTTGCGCTCGTGGCGGTGGTCCTCCGATCCCCCGCGCCCGCTTCGCCGCCAAAGGTCCACTGGTCGTCCGTTGCGAGGTCCCAAACCACGACGAGGAACGGGCGTGCGCCCGCAAGTCCCCGCACGTCGTCCGCCGTCGTCCTTTGGAGCTCCGCCGCCAGGAGGAGGCCTCGGCCCGCGGTCCATCGGGGGTCCATCATCATCGCCTCGAGGAGCTCATCCGCCTCTGCCTGAAGCCGTTCGCCGCGCGCCCGAGACTCTCGCATGGCGTACGCGGTGGCGAGGGACGCGAAGAAGAGGGAGAAGGAGACCACCGCCACGAGGAGGACCGAGAGATCCTCCATCGCGGCGACCCCACGCGGATCGCGCACGGAAGGGCAAGGGCCGTCCAGCGGGTTGGCGGTGTGGCGTACATGCAACACGAAGGATGTTGAGGTTCGTGTCCGGTCGGAGGTTCGGAGGAATCAGGGCTGTTCGAAGACGCGAAGGTCGATCGGGACGGTCGGCTCGTCGTCCCGTGTGCGGATGTGCCGGAGGAGGCGGCGAGCCTCTCGTCGCGGGAGTGCCTTCGGGCGGTGCTCGCGCGGTTGCGCGACGAGGCCCGGGTGAGCGGGGTCGTGCTCGTGCACGACCGGGAGCGGGAGTGCGGGCCGCGAGCGCTGGTCGCCCTTGATGCGTTGCTCGGCCTCGCACGCCTCCTGGACCAGTTCGGCGAGCGCAACCCTTCTCCCGAGTTCCCCGGCTTCGATGCGAAGGAGGTCGCGGCCCTCTGCGGGAAGTGCGAGTTCCGGCCGGGCGCGATGTTCCCCGGGTTGCGCGAGACGCTTCTCGGCGAACCCGCAGCGTTCTTGGCGGCGCTGAAGAAGCTCGCGATCTCGATCGACGCGTACGACGAGGAGGGGTGTCGCTCGTGCGTGGCGGCGACCGTGCAGGACCTCCGCATCCTGATCGACGACCTCGCGAAGGGGGAACTGACGTGACCTCTTTGGCGGCGGAGGTGTCCCGCGTCGAGTCCCTCGGGTGGGCGGAAGGCATCCTGCGAACTCTGGCATCCGACTATCGGGAGCGCCCACGGTTCTCCGCCTCGTGGGTGGTGCCCACCCCGCCGGCGGACGCGGAACTTGCGCGGTCGTACGCGGTCGAGGGCTCCGAGGTCCGCCTGTACCGCCAGCGGTCCTCCACGGAATCGTTCTACTTCGTCGCGCCGTGGGAGTACTCGCTGCCGGCCCCGCAGGTCCGCCTCGTCCACCTCGCACGGGAGGAGCTGAAGGCGTCCCCGCCGCCCGCGGTCCGCCTCGAACGGCCGGACGACGTGCGCGCGTACGTCGCGAAGCTCGGCGAACGCATCCTCCCCCGGTTGGCGTCGGAGCACGGGGTGTCGCTCGGGAGCGATCGAGCGACGGCGGTCGCGACGGTCCGGCGGCTCGCGGCTGCCTTGGCGGCGTACACCGCTGGGCTCGGGGTCGTGGAGATCCCGCTCCGGGATCCGAACGTCCAGGACGTGTACCTCGACGCCCCCGCCGGCCGGACGCCCCTCCACGTGACGATCGCGGACCTCGGGGACGGGCTCCGGCAGCGGTGCGTGACGAACGTGTACCTCACGGCGCCGGATGCGGAATCCCTCCTCGCGCGCCTCCGCCTCGAGAGCGGGCGGCCGTTCTCGGAGGCGATGCCCGTCCTCGAGACGAACTTGGAGGCGTTCCGCGTGCGGGCGACGGCGGTCGGTCCGCCCCTGAGCCCCGACGGCCTGGCGGTGGCGCTCCGCCGCCATTCGACGGACCCGTGGACGCTCCCCCGCCTCGTCTCCTGCGGGGCGATGACGCCCCTCGCCGCCGGCCTCCTCTCCTTCCTCATCGACGGGCGCTCGACGATCCTCATCGCGGGCGGGCGCGGCGCGGGCAAATCGTCCCTCCTCGGCGCCCTGCTCTTCGAGTTCCCCCGAAGCCAACGCATCCTGACGATCGAGGACACGCGCGAGCTGCCAACGGAGGACCTCCAGACCCTCGGGTTCAAGGCGCAGTCCCTGTTCGTCCGCTCGTCCCTCGGCGGCCACGAGATGTCCGCGGACGAGGCCCTCCGCGTGTCGCTCCGCCTCGGGGAGAGCGCGATCGTCCTCGGGGAGGTCCGCGGCCAGGAGGCCCGCACGCTGTACGAGGCGATGCGCGCGGGGACCGCGGGCAGCGCGGTCCTCGGCACGATCCACGGGAACTCGTCGCGGGCCGTGTACGAAAGGGTCGTGCACGACCTCGGCATCCCGGCGACCTCGTTCGCGGCCACGGACGTCGTCGTCGTCGCGGGGCTCGTCCGACCGCGCGGAAGCCAGCGGACGATGCGTCGCGTCCTCGAGATCACGGACCTCAAGAAAACGGAGGGACCTGGGGCGTTCCATCCGCTCCTGACGTACGACACCGCCATGGACGCGCTGCTCGTCACCGGGCTCGCGACGTCCGAACGAATCCGAGCGATTTCGGACGCGTGGTCCCTCTCCTTCGACGAAGCGCTCGAGAACATCCGCGTGCGCGCGGCCGTCCGGTCCGCCCTCGTCGAGCGAGGCCGCCAGAATGCTGAGTTCCTCCGTCCCTCATGGGTCGCACGCGCGAACGCCGCCTACTGGGGTCTCGTCGAGGAAGGCCGCGAGGGCCCGGACCTCTGGGACGCGTGGACCTCCTGGTTCTCGGGTGTCTCGCATGCGTGAGCGCCGCCAGGACGCGTCCGCGGAGGCCCCGGAGGTCGTGAGCTACCTCGCGATGGGCCTGACGACCGCCCCGGCCCTCGACCGAGCGATGGCGTTCGCCGCCGAGCACGCGGAGGGTCCGCTCGCAGAGGGCATGCGCGGCGCGCTGTGGGACGTCCATCTTCGCGGGCGAACACGGATCGAGGACGCCTTCCTGTCTGTCGCGGATGCGTGGGGGTCCAGAGACGCGGACGTCAAGCGGGCGATGTACGGGATCGCCCACGCGGTCCGGGACGGTTCCCCGGAGACGCTCGCCCGCGCCCTCGACCGGGCGCGCACGCAGGTGTTCGAGGGCACGCGCCGGAGGATGCGGGAGTACGCCGCAAGCCTGAGGGGGCCAACGACCGCGCTGTTCGCGCTCGGCGTCCTCCTGCCGCTCATCGTGTCCTCGATGGTCCCCCTGCTGTCCGTGGGGTCGTTCTCTCCCTCGGCCGTGGAGGTCGCGGACCGAGATCCGGGAAACCCGCTCCCGTGGGTCCTCCTCCTCGACGTCGCCTTCCCCGCGGCCACGTTCGCATTCGCGCACGCGGTCTCCTCTCGTCGCCCGCGTTCGGGTCCCCGCGGATTCGTACGAATGCGACGCGTCCTCATGGGCGCCGTGGCGGTCCCGGTCGCGGCCCTCCTAACTCTCTCGTTTCCGAACCCGTTGGTCCCGGTCGTGGCGATCGGGATTGCAGTCGGATCCCTCTCCGTGGGCCTCCTCTCCGCGACGCGGGCGGCGGTGCGGGAAGGACGAAGACGCGAGGCGGTGGAGCGGGAGTTCCCCGACGCCCTGTTCCAGCTCGGGAGTCGCCTTCAGGAGGGGAATGGGCTGGAGTCCGCGTTCTTGGCGGTGGCGGATGCCGCTCAAGGGACGGAGTGCGCGGATCTGTTTCGCGGGATTGTCCACGCGATGCGTTTTGGGGGCGGGACCGTGGAGGACGCCCTCTTTGGTCCTGGCGGCGCGCTGGAACGGATGCCCTCGCGGACCGTCCGCGCGTCCCTGAAGCTCGTCGTGGACCTGGCGGTGAAGGATCCGGAGACCGCCGGTCGAGCCGCACTCGAGACCTCTTCGCACCTCCGCGATCTTCAGGGGATCGAGCAGGACCTCCGGGCGGAGCTTCGCCCGACCGTCGACGCGATGCGTGCGACCGCAACGTTCTTCGCGCCTGCGGTCCTCGGCGTGTCGGCGTCCCTGTACGGCCTCCTGTTTCGAGCATTCGCGACGGCGGCATCGCTCCCCATGGCGCCTGCCGCGTTTGCGGCCGCTCTCGGCGTGTACCTCGTCCTGACCGCCGTCGGGATCGTCTGGTTCGCCTCGCGCATCGCAGGGCTGGCCTGGGACGGGTTCGCGGACCAGCTTGGACGGGCCCTTCCTGCGGCGTACGCCGTCTTCCTGATCGCGGTGCTCGCCTCAGGGAGCGCGCTCTAGCGTACGGCCGGCGCGGGCGCATCGCGCTCCGATTGCAGGGGGCGTGACATGCCCCTCGCTCACGTGTTCGTGACCGTCCAGTTACCGCCCGTGGTCACGTAAACCCAGTAGCCGCTCCCCGGCTGGAGGTTCGTCGTAAGGACGAGGGACTGAAGGTTGTACTGCCCCGACGAGCTATAACCCTCGAGGCGTGTGAGCCCGAATCCGGCGAGTGCGACGTTCGCCGCCCGCACGATCACGCTGCCGTATCCCACGAAGTTCCACCCCGGAACGAGCGCGACTGTGGTCTGCAGGGGAATCTGCCCCGCGACGACGAAGTCGTCCGGCGCGACGAGGTCGACCCAGAGGGCCCTGCCCGCGGTCGCGGTGAGGAGATCGCCGGTGCCGCGTGCATACCGCGCCTTCCACGGGTCCGCCGCGTCCGTGGCGACGAACGTCCGCGTCGAGCGCCAGTTCAGCGTCTGCAGGACCGATGAGACGGAGGTGTCCGAGGGGATGAGGGGGAGCGAGATCAGCTGCATGCCGCCGGTGGTCAAGGACCGGAAGTACTTCGCCGCCTGCTCGGCGCTGTTCGCACCACCGCCGGCGTTGACCGCGCGCACGTAGTAGAAGTACGTGTTCGTGTTGCCAACGCCCGCGCCGACGTGGTCGAAGGTATTCTGCGTGTTCGGGATGTTGTTCGCGCCGGGCAGGAGGCTGTATAAGGTCTTCGTCGGGTCGTACGCGGTGCTGAAATAGATCTCGAAGTGGTCGATTGCGGGGCCTGCGGGGATCGTCCATGAGACGCGCACGTCCGCCAAGGAATTGACCAGCGCCGCCATCGGGTTCGTCGGCGGGTTCGGCGGGGGGCCGGCGGACGAGCTGATGACGAGGAACGTGACGCTGCCGCCCGAGGAGTTTCCGCCGCCAAAGCCGCCCCAGTTCATCGTCGGGGTCGCGGCGTCCCGCCCGTGTACCCAGACGGTCTGGACGGACCCAACGGCCCAAGGCGCGGCGAACGAGATCGTGACATCCTCGACGACCTCGTCGAACGCGAGGTCACCCGCGGTC
>Ga0209342_10003866_pt1 | contig 15695 bp, 6 predicted proteins | sample RifCSP16_2_FD_184023 | JGI IMG/M metagenome (GOLD analysis project Ga0209342, IMG submission 184023) | Soil microbial communities from Rifle, Colorado - Rifle CSP2_sed 16_2 (SPAdes) (version 2) | ecosystem: Environmental > Terrestrial > Deep subsurface > Rock core/Sediment | place: Rifle... | reverse complement strand
GGACGGCGTCCCGAACTCGGCGGACCCCGACATGGATGGCGATGGGGGGCTGAACCCCAGCGACGAGGATGATGACAACGACGGGATGACCGACGCGTACGAAACCGAGCACGGCGTGAGCGTGGGTGGCTGGCAGGATCCGGCACGGCACAACCAGCGGTACGCGATCATCATCGGCTTCGACAGCGAAGCGAACGGCGCGAATGACCGCGAGTCGTGGAATGGCCTTTACTGGCTCCGGGTTAGCCTAGTAGATGACCACAAGTATGTGGACGACGACGCGGCCGGATTCGACGCCTCGGAAGACCACATCGCCATGCTCTATTACAACGCCGGGGACAGTTCCTCAGGCTACTCGGGTGACGTGGATGCCCCGGCCTCGCTGGCAACAGTGGCGGCCGCATTCGCGCAGATCCAGGCACGCATGACGAAGAACGACTTCTTCCTGTTCGTTTACCTGGGTCACAGCGGAATGCGTGTCGGCGTCACACCTGGCCAATCATTGTACGGGAACGGCGTAGTGCACACAGAATACGGAGGATGGCTCTGGGAACAGATTGACCAAGTGAACTACAAGAGGGCGGCGATTGTAATCCAGAATTGCAACGCAGGCAAGTGGATACACTCACAGCCTGACGACCAGTTCCAGCCCATCCCCGGTCATGGGCGACTGGGGGCGCCGAACCGCATCGTGATCACCTCCTCGGACACTCCCAGCGATGCGATGGGGTTGGACGCGAACCTGAACGCCGTGGACCGCTGGTATTTCTTCACGGGTTTCCTGGACAAGCTCAGGGAGAGGAAGAACCTCTGGATCGCCTTTGAAGAGGGGCGGAATCGAGACCAGTGGGAGGAGGGTGCCTATGGGTATCCCCAAATCGACGATGACGGCGACGGATTGAGCTACGAGAACGAGTTCTCGGGCTTCTACACGGACCCTCAGTACGATCCAACAGGAGAGGCGGAGCCTCTCAATTACGGGCACAGAGGATTAAGCTACTGGGAGAACCGCCATGATACGCTATTGGATGGGAGCGACGATACAAAAGAGCCGTACGGCTGGGAGTCGAGCGATGGAGACCTCGCCGCAACCACGTACCTCTAGGCGGCACCCACGCCTAGTAGCCGCGGGCTTGGTTGCCCTCCTAGCGACCCTGGCGGCGTTGGGGAGCGTTTCTGCGGAGTTGCGGGATCATACCGTCGCGATCTGCGCGAACGGAAGCGTCCACTGGACCGGTCTCCATTCTGTCGTGGCCGGCCCCCATTACTACGTGCGATCCGCGGAGACCGGCGTGTGGTCCATCGTCGAGTCGAACTCCTCCTTCTTCGAGATGGCCGGGTCGGACGGTCGGCTCTACCAGCGCAATGGGGTCAAGAGGGACTGCGATGGCCGGGTGCTCGGCCCGGCGCCGACCCGGGACCTGATGTCCGACCCCGCGCTCCGTGTCGTGGTAGATGAGAACGGGAGGTTCCTCTACTTCAATTATTACATCGGGTCCGTGGACTCCCGGAACGTGCTCCATCTCATCGAGAACCGGTCCGGGCAGCTTCGTTACCGCCAGATTGCCCCGAACGGCACCGTCGCCCTCGACATGGCCTTGGACCTGAACATCACGATCAACCTACTCTTCCTCAACCATCTCGTGCTCATTGACTCACAGGATCGGCCCGCGATCCTCTGGACCACGGGGGCCCCGGAGAGCAGTATCAGCTACGTGAGGTTGGACCGTCAAGGTGGTGTCGAGGTCAACGTGACGGACATCGCTACCTGGCAGTGGGGGTGGGGTCCCCTATCGCTCGCCGCGGTCCTCGGCCCGGATGACCGACTCTACGTTGCCTACGCGACTGACCTGGGGGCATGGTTCGTTCGGGTCGGTACCGGCGGTAACATCGAGGTACCGGAAACGGTCTTGTTGGAGCCTACCCTGTTCACGGAGGTCTTTGGCATGGAGCTGGGTCCTGACGGAGACCTGCACCTGCTGGTGAGCTGGCGCAACCACAGCGATCCCACCTCAACCGGTGTGGAGCCCTACTACCTGAGGCTCGACACCTCCGGGGGGATCCTCGAGGGCCCCACCCGGCTCCGGCCCCCCGCTCCACCGCCCAGCTGGTCGTGGCTGCCGGTGGGCCTCCTGCTCGCCGCCATGGTCGCGGTCATCGCCTACATCCCCCTCCGCGGGCTCCTGCGCTCGCGCGTTGCGGCGGGAGGGAAGGCGCGCCTTACCCGCCGCCCGCCCTCCGAGCCTCCGCCCGAATGCCCCTGAGCGACATCGCGGTGCGCCCGTGATCGCCCCGGCCGGCGTCGAGCGCCTCCTCCGGGCGCGGGTCGTCCACGTGGAGGACGGGGGAACGCTCGACGTCGTGACGGACCCGGGCCTCCCCGAGGCGGCCCTGCTCCGATGCCGCCTCTCCGGCGTCCTCGTCCCGGAACCCGACGACCCCGATCCCGCGATGCGGGAGGTCGCCGGCCACGCGAGGGACTTCGTCGAGGTCCTCGTCCTCGGGAAGGAGATCGCGGTCCGCTGCACCGGGGAACACGACGCGGACGGGCGCTCCCTGGCGGTCATCCACTGGCGGGACGCCGAGGGCACGTGGAGCAACCTGAACGCGGACCTGGTCGAGAACGGGCTGGCGGCGTGGTCGGTGGAGGGGGACGGACTTAGCGTCGAACTTGCGGGAGTCCCGGGGAGGGGAGCGGATGGGCGTTCCGACTGAGTTCCTGTTCTGGTACAAGGCCCGGGTCGTGAACGTCGTGGACGGGGACACCCTGGACCTGGAGACGGACCTCGGGTTCCGGATCGGGTTCCTCCAGCGCTACCGCCTTTACGGGGTCGACACGCCGGAGATGAACGACCCCGATCCGGCGGTGCGGGAGAGGGCGGCGAAGGCCAAGGAGTTCGTGCAGGCATCCGTCGGCGGGAAGGAGGTCGTGATCCGCACGCACCTGGACCGCGCGGACAAGTACGGGCGGTGGCTGGCGGTGGTCCACTTCAAGGACGCCGCGGGGGCGTGGGTCGACCTGAACGCGGAGCTCCTGCGGCTCGGGCTCGCGAGGGAAGCGCCCTGGCGGTAGGTCCGGCTCCAAGGTAACCAAGATTACGTCCACTCGAAATCGTGGTCGCTCGGCGTCGGTCGCACGGAGGGGGTACAAAAGCCCCACTCCAGGTTTCTCGACCTGGACTTCCGAGTCACTCGATGGGTGGCTCATCTGGTCTTCTCCTTCCCCCCTCCGTTCACGGCCATTCAGCGACCTCCCCCCGGGAGCCTTATAATGGCCACATGTGATTCCCACTCTCACCAAAAGGTGAGGGGGAATCGTCCTGCGCGCCGTCGACCGGGTTCTGATTGTGGCGTGTGTGGTGATGATGATCGCGATGGCGTTCCAGGCCCCACTGAGTCACATGACCGACGTGAATCAAGGGGAAACCCTTCCAATCGGCCCACCCGGGACTCCGCTCTCTTCCGACGAAACAGCGATGGAAGGCGAGGGAACCCGCGGTTCCCCGGGTGGACCTCCCCCACCCCCAGGGCCGGGCCCGGCCCCGCCCGGTTCCGAGGGCGGCGCTTACAATGCCAGCGACCCTGATGGAACGGTCAACTCGACCTTCGAGCAGCCGCTCAACCACACCGGAGGATACGCAAACAACACGATCGAGCCCGTCATGATCCAGGGGGGGTCCTACACCTACGTAACATCCTTCGGCAATTTCACCTTCCCCGCGGCGTCACCGCACATCATGTCCGTCTCGAACCTTCATGATCAAACGGTCTCGAACGCCTCCAGCTTTGTCGTCGAAGGGTCGCCCCCGACCTCGATCTCGACTAGCGTCGTGCTCTCGGCGAACAACACCACGTTCCTCTCCAGATACGACGTGATGAGCGGGAGCACGTTCCAAGGGACGGTTGAAATCACGACGCACTTCAACGCCACGGTGCGTCCGAAACTGAGCGCACTCTTCCTGCAGTCGGTGAACTCGACCTTGACCTCCTGGCACCTCCGATGGAAGATCCTTACCGCCAACCACTACCTTAAGCTCAACGAGAACGACACGTACGACTTCGGGAGCGTCCAGATTCCCACCTCCTGCCCTTCCATTGTTGGCTGCGACGCCACTAGCCGCGAAGCCAATGCGGGGCCGGTCGCGACCATCCCGCTGTGGAACTCGACGCTCTCAGCCAACTGGGGGGACGAGGGGACCGGAGTCCTATACGTCGGGCCGGTGACCATCGATGCGGCCCACAATGGCACGGGGCTCATGGTGGCTTTTCCCGATGGAGACAACTCGGTCGACCCCTCCTTCATCGCACTGTCCGGAGACGCCTATGCCACGGCCTACTCAAGCCAGAAGAAGGTCTTCGCCTTTGGAGGGCGCTACTTCGGTTTCTTTGCCCACTGGACCGGATCCACCCAGGGCATCCGGTACGCGGTCGGCCAGGAGGTCTGCTCCCCTACGCAGGGGAAGCTGTCCTGCAACGGAATGGCTTGGGGGACTCCAATCCCGGTCGACCTGGGCACGGCCCGCTATCCGAACGGTGGCGGTTTTGCGTATTCGTTCGATGTGGACCATCGGGATGGCATCGTGGCCCTGGCCTGGCTCAGCTACAACGGGCAGTACGTGTTCTTCAAGAAGGGCTACGTCCAAGACGGCGTGATCGTCTGGGCGCCCACCGCCGTAGCCTCGGACTTAGGGTCAGGGAACTATGGTTACGTCCCCAGTGTGGCGATCGGCGAAGACAGCTTCTTCTGGATAGCGGTGACCCGCAATCTCGGCTTTCCGCTGGGGGACAAGATCCAGGTACTTCGGTCCACCGTTGCTGAAGGCACCGCCTTCTATGTCGCAGGCCAGTTTCCCGTCTGCCCTCTCTGCACCGTCAAAGAGACCGTCCGCCTTGTCCCGCTCCCTGGGGGGGACCTGAGGATCTTCTCCGCCCATTACTCAAGCACGAAGCTCTACTGGAGGACGTGGTTCGCTCTCACAGGTACGTGGTACCGACCCGCGGACACAGATGCCTGCGCGCGGGAGGTCTATTTTCCAGTGAATACGCACAAGTACTACAGTTTCACCGCAGGGGCTCTCCCCAACGGCCTGACCCCCGTCGTCTATGTTGACAAGTGGGGCACCGTGCGCTTGATGTCCTTCGACTCGACGTGCGAGAACCTTTGGGAGAACCAGGACGTGGACGCAGGATATCAGGGTGCCTACCCGGCACTCCAAGTGGACGCAAACGGCGACACCCATGTCTTCTGGGCCAGGGACATGTGTGGATCCTGTGCCAGAGCAATCACATACCGGCGCTATCCCTATCTAGGGACGGGAATCATGGCGGGTTCTCCACCGACGATGCCGTTCGCCCCCATGGGGAATCCCCAGTACCTCTCCTCTTCCCTCGTGACATTGACTCAGCGGGCGTTCCTCGTCTATAGCAGCCCTCTTGGCGGGGGAGCGGAGGTGTACTTCGCGTCCTTGCCGACCCGGCGGGCGAACTCGGGAGAGGGTGGCGCTCCGTGGAACCGCGACGGCCTGAGCCCGCAGGGGGTGTACTTCCAGCAGCTGAGCGAGGCCGTGTCTCCTAGCAACGGCCTACTCATGGCCAAGCAGACCGATCTCTCCATCCCCGGTCGCGGGTTGGACCTATCCATCCAGCGCATCTACCGCACACCGGACGCCTTCATCGGTTGCCCGTCGGCCTGTACCCCATGGGACTACGAAGAGCTCGACGAGCCTTTCTACTCCGTGGGTACGGGCTGGAGCCTGAACTTTCCCCGCGTCACGTCACACTACCTTTACCTGTGGGACGGACAGCGTTTCCCGATGTCCTGGAATGACCTGACATTCGAGAACTGGGACGGGGAGTACTTCAAGGTCGTCCGAAACCAGGCGGATTCCGAGTTGAAGCTGTACTCGAAGTCGGGCTTGGAGTACAAGTTCCTGGGCGGTGGAGTCCGGAGGCTCTCCACGATCACGGACTTGAAGGGGAACAGGATCACGTTCAACTACGATCTCACCCCGGCCTATCGCCTGGCTTCCATTGAGGACACCGTCGGAAGACTCGCATCGTTCAGCTATGTCCCGATCGGAGTGCCGCCCGGATATGTCTGCGCCGGGAGCACGGTTTCCCCCCCCAAGGTCTGCCGGATCACCTACGGCGGAAAGGTGGTGGAATACCACTACACGGGAAACCAGCTCCTGGACGTCCTCCTCTATCCTGGGACGGGCCAGTCGAAACTGACTACCTTTACGTATTGTTGGTCCCTCACGCCTTGCGATGGCATCACGAACGACTACCTCCTTTCCTCCGCGATCTACCCGACGAACGCCCGGACGGAGTACCGCTACCAGACCGTCAAGATTGGGACCGACGTGATGGCTTGCGTCGTTACGACCCAGCGGCTCAAGGATGCCTCCGGCCTGAACCAATGGGCCACGATCCGCAAGAAGACGTATTCGTACGAGTTCGTGAACGGAGCCTCCGTTTTCACCAAGGTGTCGCAGTTCTCCGGGAACGCGGACTCCACCCTCCAGGGGCACACGCTCCACAACATGGACCCCATAGCCGGAAGCATGACGGTGATCCAGGAAGACGCGGCTGGCGTGAAACTCCAGCAGCAGCGGTTGTGGTACGGTAGAGGCGGAGTGGTCCAACAGGATGCTTTCGCCGGAGCCGACGCGTCGAACAACAACGATCCCACCTACTCGACATACACCCATTACGACGACTACGGCAATGTTGTGTACTCCCGCGACGCGTTGGGCGCGGAAGCTTTTAGCGCTTATGCGAACTCGAACAACCAGAGTTCGTTCTACGGGCCAGGACGGCTAGACGTGGCCAGCGCCGGGAAGATCTGGGCGGACGACTTCCGCGACCGGGACACCTCGGGCTGGAGAACTTCCGGTTCTGGGATCATCTCCTTGAGCACATCGGACTTCCAGGTGCTTCCGCCGTCCCTCAAGGTTGACGCCACTGTACCGGGCTCGTCCCTCAAGGCGACGCACGACTACCCTGCACAAGTGTACACTTCGCATTATGTGAACGTGATCCTGAAGCCACGGGAGAATGACAAGTTCCACAGCCTCGCGCTCGGCGCCGGGACGGACACCAACGACCGGGTGACAATCGAGTTCCGGGCCGACGGGAAGATCTGGTATTCAAGCGGCGCCTCAACCTACAACTCGTACATCGCATACGGGGCAGCCTGGTACGTGGTCACGATTGAGGTGAAGTCCGATACGTTGTACACGCTCTGGCTCAACGGGACTCCGAGAATCCAGAACGCCGCACTCAAGTCGTCAGGATACATCGACCGGGTCCATCTGTTCGCAGGCAACGGAGGAGCGGCCTGGGCCAACGAGGTGTCCATCTACAAGTCCCTTTATCTGGACTTCCAGGGCCTGGAGGGCGTCAGGCGTATCCGACTCCTCAATCCCGCCACGGGGAAGCCCTTTGCTGGCGTTGGCGAACAGGTCGTGACTGGGTCGTCCAAGTCCGTGTGGTTCCCGCCCACCGCCTTCCCTCGAATCACCGTTCAGATGCTCGACGCGGAGTGGGGCGTCATCTACACCAGCGCCTCTCGTGACTACTGGGGAGGGAGCACCCTCAGCTTCGCCACGCCCCAGTTCAAGTCCGCCCTCAACAAGGTCTCATCAGGTTTCCGGCGTGAGCCTTCGATCTGGATGGATGGATATCAACTCCCGAATGGGGCCACACCCACGGAGAACGTCGACGATTGGTGGTCTTGGTATGGCGACAGTTTCGCCCTCAGTGGATCCTGGTACCACGCGAGTCAGCGGAGGCCGAACCTCCACGGCCACGGGTTCCAGAACGCCCAGGCTTCCCTCGGTCCCGCACCAGACGGATACCTCATCCAGTACGTCTATCTCCGCGGCGAGTCCTTCCCAACGGAGATTCTCCGCGAGTACCAGGATTACCAGGATCAGAACGGATTCGCCCACCGAGCCCTGTGGGGCGCCAATCTGGATGGATGGGGCGGTGCCCCCGGCAGCAAGGCCCGTCGACTCATGGGGCCGATCCCGCAGGTGTCCGACCGTTGGCTCATGCTCGTCTTGAAGAACTCCGAGATATCAGAGCATACCTTCGACTTCTGGAAGGGCGCCAAGTACTGGCTCGTCGGGGGGGACGCGTGGTGGGATGTTACGGCAGCCGGAGACTCCCGGACGGGAGAGATTCGGATCCAGAACCTCCCGTACACGAGCACGGCGGGCTCCACCGTATGGGTCGAGGATCGGAACGGGGTGGCCAAGTCCCCCTCTGTGACGGCGCCGGCGGGGAGCGGGACCGTCAACCTTCCCATCTACACTTCCGGCTCGGGAGACTCCTGGGGCAATGCGTTCCCCACGTCGGGACGCTTCCGGGTCATCCCGCCTTCCGGGTCTGGGGCCGTTTCCTACGTGTCTCCCCTCTTTGAGAGCATCTTTGGCGGTGACGTGTTCCAGTGGTCCGGCTCGAATTTCTACAACACCTACGGCCTGAACAGCAATGTCCATGACAGGATCACTGGGAGTTTCCGTCTCCAGGCCAGTGGTGTTGAGCAGGAGTCCTACATCCAGTACGACAGTTGGGGACTTCCGATGGGGTCGAAGGTGAAGGGGCCTTCGGGGTTCATCGCCTCGCAGAAGGGGTCCGATACCTTCGGGAACATCTTTTTCTCAAGCCAGCTCTACGACAACACGAACTACCATCAGACCAACTACGAGTACAGCCCATCGTACTCCTCCGCCTACGTGACCAAGGTCTCGGATGTCGTTGCCGGACTAGGGACGTTGGACATGACCTTCACCTATAACTCCAACACGGGGGAGGTCACCACGGCGATCCCCCCAAAGCTCCAGGGCACCGGGAAGAGCACCTCCTACCAGTACGACGTGGCGGGCCGCGTGACGCGGGTCACGCATCCGGACAACAGCTATGCGCGGCGGGAGTACTACGACTCCCAGAACCTCGTCGTGATCAAGGACGAGAACAACAACGATGGGACCCGCAAGCGGCAGACCTGGGAGTGCTATGATACCATCGGCCGGCTCACGGAAGTAGCGCGCTTCGGGGACGGCGGTCCCACCGGCTCGCCGACCTGCACCTACGGAACCATCCCCTCAACGTCGACCTACTACTCCAAGGAGCGCTTCGTCTACGACTGGCAGGACAACGCCCTCTCATACACAGTCTATTCTGCGTCCGGGCCCATCCGCACGAACACCAAGACCTACGACTTCCTCGGGCGGGTCACCCGCGTCGCGAACCCGGATCTCACCGGAGTGGACATCTCTCACGATGATGCGGTGAACAAGAAGACGGTTCTCGCGGACGAGGATTCGAGCAACCGCCAGGTGGACTACATCTACGACTGGGGCGGCCGCTTGGCCAAGGTGCAGGAGTACTGGGGGGCGGGCGCCGGCGACCACTACGACACCAGCTATGAGTACGACTTGACGGGAAACCTGCTCAAGACCACCACTCCCCCGGATGCCAACAACTGCGCCCAGGTGACCCGGCACGAATATGACGTCCTCAGTCGTCTCAAGAAGACGATCTACCGCGATGGTTCCACATGCGCTGTCGAGAACACCTATGAGGAGTACCTCTACTACAACTCCGGGACAATCAACCAGAAGCGGGACCGGGCAGGCGGGTTCACCACGTTCCAGAACGACGAACTCAAGCGCGCGAAGACCATCACGCACCCCGGCGGCAACAGGATTGAGTACACGTACGACGCCAACGGGAACCTGTTCACGCTGAATCAGGTCAATGGGGCCAGCAGCGGGTACAACCTTGCCTACACCTACGACGACCGCGACCGAATGCTCACGGAGAAGTTCACCATCGGGGGGACCGACTACACGGTCACCTACACCTACGACGCCGCCAGCAACGTCCTCTCCCTGGATCCGTCGACCACGAGTTCCACGGACACGATGTACTACGCCTACGACGCCTACAACCGCGCCTGCGCGGTGTGGTCGAGTGCGATCACGACCTGCGCCCCGTCCTCCTACTACGCGAAGGCCGCGTTCTACGAAGACGATCTCCTCGACACGATCACGTACGGGAACAGCGGGCCCACGAAGACGATCGCGAAGTACACCTATGATGTCAACGCCCGCCCCTACACGATCGAGACGAAGAAAGGAGGCACACAGTACCTGAAACTGACCTACGGGGACTACGACAGCCTCGCGAACCCCCTGTGGATCAAGCACGAGGGCCCGACAATCACCACCACATACGAGTGCTTCGCCTACGACCGCCTCGGCCGGATCACCGCGAGCATGACGGCGACGACGCCGCCGTCCTCCCCGTGCACGCACGCGGCGGGCTCCTGGAACTGGGACCTCGCCTGGACCTACGACGCCCTCGGGAACCGGCTGACGGAAGTCGACAGGGTTCCCGACCCGGACGTGACCACGAGCTACCGCTACGACACGTACTCTCGCCTCTGCGCGAGGAAGGCCCCTTCCGCCCCGACCGGCTGCACGGACAGCACGGCGGACCGGTACCTCTACGATCTCGCCACTGCGGCGGGGAAGAACGGCGGGATGACCTCCCGGGTCTACGCCAACGGCGGTTCGCCCATCACCTGGACCCTCGGCTGGGGCCCGGAGAGCGAGGGCCGGCTGACCGCGGTGAGCAAGACGGGGTACAGCGCCGCGTACACGTACGACGGCAGCGGGCGCCGGGTGAAGGCCGTGGAGGCGTCCACGATCATCACCGTGTACAGCGGGCTCTCGGCAATCTGGGAGAAGGACGTGGTGGGTGGCGGGATCCTCCGGTACGTTTTCCTCAACGGCCTGCGAGTCGCCTGGATCGTCGGCAGCACGCTCCAGTTCTACTACAGCTATGACCACCTGGGGAACATGCGCGCCTCCCTGACCTCCGTGGGGACCCTCTTCAGCGTCTACGCCTACCGGCCCTTCGGCCCCGTGGCCTACGGGACCCCACTCCAGTACGCCTACACCGGGGAGTACCGGGAAACCACGCCAAACCTGATCTACCTGCACTCACGGTGGTACGATCCGACCATCGGGCGGTTCCTCTCCCCGGACGACCGCCTCGGCCGGATGGGGATGCCCCAGGACCAGAACCGCTACGCGTACGTCGTGAACAACCCGATGAAGTACACGGACCCCACAGGTCACGTCCTCAACATCGTCATCGGCGCCGTCGGCGGCATGATCCTCGGCTACGCCTTCTGCCGCCTCGGGGGCGGCGGGGACAGCTGCTGGAAGGCCGCCGTCGCCGGCCTCATCGCCGGAGCCATTGCCGGCGCGACGTTCAACTATCTCGCCGGGTCCGCGACGTTCACCGCCCTCACCGCCGCCGGTGGCGCCCTGGCCACGAACATGGCGGTCGGCCTCGCCGCCGGGGCCGTGGGGGGCGCGCTGAGCTACCTCATCCGCGGCGGCATCGCCGCAGCGAGGGGCGAGCAGTTCGCGTGGTCGATCGAGGCCTTCGCGACGGAGGTCATCGGCGGCGCCGTCGCGGGGGGCATCCTGGCCGGGGCCGGGTACGGGGTCGGGCGGGGGCTCTCCGCGCTGCGGACGCGGCTGTTCCCCGCGACGGGGACGAACGCGCCGGCGGCGGCGGAAGTCTCCTCGCCCCCTCCTCGTAGCCTTGGAGGGAAGACATCGGGTATTCTGCGCGTCGACGGCGAGGAAGTCGCTCTGCAAAGTGGACTGAAGGGGCCCGCTCAGGGAATCACCAGGGGTCCGGGATCGGGATTTGACATTGTGACAAGCACGCATGTCGAGGGACATGCTGCGGCTTTGATGAGGACAAGAGGGATTGGAACCGCCGTCTTGGAGCTGAACAACATTCCGTGCCCGAGCTGTATGCGATTGCTCCCGCGGATGCTGCCGCCTGGTTCTCGTCTCCTCATTCAAGGGCCGAATGGGTATGTCACAATGTTCGAGGGAGGGTAGACCGGAGGCAATGATAGGTCGTTGGGTTATCGAGCACGCGCAGACTCGCATGGCGGTGACCACTGAAGAGGATCTCAAACAGCGGCTTCTCACGCTACCGCTCGAGGAAGACCCGAGCCTGCTGCTGATCCACGAGTCGGGTGACCACATGTTCGTGGCTTTCCGAAGCGACTCGGCCGTGGTGATCTTCCGCCCCGTCGCAAGGGACAAGCGTCACCTCTCCGTGTCTGTCAATCCGGGCTTCAAACCGTCTTCGGATGCCGATTACGTCGAGTTCATGGTGGGTGGCACGGCCACCCCGATCCCCAAAGATCGATGTATTCCAAGAGCGACAGGTGTTGAGGTCGCTCTCCATTACTTTTCCCGCGCTGCGCTTCCCAAAACGGTCCACTGGGTCGAAGGCTGAAGAGGAGCGTGAAGCGCGGCGGTGATGCGACAGGGATTCCCACGGGGCGCAAACACGGGCAGGATCGTGATCAACACGGAAGTCTGGGCAAGTGTGCCCTTTCTGGTCACTTGGGCGAAAGGAGCGCTTGGATTTGGCGGAGAGGAGTGGAAAGGTACAAACGGTGCTTCGCGATTGTCGCTCGATGCGTCGGCCCCTGCTCTTCGCCTACACTGCCGCCGCGCTCCTCGTCCTCGTCGGGTTCTCGGCGGCGGTGACGGAATCGTTGGCGGCGACCGGACCACTAACGCCGAAGACCGAGTCAAGCTCCTAGCCGGTCTCTGGCGGTAATGGACTCGCCGTCGAGCCGGTCTTTGGCGGTGAGTCTCCCGGTTCCCTCGCGGAGCATCTGATGGGATCACCGCCACTCCGGAGCCTTCGTCAACTGCATCGGGATAGGCGACAGCAGACGAAACTGACTCTTCAGAAGCGTGAAAGACGCTACTGCCCGAACAGCCCCAGCACCGAAAGGAACCCCCGGAAGGTGTCCTGGAGCAGCCGCGCCTCGTCTGTGGACACGTCCTGCAACTCCTTGACCGCCTCGGCGAACTCGATCACCGCGACGACGGCGTCGGTCGTGTCCAGGTCATCGTCCATGGCGGCGACGAACCGCTGGGTTGAGTGACGCGCCAGCGCCTCGGCCTTGCCCGTGGCCTCGCCGCGCCCGAGCAACTGCACCTTCTCCCACGCCTTCCGCAGCCCGGCGACCTGCTCGGCGGAGACCCGGAAGCACACCGGGTCGTGCTCGACGTTGTCACGATAATGCTCCTTGACCAGGCACAGGCGCAGGACGTCCGCCCCGTGCTCCTCCAGGAACGGAGCGAGCGGCGCCACGTTCCCGAGGGACTTCGACATCTTCGCGCTCTCGAGGAGAAGGAACCCGTTGTGCAGCCAGAACCGCGACCAAGGCCTGCCCGTCACCGCCTCCGCGATCATCTCCTCGGACTCGTGGTGCGGGTAGATCAGGTCCTGGCCGCCGCCGTGGAGGTCCAGCTGCGGCCCGAGGTGCTTCGACCCGAGCGCGAAGCACTCCACGTGCCACCCCGGGCGGCCCCTCCCCCAGGGGGAGTCCCACGACGGCTCGTCGGGCTTGGCCCTCTTCCACACCGCGAAGTCGAGCACGTCCTCCCGCTCCCCCTGCTCCACCGTCCCCGCCGTGGCGGCGACGACGTCCTGATGGCTCAGGGAGCCGAGCGACCGGGACCTCCGCGCGCGGAAGTAGACGCTCCCGTTCCGCTCGTACGCCCACCCGCCCTCGAGCAGCCGCGACACCGTGGCGATGATCTCGGGGAGGTGCTCGGTGACCCGGGGGTACGCGTGCGCGGGGCGGACGCGGAGGCGGTCCATGTCCCGCCGGAACGCCTCGATGCGCCTCGTGGCGTACGCGAGCGGGTCCTCCCCCGACTCCCGCGCGCGCTTCGTGATGCTGTCCTCGACGTCGGTGTAGTTCTGCACGTGGCGGACGCGCATCCCGCGGTACTCCAGGTAGCGGCGGAGCACGTCGAAGGTCACGTAGGACCGCGCGTGGCCCATGTGCGCCTCGCCGTAGACGGTCGGCCCGCACACGTAGAGGAGGACCTCGGGACCGGCCGGGGCGAACGGTTCCTTCGCCCCGCTCCGGGTGTTCGACAGGAGGAGCGTCACGCGCCGTTGACCACAGGCCCGCGCTATTTAAGCCTGGCAAGCCGCCCCGGGGATTCGAACCGAGCACCCCGAACCCTATATATACGGTCGGGGCATGGTCCGCACCGACTTTCTCCGGGAGGAGAGACCATGAGAGGAGCGGGGAAGCTCGTTCTCGTCTTGATCGCCGCGATGCTCGCACCGAATCTCGCCTTGGCCGGCGTGCCGCCGGTTGAGGACGAGCCGTTGGCGGTGACGCCGGTCCCGGTGAAGGACCCCGCGCTGCCGGTGGTCCACCCGACGCTCAAGGACGCGCGCGGCGATGTCACGGTCACGGTCCTCACCACCGATGTCCGCGAGCTGGCCGGGGCCCTGCAGGGGATCCCGTACCGCGGACTGATCGGCATGAACGGGGAGCCGGGCCTGGCGGCGCCGACCCTGACCCTCCCCGCCAGCGCGGTCGAGATGATCGCCGCGCTCCCGAGCACCCTGGCGGTGAGCCCCGCGGAGTTCCCGCAGAAGCACCGCGTCGAGGACCTCGAGGCCGATGGCGACCGGCGCCCCGGGATCTCGAACATCAACAGCACGATCAACCTCGGCGCCCTCGGGGCCTGGGCCAACGGGTTCCGCGGGCAGGGGACGAGCGTCGCCATCGTGGACGACGGCCTCGACTTCAGCCACCCGGACCTCCAGGGGACCGCGGCGCGCGTCACCAACGCCAGCTCCCCGTACTACCCGCTGCCGATGGCCTTCGACCCCTTCTCCATGGGCGCGTTCCTCAGCACCGGCGGCACCGAGGGCACCTGGTACGTGAACACCTCCTCCACGGACCGCAACGTGACGCACACGATCCGCGTGGACGGGCGGAACGACTTCTGGACGGACGGCACGGAGCTCATCGGCTCGGACCTTCGCGGGGACACGGTCGGGCCGGCCGGCGAGCCGGACTGGGACCTCGTCACGCTCTACGCGACGCAGGACCGCGACTTCTGGTACTTCGGGCTCAACTCCTTCGCGAACCAGTCGGACATGCGCTTCGGCGTCTTCCTCAACACGACCTCGTCGGCGCCGTTCAACGTCGGCGCGCCGTCCGCGCCCGCGGGGGACTTCGTGGACACCGCCGCGGGCCAGCGGCCCGAGTTCGCGGTGTACCTGCGGCACTACGGGCTGCAGCCCGACCCCGCGGACTATGAGAAGAACGAGACGATCCCCGCCGCCGAGGTCTACGCGTGGAACGGGCTCTCCTGGGGCGCCCCCGTCACGATCAACGACCCCGCGGTCGGCGGGGCGCTCGGGTACTCGGGCTGGTCCTTCACCGACGACAACGCGTTCATCGAGTTCTCCCTCCCGAAGGCGTTCCTCGGGGACCCGGCCTCGCTCTCCGTGCAGGCGGTCACCCTCGGCCCCAACGCCTCACACGCGCAGGACTCCGCGTACACCGACCCGAACTTCGACTACGCGACCGTCGACCTCGCGGGGACGACCGTCTCCACGCTCACCGCCGCCGTGGCGGTGGGCGACGGGTTCTGGACGCACAGCTACACGCGGCCCGACGACACCGTCGGCGGGCAGCCGAACACGGCGCGCACCTGGTCCACGATCTACCAGTACCCCGGGATTGTCTCCAAGAGCGGCACGTACTACTTCGGCGACCACCCGGACGAGAACTTCCCCCTCACGCGGATCCTCGT
>Ga0209342_10003865_pt1 | contig 15696 bp, 9 predicted proteins | sample RifCSP16_2_FD_184023 | JGI IMG/M metagenome (GOLD analysis project Ga0209342, IMG submission 184023) | Soil microbial communities from Rifle, Colorado - Rifle CSP2_sed 16_2 (SPAdes) (version 2) | ecosystem: Environmental > Terrestrial > Deep subsurface > Rock core/Sediment | place: Rifle... | reverse complement strand
CACGCGGTCTCAATCGTGAACTGCTCCCCGGTCACCTGTATGCCGTCACCAGAATCTCCCGCGAAGCGGACTACCGCTCGGTCGAGTTCGCGACTCGCCTTTCTCACAGCTCCCGCGGTTCCCGCTGGGTTACTCATCGTTGTCTGCTCTCCTCGATCATTAAACGCGAGCGCCGATTGTTATCCGGCATCCAATGTTCCAGGCTGTTTAATTGTGTCACCGGGTCTCAGGTTCAGCACCGCCTCAGGGAACAGATCTGCGAGCCATTTGATCACGTGGCTCACCGTGACCACCCCAATCGGTTTACGCTCTTCGTCGATCAGCGGGATCGTGCGATACCCTGCAACGCTCATCTGGTGCACCGCGTAACAAATCCGGTCCCGCGGCGACAGCGCTTCGGGCTGCCGCGTCATGACCTGGCCCAGCGACACCGTTCGGCTGTCCAGTCCCTTGCCCACCACGCGGGTCAGCACGTCGCGTTCCGTAAAGATTCCGGAGAGGCAGCCTTTCTCATCGACGATCAGCACCGCGGCCTGCTTGCCGCTCAGCATGCGCACGACTGCGTCGTGGACGGTCACGGTTTCCGGTAGGCAAATCGGGTCATTTGGCGTGAGAGCATTGATCGTGTCACCCAGTAAAGCGCTCCCCACCTCCTGCAGCTCCTCGTGGAATCCCGTCTCGTAGGCTTCGTCGTCAAACTGGCTCATCTCCGACTCCTTAGAAGGTAGGAGCGACGACACTTTACTCTGCCAAACCCGACGTTGGGCAATCCGAATAAGTGTACCGAACCGCCTTCTGAATGGCAAGGTTTGTTGTGGATTTTTGGGCCGAATCCGGTCAGACAAGCTCGAGGAACTTGGGAAACCGGGTCAGGTTTTTGCACCCGTTCGATTCCACGAGCACCATGTCCTCAATCCGGACCGCTCCCCAGCGAAGATAATAGAGGCCCGGCTCCACCGTCACCACCTGACCAGCTTGGAGCGTGTTGTCTGTTTTGCTGATTCTTGGGGGCTCGTGGATGTCCAAGCCAACCCCGTGGCCGGTTCCGTGAAAGAATCCCTGCATCCGCCCATCCACCATCCCGGTGTGATAGCCCCGCTGCTCCATGACCGCGGTCACTTCCTGGTGCACCATTTGCCCCGACACCCCGTCGCGGATCAGCTCGATCCCTCGCTCCTGGGCGGCGAGCACAGCGTCGTAGAGCCGCTTCAGCTCGTCGGAGGCGCGCCCTTTCACCACCGTGCGGGTCATATCGGCGAAATATCGAGTCACGCCTGAACGGGGGAAGATGTCAAAGACGATCGATTCGTTGGGGCGGATCGGGCCTGATCCGCGGTTGTGCGGATCACATCCTTGAATGCCCGGAGCCACGATGGTGTGCTGCGCCACGCACTCGCGCTCCATCAGCGTGACATTGATCACCTTCTTGAGCAGCTCCGCAGTGACGACCTCCGCCTTCCACATCACACGGTCGCCTTTGACTGCGCTCTCCCTGAGAAGCTGCAGCGCCGCTTCAAGCGCGGCTTCGGTATGACGCTGGGACTCTTCGATGGCCTGGACTTCCTCTTCGCGCTTAATAAGGCGCTGAGGAAAGAGCGGTTCTGGCTTCGGAGCGACGCTGACCCCCTTTTCCCTCAAGCGGTCCGCATATTCCACCGGAAAGTTCGAAGGGACGGTAAGCGCGTGGACCCCACACTCCTCCAAGAGGATCGAGAGCGTGTCGATCAGGTGGGGCCTGGTCCATCGCGCTTTGGCCTTCTCCTCATATACGGAGAAGGCGCGCACCTCGTCCACACGGCTTTCAGCCTTGGCCCGGTCCAGCTCGAGATCGCTCATCAGGAGCAGCGTCTTCCCACCGACCTCGAGGAAGATGAACGGGTCAGGCGCGAGAAAATGGGTCGCGTAGTAGAGGTTCGAATCCACCTCGCTCGCCGCGATAATCAGCAGCGGGTCGGCGCTCCCAATTCCTCCCTCCCGCGTTGCCGCACCCATCACTTCAGGCGGTCCGTGAGACCTTGCGCTGACGCCAAGCGGCGGTCGAGCTCGGTAACCAGGGCGCTGAGGCTTTCGATCCGTTGATCTGCCTCGCGCGAGATCGTTTCAACTTTGGAGAGCTGCTGCAGCGCGCCGGAGAGCTGGCCAAAGAGCGACTCGAGCCGCTCCACTTGCAGCAGGGTGCGATCCAGCGTGGCCTCCTGCTCCCGGAAGTGACGGACTTTGGCTTTGACATCTTCCAAAATCAACGGCAGGTCGTCCAGGCGCTGCTCGACCTCCGAGAGACGGCCCTGCGCCGCCAGTAGCTGACTGATCCGCGCTTCCATCTCCTCCATTGAGCGCCCGAGCTGTTCGGTTTTCGCCAGAAGCTCGGTCGTGGTGGCGGAACGCTGGTCGAGTCGATCACAGAGCGCGCGCTGCTCTTCAAGCGTGACGCGCATCCGCCCAATCTCCTCGCGGGCCGCCGTGAGCTCCCCGCTCCTGGCGAGGAGTTCCGACGTCCCCTGCTGGACATTCGCCTCGATGACATCCACACGCGCGAGGCGTCGCTCGAGCTCGCTCAGCGCGAGGCGCTGGCTGTTGAGCTCGGCCGCCTGACGAGTCAGGTCCTGGGTCAAGGTGTTCATGGCGTTCACGCGCTCGACCACGCTCTCGGCAAGGGAGAGTGACTGCTGAAGCTCGCGAGTCCTGGTTCCGACCGCTTCCTCCATGGACTGGAAACGCTGGAAGAGTTGATTGATCTTTTGGAGCTCTTCCTGTCCCCTGCTCATCTGCTCCAAGCTCTCGTGCATCGTGGAGGTGAGCTCCTCCACCCGGCCCCTCAGCTCTTCGGCTTCTTCATGAACGCTCCCCAGGCGCCCGCGCTCGGCCTCCAGGTCGCCGAGCCGCCCATCGAGCAGCTCGGCCATCTGCCTGAGCTCGTCCACGCGGCGGGCATACCCTTCGATCACGCCCTGGACTGACGCAAGCTCCCGGCTGCGCTGTCTCGCCTCTTCGAACTGCTGGGGCAACGCCCTGAGACGCTGCTCCACATGCTCAATCGCGGCCTTGTCGGCGTGGACCAGCTCGATCTTCTGCTCGACTTGCTCTGAGAGCTGCTCGAGGAAATCCACGCGGCGGCCCACCTCGCCCACGAACGACTGGCGCTGGATGAGGAGGTCCGTGCGCTCCTCAACGGTTTGCAGGAGGGCCTGTAACGCTTCGACCTTCGCTCTTGCCTCTCTGATCGGCTCCGCGTGCCGGACGATCTCCTCCTGGGTCGCGAGCAGCTGCTCTCGGGTCGAGCGGAACGCGGCCAATCGGTCTTCAAGCTCACCCAGTCTGGCGGCCTGCTTTTCGAGCTGGCCGGCCCGCTCATCGAGGCGGGTCTGTCCCTCAAGCAGCCGCTGGAGGCGGTCAGCCACCCGATCGACCTCCCGGCTTCGTTGAAGGAGCTGCTCCACCTCGGCGGCAAGCCGGGACCGAGCAGCCTCGAGCTCGGCAAGCTGTAAGCGGGTGGTCTCGACTTCGGCGCGCTCGGCAAGGAGCGCGGCCGCGTCTTCCCGCACATTCTCAAAGAGCTGGCGAAGCTCAGCGATTCGACCATCCAGAGCCGCGATGACCTCGCCCTTCTGAGTCACTTCGTTCGCCCTGACGTTGATCCGTTCCGTCAGCGCCAAGACCTGATCCGCCCGGGCGGCGATCTCGTCGAGCCGAAGCTTCCGCTCCTTGACGGACTTGACTTCGGCGAGGACGTCCCGGTGAATGCGATCCAGCTCCCCGATCTGGCGAAGCGTGTCTCGCTGGAGGGTCTGAGCGCTTTTCACTTCGGGCATCCGCTCTTCGACACCCCGCAGCAGCGCCTCCAATCGCGCGATGTCGGATTCCGCCTTCCCCAGGAGCTTCGCCTCCTCGTGGAGCCGTCCCACCTTCGTTTCCATCTCCCAGATCATGGCGTTCACCTTGGCGGCCTGCTCCGACGCTTTCTCTACCATCTCGCCCTGCCGGCCGAGCATCTTCACCTTGGTGTTGAGGTGCTCGACCAAGGCATTCAGCTCCTGGATGCGCGTCCTCGCGCTGTCGGCGACCTCACGCTCGCGTTGCAACGCCACAAACTTCGTGTCGAGGTCTCTGGCCACTGACTGCAGTTGTTCGATCTCGCGACTGGTCTGGCTCAGCGCGTTGGTGAGTTCAGCGATGTGCGTATCGACCCCCGCGACGCGCTCCACCCGCCCCTCGAGCCCGCCCACGGTTTGAAGGAGCCCTTCCAAGCGAGAGTCGAGACGGTCCAGAAGATTGACCCAATCGAGAAGCTTCTTGACCTTGGACTCGACGGACTGAGAGAGGGCGCCGAGGCGAGCGGCCTCTTCGCTTGCCGAGACCAGGAGCTGACCGACTTCAGCGCTTTTCCCTTCCAGCAGCGAGAGGACCTCTGGCGGGGTGAGGGTACGTCCAGTCGTTTTTCTTTTAAACACGAACATGGCGTTCTCCTTGCTCCGTCACCAAGGCAGTGGTGTCATGTCATGCGCCTACGCCGTCTGAGCCTGATTGACCCGCCGCCGTCCTGACTGCTTCCGGTCCGCACCCGCGTGGTTCTCACGCAGGATCTCGATGAATCGGACCAGCGTGGGGCTCAACGGCTTCTGGCGGCGATAGATGATCCCGATGGGCCGCAGAAGCGTTCGGGGTCCGAGCCTGACCGATGCGAGCGTTCCGAGTCCAACTTCTTTCGCGACCGTAGGAATCGGGAGGATGCTGACACCGGCCGCGATCGCAATGGCCTGTTTGATCGTCTCGATGTTGTCGAACTCCATCACCGTGTTGACTTTCACCCCATGCTGCTTGAGGAATCGATCGATGTCTTTCCGGATCGAAAGGTCGGCATCGAACGCGACGAACTTTTCACCGTGGAGGTCTTTGGGCAGGATCGTCTTTCGGCGGGCCAGCGGGTGGCGGGGGTGGCAGACAAAGACCATGGTCTCTGAGTGCCAGGGCAGGACGGTCAGGGCCCGGGTCTTCGGGGGGTACGACATGATCCCCAGGTCAGCCTCGTCATTCAGGACCCCCTCAACCACCTTATGCGGGTGAAGACATTCGAGCTTCACCTTGGCTTGGGGATAGAGAGCCGTGAAGGACTGGATGTACGGGTTCATGGTGTGGAGCCCTACCGAATAGATGGCTGCCACCCGGACAGTCTCCGAGATCCGGCTCTGGGCCGAGGTGATCTCGGCCTTGGCTTTCTCGAACCCTTGGAGAAGGGCTCGGCAGGCCTCGTAGAAGGCCTGGCCTTCGGGGGTGATGGCAAAGGGGCGCTTGGTGCGGTCGAGGAGGAGCACGTTGAGGTCCTCCTCGAGCTGGTGGACGGCCTGGCTTGCTCCGGACTGGGAGATCTCGTTCGCCAGCGCGCCGCGGGAGAAGCTCCCGAGGCGCACCACATCACAGTAGAGCCGTAGCGTCTCCAGGGTCACCCCTCAAAAATATACTATTAGCGTTCTTAATGCAAACTCTATTGAAATTTCCTCTTGGCTAATGATTCCTCTTGGTGTATCCTTCCTCCAATCTCCAGTTGTGCATCAGTTCACAACGGGAAGGAGTCACGACGGTGACGAACGGCGAGCGCGCTCAATTCCCCGGGCTTCCCGGACCGCAGGGCCTGTATGACCCTGCCCACGAGCATGACTCCTGCGGCGTCGGGTTCGTGGTGGATATCAAAGGCCGGAAGTCTCACGCCATTGTCCTGCATGCCCTCACAGTGTTGAAAAATCTGATGCACCGGGGCGCGTGCGGCTGCGAGCCGAACACGGGCGACGGCGCCGGGATTCTCATCCAGATGCCTCACGCGTTTCTGAGCCGGGAGTGCGCCAAGCTTGGAATCGCTCTGCCTGCGCCGGGGCAGTACGGCGCGGGGTTGGTGTTTCTCCCGCGTGATCCCCTCCACGCTCGTCGCTGTCAGGAGACCTTCGAGGGGATCATCAAAGAGGAGGGGCAGATCCTGCTCGGGTGGCGCACTGTCCCAACCGATGACTCGCCGATCGGCCCCACGGCGAAGTCGGTGGAGCCTCACTTCAAGCAGATCTTCATCGGCCGAGGGCCCAGTCTGGGGGACGACCAGGCGTTTGAGCGGCGTCTCTACGTGATCAGGAAGCGCGTGGAGCACGCGATCTGGAACACGGAGATGCCGGATCGGAAGTTCTTCTATCTCCCCAGCCTCTCATCGAGGACCCTCATCTATAAAGGGATGCTCTCGGCCAACCAGATCGAGACGATGTATCCCGACATCACAGACCCGGCCGTGGAGTCGGCGCTTGCCCTGGTCCACCAGCGCTTCTCCACAAACACGTTCCCGAGCTGGCCGCTGGCGCACCCTTACCGGTACATCGCCCACAACGGCGAGATCAACACGCTTCGCGGCAACATCAACTGGATGCATGCGCGCGAAGCGCTCTGTGAATCAGAGCGGCTGCCCGACCTAAAGAAGATCCTGCCGATCGTGATCGAGGGTGGGAGCGACTCCGCGATCTTTGACAACGTGCTGGAGTTCCTCCACATGGCTGGTCGCCCCCTGCCCCACGCCGTGCTGATGATGATCCCCGAGCCGTGGAGCGGCCATGAGTCGATGAGCGAAGACCGGAAGGCCTTCTATGAATATCACGGCTGCGTGATGGAGCCGTGGGATGGTCCGGCCTCCATCGCGTTTACCGACGGCACGGTGATCGGCGCGGTGCTCGACCGCAACGGCCTCCGCCCCTCGCGCTACTACGTGACCAAAGACGGCTTGGTCGTGATGGCCTCGGAGGTCGGGGTGCTCGATATCCCGCCCGAGAATGTGCTGCTCAAAGAGCGGCTCCACCCCGGGCGAATCTTCCTCGTGGACACCGCTGAGGGGCGGATCATCGACGACGAGGAGATCAAGCAGCGATATGCGTCCCAGCACCCGTATCGCCAGTGGCTCAAAGAGAACCTCGTTCCGCTCGAGGAGCTGCCGCCGCCGCCGCACCTTCCTGAGCCGGACCACGAGACTGTGCTCAAGCGGCAGCAAGCCTTTGGCTACACGCACGAGGACCTGAGGATTCTCATGGCCCCTATGGCCCTGAACGGCGAGGAGCCGGTTGGCTCGATGGGGACGGACACCTCGCTCGCTGTGCTGAGTAACCGGCCGCGACTGCTCTACGACTACTTCAAACAGCTCTTCGCTCAGGTGACCAACCCGCCGCTCGATTGCATTCGTGAGGAGCTGGTGACCCAGATGGCGACCGGGATCGGGCCTGAACGCAATCTATTGAAGCCGGCGCCCGAAAGCTGCCGTCATCTCAAGCTGAAGAGCCCGATCCTCGACAACGAGGAGGTCGCCAAGATCCGTCACATGGATCGTCCGGGCTTCAGAGCCACCACGATCCCGATTCTCTTCCCGGTCGCTGACGGCGCCGAAGGGCTCGCCAGAGCCATGGAAGAGCTCTGCCGAAAGGCCAGCGCGGCAGCCAGCGAAGGGTACACGTTCATCATTCTGTCTGATCGCGGCGTGAACCACCATCTCGCGCCGATCCCTGCGCTCCTCGCCACTGCCGGCGTCCATCACCACCTGGTGCGCGAGGGCACGCGATGCAAGGTCGGGCTGGTCATCGAGTCTGGCGAGCCTCGCGAAGTTCACCACGCAGCGCTGCTGATCGGCTACGGCGCGGGCGCCATCAACCCGTACCTGGCCTTTGAGACGCTGGACGACATGATTCGCGAGGGGCTTCTCGAAGGGATTGACCACAAGAAGGCGGTCAAGAACTATATCAAGTCCTTGAACAAAGGGGTCCTCAAGGTGATGTCCAAGATGGGGATATCGACAATCGAGTCGTACCGGGGCGCCCAGATCTTCGAGGCGATCGGCCTCAACAAGCAGTTTGTGGACAAGTACTTCACCTGGACCGCCTCGCGAATCGGTGGGATCGGGATCGACGTGGTCGCAACAGAGATCGCCCTTCGGCATCGCAAAGCGTTTCCCGAGCGACCGGCCGGGAAGCCGGACCTCGAATGGGGCGGCGAGTACCAGTGGCGGCGTGAGGGGGAGTACCACCTCTTTAATCCAGAGACCGTGTTCAAGCTCCAGCACGCGACGCGGGCGAAGCACTACAAGGTCTTCAAGGAGTACACGGAGCTGGTGGACAACCAGAGCAAGAACCTCTGCACGCTCCGCGGTCTCTTCGGGTTCAAGTTTGCTGAGAAGCCGATCCCACTCGAGGAGGTGGAGTCTGTTGAGTCGGTCATGAAGCGCTTTGCCACCGGCGCGATGTCGTATGGCTCAATCAGCCAGGAGGCCCACGAGACGCTCGCGATCGCCATGAACCGCCTCGGAGGGAAGTCCAACACCGGTGAGGGCGGCGAGGACCCTGCGCGCTACAAGCGGGACCCCAACGGGGACTCGCGACGAAGCGCGGTGAAGCAGGTCGCGTCCGGCCGCTTCGGAGTCACGAGCGAGTACCTGGTGAACGCTGACGACCTGCAGATCAAGATGGCCCAAGGAGCAAAGCCTGGTGAGGGCGGCCAGCTTCCCGGCCATAAGGTCTACCCGTGGATCGCCAAGGTCAGATATTCAACGCCCGGCGTTGGGCTGATCTCGCCGCCGCCTCACCATGATATCTACTCGATTGAGGACCTGGCTCAGCTCATCCATGACTTGAAGAATGCGAACCCAAGGGCGCGAATTCACGTGAAGCTTGTCGCTGAAGTCGGGGTGGGTACAGTGGCGGCCGGGGTGTCCAAGGCTCACTCCGACGTCGTGCTGATCTCGGGCCACGACGGAGGAACCGGAGCCTCTCCCCTCACCTCGATCAAGCACGGCGGTGTTCCGTGGGAGCTTGGGCTGGCTGAGACCCAGCAGGTGCTGGTCATGAACAAGCTTCGTGACCGAATCGTCGTCCAGGTTGATGGGCAGATGAAGACCGGGCGCGACGTGGTGATCGCGGCCCTCCTCGGCGCTGAGGAGTTCGGCTTCTCGACCGCGCCGCTCGTGGTGCTCGGCTGCGTCATGATGCGGGTCTGCCACCTGAACACGTGTCCCGTCGGGATCGCCACGCAGGATCCGGAGCTGCGTAAACGCTTCGGCGGCCGGCCCGAGGACGTCGTCAACTTCTTCCGCTTCCTCGCCGAGGAGGTCCGGGAGCACATGGCGCGGCTCGGCTTCCGCACGATGGACGAGATGATCGGACGGGTGGACCGGCTCGACTTCGCGCGGGCCCTGGACCACTGGAAGGCACGCGGGCTCGATCTCTCCTCGATCCTCTACCAGCCCGCGATGCCGCCCGACGTGGCGCGCCGCTGCGTGACCACGCAGGACCATGGGCTCGAGAAGTCGCTCGACCACACCACGCTGATCCCGCAATGCCGCGAGGCGATCGAGCACCGGACGCCGGTGGCGCTCAGCCTGCCGATCCGCAACGTGAACCGCACGGTGGGCACGATGCTGGGCTACGAGGTGACGAGCCGCTGGGGTGGCGAGGGGCTCCCCGACGACACGATCAAGGTCCACTTCAGGGGCTCGGCCGGCCAGAGCTTCGGCGCGTTCGTCCCGCGCGGCATCACGTTCACGCTCGAGGGCGACGCAAACGACTACTGGGGCAAGGGGCTCTCGGGCGGCCGGCTCATCGCGTACCCGTCGCGGGCGGCGACCTTCGTGCCCGAGGAGAACATCATCATCGGGAACGTCGCCCTCTACGGCGCGACGGGCGGCGAGGCCTACGTCCGCGGCGTCGCCGGCGAGCGCTTCTGCGTGCGCAACAGCGGCGTCCACGCCGTCGTCGAGGGCGTCGGCGACCACGGGTGCGAGTACATGACGGGCGGCCGCGTGGTCGTGATCGGCCGCACCGGCCGGAACTTCGCCGCCGGCATGTCGGGCGGCATCGCGTACGTCCTCGACCTCGACGGCGAGTTCCACCGGCGCTGCAACCGGGAGATGGTGGACCTCGAACCGCTGGACAAGCCCGACGTCCAGCTCGTCGGCAACCTGATCGACCGCCACGTCACCTACACGGGCTCGGCGCACGCGGCGAAGATCCTCGCCAACTGGCGGGCGATGCAGGCCCGCCTCGTCAAGGTCATGCCGAAGGACATGAAGCGCGTGCTGGCGGCGGAGGCCCGGGCGCGCGCGGAGGGCCGGGCGCCCACCTTCAAAGAGCTGGTGGGAGCGACGAGTGGGTAAGACCACCGGCTTCCTCGAGATCACGCGGAAGAAGTCGCCGAGCCGGCCGGTCGAGGAGCGCGTCCGCGACTGGAAGGAGGTCTCCCTCGCCTCCCCCGACGAGGATCTCAGGAAGCAGGCCGCGCGCTGCATGGACTGCGGCGTCCCCTTCTGCCACCAGGGCTGCCCGCTCGGGAACATCATCCCCGACTGGAACGACCTCGTCTACAAGGACCGCTGGCGGGACGCGATCGAGCGCCTCCACGCGACGAACAACTTCCCCGAGTGGACGGGCCGTCTCTGCCCGGCGCCGTGCGAGGGCTCGTGCGTCCTCGGCATCAACGACGACCCGGTCACGATCAAGGCGGTCGAGCTGGCGATCGTCGAGCACGCCTTCGACCAGGGCTGGGTGGCCCCTCAGCCGCCCGCGGTGCGCACGGGCAAGAAGGTGGCCGTCGTGGGCTCCGGGCCGGCGGGGCTCGCCGTCGCGGAGCAGCTCAACCGCGCCGGGCACGCGGTCATCGTCTTTGAGCGTGCCGACCGGATCGGCGGCCTGCTCCGGTACGGCATCCCCGAGTTCAAGATGGAGAAGCGCGTCCTCGACCGGCGCCTCCGGCTCCTGGAGAAGGAGGGCGTCGTGTTTCAGACGAACGCCCACGTCGGCGTGACCGTCCCGGTGGCCGATCTCCGCCGCGACTTCGACGCGATCGTGCTGGCGGGCGGCGCCGACCAGCCGCGCGATCTCCCGGTCCCCGGGCGGGAGTTGAAAGGCATCCACTTCGCGATGGAGTACCTGACCCTCCAGAACCGGCGGTGCGAGGGCGACACGATCCCCGACGCCGAGTTCATCACGGCGAAGGGCAAGCGCATCGTCATCATCGGCGGTGGCGATACCGGCGCCGACTGCCTCGGGACGGCGCACCGGCAAGGGGCGCGCTCGATCCACCAGTTCGAGCTCCTGCCGCGCCCGCCCGAGACACGCGCGCCCGACAACCCCTGGCCCCAGTGGCCCAACGTGTTCCGCGTGTCCGGGGCCCACGAGGAGGGCGGTGAGCGGATCTACTCGATCTCCACCCAGCGCTTCGTCGGCGACGCCGCGGGGCGCGTGAGGCAGCTCCACGCCGTCCGGGTCGAGATGGTCCGCGAGGGCGGGCGCCTCGACTTCACGCCGGTGCCGGGCACCGAGTTCACGCTGGACTGCGATCTCGTGCTGCTCGCCATGGGCTTCCTCGGCCCCGAGCGCGCCGGCCTGCTCGGCGACCTCGGCGTCAGGCTCACCGAGCGCGGCAACGTGTGGCGCGACGCGAACTGGATGGCGTCCGTGCCCGGCGTCTTCGCGTGCGGCGACATGCAGCGCGGCCAGTCGCTCATCGTCTGGGCGATCGCCGAGGGGCGCGCGGCCGCGCGCGGGGTGGACCTCTACCTGATGGGCGCCTCCGACCTGCCCGCGCCGCTGCCCTGACGCCGGCCCCTCTGGCGAGACCCGCGAACCGATAGTTGCCGTCCATCGTGAAACTTCCGCTGAATGCCCCTGCCTCGTCGATGAACGGAGATCTGACTCGAGCGATCGCTCCTCTCCCGGTCAGTCGCGCCTCCCGCGCACTCTCAGGCCCAGCCACGCAAGACCGAGGCCGAAGAGCGAAAACACCGTGGGTTCTGGCACGGTCGCCGTGTCGAAGGTGACGGCGCCGCGCAACCGGATGACAGAAGGATCGAAGGACCCGGCATGCGCGATCGCATTGCCCGAGAGGCCACTAAACGTATTGTTCACCCAGACTGAGAAGTGATTCTCGCCAGCGTGGAAGAGGCTCTGGTTGGTGATCGCCGGGACCGGGGGCCGCTGAAACAGCACGGTATGGTTGCCCGAGGCGTCCTTCATGGTCGTGATCGTCGTGCCACCTGCGGCGGCGGTGGACTTGAAGCCGCCGATCTGCGTGCCATTGACGCCAAGTACGGCCCGGTCGTCCCCGTCGAAGTCCTCGAAGAGCAGCCTCACGTTCGCGGCAGTGGAGGGCAAGCTGAATGTGAAGTAATAGTACTCATAACCGGTGTACTCGTCACCCGCGACGCCATCGTTGTTGTTGGAGCCGCACGCCCCGCCAGGACCGATGCAGATGTGGTCGGTGAAGCTGGCGTGCAGGGCGCCGGAGCGGGGATCAGCGTAGTTTCCAGAGTAGTTCCAGGTGAAACCGGGCACGGCAGCTCCCGCGGCCACTCCGTGCCCTGGGATCGTGCCGAAGTTGACGCTAGCAGCGTCGTTATCGAGCGAAGAAAAGAAAATCGTCCCGGCCGTGCTCTCCGCGCCCGAGAGCAGCAGCGCGAGGCCCGCGAGCACGGCGCATAGCAGGGAAGCCCGTCGCCCCGCTGACGATCCCAGATTCCCTGAGTGCCATGTGACTTCGCTGCTCGATGGTCGCATGTCTCATCCTCCATTTGGCAGATGCGAGCGTCTGAACTCGCTCCGCCGAGTCACGTCGAAATCAGAGAGGGCAGCGATTTTCGTGCCAGCCACAAGAACCCGCTCTTCGCGCAGAGTCCTGTCAGGATTAAGTTCTTCCGGAAAATCGATCTGTAAGCCTTACCGACAGTCGCGCTGAAGTCGCTCGCCGGCGGCGGGCGTCCGCGGCTGAGGCAAACGCATCAGGGCTCGGGGGCCCTCAGCGGAGCGGGCTCTGCCAGAGGGCGTGCCCGACGAAGAACGGGCCGAGCGTCTGGAGGTACTGCGAAGTCTGGACGGTCTTCCGCATCGTCTGCACGAGGTGGGAAAGCGGCTGGAGGTCGCGGCCGACGAGGCCGATGACGAAATCGTTGTCGTGCTGGTCGAGCCCGTGGCAGGCGAGCCGGATGTCGTGGGCGAGGTCCGCAGCGCCGTACGCGTGGCCCAGGACGGCGTGCTCCTTGACGATCGCGCCCTGCTCCGGGCCCGGCAGGCGCGCGAACGCCCCTGCGCGGCGGAGCGGATACCAGACGGCCCAGGGCCAGGCCGGGTTCAATGCCATGCGGCGGGGCCGGCGGAGGAGCCACTCGTCGAGGTCGGCCTCGAAGCCGGACGAGTACGTGCGCCCGAACATCGTCAGCGCCGCTTTCTGGGCGAGCGCGGCGAAGGGCTCGACGGTGAGCAGCTCGCGGAAGCCGTTGACGAAGAACACGGGGTCCTCGTGGATCCCGAGCACGGCCACGCCGCGGGGGTCGTTCACGTCGCGATAGAGGGCGCCCTCGATCCGGCTCGCTTCCAGCGCGCTCACGAGGTCCTTCGGGTCCGCGCACGCGCCGAAGACCTGGAGCTGCATCCAGAGCCGCCGGTCCGAGGTCTGGCCCTTGGCTCCGCGCTCCTGGACGTCGATCCTCGTCTCGTCAGTCACGCTCACGGCGTTCCCTCCGTGCGGAGCCCCCTAGCCGCCCCGCGTGTGCATCTCGAGACGGGGATCGGCGCGGAGCCGGTCGATCGGGAGCAGCGGCGACCGCTCGCGCAGCGCCAGCCGCTCCTCCGCGCCGCGATCCGCGCGGCTCCGCCACCGCCCGCTGATCAGGGCCTTCAACTCCTCCGGCGTGGCGCCGCCGCGGAAGGGGTCGCGGAGGTTCACCCCCTGCGGGGCGTAGAGGCAGAGATACCAGGTGCCGTCGGCGGTGAGCCGGCTCCGGTCGCATGTCGCGCAGAAGGGCTGGGTCGTCGACGAGATGATCCCGAACACCGTGCCGTCGGGCAGGCGGTATCGGTCGGCCGGCGCCGAGCCGTCCTCGACGATCGCCTCGACGCGCCCGTAGCGACGCTCGAAGGTCGCGAGCATCTCCTGGCGTGAGACCACCTGATCCATCGACCACCGCGTCGCCCCGCCGACGTCCATGTACTCGATGAAGCGGATCTCGGCCGGCGCCGCCTTCGCGAACTCGAGGAGATCCGCCAGCTCGTCATCGTTCACGCCGCGGATCACCACCGTGTCGAGCTTCGTCGCCGTGAAGCCGGCGTGCGCTACCGCGGCAATCCCCTCCAGGACCTGCGCGTGCGCCGTGCGCCGCGTGAGGGCCGTGAAGCGCTCGGGGCGCAGCGTGTCGAGGCTCACCGTGACGCGATGGAGCCCGGCCTCCTTGAGCGCCGGCGCGTGCTCGGTGAGGAGGATGCCGTTCGTCGTCAGGGCGAGGTCCCGTAGCCCGGGCTTCGCCGCCAGCATCCGGACGAGGCGCGGCAGCTCGCGCCGGAGGAGCGGCTCCCCGCCGGTCAGCCGCACCTTGTCCACGCCGAGCTCGATGAAGACGTCGACGAGCGCCGCGATCTCCCCGAAGTGGAGGATCTCCCCGCGAGGCAGCCACGCGTACTCCTCCTCGGGCATGCAGTAGTGGCAGCGCAGGTTGCAGCGGTCGGTGACGGACAGCCGGAGGTTCCGGAGGGGGCGCCCGGAGGTGTCGGCCAGGTGCATCACGCGGCTCCCACGGGGACCGGGGCCGCGGCCTCGGCCTGCGCGCGGTCCCACTCCTTCAGGAGCCCCGCCTTCTTGACGCCCACGTCGAAATGATCCCATGGGAGCCGCTCGTCCGTCGAGCGCTCCCGCGTGGTGTACACGGACGGGTCGCCCTCCCACTCCCGGAGCGCGCGACGCCAGTCGCCGTCCAGGGACGCCGCGAGCTCGAGGAAGCCGCCCACGCGGCGATCGCCGCGCGCCAGGAGGGACTGCAGCGCGGCCTCGCGCGGGTTCTCGTGGAGCACGCGCACGTTCGAGAAGCGGCGGACACCGCGCTTGATCACCTCGAGCTTCTCCTGGAGCGACCCGGCGCCGTCGAAGGGCGCCCACTGGAACGGCGTCCACGGCTTCGGCACGAAGGACGAGATCGAGAGCGTGAGCCGGCCGAACGGCCTGCCCGACGGACCCGGCACCCGGAGGCGCTCGAGCATCAGGTCGGCGAGCCGCGGAATCGCCTCGACGTCCTCCGGCGTCTCCGTCGGCTGGCCGATCATGAAGTAGGCCTTGAGGTTCGGGATCCCGTGGGCGCGAACCAGGTCGCACGCCGCCAGGATCTGCTCGTCGGTGATCGCCTTGCGGATGGCATGGCGGAGGCGCTCGGTTCCCGCCTCCGGCGCGACGGTGAGGGTCCGGTGACCACCGCGGGCGAGCGCGGCGACCAGGTCGTCGGTGAGGCTGTCGGCGCGGATCGACGAGATCGAGAGCTCGAGTCCGTTCTCCTCGACGACCCGCAGCAGCTCGCCGATCCACGGATAATCCGACACGCACGCGCCGACCAGTCCCACGCGCTTCTCGCCGCTCGCCGCCAGCGCCTTCACCGTCGCGCTGAGCGCGTCCACGCTGCGGTGGCGCACCGGCCGGTAGACCTGCCCCTCGAGACAGAAGCGGCAGCCGCGGCCGCACCCCTTGCCGACCTCGAGGAGGGCCATGTGGCCGTACTCGGCCTGGGGCGTCTTCACCGTGGCGATCGTCTCGAAGGCGTTCACGTTCCTGAGCCGCCGCTTGGTAACGCAGGCGGGCGCGCCGCCGTGCGGCGTCACCGACGCGATCGTCCCGTCGAGCGCGTACGCGACGTCGTAGCGCTCGGGGACGTAGACGCCCTCA
>Ga0209342_10003862_pt1 | contig 15707 bp, 13 predicted proteins | sample RifCSP16_2_FD_184023 | JGI IMG/M metagenome (GOLD analysis project Ga0209342, IMG submission 184023) | Soil microbial communities from Rifle, Colorado - Rifle CSP2_sed 16_2 (SPAdes) (version 2) | ecosystem: Environmental > Terrestrial > Deep subsurface > Rock core/Sediment | place: Rifle... | reverse complement strand
CTCCGACCGATTTAGTGGCGGGATGAAACGGGAAGCCGGTTAAATTCCGGCGCTGCCCCCGCAACGGTAATCGAGTTGCGACGAATCACCCGGCCGCGCGCCCCGCGCGGCCAGCCACTGCCTTACCGCTCGCATCGAGCGGTCGGACGGGAAGGCGATTCGTCGCTCGCACTCGTAAGCCCGGAGACCGGCCTGAGGCCCGAAAGCAACGCAACGCTGCGGAGGGCAGCCGGTCGCGCGGATCATTCCGTTCGCCTTCCTCTCTCCCGCGTTGATACCTCAACCCTTGACCGCGCACGTGGGGTGCGCCGGGAGAATCGTTTTGAAACACGCCATTGCATCCCTGGCCGTTTCCGGCCTGTTCCTGTCTTTCAGTTCCGCCGCTGCCGACGACATGGGAGATCCCGTTATCGTCACGGCCACGCGGGTCGCCACATCGATCGAGCACATCGGCAGCTCGGTAACGGTGATCACCGCCGAAGAGATCGCGCGAAAACAGTGGCGCACGATCGCCGAGGCACTGGCTTCCGTGCCGGGCCTGCGCGTGGCGCAATCGGGCGGACCCGGAACCCAAACCTCCGTCTTCACACGCGGCACCAATTCCAACCACACCCTGGTATTGATCGATGGCGTCAAGGCTACCGATCCAAGCAGCCCTAGCGGCGCCTATGATTTCGGACACATGTTGCTGGACGACGTGGAGCGCATCGAGATCGTCCGCGGCCCGCAAAGCACCCTGTACGGATCGGACGCGATCGGCGGCGTCGTCAATGTCATCACTCGCCGCGGCCGCGACAAATTTCAAAGCTACGGGCGCATCGAGGGCGGCTCGTTCCGCACGCTGTCGGAGGCGGCCGGCCTGAACGGGTCCTGGGATCGTGTTCGCTATGCACTCAATCTCGCCCACACCGAATCGGAGGGGCAAGACATTACACCGGCACGCTTGCGTGCCGGTGCGCCGGCTGAAAAAGATGGTTATCGCAACACCACCGTGTCGGCTAACCTCGGTTTCTCCCCGTCCTCGAATACGACAATGAATCTCGTTTCCCGCTACACGGAAGCTCGTTCGCAGCTCGATGTCGGCAACGGCGAGGATCCCGACTCGGAAAGTACCGCACGCCAATCTACCGTGCGCGCCGAAGCACGTGGCACATTCTTCGACGGCGCGTGGAGACCCTTGCTCGCCGTCTCGAACATCCTGCACCGCCGCCAGAATGTCAACGAACGGCAGTCGAGCCTGGGTGACGAGGATCACACCCGATTCGACGGCGAACGGGAAAAGGTCGAGATCCAGAACGATTTTCACCTGGGCAAAACGAACATCCTGACGCTGGGCGCGGAAACCGGGAAGGAGACGATGAAATCCTCCGGCACCTCGGTCTACGGCTCGGCCTTCGGGGATTTCATTATCACTCAGAACACCAACACCAGCGCACGATCCAGGTCACTCTATGTTCTTGATCAGTTCGGGCTGGGCGAGCACCTGCACGCAAACGCCAGCGTGCGGATGGATGACCACGACACGTTCGATCCGGTTACTACCTACCGCGTGGCGCCAATCTATGTCATCCCGGAAACAGCGACGAAGCTCAAGGCCAGCTACGGCACCGGCTTCAAGGCGCCTTCCTTGTTCGAACGTTTCGGTTCGTCACCGACCAATTATGGAACCGCGTTCAACGGTAACCCCAACCTCCGTCCCGAGGAAAGCACCGGCTGGGAAATGGGCGTGGAACAGGCCGCCTGGGGCGGGCGCCTCGATACCGGCGTGACCTATTTCAGCAATCGCATCGAAAACCTGATTCAGACCGTCTACCTGCCCAGCTTCGATAGCACCACCGTCAACGTCAGCCGGGCAGAAATCCGGGGCGGGGAATTCTTTGGGGCAGTGCGCCCGACCACCGAGCTTCAGTTCCGCCTGGATTACACCTACACCCACACGCAGGATGCGGCCGGTCTCGAACTCCTGCGCAGGCCGCGTCACAGCGCCAAGCTGGATATAGAGTATCGTTTCGCCGAGCAAAGCCGGTTCACCGTCGAGGCGCTCTACGTGGGCGAAAGGCAGGACGTGGACCGCATTTCCGGACTGCGCGTGACCGCCAGCGACTACACACTCGTGAATCTTGCCGCCACGGCGGACCTGTCCAGGCGCCTGATCGTTTTTGGGCGTATCAATAATATCCTCGACCGTTACCATGAGCCGGTAAGCGGATTTCAAGGATTGGGTCGGGGCATCTTCGTCGGCATTCGCGCAACGATATAAAATGCACCGACTGGCTTTCGGCTTGCACGGACAGCGCGGGAAAATCAGTAATTTTCTCGCGCTGTCCATGTTCGTTCATCTGCTTCTGGTACTGCCACCCGTCCATCCGGTGGTGGCGTTGCAGGTGCCTGCCCCGGAATTAAGCGTCACCACCATGAGCGCAAGCGCACCCGCGCTTGATGCCACCCACAAAATAATCCCGCAGACCGAAAGCGCTGTTGTATCACCCGACACATCACGTGATGACATCCGGCGTGAGAATGAAACACCTTCTCTGCCCAGCGAGACGGCTGCCAATCACTTGCGCAGCTTATTGCGTGCCGCGCTGGAACAACACTTCGTGTACCCGCCGGTTGCACGCAGAAACGGCTGGGAAGGCCGGGTTGAGGTAGTGGTTCGGCTGGATCACGAAGGCCACCTGAACGCGTTGCGGATCGCGCGTTCGTCCGGCTACGCCATTCTGGACCAGGATGCCCTGCTCACCCTGCAAAAAATCGGCTTGATCCCGCAAGCACGAACTTGGCTACGGGGTTATAGTTACGACACACAACTGTCCGTCCTCTACAGGCTTACCGATAGCTGATCGCAGATGGGTCACCGCCTCTCCAGAATCTACACCCGCACCGGCGACGACGGCAGCACGGGCCTCGGCGACGGCGCGCGGGTGCGCAAGGACGCCCCAAGGGTGGAGGCCATCGGCGCGGTCGATGAGTTGAACAGCGTAATCGGTTTTCTGCTCACGCACGCTTTGCCGCCGGAGATCCGCGCGGCGCTCACGGACATCCAGCACGAGTTGTTCGATCTCGGCGGCGAGCTGAGCGTCCCCGGGCGCGGCGCGCTGACCGACGCGCATGCGACGCGTCTGGAGAAACTGCTCGATACCTTCAACCGCGATCTGCCGCCGCTCAAGGAGTTCGTGTTGCCGGGCGGAAGCCCCGCGGCCGCCGCGTGCCACGTCGCCCGCGCGGTCTGCCGGCGCGCCGAGCGCTGCCTGGTGCGCCTGGCCCAAGCCGAAAAGATCAACCCGGCCGCGCTTAAATACCTCAACCGCCTGTCTGATCTGCTGTTCGTCATGGCGCGCGTCCTCAACACCGAAGCCGGCATCGGCGATGTCCTGTGGCAGCCGGGGAAAACTACGGATACGCCGTAGTCTTTTGGCTCTTCGCGCCTGTCGCGTGGGCAATTTAACGTCACCGACTGCGTTCCACCGGTTACGGTTGCTTGTCGGGTCTAGGTCGAATCGCCTTTCGGCGATGATTTGAAAATCTACTTGTGGGTGGCTGACCCACGGCAGGTGTCTTTCTTTTGCCCGGCCAAAAGAAAGTCACCAAAGAAAAGGCCGCCCCGGAGCCACCGGCCGCTTCGCGGCTTCCTGTGCTGTGCAGGGATGCACGAATGTCGCGGGCGCAGGGGCGAGGCGGAAGGGGCAACGGTCCGGCGGACCGTTGCCCCGCCGAGCGGGCGCACCAAGGAAGGCGCGCCCCGGGCTTTCGAGCGCAGCGGGACTGCGAAGCGATGAAAGCGCAGGAGCGACCGCTTCTCGCAAGAATCGGCGCTCGCTTGGGGGCGCGAGAAGCGCAGGGCACCGCGCGTCGTGTGCGCGGCGAGCGAGCGGGGGGCCCTTTCTTTTGGTGGCTTTTCTTTGGGCAAGCAAAGAAAAGCTACCTGCCGTGGGTCAGCCACCCACAAGTAGCCTTTCAGATCATCGCCGAAAGGCGATTCGACAGAGCTGTCACGGGTGGGATCCCGGCGAATCAGGGCCACGCTTCAAATGCGTTTCTGACCGGGATTTATCGGGCCCGGTCGCGCTACCGGTCCTGTTTTTACCCACATGATTACGCGATGAGTCGGTGTTCTTACGCGCCTGATCGAGCGCCGCGCAGACCTGCTCCGCGCCGTCCAGAATCCTCGGCCCGAGACGGTGGATCGCATCGGGCGGGATGAGATAAAGATCGGATTTTCGAACGGCCCTGAGGGCGGGCCAGCGGCCCCAGCGCGCGCGCCACGCCCGCCATAACGGATCCTCGCCGCCGGCGACGATCACGTCCGGGTCAAGCCGCACTACCGCCTCGATGTCGATGCGCGCGGCGGCCAGCGCAAGATCGGCGAAGACGTTCTCGCCGCCGCAAAGGCGGATCACATCGCTTATCAGGTGCCGGCCGTTCACGGTGATGAGCGCTTCATCCAAAATCTGGTAAAAGACCCGCAGCGGCGCCCCCGTGTAACGACGCGCGTGCAGCCGCGCATGACGGCGGCGGAACTCCGCGGCCGCGCGCGTGGCCTGCGCCTCGGTTCCGGCCAGCCGGCCCAGCCGCTCGACGGAGTCCGCCACGTCCTCGATGCGCCGCGGCTCGGAGGCGTAAACGGCAACGCCCAGCCGTCGCAGCCGCTCGATCTGATGCGCGGGATTTCCGCTCGGCCAGGCGACCACAAGATCCGGTCGCAGGGCGACAATGGCTTCGAGGTCCAGCCCCTGCGCGCCCCCGACACGCGGGATTTCCCCGGCCTTCGGCGGATAGTCGCTATACTCCGCCGCGCCCACCACGTAGCCGCCCGCCCCGGCGGCGAATAGCAATTCGGTCGCATGCGGCGCGAGGCTTACGATGCGGCGCGCGGGTTGGGCAAGCGCCACGGCCTCGCCCATGTCGTCCGACACGCGCACCTCGGCCTGGGCGGAGACCGCGAAGCAGCACACGAGCCCGAGGCATAAATCTAAGAACGGCGATGGCATCCGCAGATTACGCAGATTTCCGCAGATTTTAAGCATGTTATTGACTCTACTCTGCGAAATCTGCGGACAACTGCTTTTTCCAGGAAAAAGGATTGGGCGCAGCTTCATACCGCGGACGGGAATGGAAGGATCGTAACGGCGCGGCCGGGGCCGGCCCGGAAACAAGTCAGACGCCGACCAGCCCCGCGAGGTGCGCGCTGGCCATCAGCACGCCGATGGCCAGCCACAGCAACAGCACCCGCCACACCAGCGCCACGACGCGCTGCACGTGACTGGCATCCGGCACGACGACGAACTCGACCATCTGGTCCTCGTAACTTCCACCGGAGTCGCCGGCCTCGCAAACCTGCATGTGCATGGCGCCGAAGCCGGAGGCGAGCAGCGGACCGCTGTTGATGTCCGACCACACGCCCATGCGCTTGCGCCAGCAGTGGACCGCGTCCTCGAAGCTGCCCATGAGCGCGTACGACAGCGCGGTGATGCGCGCCGGAACCCACTCCAGCAGATCGTCGAATCGCGCCGCCGCCCAGCCGAACGCGGCGAAGCGCTCGTAGCGATGCCCCCAGAGCATATCGAGGATACAGGAGAGCCGCTGCAGCACCGCGCCGAAGGGACCCAGCAGGATGAACCAGAAGATCGGCGCCACGACGAGCGAGTTTCCTTGCCGCAGCACCCCCTCGACCGCCGCGCGGGCGATGCCGGCCTCGGTCTTCACGGACGCGCCCTTGCCGGTCAGCTCGCGCACGTGCTCGTTCGCCTCGTTGAGATTGTCTTCGCCGAGCGCCTCCGAAACCGCCGTGGCCGTCTTGCCGAGGCGGTAGATGTCGATGCAGAGGTAAAGCACAAACACATCGAAGGTAAAGCGCGCGATCCAGCCGATCTCGCCCAGGATATAGCGCGCCAGCCACACCCCGACGGCGATCGGCACGAGCGCGAGCAGCACCGCGCCCACGCCCTGCGCGCGCCTGCCGGCGTTGAACCGCTCTTCGATAGACTCCGCCCAGTCGCGATACCAGGCGAACGGCTTGATTCCCTGCCGGTCCGGCACGAGGCGATCGAGTGCCACGGCCAACAGGATTGCGATCAGTATTTCCGTCATGTGTGTCGCTCAAATAATATGCCGGTTAAGCCCAAATGTACCGGCGCGATCGGCCCCAACGCAAGCACCTCTTGACCCGGCACGATGATTCTTGAACGAAGGCGAGCCGGACAGGCGTTTCATGGCATCCGTGACGGCACGGACCTGCCGGATCAATAGCAGAGGCTCAGGTACCGCGCCCAATCGAAATACGGCCCCGGGTCGGCCTTGCGCCCCGGCGCGATGTCGGCGTGCCCGTAGATACGCGCGGGCGTGATCGCCGGATAGGCCTTGCGGATCGCGCCGGTCAGTTGCGCCAGCACATCGTACTGGCGGTCTTCGAACGGCGTGTCGTCCGCGCCCTCGAGCTCGATGCCGACGGAAAAGTCATTGACCCGCGCGCGCCCTTCGCAGAACGAGCGGCCCGCGTGCCAGGCGCGCCGGGTGAGCGGAACGAACTGGATCGCCTCGCCCGTACGGCGTATGACGAGGTGGGCCGAGACCTCGAGGTCCTTGATCGTCCGATAATACGGATGCTCCTGCGGATCGAGCCGATTGCAGAAGAACCGCTCGATACCGGGTCCGCCGAACTCCCCGGGCGGCAGACTGATGGCATGCACCACCAGCACCTCGGGCGCGGCACCCTCCGGGCGCGCGTCGCAATTCGGGGAGGGCATAAACCGCACCCCTGCCACCAAACCGCTGTCGGGATCGACCCTCATGAGCTTGTTATACGCGATGCGCCGGTCATCGAGCGGGGGCCGAGGCGAAGAAAGAATGGTGCCGGTGCGCGGACTCGAACCGCGGACCTACTGATTACGAATCAGTTGCTCTACCAACTGAGCTACACCGGCATGCGTCGGCTCCAAGGCATGACCAACGCCAGCCGTGGAGCAGTACCCGGACGGATTATACCGGAAGGGAATCAGCGAACGCGTATGGGCTATTTTACCCGGCGTAGCCGCACGATGACATCCACCCCTTCCAGGGCGGCGTCTTTGGGGAGCGAGGGGAGTCCGGTCACCTGCACCTTATCGGATTCGATGTCCCGCAGCTCACCGCGGGTCACATCGTAGAAGTGGTGATGCGGTGCCGTATTCGGATCGTAGAAGATCTTGGTCGGGTCGGCGATCACCTCTCGGATCACGCCCTTTTGCGCCATCAGCCCGAGCGTGTTATAGACCGTGGCCTTCGAGACGCCCTGCGGACCCTCGTTAACCAGCTTGAACACGTCATCGGCGGAATAATGCACGTTTCGCCGGCCAAAAAGCTGCCGGGCGATCATCACGCGCTGCGTCGTCGGATTAATGCCGTGCCCACGCAGCAATACGATGATTTCCGTGTCGCTATATGTCTTAATCTGGGCGTGCATTTAGAATGAGTATAGATTACTCATTACGATAAGTCTCATATTCCTCTAAAAAATAATTCGCTTGCGCCTGCTGAAAATTCGCTTTTCAGCAACCTGTTTTCAGCAAATCGGACTAGAAATCTCCGTCCCGGTTCAGTGATCCAACATCGAGTTTTGTGGAGTGCCAGATCCGCCAACCCGCCAAAGCCGAAACTCGGCTCGCGGCAGATATACAGCCTCCTATTTTTTGGTCAGCGAAGCATAGCCGCCCATCCGGGCGACTCAACCCCGGATTTCTACTTAACTGGGGCGGCGCAATCGCGGGATATAGGCTGGATCAAGGTGCACACTGAACGGTGTCGGTCAGCCCGTTCATCGGAACTGACGTATTGCGTCAATTGCGCAACCCAATTCAGCGGTTAGACTTTACCGTAGCGGATACGTCAAAACGAGGAGCGGGCCGGTTGCTTGCGCCTTGATTGCCAAAGGTTTTGAGCGAGTACGCATGAGACGGGTTAAAACAGAGAATTCTGCATTTCATAACAAACTCGGTTGTTTTATTTGGTCTTCGTTTCCGTTCGTCTGCCAGAATAAGCCGTATGTCTGTCCGTCTGTCGGTATTAAAATACCGTTAGTCTGGAATCGAAAAAACACCGGCTTCACGATCATAGAGCTGATGGTTGTGGTCGTGATGGTGTCGATTCTGGGGATGCTGGCGCTTCCCGCCATGAACAGCTTCGTCATGAATGGTCGCGTCCGCTCGGTTGCGGACGATCTAGCCGGAACCCTGAATCTCGCGCGCACCGAAGCGGTTACAGACCGGCAAACCGCACGGGTCTGCATCCGGGCGCGATCGGTTGATGACACCGACAACGGCTGTACCGGCTCCGACTGGGCCAAGGGCTGGATCGCATGGGAAGACACGGACGGCGACGGCGCCGTAGACGCCACAGAGAAGATCCTCCGCAAGGTACCGCTGCCCAAGAACGCGGGGACCCTGGAGCAAAACGTCACCGTGGCGCTGACAGATCCTGCAAGCGGTTACGCGGCTTTGACGCACTCCTGGCTTCGATTCGACCTGGACGGCACGCTGGTCCGGGCGGACGGAACGGAGAGCGCCGGCCTGGCGTTTTTGATTTGCGATTCCACGCGGGCGGTCAAGGAAGGCCGCCTCGTCGAGATCGCCGCCGTCGGCCGGGTCAGCGTAACCAAGTCGAATCGCTGCACGTGAGCCCGCTCCTCATGAACCGCCGGGGACGCACAACGCAATTTGCCGGACAACGGGGCATCAGCCTTATCGAGGTGCTGGTATCCGTGGTCATCATCGCCGTGGGCCTGCTCGGCATCGCCACGCTGCAGTTGATGTCCAAGCGCTCCAACTTCGAGGCCGTCGAACGCACCCTGGCCACGCAGCTCGCCAACGACATTATCGAGCGCATGCGCTCCGACTCGAAGGAGCTCGACACATACGCCGGGACCGCCACCAGTCCCGTGCCGGCCCTCACCGGGGATTCGGCACCGCCTGCCAAGAATTGCACGCGTGCCAATCCCTGCGATCCCGAAGAACTGGCGACCTTCGATCTATACGAGTGGGACCAGGCGATCGCCGGGGCGGCGGAGACGGCGGCGGGCGCCAAGACCGGCGGGCTGGCGTTGCCGACCGCCTGCCTCACCACCACCGTGGCCGCCGGCGGCGACAAGTCCGGGCAATACACGGTGACCATCGTCTGGCGCGGGCCGACCGAGCTGTCCGACCCGCAAAACCCGACCATCCCGGCTCCGGCCACCGATCCCTACGACTGCGGTCGCGACAGCGGTGCGCTCGGCGCGGGCAAATACGACAGCGGCACCGCGAAAAACGCCCATCGCCGGATATTGATCGTCAACACGTATATCGCGGCGATCGAGGACTAAGAACGATGCGCGGATCTGACGTGAGAAGCTTCCCCCGCCAGCGCGGCTTCAGCCTCATCGAGCTCATGATCGCCGTGACCCTCGGCCTCATGATCGTCGCCGTGGTGCTGGGGGTGTTCCTGAGCGGGAACAAGAGCTACCGCGAAGACGACCGGTTCGCGCAGATGCAAGAGAACGGGCGGTTCGCGATGAAGGTGCTGGCACAGGACCTGGCGATGTCGGGTTTCTGGGGAAATCTGGATTCCCCGTCCAGCGTGTCCGCCGGCGGCTTGGCGGCGATCTGCAACACCGGAACGAAAAACATCACGTTCGACTCCACGCAACCGCTGGCGTACCTGCGGCAACCCACGGCCGCGCAGGCCAACGCTGCCTACTCGTGCATTGACGCGACGGAATTTTCCAGCGGCGACGTACTGGCCATCCAACGGGTCCAGGGCGGGGACGACACCCCCGCCGCCGACAAGGTCTATCTCGTGACGAGCACCACCGGCACGATGACCCAGTGGGCGGCCGGCGGCCCGGAGGCCGGGAAGAAATACTGGCAGTACGTCCCGCACATCTATTTCATCCGTAACTACGCCGCCACCGCCGGGGACGGCGTGCCGGCCTTGTGCCGCAAGACCCTGAATAACGGGAGCCCGCTCCAGATGATCGGCGAGACGGGCGGCTGCCTGGCCGAGGGCATCGAGAACTTCCACGTCGAGTTCGGGATTGATACGGATACCGGCGCGCCGGACGGGCTGGCGAATATCTATACCTCCGCACCGACCGCGACCGAGCTGAAAACGGCGGTGAGCGCCCGGCTCTGGGTGCTCGTGCGCAGCCGCGACGCGGACCCCGCGTACACGACCGGACAACCGCACCTTCACCATGGGCGACGTCGCCAGGACCATCACGACCGCCGCCAACGACCATTATTACCGGCGTGTGTTCTCGACCACGGTGGCGCTCAGAGACCTGACCAATTTCGGCCGTATGGAAGTCGTAGGAGAATGACGTGACGCACCGACACATTCCGGAATCGCAACGCGGCGTCGCCCTGTTCACGGCGCTCATCATCCTGGTGGCGCTCACCCTCGTGTCCCTGGGGTCGCTCGGCACGAGCATTCTGGAGCTGCGCATGTCCACCAACGAGGAATCGCGGATCGGCGCCTTCCAGTCGGCGCAGTCGGCGATAGACGCCGTCATCAAGGATTCCGATACGAACTATGTCGTCATCGGCACGGTCGGCAACACGAAATGTTACAACTGGCCGAGCGCCTGCAATACCTCCGTGACAGGCGGCCTCCCGGCCCCGCTCGGCAACTTCAACCAGGTCAAGATCGAGCGCACCGCGGAGCAGGGCTGCCCGCCGCGCACGCGCCTGGCCGCGAGCAGTTGCACCAGCATGAACTCCGCGCCATTCACGACCTACAGCACCTACGACGGGCTGACGCTCGGGCGTGGCAAGTCCGAGCTCGTGCAAGGCTACATCACGCTCATCCCGGTGGCTGGTCAAGGCGGCGGTTCGGCGCCGGTCACCGCTACCCATAACTAGACTAGGCCGATTCCCGCATGCCCGATGCCACAGAATTCAGTAAGGAGCACCCGATGAAAACCATACGACTCATCTCGTTTCTGACGCTGGCGCTCTTCACCGGCGCGAACCTCAGCGCCCACGACACCGACATCTACGTGTCCGGCGGCGGCGCCGGCACCGGCGGTCTGCCGCTCGTCATGTTCAGCCTCGACATGCGTTCGGATATGGTCAACGGCGGCGGCTGCACGGGGACCCAGTGCGATCAACTCTATTCGGAAGGCTGGCTCACAGTCGCACCCGCCTCGGCCAAAAAGATAGACGTCTACCGTGCGGTGCTCAAGAAGGTCTTCGCCGGCATCAGCGGCGTCAAGGTCGGCCTGATGGTCAACCATAACCAGAAGAACCCGTCCTGCAACGGGCCGGTCGCCAACTGCAGCAACGGCGCGTATATCCTCATGGGTTTCAAGGAACTGCAAGTGGGCGACGCCAATGGCGCGAAGGCGGAGTTCGACGCGAAAATCAGCGCCATCCCGAAAAACGGCAACGGCCACCCGTGGCAGCCCTCCGAGATGTTTTTCGAGCTGATGCGTTATCTCACGGGGCAGGGCTGGTTCAACGCCCACAACGGCTGGACCGACTTCTGCGCCAGCAACATGAGCAACTGCAACTCGAGTTATAACATCGATTCGGTGAACCATTTTGTTCCCGCCGCGCCGAACAACAAGCTGAGTTGGGACAGCAACGTCGAGTCCGGCGCCAACTATATCAACCCCTTTGACACGGACCCCGAAAAAGCCGTCTGCCAGAAGGTGTACACGATCAATTTCACCAAAGGCGTCATCAATAACGACGATGACTCCGATACCGCCATCAAGGCCGCAAAGAGCTCGGCCGGCATGGGCCTCAGCGGCCTCAGCAGTACGAGCAGCACCCGTTTCCAGCAGGTCCTGAGCACCCTGCAGCAGGCGAAGCTGCTCGACGGCAGTTGGAACGCCTCGCTCAATATCTCGGGCTCCGCGAACAACGTCACCTCGTTCTTTTTTACCGACGGCGGCGGGAGCCTGAACAGCTGGCCCTCGGCCGGCTCGGGAGGCTCCGTCACGACGGCGTATGACTTGTCCGATCCCAACAAGGTGGTTACGACGCTCCAGAGCCTGTTCAAACAAATCCTGAGCGTGAGCACGACCTTCGTCGCGCCCTCGGTGGCGGTCAACGTCTACAACCGCTCGCAGGTGCTGGCCGACGTCTATATCGCGATGTTCCAGTCGAAGGACAGGCCGCGCTGGCCGGGAAATGTCAAGAAACTGACCATCGAAGGCGGCGTCCTGAAGGATGTCAACGGCCAGAATGCCGTCGCCTCCGACGGGCGCGTGGATTACGACGCCGTCAGCTTCTGGACCAACACCGCCACGATCCCCGCCGACCCGAAGGTCGCGTTCAGCGAATGCCCGGCGGACGACAACGCCATCGCCGGCGCCGACGGACGCAATGTCTGTTTGGGCGGCGCGGGTACCCGCATCCCGGGCTTCTTCAGCACCGACGCCAACGTGACGAACAGCCCGGGGCTCACCAACGCGACCGCGGCGACCACGCTCGACGGCAAGCGCATCATGTTCACCGAACCGGCGACGTACGCCAACGGCACGCCGACCGCCCTGCGGCCGCTGGAGGCGACGACGACCCTGGCGAGCGCGCTCTTCAGCCCCATCAACTATTTCGGCGCCGCAACCTCCGGGACCTGCACCACGGCGGAGACCAACGCCGACTCGACCTGCAATTACATCCTGTGGGCACGGGGCATCAACAATCCTAACCCCTCGGTCACCCCTCCGAGCCCGGTGGCGATGGAAATCCGCAATTATGCGCACTTGGGCTGGATGATGGGCGATCCGCTGCATTCCAAGCCGCTGGCGATGAACTACGGCGCCAACACGGGAACCAGCGTCACCCACGGCGCGAACAACCCGGATATCCGCCTGCTCGTGGGCGACAACAACGGCGTGCTGCACATGTTCCGCAACACCAAGGACGGCACGAGCGCGGGCCCAACGACCAGCGGCTACAAAACGCCCGCGCCGAGCGGCTACCAGGACGGCGTCGAGGCCTGGGCGTTCATGCCGCTGGAAACCATGCCGGCGGTGCGCAACGCGGTGCAGAACGTCGCCGACACCGCCCATGTCCAGGGCGTTGACGGCACGCCGGTGGTGTATGTGAAGGACAGCGGCGGCGACGGCAACATCGTACCGGGCGCCTGCACCGACACGGGGACCGGCGACGGCGACAAGGTCTACGCCTACTTCGGCCTGCGCCGCGGCGGCCGGGCCTACTACGCCCTCGACATCACCTGCCCGGACAAGCCGTTGTTCCTGTGGAAGATCACGAACGCGACCACCGGATTCGCGGAGCTGGGGCAGACCTGGTCCACGCCCAAGGTCGGCATGATGGTCTACGGCGGCAGCACTACCCCGCGGCCGGTGCTGATCTTCGGCGGCGGTTACGATCCCAACAAGGACACGCACACAAGCGTCGGCCACACCCAGACGACAGGCGGGAACGACAGCCAGGGCAACGCCGTGTTTATCGTGAGCGCGACGGACGGCTCGTTAATATGGAAGGCAGTCAAGGGCGCGAGCACCGGCTATACCGCGGGGTCGAAGGCGTACACGCGGACCGACCTGCTCGACAGCATCCCGTCCTCGGTCGGGGCCGTGGACAGCGACGGCAACGGCCTGATCGACCGGGTCTACGTCGGCGATACCGGCGGCGTGCTCTGGCGCATAGACACCTATTCCAGCAACGAAGCCGACTGGACCATCCTGCCGCTGCTGTCCGTCGGCCGGCATTACTCGGCCGCGGCCGCCAACGATCGCCGCTTCTTCAACGCGCCCGACTACGCCCAGACCGTGGGCGCGAACAACGTGGCCTTCGACGCCATCCTGATCGGCACCGGCGACCGCGAGAACCCGAAGGAAACCACCGTGCAGAACTATTTCTACATGTACAAGGACTTCGACACGCGCAGCGGGACGCTGACGACATACAACGGCACGGGCAACGGGATGATAAACCACGACAGCACCCGGGTGACGGACATCACCAACGACTGCAAGTCCAACGCCAGCGCCTGCACCGTGAGCAATATCGCCGACCGCGGCTGGAAGCTGAAACTCGAGTGTCCGCCGGATTACCCCGGTACCTGCGGCGAGAAGAATCTCGCGCCGGGCTTCTCATTTGCGGGGTCGGTCTACTTCACGACCTATATACCGAAGAGCGGCGGCGGTGGTGGCGGCTGCACGCCGGCCGAGGGCGAAGGCAGGCTATATACGGTGTCCATCCAGACGGGCATGGCGACCGAGGATTACTACGAGGGCAACAACAACTCGTACGGTGAGTTGTACGCGCAGGATCGCTCGACCAAGCTCGCCTCCGGCGGCATCCCGGCCGAGGTGGTGTCGCTCGGCGGCGGCAACCTGCTGCGGCCCGATCTGGCGGTCAAAAAGACGGAAGGCAGCTCGGGCATGAAGACTTTCTGGTACGAGAAATACCGGTAAAATGGCCGTGGCCTGAAAATAACCAACGGAGACGCAACATGCAAAATCCACGAAAGGCGCGGGGTTTCACCTTGATCGAGCTGCTGGTGGTCATCGCCATCATAGGCATTCTCGCCTTCATCGCCTACCCCGCCTACCAGGACCAGGTGCGGAAGGCCCGCCGCGCGGACGCCAAGACCGCCGTGAGCGATCTCGCCGCGCGCCAGGAGCAGTATTACGCGAACAACAAGACCTACGCCGACACGCTGGCCAAGCTCGGCAAGGGCACGGTAACGACGTCCGAGCAGGGTTACTACAGCCTGGCCATCGCGGCCGGCCCGACGGGCAACCTGGCCACGAGTTACGAGATCACCGCAACGGCCGCCGGCGACCAAACCAAAGACAGCAAGTGCGCGCAATTCAAACTTAACTCGCAGGGAATAAAGACCTCGCTCGATTCGGCCAGCGCCTCCAGCAGCGGCTGCTGGTGAGGACGGCGCTGCGGCGTCCCGCGGACCGGGATGCACCGGCCTTAACGGCGCAGGACCTTGGGCGTGGGGAAGACTACATGCTCGGGCCGGCCGACCTGCTCCTCGACCAACTGCGCGCCCCACGCGCGCAGTTGGTCGATCACCTGCTGCACGAGCACCTCGGGCGCCGAGGCGCCAGCCGTGAGGCCCACCCTGCGCGCCTGCGCGAACCACTCCTGCCTGAGGTCCCCGGGTCCATCGATCATATAGGCGCGCACGCCCTGGGCCTCGGCCACTTCGCGCAGGCGGTTTGAGTTGGAGCTGTTGCGCGAGCCCACCACGAGCATCACGTCCACGAGCTCTACGAGCGCCTTCACGGCGTCCTGGCGGTTCTGGGTGGCGTAGCAGATGTCGTCCTTCCTCGGCCCGTGGATGTTCGGGTAGCGCGCGCGCAGCGCCGCGACGATCTTCGCGGTGTCGTCCATCGAGAGCGTCGTCTGGGTGACATAGGCCAGGCGCTCGGGATCCTTGACGCCGAGCCGTCCGACATCCTCCACCGTCTGCACGAGATGAATCCCGCCGCCCGCCTGGCCCATCGTGCCCTCGACCTCGGGGTGACCGGCGTGGCCGATGAGGATGCACTCGAGGCCCTGATTCAATTGCCGGATCACCTCCATGTGTACCTTGGTCACGAGCGGACAGGTGGCGTCGAAGACGCGCAGGCCGCGGCGCTTGGCCTCCGCCTCGACCGCGCGCGGCACGCCGTGGGCGCTGAAGATCACCGTCGCGCCGTCCGGCACCGCGTCCAGCTCCTCGACGAACACCGCCCCCTTGGCGCGCAGGCCGTCCACGAC
>Ga0209342_10003855_pt1 | contig 15723 bp, 14 predicted proteins | sample RifCSP16_2_FD_184023 | JGI IMG/M metagenome (GOLD analysis project Ga0209342, IMG submission 184023) | Soil microbial communities from Rifle, Colorado - Rifle CSP2_sed 16_2 (SPAdes) (version 2) | ecosystem: Environmental > Terrestrial > Deep subsurface > Rock core/Sediment | place: Rifle... | reverse complement strand
CGACGAGCAGCTCACCGTGGCCCGCGCGCCTATTCCGTCCCAAACCAAGGCCGCCGATGCGGTCCACGCCACCAAGGCCGGGGGGAAAGGATGGCGAGTGGTCGTCAAGGGTGAGTATCTGGCGCTGGCCGCCGGCGGTCGCGGGAAGGTCAAACGCGACTATGAGGCCGAGTTCGTGCTCCCCAATTTGGACGCCGCGCTCTCCATCATCAAGAATAAGCTCCTCGATTCTGCGCTGCGGAAGAAGTATCCAGACTTCGTGGCCGCGCGGACAAACAAGATCGTCGATGCCCGGCCTCTTTCGCCGGAGACGCCGGCCTCGCGCAACCTCCAGTACATGAACCGCGCGCAGTTGGAGGCGCATGTCCAAGAGATCCGCGCGCCTATCTCTATTCAAGACTATCCTGATGTCACGGACCTGCGCGACGCGGTCATCGACTACACGCAGACCCCCAAGGGCTTCGCCGAACGTGAAGCTCTGCGGCAGAAGGACCGCGCCGAGGACCGCGAGTTGCGGGCGCTCAATCCCGAGATCGAGCTCAACACCGGCGCGTAGTATTCCCGTGGGGGAGACGCATCTCGACCACCACGTTGTCGCCATAGCCCCATCTCTCGTCCCCGTCACGCGCCGCATCGTGTCGTGGGACGCGGACGGCAATCCCGTCGTCCAGAACGTCCCGATGCTCACCAAGAGTCAGATCATCGACATTGTGGCCGCCGCGGTGTCCCAGCCATATTCCTCCCCTGATGATGAACTGGCGGTGGAGTTGGGGCTCCCCCCGTCGGAGTTCCACGGGGCGACGCTCATGGAAGTCATGCTCGTCAAGGCGGCACGCGAGGCGGCCGAAACCGGCGATCCTGACATGGTCGAGAAGCTCTTGGACCGCCTCTTGGGGAAGCCCAAGCAGACTTCTGAGGTCCTTAAGACCGTGGCGACCTATGAGGAGCGCCTGCGCGAGATCGGCGCGCAGCGCGCGCGCGAGGCTAAGCCCGCCGGCGGCGGCGATGGCGGCGATGGAGAGATCTTGGACGCGGACCTCTCTTTATGAACCCCCAAGATGTCCACCATAACCTCACCACTGATCTCGTTTTCTTCGCTGAGCACGCGCCGTTGCTCATCAAGGGCAAGGCCGGCGGTGGGGCGTTAGCCGAGGAGGGGGAGGAGGGCGCGCTCATCCCGCTCCGGTTCAATCGGGCGCAGCGGTACATCCACGCGCGCTTGGAGGAGCAGCGGCGCAAGACGGGTGGGTGGGTACGGGCCGTTCTCCTCAAGGGGCGCCAGCAAGGGGGGAGCACCTACGTCGCCGCGCGTTATTACCACAGGGCACGATCGACCCCCGGCACATCGGTCTTCATTCTCTCGCACGAGGGAAAGACGACCGACAAACTCTTCGGCATAGTGGAACGGTTCCAGCAACACGTCCATCCAGCACTTCGTCCCGAAGTCGGAGAGTCCAACGCCAAGCAGATCACGTTTCCTAAGTTGGGCTCCGACTACACTGTGGGGACGGCCGGTAACGAGAACGTGGGCCGCGGGGGCACGGCGCAGTTCTTCCACGGCTCCGAGGCCGCTTTTTGGGAGCATGACTACGCCATACAGGACGGCGCGTTGGAGTCCATCGCGCTGGCGCCGGGGACGGAGATCATCCTTGAGAGCACCGCCAATGGGCCTAAAGGACTTTTTTACGACAAGGCGCGTGACGCCATCGCGGGGGTCGGCGACTACATTCTCGTCTTCGTCCCCTGGTTCTGGCAGGATGAATATGAGCGCGATGTCCCTTCGGATTTCGTCTTGGACGAGGAAGAGGAACTCTTCGTCAAGACGTATTTCAGCAAGCCCCTCATCTTCGAGGCCGCGCCCCCGTCCCCTCTCCAGTGCCTCCGCAAACTAGCGTGGCGCCGATCCAAAATCATCGAGAAGGCCGAAGGAGGAAACTTGGAAGTCGGCAAAGCCAAGTTCCGGCGAGATTACCCGTCCAACCCGGTGGAGGCTTTCCAGTCGGCCGGGATCGGCCTCATGCGTGCCGACGCGATCATGTCCGCGCGCAAGAGCAAGATCGTCGATGAGGTCGCTTCCCTCATCGCGGGGGTGGACCCCGCCGGGGACTCGGATAAATCTGATAGAACGGTAATCGCGCTGCGTCGCGGGCGGCATCTCGAGGAGATCATCAAGTACCCCAAGATGAGGCCCATGGAGCTGGCTGGGATTCTGGCCCGTGAGGTCATCGACAAGCGCGGCGCGCAGATGGTCTTCGTCGATCGCGGCTACGGAGAAGGGACGATAGACAGGTTGCAGGAGATGGGCTACGGCCGGCACGTCATGGGGATCGCGTTCAACGAGCGCCCGCTTAACCCGGATATCTATCTCAATAAACGATCAGAGATCATCATTGAGTTCGCCAGATGGCTCAATGCCGATGATGTTCGCATCCCTGATGATGATGATGTTCACGCCGCGCTGGCGTGCGTGCCCCTTGACAAAGAAACGTCCAACGGGTTAAAGTATCTCCCGTCAAAGCAAGAGATCAAACGGGCTCTCGGCGGGGCGTTGCTTCTTGACATCGTAGACGCCGCGGCGCTGACTTTTTCTTACCCAGTGCGGCGGGATGTGGGGCCGAACGGCGACGGGCGAATCCGCAAAGTGGATGGGCGTGATTCGGCGGGGGGCAAAAGAAACGGCGGGCCGTTGCGGTCGTTGTCGCGGGTAAGAGAAAGGAGGACACGATGAGCGGTGTTACCCTCGGTGAATTTTTGTCCTATGGAGGGCTCGGGGCCGGCGGTTTTGTGGCCGAGAAAATTTATGCTGGAACTGCCGGGGAAGCCAACCGGGCGCGCAAAGCCCAAGAAAAACTTGAAGAAGACCGCCGCCGACAACTCGCCAATGAAGCCGCCACACGCGAAGCCGCGGTCGCTCGTGCCGCAACTGCCGGACAGCGGGTAGGCACAGGAGCGTCGGTTTTTGCGGCCGGGCTGGGTTTTGGGAGCGGGACTACCGCGCCGGGTCTCGGGGGCGGGGCTCTTTTTGGGAATTAGATGCGGAAAATTTTACTGACGAAAGGGTACGCCGCATTTGTGGATGAAGGGGATTTTGAGCGGGTTTCAAAGGTCAAATGGTGCGCGTGTAACAGGAGGGGAAAAATTTACGCGGTACGACGCCCTGTCGGGCAGCAAGGCGGCAATCTTATCGCAATGCACCGCGCGCTTATGCAGGTAGCGCCCGGACTAGTTGTCGATCACGTCAACGGAGATTCGCTCGACAATCGGCGCTCGAATCTCCGTGTATGCACCCGTCGCGAAAATCAGCGCAACCGACGCGGCGCAACGCGCGTGTCGTTGTCCGGGGTGCGGGGGGTAATTTGGGACAAGGCGCGGGGGAAGTTTGCGGCGCGGATCGGTATCGGCGAGAAAACGGTCTTTCTTGGGCGGTTTGCGTCGATCGACGCAGCCGCCACGGCTTACCGCGCCGCCAATGTCCAATTCTTCGGCGTCTACGGCGGGGTTGCATCGTGAATCGAAAGCGATGGGCGCATTTGCCGGGGGAGGCATAATTATGGCCGGCGAATCCCGCGTCAATCGCTACCTGTCGCGCTTGCGAGATTACGAGCGCGAGAAGCAGCCGTGGCTGATCCACTATCAAGCCCTGGCGGAGATTTATCTCACGCGCAAAGCCGATTTCACCCACGCGGCGTCCCCCGGTGATTTCCTCCAAGACAACGTCTTCGACAACACCGCGCAGTTCGCGGCTTACGTCATGGCGTCCACGTTTCTCTCGATGCTGTGGCCGGACAGTTCGCGCACGTTCAATATCAAGCCGGTGCGCCGGCTCAAGGACCAGCCGGGGGTGGAAGCATATTTCCGCTACGTGACGGAGGAGATGCACACGGCGATGGACCGCGCGGAAGCCGGGCTCCAACTGGCGTTCATGGAACATTTTTTGGATCAAGGCATCTTTGGCACGTCAGGCGTGGCCGTCTTCGAGGGTCCCGAAGACAACGTGGCGCTCCCCGTCGTCTACGAGGCGTGGGATGTCAAGGCCATGTGCATCTCGCAGAACGCGCAAGGTTTCGTGGACACGATCTATTTTAAGATCAACCGCACGGTGCGCCAAGTTTACGAAGAATACGGCATGGGCAAGCCCGGGGACCACGTTTCGGCGCACGTCGCCGAGAAATATAAGGCCGGCAAGTATGAGGACAAAGTTGAGATCCTCAAAGTCATCGAGCCCAAAAAGGCCGAGACCGGGAAGAAAGGCCGGGCCGCGATGCCGGTCCGCACGGTCCACATCGACATCACGAATAAACTCATCATGCGCGAAGGGGGCTTCGAGGAAATGCCGGTCTACGTCGCGCGGATGTTCAAGCGCATCGACGAGATATACGGCCGTTCTCCCGGCATGATAGCGTTGCCGGCTGCGATCTCGCTCAATGGGCTCTCGGAAGCGGTGCTCGTAGCGACCGAGAAACAACTCGATCCTCCGCTGGCTATCCTCGATGATGGCCGCCTCGGAGGCGCTGTCGTCGACACGTCGGCCGGCGCGCTCACGGTGCTCAATGCCTCCGGGCGCTTGGGCGGGGAGAAACCAATCTTCCCGCTCTTTACCGTGGGTGAAATGCAGTCCGCCGAGAAGCTCAAGGAACAACTCATCCAAGAGATCATGCAGGCGTTTTTCTTGGACCGGCTGCTGGATCTCAACAACAAGACGATGATGACGGCTTTCGAGACGAGCATCCGTAATCGTCTGCGCGGTGAGAGTCTAGGTTCCATTTTTTCACGCCAAGAGAAGGAGGTCCTCACGCCGGTCATCACGCGCACTTTCAACATCATGTGGCGGCGCGGGCATTTCGGCGTCGTCCAGAAAGGCGGGGGCGCGGAGCAACGGCAACTGTGGAAGTCCTTGACCGGGAAAGACGATGTTATCGTTCCTGACATCATCGTCAAGGCGGTGGAGGCGGGCCTGGATATCTACGAAGTCGAATACATCTCCCCGGCCAAGCGATTCATGCAAGCTGAGAAGCTCCAGGGGCTCTTCACGGCGCTGGATTCTATCGCGGCATTGGTGCCGATCTTCCCCAACATCGTCCACCGCGTCGACGCGGACATCTTGGCCGATGACATTTACGCGCTGGCCGGCGCCCCCAAGCGCAGCCTCCGCACGATGGACGATACCCGCAGAGTGCGCGCGGCGGAGGCCGAACGGCAGAACGCCGCGGTGGCGCTCTCGGCGGGTAAAGATCTGGCCCAAATTCAGCGCGATAGCGCGCAAGCGCGCGCGTCGATGGGGACGATGGGCGGCGGCATGGGGGGAGGAAGATAAATGATGCCCGCGGGGGAAAAGAAATCTGTCGTCGATATCCGAGGGGATAAACTGCGCGTCCACATTGACGCGGTCTTGCGGACGGAGGCGGGCCGCGCGGTCTTCGCGTATCTCTTCCGCGCCTGTGGATACAATGTTTCGAGCATCGTCATCAACCGCGCGACTGGCGAGATCGCCCCACTTTCGACGGAATGCAAAGAGGCGCAGCGCCTTATCTATATCAATCTTCGACAGCTTGCGTCGCGCGAGTTATTGGCGGCGGCCGAGGAGCTGGCCGAGGTTCCCGTTTCTATCACGCCCAATTCTGAAGAGGAGAAAAATAAATGACTGTTGAAGCACCCCCCGTTCCGCCGTTGATGAAGACGCTCATCCCCGCGGAGTTCCATGATCGCGGCTATCTCAAAGACTGGCTCGAAAAGCCATCGTCGCCTGAAATGATGGCCGATGTTTTCAAGAAGCTCGACGGCGCCGAGACGCTCATCGGCAAGAAACTCGGCATCCCAGCGGCCGACGCCAAGCCCGAAGAGATCGAGAAGTTCTACGCAGCGCTGCGCCCCGAGAAAGATACTGACTATGAGATCAAACTCGGCGAAAAGCCTGACGAGGAGTTCGTCAAGGAAATGCGAGCGGCGTTCCACAAGGCCGGCGTCTCCAAAGTCCAAGCACAACGGTTCATCGAGAATATCACCCCGACTTTCCAGGCGCGGCAGGCGGGGGCCACGGCGGAGCAGAAGAAGCTCGAAGATGCGTTTGACGTGCTCACAGAAGCGACTTTTGGTAAGGACAACGAGAAGGTGCTCGCGCGTGTCCAAGAAGCGATTAAGGAGTACGCGCCCGAGAATCTCAAGCCGTTCATCGACAAACTCGACAATAACGCTCTGACGATTCTGACTGGCGTCATCAACGCCGTCATGGTCAAATATGTGCCGGAGGACGACCTCAACGGCGCGAATAAGGGCGGCGCGGGAGGGGGCGCCGACATCTCCACACTCCGCGAGGAAGCGCGCAAGATCATGGCGCGGCCGGAATACAAGGATTTTCAGCACCCGGAGTACGAAGCATTACAGAAGCGCGTGAAAGAAATCTACGCGCAAGTCAAGTAATCGTTCTGTCGTACCGGAACCCCTGAGAACTTATGACCCCCGGGGGTTTCGACTTTTGGGCTTGACATAGAAGAGCATCTCTGTTATAGTTCCCCCGACCAATGAGGGCGCTCGCGCGCGAAAAGGCGCGATCCTCTGACCGGCCGCAAAGCACGGCCCGCGTTCCCAACGCGCGTAAAAATCGGGAGAGGGCCTCCACCGGAGCATGTGGGCGCGGTTCTCGCTAAACTCAACGCATAGCGAGGTACACGAACATGGCCGGCGAACTCATCGACAACGCTCTCATCACGCAATTCTCAGATTCAGTCCACGTCGCCGCACAGCAGATGAAGGCTCGCCTGCGCGACGCGGTCATCGTCAAGCCGATGATGGGCGACATCTTCGCCTATGACGGGCTTGGCGCCGTCGAAGCCGTCGAGCAGATCGGCCGGCATCAGCCGGTGGTCTTCTCGGATGCGAACCACACCCGGCGCAAGATCGCGCGCCGACGCTTCACGCTCACCCTCCCCATCGACGCCAGCGACGTCCGCGGGGCGCTGCTCAACCCGCAGAGCGAGTACGCGGGCGCCTGCGCTCGCGCGATGGAGCGCGTCTTCGACCGCATCGTGGTCGAAGCGATGTTCGCGGCGGTCCTGACGGGTCGCGACATGGGAACGTCGGTCACGTTCGCCAACGATGACGGCGACACGATCAACGCGACCGCGGGCACGACCTACGAGAAGCTGCTCGAGACGACCCGTCTCTTCTTGGACGACGACGTGGGGACGGACGTGCCCGAGCGCATGATCCTGGGGATCTCCGGCGACGAGCATGAGGACCTCATGCTCGATACTGAGCTGATTTCGGGAGACTTCACGCGGCAGTACGCCGTCGAGAAGGGCCGCATGATCCAGGCGGCCGGGTATGATCTCAAGCATTTCGCCGCCGCGGCGACGAACCCCATCCTGGCCGTCTCGGCCGGGGTGCGCGATTGCTTCGCCATGTCGGCGCGGGCGATGTGCGTCGGCATGAGCAAGGAGATGGCGCTGACCATCGAGCGGCGGCCGGACTTGGTGGAAACGACCCAGGTCCAGATCGTCTTCGAGCTTGGCGCTGTCCGCACCGAAGGCAAGCTCATCAAGAAGTTCCAGACGACCGACTAAAGGAGTCGGCTGCTCCGGTAGGGCTCATCGCGCCGTCCGCAAAGCGCGGTGGGCCTTGACGGGCGCAGCACAGATTGAAGGACCCGAGACCGCGGCCCGACCGATGAGGCGGGAGTAGCGGCCCGGGTCTGAGGACCGCAACCTCTGACCGATGAGGCAGAGGAGGGAGATATTATCATGGCTATCATCGACGCCTTCGTGGACGCACTCGTCGCCGCCGACAAAAAGGGCAATCCAGCCAAGGTGCACGGCGGGAAGATCCTCTGCCTCGCGCAAACTTTCGAGGTCGCCGCAGCCGACAGCGACGGCAGCATCTATCGGCTCGCTCGACTGCCGGCGAACGCCATCCCCGTGAAGTGCGACATCAGCAACGACGCTATCACGGTGGGCACGGACTACGACTTGGGGCTCTACAAGCAGAAGGGCGGGGCTGTGGTCGACAAGGATCTCTTCCTTGACGGAGGGGATATGTCTTCGGCCCGCACGATCGCCGCGCCGCTTGATGGCTTGACGAACTTGGGCGGGGCAGACCCCCTGACGGCCGTCGGCAAGAAGCTGTGGGAGCTGCTCGGGCTCACGGTTCCCGATCACCAGGGATATGACTTGGCGCTCACCGCGAACACGGTAGGTTCTGCGGCCGGCACCATCTCCATCCGCTTGTACTACATCCTGGGATAGAACTCCCGGGGGCGCAAGGGGCCGCCCGCCTCTTCTTTTTATGGAAAAGAGAGGAGGCGGCGGCCCGTCGTCCACAGGGGGGTAGAAGGCCATGTCCGCGGTGCCTACATCGTCCGTTCAAATCTGCAACCTGGCGTTGGCGCGGCTCGGGCAAAAGCCGATTTCGAGCGTCGACGTCCCCACCACGCCGGTCGAGGATCTCTGCGCGCTCCACTATCCGATGACGCGCCGGAAGCTCCTGCGCGCGTACATCTTTAACTTCGCCAAGAAGTACGCGCAGATCACCGTTGACGCGGGCGTCACGCCGGCCTTCGGCTACGCTTCCGCGTTTGCGCTTCCCAACGATTTCATCCGCCTGCTGGCGTTAGGCGACATCACGGTCAATGCCGACACGCCGCACGGGCTCTATGATCTCTCTGAAGGCTTCATCTTCACTGACCAGGAAGACGAGGCCGACACGACCAATATCCTCTATATAAAGGACGCGACCCTCGTGGCGAAGTGGGACACGCTCTTCGTTGACCTCATGCGCGTTCAGTTGGCGAAAGACATGGCCTTCGCCTTTACGCTCAAGCCTTCACTCGTGCAGGCTATCGACGTGGAGTTGGCCGACATCAAGCTCCAGGCCGCGGCTATCGCCGGCCAAGAGAAGCCGCCGCGCCGCATCCAGCGCAGTAAACTCCGCGACAACCGGCGCATGGGCGGCAATTTTCGGGACCTGACCCGCTATCCGATCTAATGCCTAACGCCGTTCTCGTCAATTTTGCGGCCGGCGAAACGTCCCCGCGCTCGCGGGGGCGTTTCGACTTGGATTGGTTCCGCGCGGCTTGCCAGAAAATTCTCAATTTCATCCCCGAAGTCCCCGGGCCGGCGCGATTCCGCTCCGGGTTCAAGTTCGTCCGGCAGACCCGCGGCGGGGCCGTGGCGCGGCTCGTCCCCTTCCAGATCAACGCCTCGCGCGGCTACATGCTGGAGTTCACCCCCGGCAAGATGCGCGTCTACAAGGACGGGGATCTCCTCACTAAGACGCCTTATGATCTCCTGACGACGACCGCGCTCCTTGACGATTTCACTGACGGCGACTACACGGCCAATCCCGTGTGGACGCCCTATGTCGCCGCGCAAGTCGCCGTAGTGGCTAACCAACTCATCTTGACGGTGCCCGCGAGTGCGGAGGGGGCGGCGGCTACGACCCCGCAGACGCGCAATATCGGCACTTATCAGTTCGACGCGGAGATATCGGCCGCCGGCCACGTCGTTTTCTTTGCCACAACTTACGCCCCGATAGTAAATGCTTTCGGTGTCACATCCTTCACCGTCACGGGCTATGGCGTCAACCGCACGGCCGCAGGCAACTACAAATTTGGCCGATTCTCGGGTTCGGGCACTTTCACGGAGCTGCTCGATTTGGGCGTGACCGGCGCCGGGTTCAAGACCTTCAAGTTCATCCGCACGTCGTCGGGTCAATGGTCATGCTTCGTGGGCGGGATCTTAATCGGCACTGTCACGGATGCGACCTTCACGACGACTAATCTGTTCGCCGCACAGGCGACGACGACGGCGGCCAACACCGTCAAACTCGATAATATCTTCCGTCCCGGCGCGGGCGCTACGGACAATCAGGGCGTCATCACGGCCATAACGCAGGCCAATCCCGCCGTCGTGTCGGTCGCGGCCGTGGGCGATCTCGCCAATGGCGACGAGTGTGTCACGAGTGCCATTGTGGGGATGCTGGAGATGAACGGGCGGCAGGTCAAGCTCGCCGGCGCATCGGGGCTCACGTTCCAGCTCATTGATCCCGTCACAGGCGCGAATGTCAATTCGACGAGCTTCGGCGCCTATTCCTCGGCCGGGCGCTTGATCGAAGTTTATGAGATTGACACGCCCTACTTCGCAGGCGATTTGGACGACCTTTCTTGGGCGGTTTCGGCGCGTGATGGCGTCCTCTACATCGCACATCCTAAGTACGCTCCGCGGAAGTTGACAGTCGACTCAGCGGATAATTTCACGCTGGCGACTTATGTCCGCACCAATGATCCTTTCACGAACACTCCCGCGATCTTGACGCTCACGGGTCTTGATCGCGCCGCCACAGGGACCCTCATCCACTTCACGCCGGGCTCGGTCATCAATGAGGATTCGGCCTACACTTTTAGCGGCATTGTGGGCACGACGCAGCTCAACGGCGGCGTCTTTCGCCTGCGCGTCCCCAGCGGCAGCTTCGCTACGCCGCGCGCTTTCCTCGTGACGACAACAGGCGAGGCGGAAGTGGACTCGAGCACGTGGACAGACTATGTTTCGGGGGGCATTGCCACGCCCGACGCCGAGCATCCCATCGCGGTCGCGTTCTACGAGAGTCGATTATTTTTCTTAGGCACCAATCAGCGGCTCAACTCCATCTTCGGCAGCCGCGCGCCGGATGATGACGGCAACCCGCGCTATGATGACTTTACAGGCGGGGTCGACGCCGATCACGCGGTTTTCTTCGCGTTGGCCCCGACCAACGGACAGATCGACACCGTGGCGTGGGGGCGGGGCACGGCTAAATATCTTTTCGTCGGCACTTTCGGCGGGCCTTTCCGCGTCTCGGGCGGCGGTCTTGACGAACCGATCACGCCCTCCTCCATCAACGTCCGACAGTTCGATTCCTTCGGTTGCGAGGCGATGATGCCCGTGACCGCCTCGCGCGTCTTCTGGCTCCAGCGGGGCGGCACGACCCTCCGCACCGCGCGCTACAGTGCCGAAGCCGACGATTTCCGCAGTTACGACATGCTCTTGAACGCGGAGCACATCGCCGATAGTCGCTTGAGGCGCGTCGTGCTCCAGACGGGGCGCCCGGACGTGCTGTGGGTGATCCGAGACGATGGCATCTTAGCGGGCATGACGGTCCAGGGCGATGAGAACGTGGCCGGCTGGCACCGGCAGGAGATCGGCGGGTCCTCCGCCAAGGTGCTCGACGCTCAAGTGCTTGCCAGAACGGACCGCGACGATCAGCTCTGGATCGTGACCGAGCGCATAATCAGCGGGACAACGCGGCGCTTCGTGGAGATCCTAGCCGACGATGTGACTTTCCCTGATCTCGAGGATTTCTACACCGACGCGGGGGCGGAAGTCAGCGATCTTGCGACCTTCAAGAACGCGGTCTACAGGCGCCAGGAGGAGTATATCCATCTGGACGCGGCGGGGACTTTCAACGGTGCTGACCGGGGATCCGATCTAAGCGCCGCACTCACGCCCGCCGCGGTCAGCGGCGCTTCTGTGGCGTTCACGGCTTCGGTCAGCGGCACCTTCACGTCGGCGGACGTCGGCAAGCAGATCTGGAAGAAGCCCGACCGGAGTACCGGCGTCGGCGCCGGGCGAGCGACTATTCTCTCGGTCAATGGTCCTGGCACCATCGCTACGTGCGAAATCGACTCTGACGTGCCGTTCAACTCGACGGCCGCCATCCCGGCCGGGGGATGGTTCATCACGGCCACGGTTATTTTTGGCCTGGCGCATTTCGACGGTGAGCGCGTTGCGGTCGTCGTTGACGGCGCAGTTCATTCTGACGGCCGCACGAGCGCCTACCCGGTGGTCACAGTCGCATTGGGCAAGATCACGCTGACTGAGCCGGCCGCGGTCGTCCATGTGGGTCTGCCCTACGAGGGCTTCATCAAGACGCACAACTTGGAGCTGGGAGGCCAGGGAGGCCCCGCGCAGGCCAAGCCGCGCAATATAGTGGAGATGTTCATTCGTTTCCTGACGACTTTGGGGGTAGATTACGGTACTGACATCTATGATCTCGCGCGAATCGAGCACCGGGATGTCGGCAACGACGCGATGGACCGACCCGCGCCAGTATTTTCCGGCGTCAAGAAGCTCCATAATCCCGACACTCATCAAGCCGAAGAGGGCAAGCACATCGTCATCAGCCAACGTCTCCCGCTGCCGTGTGTGGTACAATTCGTCGATCTGCGGTTCGACACGCCGGAGGAAGGCTAAGTGCTCATTGCGTTCAAGCCGTGGCACCGGGATATGATGCGGTTGACTTCAAAAGTGAGCGGTTATCTTCGTCAGGGGGAGAACTCCACGGGGCTTCTTGAACGGCTGGCCGGCGCGGGATTAGTCTATACCATCATCGGCGAAGAGGGCGGAGTTCTAGGCGTCGCGGGGGCAGTCCCCACAAGCAAAAGTGTGGCCGAAGTTTTTGTCATATCGGCGGAGGATCGGCGTCAACATCGCATCGAATTTGTGAGGTCCGTGCGTCAGATCCTTAATCATGCTCGGGAGCAGTTTACTAGAATCGAGGCGCTCGGAGAAGACACGCCATTTTTTAGCCGATGGTTCACATGGTTGGGATTTACGTGTCAAGGTCCTTCGAGCAAGGATGGATTGCTCCTTTGGAGCATGTCCGGCGTCGGCGGCGGCAGCGGGGAGAAAACTTAATGGCGGGGGCGATGGCGGGTTTTCTGGCGGCGTCGGCCGGGCTCGATCTCATAGGCGGGCTTTTCGGCTATTTCGCGTCCCAGGAAGCTGCCGCTATTGCCGAGAGTCGGGGTCGGATGTTCCGTTTGGAGGCGGAAACTGATGCCACGCGCTACGCTGAGCAGGCGCAGGGCTTTAAGGCGACGCAGAAGCTCACCTATCTCAAAGCTGGCGTGGCATTAACCGGCTCGCCACTTGACATCTTGGACGAGACTGCGCGGGTCGCCGCAGAGAATATCTCTGCGATCCGGGCGCGCGGTGCTGCGGGCGAGTTGGGCGCGCAGGAGCAAGCCACGCAGGCGCGGATATCAGGACGGACAGGTCTCATATCGGGCATCGCGGGCGGAATCGGCAAGATCGGTTCGGCGGTTTATCAAAGCAAAAAATATGGCTAAAATCCCCCGCGTCTCTCAAGGTGATCGACCCTCGGCGGTGCCGAGCGGTCCTCTGCCGACCGCGGGGGAGGCGGTAGGGATCATCAAAGCGGTCGGGGGGCTCGTCGACATCGGCGTTAAGATCGCCGCCGAGGTCGAGGAAAAAGAAGCGCGCATACTCCAAAAGGCGCGCGAAGACAAGCAAGCTATCGTCAATGAAGTCGCGGCCGGTCGCATGGCGGGAGATTTTGAAGAAACTCTCTCCGGTTACGCAGAGAGATTCAAGAAAGAACTTTGGGACAATCCCGAAGAGGCTTCGGGGCAACTTCTTGATGCCGGGCGTCTCTTGGCTGACCGGCAACTGGAACAAGCTCCCAATACTCAAGTCGGACTCACATCTGCTCGGCATAATAATGTGCGGATCGGCGCTGCGGTGCGGGAAATGGAGAATTGGGCTCAATCACGGCAGACGCAAAAAGCCAAAGGTGATGCAGAAGCCATTATCAATCGTGCGGCAGGCGCGGCCGAACATCTGACTTCAATGCCTCAACTCGGAACCCTCCTCGCTGGGGTTGAACCTAGATACGGGGAAATGTTGCGGTCGGTCTTTGGACCACAGGCCGAAGAAAAATTGAATGAGGTCAGGGAACGGGCAGTTGAAGGATTTGTCCTCGTCAATGGCGCCCGTGATCCAGTCGGGGTGCTGGCGGCGCTCGATGCTGGATCGGGGCCGCTCGTTGATTATGCGACGCCCGGAAAACGGGACACATGGCGGCGAAAAACTGAACTTTCTTTAGAAAATCGAGGAGAGACAGCGAAACGCGATCTGCTCTTTTCTGCCACCGGAGAGACGCGCACCGCAGTCGAGATGCTCAACCAGGGACGCCTCGACGCGGGCACCGTCTTGGCGCTGCAGAACCGGAATATCAACGCTCAAAAAGCGATGGCGATCAACCCGTCTTATACGAAAACACAACGCGACGATCAAATCGCGCTTTTGAAAAAGCAAGGCGAAATCCTCGACGCGATCGAGGATATCCGCCGCCGCGGGACAAAGTACGATCCCGCCGAGCAAGTCGACGGTGACACCGCCGCCCTCTTCGAGATGGACAAGACGATGAGAAAATTGAATGGACAGAAGGACTTGCTGATCCTAGCCGAGCAACAGGACCGGCTCATTTTATTACGCCGTGAACGCAAAATCTCCGAGGCCAAATATCAGACGATGTGGGCCACGGTAAATTTGGCGCTGACCAAGGCCCTAGAGGCCGAAGCGAAGAAGACGGGCCATGGACCCCTGGGGCTCTTCCAATCAGCGCGGGAAGCGGGCAATGAGGAGCTTAATTCACTCTTCAAGGGTGAGTTGAAGAACGCGACTCCAAAGCAGCAGTTAGAGGCGCGGATGAACTACGCGCGCCAATATATCGAGGCGACGAAAGACGACCGGGAAATAGACGAGGCTACGTCGCGCAAGTTTGCGCGCAAGGCAGGAGCGTATGAAACAGGTCGGCGTCTGCGGGGGATTGAGTAATGGCTGATCCCGAAGGGCTCACCCGCACTTTCCCCGACGATCTCAACGCCCCGCCGCGCGCCCCCAAGCCGCGTGCGGTGCCGGTGCCGGCGGCGGAAGACCAGGGCACGGGCGGCGGAGGTTCGGCGCAGGCCGTGGCGGAACGGCCCGAGATAGCAGGCCGCAGAACAAAAGCAACTTTCAGCATAGTCGGTGATGTCGATGATTCATTGGAAGGTTATATGGGGACCGATGAAGAACCGTCATTTAACATGGGGCGCGTTCTTGCTTCTGACGCCCCGGAGATGTTGAATGCTTCTTCCGCGATTTATAATCCTGGGATGCGGACGTGGGAAAACGTACCGGAAGAACTCTTCAAATCCCTGTTGAAGGGCGAACTTGGTATCGCAAAAAATACCATTGCTAAATGGAACGCCGGCGAAGTTGGTTTGGTGCAGAACGGGCTTGGATTGGCTCTCCTTAATGGGTCGATGTCTCTCGCCGAAGTTGACGCACGCAGCAATGAAGAAACGCTTAAAGTTCAATTAGGACAACAACCTGCGCTTGCGTGGCGCGGTCTCGGTAAGATGGCGGCCGATATTATTCGACATCCGCTTGAAACTCAAGCGCGGGTCAACAAATTTATTCTTGATGCGACTCTTCATCCACTCGATACAATTGAAGCCGAAGCAAAATTTGTCGGCGAAGCTGTGCGCTTCATTGTCGGAGAATCGGCAGAGCAAGGGCCTAATCTACGAGAAGCCGCGAAGGCGTCGGCGGCTGGGGCGGTGAAAGGTGCGGCGGCGGGGGCTGTTGCGGCGATGGCTATTCCCGTGGCGGGTGTCGCGGCGGTGCCGCTCGGCGCGGAGATCGGTGCGATGCAGGGCGCGCTTACTTATTTTGTTATGAATGAAACCGGATCGACAGCTATCGAAATGCGGCGCAAGGGCTACGATTTGGCGACGATCCGTAAAATGGCTCCCGTCGCCGGAACGATCAAGGGCGTTTTTGAAATGGCATCTTTCGGCGTGATGACTGCGCCATTTAAGACAGCGTTCGTCAAAAAAGTTCTCGCCTCAAAAGAGATAAATGGAATCCTCACGAGTGCGGCGGGAGTATATGCCAAAACGATCGGCGC
>Ga0209342_10003854_pt1 | contig 15723 bp, 8 predicted proteins | sample RifCSP16_2_FD_184023 | JGI IMG/M metagenome (GOLD analysis project Ga0209342, IMG submission 184023) | Soil microbial communities from Rifle, Colorado - Rifle CSP2_sed 16_2 (SPAdes) (version 2) | ecosystem: Environmental > Terrestrial > Deep subsurface > Rock core/Sediment | place: Rifle... | reverse complement strand
CACCCCGCCCAGCGTGAACTGGAGCCACTTCGCGCCGTCCCGGAGCCAGTAGTGCGGCGCGTCCCAGCCGCGGCGGAGCGTCGCCGCCCAGCCGTCCGACATCCAGAGGTCGGGGCGGCGATATCCGTCCGCGTCCATGAAGGCGAGCCACTCCCCGCAGGTCACGGCGCGCGCGGCGAGCGCGTGGGCCGGCACCTGCACCGTGTGGCGCGGGCGCTCGTTGTCGAAGGCGAAGGCCTCGGCGGGGGCGCCGATCTGGGCGGTCCCCCCATCGTGCTCCATCCAGCCGAGCGGAGGCGCGGCGGTGCCCGCAGCGGGGGGCGGCCCCGGCGCGTAGACGGGCTGGAGCGGGTTCACCGAGAAGGCGTGCTTCACGTCGGTGAGCAGCAGCTCCTGGTGCTGCTCCTCGTGGTTCAGCCCCAGCTCGACGACGTCGAGCATCGCCTCGGGGAGCCCCCCGTCGAGCCGCTCGGCGATCCGAGCGTCGACGTGGTCACGGTACCGGATCACCTCGTCGAGCGACGGGCGCGACAGGAGGCCGCGCTCGGGACGAGCATGTCGCGGACCGGCCGCCTCGTAGTACGAGTTGAAGAGGCGACCATACCCCGGGTGGAACGGAGGGCGCCCTGGCTCGACCTGCGCCAGGACGAACGTCTCGAAGAACCAGCTCGTGTGCCCGAGGTGCCACTTGGCGGGGCTCGCGTCGGGCATCGACTGCACCATCGCGTCCTCGGGCGACAGGGGAGCCGCGAGCGCCACGGTGAAGCGGCGCACCGCCTCGAAGCGGGCCAGCGGGGCCGCGCCGGGGCACCCGTCGGTGCGCTCCGATCGCGGGGCACCCGTGGGCGCGTTCCGATCGAGCGCGCGCCCACGGGTCGACACCGATGGGTCGACGGGCGCCAGGTCCGTCTCTCCATGAACGGTCTGACGAGCTGGGGCGAGCGGCACCTCCGAAACCTCGCCACCGGTGGACCTCGTCGCAACGAAAACCCGGGCTGCCGCCTTCCCGGGCGCACCACCCTCATCCAGCTGGGCCTGCGCTCGCCAGAGGACCCAGTGGGGCGGGGTCCAGGTCTGAGGTCCAGGTCCAGACCAGAGGACCCCGTGGGGCCCCGGAGCCACGCCGACGCGCTGTGCGCTTCGCGCGCCTACCGCTCTGGCGCGGCTTCGCCGCGCTGCTCCCGGATCGCGCTCGGCTGTCTGGTACTCTGCTCCCCGCGCATGTCGGATCATCGCAGCGAGATCGCCCGCCGCCTCGAGGCCCGCAGGGCCAGGGTGACGGAGCTCGACCGGAACGACGCGCGCATGTCCCGCCTGCGGCTGGCTGTCTTCGCAGCCGCCATCGCCATCTCCGTGGCCGCCTTCGGCGCGGGGACGCTCTCGGGCCGCTGGCTCGCGGGGCCGGCCGCGGCCTTCGGCGCGCTGCTCGTCTGGCACGATCGCGTGTTCAGGGAGCGCGACCGGGCACGGCGGGCGGTGGCCTTCCACGAGGCGGCGCTCGCGCGCATGGACGGTCGCTTCGCAGGACAGGGCGCGGCCGGAGAGGGCTTCGCCGACCCTGCCCACCCGTACGCGGCGGACCTGGACCTCTTCGGGAAGGGCTCCCTCTTCGAGCTGCTCGACACCACCCGCACGCGGGCCGGACAGGAGCGGCTCGCGTCATGGCTCCTCGCGCCGGCCGCGGCAGACGAGGTCCGGTCGCGGCAGCGCGCCATCGCCGACCTCTCCCCGCGGCTCGACCTGAGAGAGGATCTGGCGGTCCTCGGCGAGGACGTTCGCGCGGCCGTGGACCCGGCCTCGCTCGCCGCCTGGGGCGCGTCGCCGCCGATCCTCCCGGCCGCCGCAGCCTGGATCGCGCTCTTCCTCGCCGCCGCCGCCGCCGCCGCAACGTGGACCTGGGGCGCAGGGTTGGGCCCCGTCCCACTCCTCGCCGTGGCCCTCCTCGGATGGGCCTTCCAGCGCGCGCTCCGCGCTCCGCTCGCCCGCGTCCTGGGCGGGCTGGCCCGGCCCGCGGCGGAGCTCCGGGTGCTCGCCCTGCTGCTGGCGCGGCTCGAGGCGGAGGAGTTCGTCGACGTCCGGCTGCGCACGCGCCATGACGCGCTCCGCGGTGAAACCGCGCTCGCCTCGGCGCGCATCGCGCGGCTGGAGCGGATCGCGGCCCGGATCGAGTGGGCCAGGAACCAGCTCTTCGCGCCGCTCGCCTTCTTCTTCCAGTGGACCCCGCTCCACGCGGCGCTGGTCGAGCGCTGGCGCGCGCGGAACGGCCCCGCCGTGGGCGCCTGGCTCGACGCCGTCGCGGAGCTGGAGGCGCTCTCCGCTCTCGCGGGCTACGCCCACGAGCACCCGGAGCACGTCTTCCCCGAGATCCTCGACCGCGCCCCCGGCGCGCCGCCTCGCATCGAGGCGGACGCGCTCCACCACCCGTTGCTCACAGGAGCGATCCCCAACGACGTCCGGCTGGGCGGCGACGGCGATCCCCGGGCGCTGCTCGTGTCCGGCTCCAACATGTCCGGCAAGAGCACCTACCTGCGCACGATCGGCGTCGGCGCGGTGCTCGCCCTGGCAGGCGCGCCGGTCAGGGCGGCGCGCATGCGGCTCACTCCGGTCCACGCGGGCGCGACGCTGCGCATCCAGGACTCGCTCCAGGCCGGCCGCTCCCGCTTCTACGCGGAGATAACCCGCCTGAAGGAGCTCGTCGATCTCGCCGCGGGTCCCTTCCCGCTCCTGTTCCTCCTCGACGAGATCCTGCACGGCACCAACAGCCATGACCGGCGGATCGGCGCCGAGGCCATCGTGCGGACCCTCGTCGACCGCGGGGCGATCGGCGTCGTGACGACGCACGACCTGGCTCTCGCCGAGCTCGCCGGCGGCGGCGCCCTCGCAAACGCCCACTTCGAGGATCAGGTGAAGGACGGGGAGATCGCCTTCGACTTCCTGCTGCGGCCCGGCGTGGTGCGCCACTCGAACGCCCTGGCGCTCATGCGGGCGGTGGGGCTGAAGGTCTAGTGCCGGTTCACGACCGTCTGCACGGCTGCCAGCAATGATTCCGGCCGGAACGGCTTCGCGACCTGCGCGGACACCTCGGCGGGGACCTCCTCGGACGCGGACGCGACGATGACGGGGATCTCCGACAGGGAAGCGTCGGCCCGCAGCGCCCGGAGGAGCTCCCACCCGTTCATCCCGGACATCTTGAGATCCGTCACGATCAGCGATGGCCGCTCGCCGGCTGCGAGGGCGAGAGCCTCCCGCCCATCCACCGCCTGAACGACGCGGTACCCCGCCTCGCAGAGGCTGTCCGCGATCAGTTGCCGGATGTCCGCGTCGTCCTCCACGACCAGGACACACGCCTTCGTGCGGCTCTCGCCCTCGGTCGGAGCGGCGTCGCCATCGCACGGGTGGCATCGTCCAGGCTCACCCGTCGCCGCACGCGGATCCCATCCATGCGGCGACTCGAACTCGCGAGCCGGCCGTCCGAAGAGAAAGCCCTGGAGGAGATCGCAACCCAGGCCGGCGAGCGCATCACGCTCCTCCGAGGTCTCGACGCCTTCGGCCACCGCTCCGATTCCCAGCTCCTGGCACGCCCCGAGGAGCGCGCGGACCAGGGTCCGGCTCCGGGGAAGGACATGCACGTCGCGGACGAGCGACATGTCGATCTTCACGAACTCGGGTTCCAGCAGCGCGATGCTGGACAGACCTGCATAGCCGGCCCCGAGGTCGTCGATGGCGATCCGGAATCCCAACCGGCGCAGCGATTCGATTCGATCTCTCGGGGCGTCAATGGATTCGAGGGTCGCACGCTCTGTGATTTCGAGGACGACGCGCCGGGCGACGCCGGCGAGCGGGGATCGCGGATCGTGAAGCTCGTGGTCTTCGAGGTCCAGCGGGTGCAGGTTGACGAACGCGGTGAGCCCCTCGGGCAGGCCGTCGATCCGGCCCGCGACCTGCGCGCGCACGGCGCGCCCCAGCTCGTGGACGCGCCCCAGCGTCTCGGCCGCTGATACCAGATCGCACGGCCGGCTCAGGCTCGGCTCCTCGGAGCGCAGCAGGGCCTCGTACCCGAACAGCTCCCGGCGGCGCCAGGACACGATCGGCTGGAACGCCATCCACATCGAGGCGAGCGCCGCGTCCATCCGCCCGCCCATCTCCAGCAGACCGCTCGCTTCGGTGTCCATCCGCCCGCGCGCGACGGCGCGCTGGACCGCCTGGCACAACCTGGTCGGATCGACCGGTTTTTCCAGATAGCTGATCGCGCCGTGCTCGATCGCTTCGAGGGCCGTACCGAGCTGCGCACCGCCGGTGACGAGCACGACCGGCAAGGCTCGGTGCTGCTCGCGGACGGCCTTCAGCAAGGCGATGCCGTCCATGCGCGGCATCGCGATGTCGCTCACCACCACGTGGACGGCCTCTGAGCGGAGCACCTCGAGCGCCTGCTGCCCGTCCGCGGCTGCTCGGGTCTCGAAGCCCGCCTTCCTCAGACTGTACGCGTACCCACGGAGCACGTCCCGGTCGTCGTCGACGATCAAGACGCGCGGTGGCGAGGCGGCCCCCTCTCCTCCCGCTGCTCGTGTCCCCCGTCCGCCCGGCGACGCCATGACGCTCCGCGTTCCTCGCAGACGAGCTTGCGCTCCCTCGTCGCATCTTGGAGGTAGTGCAAACCGCCTGCCGCGACAGGGGCTCGTAGCACCTGGACTCGGATGAGCCAGAACTCACCGACCGGACAGCAGCGCCACGGTGTTCTCGGGCAGCATCACCGTATTCGGAACCCCAGGGTGCTGAGCCACCCGGCGCACGCCTGACGGGTCGGGTAGAACCCCCTAGCCTCCCGCCCGGTGGTCGCCACCGAGAGTCCTGTACTCGTCCCCTCCGTCAGATCCTCCCCCTAGACTGACCCGGTGTCGGCACTGGTCCTCGTCCCCTCGCCGCTCAGGGCGGCGCGCGCGGCGCGGCGCCTCTGCGACGCCGAGGGCGGGCTCCTCTTCGGGGCACGGGTCACGACGCCCGCGGCCTTGACGCCGCTTCTACTGGCGGCGATCGGGGATGCGAGGCCCATCCTCACGCCGCTGGCGGAGCGGCTCCTCGCGGTCGAGTCGGCGGAGGCCGTGGGACGCCTCGGGTCGCTCGTCCCGGCGAGCGGTGCCGCGCGGGCCTTCGCCGCCGCCATCGCGGAGTTCCAGCGGGGCGAGGTGACCGCGGCCGACGCGAGGGCCGCGGCTGGCGATCTCGCGGGACGTCCGGGCGAACGCCTCTCGGACATGGCGGAGATCCTCGCCGCGTACGAGGCGCGGCTCGCATCGCTGGGCGCGCTGGACGAGGCCGCCGCGCGGCGAGCCGCGGCCACCGCTTCTGGTGCACGTCATCTGGAAGAGCTGGAGCTGCTCGTCCTCGACGGCTTCCACGCGCTCCCCTCGGCCACCCTCGACCTCTTCGTCGGCCTCGCGCGCCGGGCGCGCCGCACGGTGGCGCACCTGCCGTACTACCCGGAGCGGTCCGACGTGTGCGCGCCGGCCGGCCGGCTGCTGGCCGCGCTCGAGGCGCTTCACGACCCCGCGTCGCGGCGGGACGTGACCATCGCGCTGCCCTCCCTCGAGCCCCCTCATCGCGCGCCGCGCATCGCGCGGGCGCTGCGCGCGCCCTCCGCCGGCGGCGGCCTGGTCGGAGACGGGGGGCTCGTCCTCGCGGCGGCTGGACCGGGCGAGGAGGGAGAGGCGGAAGCGGCGGCGGCGATCGTGGAGCGGTTCCTCGCCGAGGGGTTCGCCCCCGAGGACGTGCTCCTCATCGCGCCATCGCCGGTGCGCGCGGCGCCTCGCCTCGCGCGCGCGTTCGCCGCGCGCGGCCTCCCGCTGGCGGCGAGCGTGGGGGAGCCTCTCCGCGATCTCGCGCCCGTGCACGCCGTGCTGGCAGCGCTGCGGGCCGCGGTCGAGCCCTCGCGCGCCGCGCTGGAAGCGGTCGCCGCGTCGCCGTGGGTCCGCCTCGCGCCCGCGCCTCCGCGGCTCGAGCACTGGCTCGATCGCGCAGGGGCGCTGGAAGGACGGGGCGATCCGGAAGAGGCGCTGCGCCGGCGTGCGGGTGCCCTCTCGAGCCCGCCCGCGGCGGCCGAGCGGAGATCTCTCCTCCGCGCCGCCGACGCACTGGCGGCGATCCGCGGCGCGCTCCGTCCGTTCGCGGTGGACGCCCGGCCCCGCGAGCACGCCGCGCGGCTGCGCGCGTTCCTGAAGCTCGCCGGCTCCCGGCGCCACGCCGCGAGGGCGGGCCCGGACCTGGGCCGCCGCGAGCTCGCCGCCCTCGCCCGGCTCGAGGACGCCGCAGACGACCTCGCCCATGCGCTATCCATGCTGGGGCAGGGCGAGGGCGCGATGCCGGCCCGGCGCTGGGTGGACCTCCTCGAGGTCGCGCTGGAGCGCCCCGATCGCCCCGCGGAGCCGGCCGCCGGCGCGGTGGAGCTGTGGCCGCTCGCGGAGGTGGCGGGGCTCTCCGCTCGCGCGGTGGTGGTGGTGGGGTGCGCGCGTGGGGCGTTCCCCGCTCCACCGCGAGTCGACCCGCTGCTGCGCGAGGCGGAGCGGGCCGCCGTGAACCGCGCCGCCGGCCGCGCGGCCCTGGCGACGGGCGCCTCGCGCCGGGCCGAGGCCGGGCTGGCGGCGTTCTGCGCGCTGGCGGCCGGGCGCGACGCGCTCGCCATGACCTGGCCGTCCGATGGTCCCGAGGGGCCCGGCGCGAGCCTCTCCCCGCTGGCGCTCGATGTCCTGTGCGCCGCGGGGGTTCCGCTACCGGTTGCGCCATCGCCGGCCCCCGATCTCGGCGGGAGCCGCACGCCCGCCGAGGCGCTCCGGGCAGCCGCGCGCGCCGCGCGGGAGGGCCGGGGCCAGGCGGCGGTGGAGGCGCTGGTGGCGGTCTCGCCGCAGCTCGCGGAGCGTGCGGCGTCCGCGCTGGCGCGCGGGGCGCTCGAGGACGAGCGGCGCAGCGCCGTCCTGGCACGCCGCGCCTCGCGCGCGGCCGGTTTGATCCCGCCCGAGCTCTCCCTGCTCCTCGCGCGAGCGCTCCCGTCGGAATGGACCCCCAGCCAGCTCGAGACGTACGCGCGCTGCCCCTTCCGGCTCTTCGGCAGCCTCGTGCTGCGCCTCGAGGACCCTGCGGCGGCCGACCTCGAGATCGATCCGCGGGACGAGGGGAGCCTCGCGCACGCCGTGCTGGAAGAGCTCCTCGCGAGGCGGCGCGCGCTCGGCGCGCTTCCACTCGTCGGCTCGCCTGCCGAGCGCGAGGAGCTGCGAGAGGTCGCCGGCGAGATCTTCCGCCGCTTCGAGCGGGAAGGCAGGGTGGGCGACCCGGCGCTCTGGGAGGCACGCCGCGGCGCCGTCCTGGCGCGGCTCGAGCGCGTGATCGCGGCCGAGGGGCGCGAGCGCGGTGGCGCGGTCCCGGAGCTCCTCGAGTACCGGTTCGGCGGGACCTCGGGCGTGCCGGCGCTGGTCTTTGGTGAGGGGGAGGAGGCGGTCCGGGTGCGCGGGCGCATCGATCGCGTGGACGCCTCGACCGATCGCCTCGTCGTCATCGACTACAAGGACGGGCGGAGCGCGGCGGCGCTCGAGGAGAAGCTCGACCGCGAGGCGGTCGGCGAGACGAGCTTCCAGCTCCCCATCTACCTCCTGGCGGCGGCGCGGGCGCTGCCGGGCCGTGGCCAGCTGGAGGCGACGGTCCTGCTCCTGCGGTCGGCGGAGCGGCTCGCCCCGCTCGCCGTGACGTCTGGCGACCCGCTCTTCGCGCTCGACGCGCCCTCGCTCGCCGCCGCCCGCGAGGCCGGTGTGCGCCCTCTCGCCGACGCGGTCCGGGACGTCGTCCAGGCCGTGCGCTGCGGAGAGCTGCCGATCGCCTCGCGCGACTGCGGCGGGTGCCCCTTCGGCGCGCTCTGCCGCGCACAGGATCTGGCCGAGGTCGCGGCGTGATCTCCTGGAGCGAGGCGGCGCGCGTCCTCTTCGCGCTGAGCGGGCCGACCGCGGTCTCGGCGGGGGCTGGGTCCGGGAAGACCACCGCGCTCGTCGAGCTGTGCGCACGTCTCCTGTCCGGCGAGGCCACCGGCGCGCCCTGCGACCCCGGCGAGCTCGTCGCCATCACCTTCACCGAGAAGGCGGCGGCCGAGCTCGAGGATCGCCTCCGCGCGGCGCTGGCGGAGCGCGCGGCCCAGGCGCCGCCGGGGTCGGACGAGGAACGGGCCTGGCGCGCCCGCATGCATGCGATCGACCGCATGGCGCTCGGGACGATCCACGCGTTCGCGGGGAGGCTCTTGAGGGAGCACGCGCTCGAGGCGGGCGTCGATCCCGAGGCGGCCGTCCTGGACGAGGAGACGTCGGCCGCGTGGCGGTTGCAGGCGGCCCAGCAGGCGGTGGTGGCGGCGGTCGACGCCGGCCGCCCCGAGGCGCGGCAGCTCGCGGCCGCGCACGGTGCCGGGGGGCGGCGAGCAGGGCTAGCCGAGATGGTCGCGGACCTCGTCCGGGAGCGGGCGACGCTCGGCGACGGACCGCCGCGGCCGGCGCCGGATCGCGCGGGCGACGCGGAAGTGGAGCGCGCGGCCGCGCTCGACGCGGCCGAGGCGCTGTGCGTGGTCCGCTCGGAGGTGCGCACCCCGTCGGGCCGGGCGGCGCTGGAAGGGCTCGCCGAGCGCCTGGCCGAGATCGGGCCCGAGGAGCGCGCCGGCCCCGTGCGGCCGCAGGCGCTCCGGCGGATCGCCGCGCTCCTCGAGCCGGTGAACCGCTGGCGGCCTGGATCGACCGACGGTGCGCGGGCGCGATCGCTGAAGGAGGACCTCGTGCGGGCGTGCCGGGCGTTCGCGCCGCTCGGCGCGGAGGTGCTGGCCGGCCCGCAGAAGCGCGAGCTGTGCAGCCTCGTCGCCGGCGCGGAGGCCCGCTACGCCGCGCGCAAGTCGCGGGCGTGCGCCCTCGACTTCGACGACCTGCTCCTGCGGGCGCGCGATCTGCTCCGCGGCGACGCCGGGCTCCGGGACGAGCTGCGGGGGCGCCTGCGCGCGCTGCTCGTCGACGAGTACCAGGACGTGAACGCGCTTCAGCACGAGATCCTGGAGCTGCTCGCCGGTGGCGAGGGCGCGCGGCCGCTGCTCGTGGCGGTGGGCGACCTGAAGCAGTCGATCTACCGCTTCCGCGGCGCGGACGTGACCGTCTTCCGGGGAGTGCTCGAGCGCTTCCGCGCCGAGCCGGGCGCGCGCGTCCTGCGCCTCTCCGCGAACCACCGGTCAAGCGCTGCGCTGCTGGAGGCGGTGAACGAGGTCTTCGCGCGCTGCATGCAGCCGCAGCGCGCCGACCCGCGGCCGTACGAGCTCACGTTCGGCGAAGACGACCGCCTCTTGCCGGTGCGCGGTGGAGGGCAGGTCCCCGCCGTCGAGATCCTCGCCGACGGGGAGGCGGGGCGCGCGGCCGAGCGGCGTGCGCGCGACGCGGGCGCGGTGGCGGGGAGGATCCGCGCCATCCTGTCCGGCGAGGCGGGGATGGAGGTCCGCGAGCGGGGGCAGGACGGAGAGGAGCGCCCGCGCCGGCCCGGGCTCGCGGACGTGGCCGTGCTCTTCCGGCGGCTCACACAGGTGCGTGAGTACGAGCGCGCGCTTCGGGCGGCGGGGATCCCATACCGGCTGGCGCGCGGCGGCGGCTTCTACCAGGCGCCCGAGGTCCGCGACATGGGCGAGCTGCTCGCGAGCTTCGCGGTGAGCGACGACGCTGGGTCCTTCGCCGCGCTCCTGCGTTCTCCGCTGTGCGGCGTCTCCGACGGCGCGCTGCTCGTCCTGTCGCAGCTCGGCCTCGCCACGCTCGCCCGGAGGTCTCCCGAGGAGGTGGTGCGCGAGCTCGTGGAGGCGTATCCGGCGGCGGGGGCGGTGTGGCCGGAGCTGAGCGCTGCCGCGAGCCCGAGCCCGAGCCCGAGTACGCACCCGCACCCGCACCCGACCACGACCACGACCACGACCCCAGGTCCAGGTTCGTCAGAAGCCTCTCGCCTCCGCCGCTTCCTCGAGACCTGGCACGCCCTGGCGCCGCTCCTCCACCGCGTCCCCGTCCACGAGCTTCTCTCGAGGGCGGTCGACGCCCTCGATCTCGAGGCGGCGCACCTGGCGGCGCCGGACGGCGAGCGGCGAGCGGCGAACATCCGCAAGGTGATCGCGCTCGCCGAGCGATTCGCGGCCGAGGGCGGGACCGCTCCCGCCTTCGCCGCGCGGCTGCGCCGGCTCGCGTCTCGACCGCCCCGCGAGTCGGAGGCGGAGGTCGATGCCGGGGATGCCGTGACCCTGCTCTCCGTGCATCAGGCGAAGGGGCTCGAGTGGCCCATCGTCTTCGTGCCCGACCTCGGCGCGACGCCGCCGTCCGACGCGCGCCGTGCTGCGCGCGATCCGTCGGGGGCGATCGCCTGCACCTTCTCCGACCCGGAGGAGGACGTCCACCACTGCACCGCAGCGCTCGAGGCGGCGCGCGAGGAGTCGCGCAGGGCCGAGGCCGCGGAGTCGCGCCGGCTCCTCTACGTCGCTCTCACCCGCGCGCGAGACCGCCTCGTCCTGTCGGGAGAGGCGGGACGGCGAGGGGAGACCTGGCGCGCGCTCGTCGAGGCGGCGCTGGAGGCGCGGCCCGACCTCGCGCTCCGCGTGCCGCTGGCCGAGGTGGGGACCTTCGCGGTGGGGCCCACCTCGAGCCCGCTGGAAGCGGACTCGCCCGCGCCGCCCGAGAGCAGGTCCCAAGACCCGAGCGCTACGCGCATGGGTCTCGAGACCAGCTCTGAGCCGCTGACCGCGCCGCGCCTCGCTCCGCCCGCGCCTCCGGTTTCGGTCCGCCTGGCGGTCACCGATCTCGCCGAATACGCCAGGTGCCCGCGCCGAGTCTGGCTCGCGCGCCACCTGCGGCTCTCCGAGCATGGCGCCGGCCACGGTGGCGACACGCAGGACGACCCGGATCGCGCGACGGCGCGCGGGACGCTCGCGCACGCGATGCTGTCGGAGTCCGACCTGGCAGCGCCGCCGCTGGCGCTGCGCGCAGAGCTCGAGGCGGCCGCCTCGAGGCGAGGCTACGACCCGCACTCCCCCGGCGTGCGGCGCATCGTGCAGGACGTGGCGCGCTTCCTGTGGTCGCCGCCGGGACGCGCGCTCACCGCGGCCGCGAGCCGCGGGGAGCTCCGCCGCGAGGTGCCCTTTCTGATGAAGGTGGAGGGCGTGGAGGGCGCGCCCGCGTGCTACCTCGTGGGCGCGCTGGACGCGCTCGTGGAGCGGCGCGCCGGGGTGGAGATCATCGACTTCAAGTACGCGCTCGGCGGGAGGGGAGCGGCAGAGCGATACCGGTTGCAGATCCTCGCCTATACGCTCGCGGCGTCCCGCGCGCGGCCCGGGCGCAGGGTGAAGGCGGTGCTCCAGTTCCTGCGCGGGAGCTGCGTCACGATCGATGTCACGCCAGGTGCAGCGGAGCTCCGCCGCTTCGAGCTGGAGGCGCCTCGGCTCGCGGCGGCGGCCCACGCCGGCGAGGGGCTCTGCGCGACCCCGGCCGAGCTGGGACGAACCGAGGCTCGATGCCGGGAGAGCCGCTGCGAGCTGGCCGCCCGCTGCTGGCCGGCGCATGGCTCCGTGTGCGCGGCGCCTGCGTAGGCGCTCGCAACCCCCATCCTCGTCGCCCCATTCGACGACGGAGTTGCTCGTGCCCGACACTCCTTCAGGGGTGCCGGCTCGGGTCACGGGCGGTCTCGACCGCCTCCTTGCCCAGGTTGCCGCGGTGGCGCACGTCTCGGCTGCCCATGCCGAAGCGCGCGTCGGCCTCGGCGAACTCGCGGAGCACGTCGTGGGGGCTCTGGTAGATGCGATCGGGGAGCGATCGCAAGAAGTTGATCGCGTCGCGCTCGAAGTCGGCCTCGGCGGCAGCCGTCGCGAGCTCGTCGCGAGAGATAGGGTACTCGACCTGCGAGAGGATGGCTGCCGGGCTCCTCCCCGGGGGTTCGCCCATGCCACGCGCCATGAAAACCTTCCTTGAGAGCTTTCAGCTCGAGGATATACATTCCGCCGCTAGTCGACCGATGGCGCGGCGCCGGCGGCCCTCTGACACGGAGCTTCCCATGGAAAATCGAATCACCGATCGCGTGAAGCAGATCCTGTCGTGGTACTCGTCCGACAGCCCGGGGACCCTCACCAACCTCGCGCGTCTCCTCTTACACGGCCGGCTCGGCGGCACGGGCAAGCTCGTCATCCTGCCCGTCGATCAGGGCTTCGAGCACGGGCCGGCCCGCTCCTTCGCGCCGAACCCCGACGGCTACGATCCGCGCTACCACTTCCAGCTCGCCGTCGACGCGGGCTGCAACGCCTACGCTGCGCCGCTCGGGTTCCTGGAGGCCGGCGCCGCCGAGTACGCCGGCCAGGTCCCCCTCATCCTGAAGCTGAACAACTCCGACTCGCTGTCCAAGCTCGGGGGCGCGCCCATCTCCGCCGTCACCGCGTCGGTGAAGGACGCCGTCCGGCTCGGCTGCGTGGCCATCGGGTACACCATCTACCCGGCGTCGGACGCGCGCAACGAGCAGCTCCAGAACCTGCGCGAGCTGACCCTGGAGGCGAAGGAGCACGGACTCGCAGTGGTGGTGTGGAGCTACCCTCGCGGCACCGGCGTCAGCAAGGAAGGGGAGACCGCCGTCGACATCGCCGCCTACGCCGCGCAGATCGCGGCGCAGCTGGGCGCGCACGTCATCAAGGTGAAGCCGCCCAAGGAGCTGGTCGAGCACCCGGAGGCGAAGAAGGTCTACGAGAAGTACAACATCCCGATCAAGACGCTCGCGGAGCGCGTCCGGCACGTCGTCCAGTCGGCGTTCAACGGACGCCGCATCGTCATCTTCTCGGGCGGCGAGGCGAAGGCCACCGAGGAGATCCTGAAGGAGATCCAGGCCATCAAGGAGGGCGGCGGGTTCGGGTCCATCATGGGGCGGAACGCCTTCCAGCGCCCCAAGGCGGAGGCGCTGAAGCTCCTCTCCGAGGTGATGAAGATCTACGCCTCGTAGCTGCCCGAGGCGGGCCCGGAGGCTCAACTGGACGGCCGCCCCCAAGGGGCGGCCGTCTCGTCTGTCGACCGTGAGCACCGTGCGGGGTGCGCCCCGCGCGATAGGCCCTGGGGGCGTCCAGAGGACGCGAACGGGGAGCCGCCGTGGGATCGACCGCGCGCGCCGGTGAGCGCTTGGACGGGGCTCGGAGGATGCTGGACCATGCGTCAACGTGTTCCACGCCTCGTTTTTTTCGTGACGCGAGGGCCTTTTTCCCTTGCCACCCCTGGCGGCCGGGGTTTATACGGTTTTACCTTTTTAATCGCGGGCCTGGAGCACCATGCACGCTCGCGACCGGGGCCGTTGGCCGGCTCCCGGGCCTAGGAAACCGGACAATGCGCCTCTACCCCAAGGTGATTCCCACCATCGCTCGCGAGGTCGTCCAGACCTTGATGCAGGACGGCGACGCCGAGATCGAGACGTTGCGCATCTCCGATGCCGAGATGGACATGGCCGCCATCATGAAGGAGTACCTGGCGGCCGAGGAGCGCGTGAACGCGGCGACGCGGGAGGCCCTCGAGCGGCGCGGCTACGACCACTCCCGGTTCAATCAGGTGAAGCGCGAGATGGCCGACGTCCGCGGCTTCAAGATGGGCGACGAGGGGATCGAGTACGTCATCGGCCAGATGATCGAGTTCTTGCTCATCTCCCGGAACGTGGAAGAGGTCTACGCCGACGACCAGATCCTGCGGAAGAAGATCTTCGGGATCTTCAAGAAGCACCTGGACGTCGACGAGGAGATCGATCGCGAGGCGCGCGCCCGCCTGAAGCACCTCCAGGAGGGGACGAGCACCTGGGACGTGGAGTACCAGAAGACGATCGACCTCCTTCGACGGTCGCGGGGGTTGATCTAGCCGGCGCCAGCGCCGGCGGCGCAAGAAAGGCCGCCGGCTTCGCCACTTTAGACATCGGGGGCTCCGCCCCCGATACCCCCGATACCCCGACATCGGGGCTCCGCCCCCGACTCTTCTCTCCCTTTGCGGTTCTTTGCGCCTTTGCGCGAGCTTTCTGGCGTTCCGTTCAGACTGCCAGCCGCGCGGCGACTCGCGCCAGGCGGCGCCTGAGCGACGCCAGCGCCCCATGGAGGTGGTCGGCCTGGCCGGGAGGATCGCCGGTCAGGGCGAGCGCGACGAGGTCACGCCGCGTTGCGCGCCCATCGCGCAGGGCGGTCTCGACCCGGGTGATGTATTCGGAGATGACGTCGACCGCGCCGCGCGCCTGCTCCAGGTCGTCGTCGAGGAGGTCCAGCACGACCGCCTCCTCGGTGGTCGCGCCGCTTGCGGCGAGCCTTCGTCGCAGGCGATCCACCCGGCGCCCACTGCGTGCGACCTCGACCGGGACCTCGACCACCGCCGCTGCGGATCGGTTCACGGCAGACTCCTTCCAGCCGGTTGCGTGTAGGGCGAGCGCTCATCGCCTCCCACGGCCACGCACACCGGCCAGCCGAGCGTAACCTGGCGATATCTCAGGTCAAGAAAACGGCTACAGGCTGCGGGCCGGTAGCCTCTCTCGGATCGGCATCGCGGCCGCCGGTCTGATCGAGTCCACGGGTGCGCGCCCGTCAGCGCGCGGCGGCTGCGGTGATCGCCTCACCGAGCTCCCGGTGAGCCGCCGACCAGGCTGCTGGGGCGCGCTCGAAGCCGCGCAGCGAGGGGGCGATGCGGCGCGCCAGGCGCTGTGCCAGCGGCCCGAGCCCCATGCGCTCCGCCAGCCGCAAGAGCTCCCCGTCCTGCAGCCCCTCCCGGATGAGCTTCAGGCGGATCGACTCGACCGGGAACGGGTGCTCGCCGCCCAGGCGCTCCGGCAAGCCGGGGTAGAGCAGGGTCCCGTCGCCATTCCCGGCGAACCGCCGCACGTCCCTCCAGGGGTCGCCATCCCAGGCGGAGAGCATGTCGAAGTAGAGCTCTCCCGCGACCTGCTGGCGATACGCGAGCCACCCCATGATCCGCGCCGAGGCCGAGGGTCGGTCGATCTCGTAGCCGGGCCACCCACGGAACTCGCGCGCCATCAGCGCCCGGCCAGGACCGGAGCGCGGGCCGTCGTCGCAGCCGTGGCTCATACAGGATGCGTACCAGAACGGGTGCAGCGGCGCACCGCCGAGCTTGACGTCGCGTATCACGGCGAAGGACCCGGGCGGATGCCCCTCGAAGAAGTTGAGGACCGGGGCGAAAGCGTTCACGACCCCTTCCAGGCGTGGAGCCGGGAGCGTCGTCGCGAACACCCGGACGCCGCCTCTCCGCGCGGCCCGCGCTCGTCGGGCGAGCTCCGGGATCTGTTCCGGCTTCGGCTCGTCGAGCGTGTAGAGCCAGAGGCGGTCGGTCCAGCCGCGGGCGTCGAAGTGGCGGCGCCACTCGCGGAACAGCGCGACGAGGTCCGCCTCCGGCCCCTCCCAGTCTCGCGCCGTCACCCGCACGTCGGCGAAGGTGCCGCGCACGCCTGGTACGAGCGTGCCGTCGAGGATCGGTCCCAGCTCTGCGTCGTACCGCGCCCAGTCGAGCGCGCATCGCTCCGCCTGGCAGTGCCCCCACGGGGGATCGTAGGAGAGCCCGTGGGGGGAGATGCGGTGCCGCAGCGCCGCGGCGGCCAGCGCGCGGGCGAGGACCGGGTCGTCTGGGTGGCCGAGCGCGCGGGTCCCGGTGCGCGTGGGCAGGCCGAATGTCGCCGTCATCGAGTTCGTCG
>Ga0209342_10003851_pt1 | contig 15729 bp, 13 predicted proteins | sample RifCSP16_2_FD_184023 | JGI IMG/M metagenome (GOLD analysis project Ga0209342, IMG submission 184023) | Soil microbial communities from Rifle, Colorado - Rifle CSP2_sed 16_2 (SPAdes) (version 2) | ecosystem: Environmental > Terrestrial > Deep subsurface > Rock core/Sediment | place: Rifle... | reverse complement strand
TCCGATCTCTTGAAATAGGCGCGGACCTTCTCGGCCACGTCGTCTTCGATGGAACTGGAGTGGCTCTTCTTGTCGGCGACGCCGAGCTCGGGCAGCAAGTCGAGGACGCGCTTGCTCTTGACCTCCAGCTCGCGCGCCAGCTCGTTGATGCGGACTTGTCCCATAGTCAGTGCGGGCTAATCTCCTTTGTGCGGCTCGGCGTCGGAGGTTTCGGCAGCGACTTCGGTTTCCTCCGCCGCCGGGGTTTCCTCCGCCGGCGCGCCCGATTCGGGTTCGCCCGCCAGGCCGTCCGGCCCGGCCGGCGTCTCCGCCGGGACCCCGGCTGCCTCACCCGGGGCAGCCGCGGCTTCGGGCTCGAAGTGCTGTTTCACCGCCGCGGCGATCTTCTGCACCATCTTCTCGCCGATGCCCGGGATCTCCATCAACTGCTCCGGGGTCATGGCGGCCAGCTCTTCCACGCTGGCGATGCCGTGGGCGGCCAGCTTTTCCTTGGTTTTCTCCCCCAGGCCGGCCAGCTCTTCGAGCGGGGTGCGGGGCGCCTCGGACACCAGCCCGGCCATCTGCCGCTCGACCTCCTGGCGCTTCTCCTCTTCGCTCTTGATGTCGATGCGCCAGTCGAGGAGCTTGGAGGCCAGGCGGACGTTCTGGCCCTTCTTGCCGATGGCCAGCGAGAGCTGGCTGTCTTCGACCACCACTTCCAGGTGGCGCTCCTGGGCGTCGACGATGCTGACCTTGGAAACCTTGGCGGGGCTCAAGGCGTTGGTGGCGAAGGACACCGAGTCTTCGTTCCACTCGATGATGTCGATTTTTTCGCCGCGGAGCTCGCGGATGATGGACTGCACGCGCATGCCCTTCATGCCCACGCAGGCGCCGACGGCGTCGACGTCGCGGTCCCGGGACTGCACGGCGATCTTGGTGCGCTCGCCGGCCTCGCGGGCGATGGCCTTGATCTGCACGGTGCCGTCGTAGATCTCGGGGACTTCCATCTCGAAGAGGCGCTGCACCAGCAAGGGGTCGGCGCGGGAGACCACCACCTGGGCGCCCTTGGCGGCGCGGTCGACTTCCCGGATGACCACGCGCACGCGGTCGCCGATGTGGTAGGTCTCCAGGCGCGACTGCTCGCGCTTGGGCATGCGAGCCTCGTGGCGGCCGAGCTCGACGATCACCTCGGGGCCTTCCAAGCGCTTGACCACGCAGTGCAGCAGCTCGCCCACCCGGCCGTTGTATTCGGCGAAGACGATGTCGCGCTCCGCCTCGCGCACCTTCTGGAAGATGACCTGCTTGGCGGTCTGGGCGGCGATGCGCCCGAGCACGTCGGTGGGCCTGGGAATGTGGATTTCCCCGCCCACCTCCGCCTGGGGGTCGAGCCGGCGGGCCTCGACCAGAGAGATTTCCAGCACGGGGTCCACCACCGGGTCGGCCACCTTCTTGACCACGAAGACGGCCAGGTTGCCGGTCTCGCGGTCGAACTGGCAGCGCATCTCTTCGACGGTCTTGTAGTACTTGCGGGCCGCCACCACCATGGCGTCTTCCAGGGCGGCGACGATGATCTCCGGCTCGATGCCCTTCTCCCGGCTAAGCTGGTCGATGGTTTGAGCGAGCAGGCTGATGGCCATAGTTTTTTGCCTTAGAGCTCGACTAGCAGATTGACCTGGGCGATGTCCTCGTAGGGGACGCGCACGGTCACCCCCTCGACGACGAAGCTGACGACGCCCTCGGCCAGGCCGGCGAGCTCGGCCTGGAAGCGCCGACCGGGCAGCTCGGCCACCCGGTGCTTCAGACGCACCTTGACTCGACGTCCCCGGAAGCGCTCGAAGTCGGCGGGCGAGTAGAGCTTGCGGTCGAGCCCCGGGGAGGCCACTTCCAGGACGTAGCGGCCCGGGACAAGCTCCTCGACGTCGAGCAGGGTCCCCACCTGCTGGCTGACGGATTCGCAGTCGCGGTGGCTGACGGCCCCCTGGGGTCGGTCAATGATGATGCGCAAGACCCCCTGGCCCGGGGCACCGGCCCACTCCACCGCCGCCAGCTCCAGGCCTTCCGACACCACCACCCGCTCCGCCAAATTGCGAATGCGTTCCAGGTCCATCTCTCCCCAACAAAAAAGTGGGCTCGCGCCCACTCGTCCGGTCGCCAATTCCGAATTCAGTATAGCAGGAGGCTCCGGCGGGGAGCAAGGAAAATATTCCCCGTCGGAGCCGGCCGAAGAAGCTATTTGGGGGGTGGGTTGGAGCGCGGGGGCGCGGCCGGACGCGGCGCCGGGGGCTGGGCCGGCGGCTGCGCGGCCTGCACCGGGTAAGCCTGGTCATAGAGCCGCACCACGTCCTCGGTGATGTCCGCGGCCGGGGTGAAAAAGGCGACCGTGTTGCTCTGCGAGTAGTCGAGGACGATGTGGAAGCCCTTGTCCGCCCCGTACAGGTCGATGACCCGCTTGAGCTTCGTGCCGAGGCGATTGACCAGCTGCTCCTGGGCGTCCTGGATGTCGTCGCGCATGTCCTGGTCCAGGCGCTGGGCCAGCTTGCGCTTCTGCTCGCCCTGGCGCACAAGCTGCACGCGAGCCTCGTCACTCAAGGTGTTCCCCTGGGTGCGGAGCTGGTTTTGCAGGTCGTTGAGCTCCCGCTGCACCTTCTCCAGCTCGGCCTGGCGGGGACTGAACTGCGCCCGGAGGTCGTCGGAAGCTTTCTTGCCCTCCTGGGTGTTGGCCATGGCCAGCTGGAAGTTGATGACCCCGATCTTGATCCCGGCCGCGGGGGCCGCCTGGTCGGCCGGCTTGGCCTCCGGAACGTTCTCGAACCGCTGCGCCGCCCCGCTCTGCGAGGCCAGCAGCAACGCTCCCAGGAGAATCACAACCGCAACGCGAGTAGCACGCATCAGTGCGCTCCTTTACCCTTAGTCAAACCCTGCAATTATACGTTTGACGCGGCGAACGGGTCAATGGGTTATCCGCGCCCGCTCGGCCCGTTCCGAGCCGACAGCCAATAGGTTTGCTTTTCACCCTAAAGCCCCCCGGCTCGGAACGGGCCTAGAAGGTGCGGCTGATGGTGAAGCGGATGGTGGAGGCGGGCTCGGTGAGCAGGATGGAGCGCCCCGGCAGGCCGCCGCCCAACTGGGGCAGGATCTGCCTTTCGAAGACGCCCGGCGGAAAGGTGACTCCTTCGGGCACGCGGAAGCTGGCGGGGGCGGCCTGGACCAGCGCGTTCAGGCGGTTCAGGTTGTAGGCCCAGTAGATGCGGAAAGGCGCGTTCACCACCGGCAGGTTCACCACCCACTCCAGCCCGGTCGAAGTCCGCAGCTTGAAATTGGTGTCGCGAATGAGTTCGATGTTGTCGGGCACGCTGGCGGTGGGGAAGTCGGTGCGTATGCCCGTCAGGGTGCTCTGCGTCAAGCGCAGCTGCGACCGACGCAGGATGCCGTTGATGCCGGCGTCGAAGAAGAGCGAGATGCTGACCGGCCCCACGATGGGAATCCGGTACTCGAAGTTACTCACCATCTGGGTGTCCCCGCCGGGGACGCTGATGCGGTCGGCCAGCACTTCCACGCTGCCGAAGCGCAGCGTGGGGTTGCCGTTCGGGTCGAGGCGGGTCGGGTCGAGGTAAAAGACCGACACGGTGCTGCGGGTGGGGATGAAAGCGATGGGGCTGACGCCGCGGATGTCGAAGCCGCGCACCGTGTCTTCTCCGCCGATGTAGAACCGGTTGAACGGCGAGGCCACCCGGCCTCCGTAGCCGGTTACGAAAGCCCCCAGCAGCCGGAAGGCCAGCGTATTGCGCCGGTGGTTGACGGGGTGGAAGTGGGTGAACTGGAAGGTGGGGCGGATGGTGTTCTGGTTCCCGCCCAGCGGGCCGCCCTCCAGCGTCGCCCCCAGAAAGACGCTGGTGCCCCCGGTGGGGAACAAGGGGTGGTTGACGGTGTTGTAGAGGTAGGTGGGGGTGATGCGGCTGGAGCGGATGCCTTCCAGGGCGTTGGGCCCGGCGATGTTGCTGAACTGGAGACCTTCGAAAAGGCTGGTGCAGCCTTCGGTCAGGCAGGTGATGTCGCTCACGTCGAAGGCGTAGCTCAACCCCAGGCGGGTGAAGCGCCAGCGTTTGACGGGGTAGCTGGCGAAGACACTGATGCCGGTGGAGTTCTGAATGTAGTTCACCAGCCGGTTCTGCACCTCGGGCGGAACCACCGTGGGCTGGTTGCCGCCCACCAGACTGGCCTCCCGCGCCTGGTCGAACTCGTAGCGGCGGACGAAGAAGGTGAAGCCGGTCTGCAAGGGACGGTCGAAGAGATAGGGCTCGGTGAAACCGAAGACGAACACGCGCTGGCGGTCGCCCCACTCCACGCTGAAGTCCAGGGTCTCGCCGACGCCGAGGAAGTTGTTGGTGGAATAGTTGAGCCCGACGAAGCTGCCCAGGGTGCCGCTGGCCCCGCCGGTCAGGCCGACGGAGTTCTTGCCGCGCTCCTTAACCTTCAGGGTCAGGTCCACCGTGCCCTGTTCGGCGTTCTGCTGCACCTCGGCGTTCTCGGGGCGCAGCTCCTCGAAGTAGCCGAGCTGGTTGAGCCGCAGGATGCTGGTCTCCCACAGGCGGCCGTTGAACACCGAGCCTTCGTCCAGCAGGAGCTCGCGGCGGATCACCTTGTCGCGGGTGGTGGTGTTGCCCGCGAACTCGATGCGGTGGATAAAGAATTGCCGGCCCGGCTCGATTTCCAGGGTGAAGTCGATCACGCGCGCCTGGTCATCGATCTCCGTCTCCGGGATGGTGGTCATGTTGATGTAGCCGAACTCGCTGTAGACCTTCTGGTAGTCTTGCAGGGCCTTGCGGATCTTGGTCACGTTGAAGATGTCGCCTTCCTTCAGGGGGAAGACGGCCTTGAGGAAGTTGGGGTGGAAAAAGAGGTCCTCCTCTTTGCCGGTGGTGCTGCGCACCTCGATCTTGCCCATGCGGTAGCGGCCGCCCTCCTCGAGCGCAATGCGCATGTCCACCGCTTTCCCCGGCTTGAAAAACCAGGGCAGCATCTGCAAGGGCGCCATCGGCTCGCTGTCGCGGATGCGGGTGTCGGGCGGGTGGACGATGACGCGGAAGTAGCCGAATTCCTGGTAGAGCTCGCGCACCCGCTCCAGGTCTTCCGCCACCTTGTTGGCGTTGTAGGTCTTGGGGATGAAGAGAATCCAGGGCGGGATGCCGTAGGGGCGCGAGCCCTTCATGGCCCGCACCAGGCGCGCGTCGGAAAAGCGCCGGTTGCCCTCGAAACTCACCTCCCCCACCTTCACCTTCGGGCCTTCTTCCACCACGAAGACCAGGATGACGGCGTTCGGAGGGATGCGGCGCAGGTCGTGGCCCACGTTGGCGAAGTGCCGGCCGCGCTCGGCCAGCAGCTCCTGCAGCACCACCTCGGCCCGCCGCACCCGCGTCGGGTCGTACTGCATCTCGACCGACAGGCCCACCCGCGCCTCCCGGAAGCGCTCGAGGATCTCCGACTGGGTGACGGACTTGACGCCCCGGTAGTCGATGCGGCGGATGAGCGGCCGCTCCACCACGATGAAGTAGATGACCTTGCCCTTCTCGCCGTCCTCGATCTCCAGGCCGACGTCTTCGAAGAAGTTGGTGTTCCAGATGGCCTGGAAATCGCGCCGCAGGACGTTGGGGTCGTAGGGGTCGCCCGGCTTGGAGAGAATCCGGGCGTTCATGGTGTCGCGGGGGATGCGCCGCAGCCCTTCCCAGACGATGCGCTCGATAAGCGTCGTCTGGGCAGAGGCCATCAGCGGAGCCGCCAGCAGCGCCACCAGCAGGGCCGCTGTCAGCAGCCCGGCGCCTCGCCGCCAGCCCCGGTTCTCCCCCGGCCGGGATGAGTGCCCTCGCGTCAACACGGTCCTGTCAATCGCGCGCCGTAAAAGAGCGCAGAGTATGAGAACTCACAACCAGGAATCCTGACCGCTCCCCTAGTTCAGCATCGGAGTGGGTTCCAGGACGGGCCGGAAGCCCAGCCGATCGTTTTCCACGATCACTTCCAGCGTCGCCGGGGGTTGCACCTGGCCGGTAATCAGCCCTTCGGAGAGGGGGTCCTCGATGTGCTTTTGCAAGGCGCGACGCAGCGGCCGGGCCCCGTAGCTGCGGTCGGTGCAGGTTTTTTCCAGCACCCAGGCGCGGGCTTCGGCGGTCATTTGCAGAGCGACGCCGCGGTGGGCCACGGTCTGGTTGATCTGGTCCACCAGCAGGTCCACGATGCGCAGCAGGTCGTCGTCGCCCAGGGCGTTGAAGACGATGACTTCGTCCAGCCGGTTCAGGAACTCCGGGTTGAAGACGCGCTTGACCTCGCTCATGATCATTTCCTGCGCCTTCTGCTCGGTCTGCTCCTCGCTGGGCGCGGTGAAGCCCATCCCGGCCTTCTTTTGCAGGAAGCGGGCGCCGATGTTGGAGGTCATGATGAGGGTGGTGTTCTTGAAGTCGACGGTGGTGCCCAGGCCGTCGGTCAACTGCCCGTCCTCGAACACCTGCAGCAGGATGTTGAAGATGTCGGGGTGGGCCTTCTCGATTTCATCGAGCAGGATGACGGAATAGGGCGAGCGGCGCACCCGCTCGGTCAGCTGGCCCCCTTCCTCGTAGCCCACGTAGCCCGGGGGCGAGCCGATGAGCTTCGACACCGCGTGCTTCTCCATGTACTCCGACATGTCGAAGCGGATGAGCGACTTCTCGCTGCCGAACAAAAACGCCGCCAGCCGCCGCGCCACTTCCGTCTTGCCCACCCCCGTGGGCCCCAGGAAGAGGAACGAGCCCACCGGCCGCCCCGGCGCCTTCAGCCCGGCGCGGCTGCGGCGGACGGCGTGGGCCAGGGCGGTGATGGCCGTGTCCTGGCTGATGATGAAGCGGTGCATCTCCCCCTCGATGCGCATCAGCTTGGCCATCTCCTCTTCCTTGATGGAGGTGACCGGGATGCCCGTCCAGCGGGCCACTACCTCTTCGATGTCCTCGCGGCCCACCACCCCGCTGATGGATTCGTCCAGGTTCAGCTTCTCCCGCAGCTGCCGCAGCTTCTCCCGCTCCTTGCGCTCTTCGTCCGAGTAGAAGCGGGCCTTCTCGAACTCGTGGTTGGCGATGGCGGTTTCCATCCGGTGGGTGATGAACTTGACCCGCTTCTGGATCTCGGTGACCTCGTCGGGCAGGGTGCTCTGGCGGAGCTTGACCCGCGCCCCCGCCTCGTCAATCAGGTCAATGGCCTTGTCGGGCAGATACCGGTCGGGGATGTAGCGGGCAGAGTGGTAAACCGCGTACTGGATGGCCTCGTCGGTGTAGCTGACGGCGTGGAACTTCTCGTAGCGCTCCTTGATGCCCTTCAAGATCCCGATGGCCTGCTCCTCGTTGGGGGCGGAGACCTTGACCGACTGGAAGCGCCGCTCCAGCGAGCGGTCGCGCTCGATGGACTTGCGGTACTCGCCGGGGGTGGTGGCGCCGATGCACTGGATCTCGCCCCGGCTCAAGGCCGGCTTCAGGATGTTGGCGGCGTCGAGCGAGCCCTCGGCCGAGCCCGCCCCCACCAGCGTGTGCAGCTCGTCGATGAAGATGACGGCGTTCTGCGCCTCCATCAGCTCCTTCATGATGGTCTTCAGGCGCTCCTCGAACTGGCCGCGGTACTTGGTGCCGGCCACGATGAGCGAAAGGTCGAGCTGCAGGATGCGCTTGTCGGCCAGCGGCGGTGGCACGTCGCTCTCGGCGATGCGCTGCGCCAGGCCCTCGACGATGGCGGTCTTGCCCACCCCCGGCTCCCCGATGAGCACGGGGTTGTTCTTCGTGCGCCGGCAAAGGATCTGAATCACCCGCTCCAGCTCGTTCTCCCGGCCGACCAGGGGATCGAGCTGGTTGTCGAGCGCCGCCTGCGTCAGGTCGCGGCTGAACTCGGCGAGCAAGGACGTTTCCTTGGAGCGCGCCGAGGCCATCTTTTCGGTCTGGGTGCGGGCCAGCTCCTCCCGCACGGTCGAAAGCCGCAGGCCGCGCTCCTGGAGAATTTCGGAGGCGAAACACTTCTCCTCGGTCAGGAGGCCGAGCAGTAGGTGTTCCGTGCCGATGTGTTTGTGCGCCATGCGCTCGGCGTGCTCCTGCGCATGGAGCAAGATCTGCTTCACTTCCTGGGAGAAGGGCAGCTCCACCGAGGTCGACACCCGCTCGCGGATGGTGGTGCGCCCTTCGATTTGCTTGCGGATGGACTCGAGCGAGCCGTGCGAGCGCAGGAAGCGGTTGGCCAGCGCCTTGTCCTCCCGCAGCAGCCCGAGCAGCAGATGCTCGCTCTCGATGTACGGGCTGCCGTACTGGCTGGCTTCGTAGCGGGCGAAGAAGATCACCCGCCGCGCCTTCTCCGTGTAGCGCTCGAACATCCCGGGTTCCCCCCTTACGTCGTCAACCGCCCGGCGGTTGCTAAACGTCCCCTCTCCAGCCGCCACACGCGATTGCAACGCCCTGCCAGTTCCAGATTATGCGTAGCCCAAAAGGAAGTCAAGGCGTGAGTGCGGTGCAAACTCACCAGCAGCTCAAGGATTCGATCGCTCGAGGCCGCGTCGAGGTTCCCGGTGGGCTCGTCGGCGAAAAGCACCGCCGGCCCCGTCACCAGCGCCCGCGCCAGCGCCGCCCGCTGCTGCTCGCCGCCCGAAAGCTCCCCCGCCAGATGGTCGGCCCGCTCGGCCAGCCCCACTTCCCCGAGCCAACGCTCGGCCTCCTGCCCGGCCCGTTCGCGGCTCTCGCCCCGCACCAGCAGCGGCAGGGCGACGTTTTCCCGCGCCGTGAACTCCGGCAGCAGGTTGGCCAGTTGCCAGACAAAGCCGATGCGCTGGTTGCGGTGCCGGGCGAGCTCATCTGCGCTCATCGTGTCCAGCCGCTCGCCGTCGTATTCGACCTCGCCGGCCGTGGGCCGGTCGAGCCCGGCCAGAAGGTAAAGCAGCGTGCTCTTGCCCGCGCCGGAGGGCCCCACCACGGCCGCCATCTCGCCGCGCTTGAGCTCGAGATCGAGTCCGTCGAGCACGACCAGCTCCCCCGCGCTGGTGGCGAATGCTTTGCGCAGGCCCCGCGCCACCAGCACCGTGTCTCCCCTCATAGATGCCTCCCGGGGGGCCGGGGCTGTGTGACTTTCGTCCTATCCCGGCTGTAGCGGCGCTCTATGAGCGCCGAAAAGCGGCTCAACGCCGCCCGGCGGCGGTCGCAGACCGCCGCTACAAGACGCGCGAGGAACTCTGGTCGCTCTGTGTGTCCTCTGTGCCTCTTCTGTGGTGAAATCGCGTTACTCATAGCGCAATACCTCGACCGGGACGACGCGGCTCGCGCGCCGCGCCGGATAGAGCGTCGCCGCCAGACTGATGACGAGTGCCGCCGCGGCGATGGCCAGCCCGTCGAGCGCGTGGGCGCGGAAAGGCACATAGGCGATGCCGTAGACCTGCGGGTCGAGCGGGAAGAGCCGCTCCTTGTAGGTCGCCCCCAGCCAGGCTACCCCGAAGCCGAGCGCGAGGCCCGCCGCCGTCCCCAGCGCGCCGATGGCAACGCCGTGCAAAACGAAGATGCGCTCGATTTGCGCCGCGCGCGCCCCCAGCGAAAGCAGAACGGCCACTTGCCGGCGCTTCTCCAGCACCAGCATCACCAGCAGGATCAAAATGTTCAGCCCGGCGACGAAGACGATGAGCCCGATGAAAAGCGCCGTCACCAGCTTCTCCAGGCGCAGCGCCCGGAAGAGGCTCTTGTGCGTCTCCATCCACGGCGTGGCCACAAAACCCTGCCCGGCCGTCTCCGCGGCGGCGCCGCTGACCTGCTCGGCCGTGTAGACATCCGCCAAGCGCAGCTCGAGCACTGAAACCGTCCCGGTTAGGTTGAACAGCTCCTGCGTCGCGTCCAGCCGCGTGAAGGCCCAGCCGGCGTCGAAGTCCCAGAAGCCGGACTCGAACACTCCCACCACGCGGAAGCTGCGGTAGCGCGGCACCAGGCCGAAGGGGCTAAGGCGCCCCTGGGGGCTGGTGATAAGAACGACGTCGCCGGCAAAGACGCCGAGCTCCTGCGCCAGCTCGTGTCCCACGAGCAGCGGCGGCGGGCCGCCGTCCGCGGCGGCGAGCTCCGCCTTCCCTTCCCGCAGCCGCGTGAAGAGTTTCTCCTGCTCGGGGGCCTCAGCGGGCTCGATGCCCTTGAGCACGATGCCGCGGGCGCGCGAGCCGCTGGAGATGAGCACGGTCTCATAGAGCGCCGGGCTGACGGAGGTGACGCCCGCGAGCCCGCGCAGGCGGGCGGCCAGGGCGTCGTAGTCGCGGATGCCGGCGGCGTCCTTCCGCGTCAGGTTGACGTGGGCGGTGGCCCCCAGCAGCCGCTCTTCAAAGGTCTCCCGGAAGCCGGCGTTGATGGCGAGCGCCAGCACCAGCGCCGTCACCCCGGCCGCCACCGCCGCCACGGCGATGACGGTGATGACCGAGAGGAAGCGGTCGTCCCGGCGGAATCGGGACGCTCCGCCGCCCCCTTGCAGGTACCGCCGCGCCACAAACCATTCGAAGGTCATGGGCTGTCGGGGTCCGTTGGGCCCGACCCTTCCGGGCGGAGCGGTTCACCCCGAGGGCTCGTCCCGAGGGGCCGCAGCAGCGGGAAGAGGATGACCTCGCGGATGGAGCGGCTGTTGGTGAGAAGCATCGTCAGCCGGTCGATGCCGATGCCTTCGCCGGCCGTGGGCGGCAGGCCGTGGGCGAGGGCGCGGACGTAGTCTTCGTCCATGGCGTGGGCTTCCTCCTCGCCGCGCTCGCGCCGGCGGAGCTGCTCGAGGAAGCGCTGGTGCTGCTCGAGCGGGTCGTTGAGTTCCGAGAAGGCGTTGCCGAGCTCGAGCCCGCCGGCGAAGACTTCGAAGCGCTCGGCGAGCGTAGGGTCGTCGTCGCGGGTTTTCGCGAGCGGCGAGACCTCGACGGGGAAATCGTAGATGAGCGTCGGCTGGACGAGCCGGCGCTCGACCACCGCTTCGAAAAGATGCGCGGCGGCGAGGCCGGCGCTCGCGTCGCGCGGCACCTCGGCCGTGCGCGCCTGCTCCGCGTGTTTTTCCGCCCAGCGGTCGTGCTGCTCCGCGAAATGGCGGGCTTTTTCGGCGTCGGCGAGGTCCCCAGGCTTCGGCGGGTGGCCCGCGAGCCAGTACTGGCAGACGGCTTCGCGCAGCGAGAGCCGCTGCCAGCGGCCGAAGTCCACGGTCTGCTCCTGGTAGGTTACGCGCGCCGAGCCGGTGATTTCTTTCGCGAGCGCCGTGAGCATCTCTTCGGTCAAGTCCATCAGGGCGCGGTAGTCGGCGTAGGCTTGATAGAACTCGAGCATGGTGAACTCGGGGTTGTTGCGGACGGAGAGCCCCTCGTTGCGGAAATTGCGGTTGATTTCATAGACGCGCTCGAGCCCCCCGACGACCAGGCGCTTCAGGTAAAGCTCCGGGGCGATGCGCAGGAAAAGATCAATGTCGAGCGCGTTGTGGTGGGTGACGAAGGGCTTGGCCACGGCGCCCCCGGCGATGGGCTGCATCATCGGCGTCTCGACTTCGAGGAAGCCCCGCGCCTCGAGGAACCGCCGCAGGAAGCCGATGAGGCGGGCGCGCGTCTGGAAGATCTCGCGCACGCCCGGGTTGACCAGTAAGTCCAGATACCGCTGCCGGTAGCGCTGCTCGACGTCGGCCAGGCCATGCCACTTTTCCGGCAGCGGCAGCAGGGCTTTGGCCAGCAGGGCCGCCTGCTCGACGAAAAGCGTCAGCTCGCCCGTCTTCGTCCGCCCAAGCGTTCCTTCGGCGCCGATGACGTCGCCGAGGTCGAGCAGCTCGAAGAGCCGCCAGGCTTTCTCGCCCACCTGGTCGCGCCGGAAGTAACACTGGAGGCGGGCATCGGCGGCGTTGAGGTCGGCGAAGCCGGTCTTGCCGTGGAAGCGGATGGAGTGGATGCGTCCGGCGAGGCGCGCGCGCGGCCGCTCGGCGGCGAGCTTCTCCGCCGCCACCTTTTCGTAGCCGGCCACGACCTCGGGGATGGTGTGCGTGGACTCGAAGCGGTGCGGGTAGGGATCGTAGCCGAGCTGCTCGATTTCCTGGAGCTTCTTCCGGCGCTGGAGGAACTGGTCCTGCGGCTCGAACAGGAGTGGCGGTTCCGGCATAGGCACGCGATTCTAACGCAGATGGAAGCGCTGATGCACACGTCCTGTAGCGGCGGTCTGCGACCGCCGCCGGGCGGCGTTCAGCCCCTTTTCGGCAGAGCGCCGCTACAGCCCAAGCGGAAAGATCTCACCTTGGTAGGGCCAATCTTCCCATCGTTTCGCCAATCCCGCCCGCACCGGGTTCTGGCGCACGTAAAGCCATTTCTACCCATAGGATTCCGCCGACCGCATCACGTGGTCGAAGAAGCCTTTCTGCCAGTGGGGAGCCCGTACCCCCAGACGGCGCAGCGTTTTAGAAAGCGCGTTCTTCCACGACTTCATCCAGCGGGAGAGAGAGGGAGAGTCGGGGGTAAAGGCGGCAAAGAAGTGGGCGTGGTCGGGCATGAGGACGTAGCGGCCCACGAAAACTTGCCGTTGGGCCGCCTGGCCCGCAAAGGTCACGAACGAGGCGTGGACTTCCTGGTCGGCCAGAACCCGGCGCCGACCCTGTGTGCACGCAGTGAGATAATAAACGGGACAGTCGCTGAACAACCGCTCGAGGCGCCGCAGCCGGGGCTTGAACCTTTTGGTCATCTGGCAACCGCCTGGCGGCGCTCATAGAGCGCCGCTACAGGGCCGCCGCCGGACTGAACGTAGCACGGGAGAATTCCTTGGTGCTTCCCCAGTTCCGCCATTGGGGGCGGATTATAGCAAAGGGCAGTGGCGGGTGTCGGCTGCGCTTTGGCTGCCGGAAGTCGAGGATTGCGGAGCGCGGCGCGCGCGCCGACGTGTCACTTATCCCAAAGGCGGGCGGGGCAGTTTATACTCCCTGCGGTCGTGAGCCCCCAGAAACAGAACCCGGGCGAACTGCCCGAGGCGGTGGCCATCCGGCGCGCCCAGCAGGGCGACGCCGCGGCCTTCGAGCGCCTCTACCGGCTCCACAAGGGCCGAGTCTACTCGCTCTGCCTGCGCATGCTGGGGAACCCGGCCGAGGCGGAAGACATGGCGCAAGAGGCTTTCCTCCAGCTCTTCCGCAAGGTCGCCACCTTTCGCGGCGAGTCGGCCTTCTCCACCTGGCTGCACCGGCTGACGGTGAACGTGGTGCTGATGCACCTGCGCAAGAAGGTCTTGCCCCAGGTGCCGCTCGACGAGCCGGTCGACGCCGACGAAGCCGGCGAAGGCCCGCGCTGGGAGCCCGGGGCCGAGGACCTGGTGCTCGTCGGCGCGCTCGACCGGCTCACGCTGGAAGCGGCCATCGCCAAGCTGCCGCAGGGCTACCGCCTGGTCTTCGTCCTGCACGACGTCGAAGGCTACGAGCACAACGAGATCGCCGACATGCTCGGCTGCTCCATCGGCAACTCCAAGTCGCAGCTCCACAAGGCCCGGCTGCGGCTGCGCGATCTCCTGCGGCAGGCCCGCCGCGGCGGGCCGGGCAAAAGAAAGTCCGAGGGCCAGCAACCGCGCGGGCCGGATTTGACATCATAGTGGGTGTAGGCCGGGCGCGCCCCCGCAGGGCTTGCTCCGGCCGAGGGATTGTAGATAGAATCGGCGACACTGCTGTGGTTACCTGTGAGCAAGTTCGAGGGCTAACGGGGGCGCTTCTGGAAGGGGAGAGCCACCCGGAGGCGTACGCCCATCTGGCGGAGTGCGCCCGTTGCCAGCTGCTGGTGGAGGAGCTGGGGGCGGTCGAGCGCGCCGCGCGCGCCCTGCCCGTCTATCAGCCGAGCGCCCGGCTCTGGGGGCGCGTCGAAGCCGCCGCCCGGCACGAAGGCTTGTGGGGCCAACGGTCCTGGTGGCAGGATTTCACTCCCGCTTTCTTCCCTGCCCGGCCCGCCTTCGCCGCCGTGTTGAGCGTGACACTACTCGTGGCCGGGGCGCTGGTCCGCTATCCGGCGCTGGAAGGCCCGGCGCTGGCGGACACACAGGCAAACGCCTTCGAAGTCGCCCAGGCGGAGCTGGTGCAGGCCCCGAGCTACAACGATCGTTACCAGATTCACCTCCAACAGGTCGAGTACCGCGTGATGGCGGAAGAGACCTCGCCCGTCGACCCCGAGCTGCGGGAGATGACGGCGCGGCCGCTCGATGCCGTCGATCGCGCCATCGAACAAACGCAGCAGCGGCTGGCCGCCTACCCGGACGACACCCTGGCCCGCGACGAGCTCCTGCGCCTCTACCGCCAGAAGGCCACCGTCTTGCAGGCGATGAGCGACCCGGTCTGGCTGGACGCCGGCCGGTAATCCCGATGAAGCGTTTTCTTTACGCCCTGCTTCTCGTTGCCGTCGCGCTGGCACTGCCGCGGGCCGCGGCCGCCGAGCGCATCGAGCGCGTCTTCCCCGCCAGCGAGGACGTGACCATCGAGCTCCGCAACCTGCACGGCCAGGTGACGCTGCAGTCCTGGACCCGGCCCCAGGTGCAGGTCATCGCCCTGCGCCGCTCGCAGGCGGTCGAGACCCACATCGAACAGGGCGAGAACCGCATCCACGTGCACACCCACCTGCTGCAAAGCTCGGCGCCGGCCGGCGAGCGCGCCGTGGACTACGAGATCTGGGCCCCGCCCAGCGCCCGCCTGCACCTCTACCAGGAGACCGGCACGCTGCGGGTGGAAAGCTTTTTCCGGGACGTCACCGTGGAGACGGTGGCGGCCAGCGTCTACCTGCGCAACGTCAACGGGCACACCTCGGTGAAGACGCTGAACGGGAGCGTGACCGCGGAGCGCTGCACGGGGCGGCTCGACGCCGCCTCCATCAGCGGCACCCTGCGCTTCCTCGACACCGACACCGAGCGCCTGGTGGCCAACACCACCTCGGGCGACATCTACTACCAGGGCGACTTCCAGCGCGGCGGCTCCTACGACTTCATCAACCACGAAGGACTCATCGAGCTGCTGCTGCCCGCCACCGCTTCCTTCGAGCTCGACGCCCGCTCCGTGCAGGGCGAGGTGGTCAACGAGCTGCCGCTGCGGCCCCGCTCCCACGGGCGCGTGCCCCAGGGCAGCGTGATGAAGAGCCTGCTCGGCACCGTGCACACCGGCGCGGCCCTGGTCCGCGCCACTTCCTTCAGTGGTACAATCCGCCTGCGCAAGCAGTAACGAGACGCGCGCCCGGCGCGATGACCAAGGGCCCCATTCCCATCCGCCGCCGCCTCTATCTGGTGGGCTTCATGGGCTGCGGCAAAACCACGGTGGGGCGCCTGCTGGCGCAGCGCCTGGGTTGGGGTTTCTTCGACCTCGACGAAGAGCTGGAGCGCCGCCAGGGCCGCACCATCGCCCAGATCTTCGCCGAGCAGGGGGAGCCCTACTTCCGCGAAGTGGAACGCGGGCTGCTGGACGAGACGCTGACGGGGAGCGAGGAGCCGACGGTGGTGGCCCTGGGGGGCGGCACCTTCGCCCAGGCGGACAACTTCGACCGCATCCGCGCCGACGGCGGGGTCAGCGTCTGGCTCGACTGCCCGGTCGAGGAGCTGCGCCGGCGCTGCCGCGGCTTGCCTCACCGACCGCTCTTCCGCGACGCCACCAGCTTCCGGCAGCTCTACGAGCAGCGTTTGCCGTACTATCAGAAAGCCGATTTCTGCGTCGACGCCGACCAGCGCGACCCGGCGGCGGTGGTGGAGGAGATTCTGCGATGCGTCGTCTTCTAGGAGCCGCCCT
>Ga0209342_10003850_pt1 | contig 15731 bp, 19 predicted proteins | sample RifCSP16_2_FD_184023 | JGI IMG/M metagenome (GOLD analysis project Ga0209342, IMG submission 184023) | Soil microbial communities from Rifle, Colorado - Rifle CSP2_sed 16_2 (SPAdes) (version 2) | ecosystem: Environmental > Terrestrial > Deep subsurface > Rock core/Sediment | place: Rifle... | reverse complement strand
CTCATGATGTTCCCCTCCTTCGGCCCGATGGCCGCGAGGGTAACATCTCAAATGGCGCGATGATTTCTCCCTCGGTAACATTTTAGATGGCGCGATACGAGCTGTTGACAAGTCGACCTGAGAGAGAGGATGATGAGCTTAATTTTGCGACCGGGTGAGACCAGGACGCTGGGAGGGACGCGATGTCGCTGGAAACGATAGTCCTCGTGTTCCTGATTTCGCTCACATCGATTGTGTTGCTGTGGGAACTCTGGCATCGACGACGTCGCGCCCGGCCCACGTGCATTCGATGCGGCGGACCGCTCAAGCCATTGGAGCCGGGACGCCGCTACTGTCCGAACTGCCAACGGTACTACCGCCGGGTCGCCTTGTAGCCTAGCGCCGTGGCGATAAGCTTCGCATCGATTACACCGCGGGCGCCCGGGCTTCGCCACGCCCGCGCTCTTGCGCTTGCGCCGGCAAAGTCGGCGCGCCCGAACGGAGATCAGCGGTCGTCGCCAATCCTCACCCCGCTCCTTCGTTCCTGTCTGAGGGCCGGCTTCGCCGGCGCAACCGTGGGGGAGGTTCGGAAGGGGGGCGTGCCCCCCTCCGAGGAAAACCGCGTACGCTCCGGTTGGCTCCTCCCTCGGGCCCTGGGCTGCTCGCTTCTCCCCACGGCACAAGTGGGTTTCAGGACCCAAGTCTGACAGAACGTCCAGACTTTGGGTGAACAAGCAATCTAGCAAAGGTTCGGAAAGAGACAGGCCTATTCGCGCGTGAGTCCGTCCTGAAGACGCCTGAGGCCGGCTCGCACGTTCCCGCCGAGGTGAACACTGAGGGCCCGCCGCTGACGGCGCTGGAAGGATTGAAAATCGCCGAGCGCCTGCGCGCGCTTCATGATCCCGAAAGAATGCGCCTCGCCAGGAATCGGGAGATCCTGGTGATCGTCGGCCGTGAACTGGACAACCATCCCATCGTCACCTCCGCCTTTATGAAGCTGCCCGGTCGAATGGAGGAACCGTGGCCCGAAGCCAAGTGTGGTGGCCACCTTGAATTGGTCTCTCACCGCCTCCCGGATCACGCTCAAACTCTTTTCGGTCTCTGGGCTTCGCTCCAGAAACGCGGTCAACGCCACGTAGTCTCCGGCCCGAGCGCGGGCAAGGTGCGCTTTCACCGCGGTCGAGAACTTCCGGCAGCCCTGAATGGCTGAGCGGGTCGCCTCATCACCGTAGAGCTGGACTTCATCATCGGAGAAGATCGGCTCTCCGGCAGGCAGGCGTCCGGTGGCCTTGTAGTCGTCCAGCAGCTGCTTCGTGTTCTCCTTCGACTCCTGGACGTTCGGCTGGTCAAACGGGTTGACACCGATGATCGCGCCGGCGATCGAGGTCGCGAACTCCCAACGGACGAATTCCGCGCCAAGGTCGTAACGATCGTGCAGTGAGAGGGTCAGCAACGGGTGCCCGGCGTGAGCCAGGCGCTTCAGCTTCCCATCAATCGCAACATCGCGCGTGCCCTCAAGCCGGAGATGGATGAAGAGCCGGTCGCTCCCGTAGCGGCTGGGCGTGCCGAGCGGCTCACCCTCAATGGGAACAATTCCCTTCCCCTCTTTCCCGGTGCTCTCGGCGATCAGCTGCTCCACCCAAGAGGCGAAGGCCGCAATTTCTTTCGAGCAGACGATGCTGACCTTGTTCCGCCCCTGGAGGGCCAGGCTCCCCATCACCGCGCCAAGCCAGAGTCCCGGGTTCCATTTATACGCCACGCCCGCGCGACACGAATGGACCATTCGCTGCGAGCGCTCAAGAAGCTCGAAGAGATCGATCCCCATGAGCGCGGCCGGCACCAATCCAAAATATGAGAGCGCAGAGTACCGGCCGCCGATATCGGCCGGATTGAAGAAGATGCGGCGAAACTCGTGCGCGCGGGCCGTGGCTTCGAGTGGCGTCCCGGGATCGGTAATCGCGATGCATTGCGCGCCGGCACGCTGCCCCCTCCCCGGTTTGAGCTTCGCCAGAAAGTATTGTTGTAACGCGTTGACCTCAGGCGTGGTCCCGGATTTGCTCGCCACCACGATGAGCGTATGCGGCAGTACGATCGCCTGCTCCACCGCCCGGATGGTCGCCGGATCGGTCGTGTCGAGCACGTGCAACGCCGGAAACCCTTCCGCTGAGCCGAACGTCAATCGCAGGACCTCCGGGCACAGACTCGAGCCTCCCATGCCGAGAAGCAGAACATGGGTGAAGCCAGACCGTCTCACCTCATCGGCGAAGCCGGTGATCTCCGACAATCGGTCGCGCATGGCGGCGGTCACCGTCAACCACCCCAAGCTTTGTCGGATGATTCGCTGGTGATCCGCGTCCGCTGTCCACAGGCTCGGATCTCTGGCCCAGACCTTCTCGACAGCCCCGCGCTTTTCGAGGTCAGCCAGAGTGGCTTGCACCGCGCCTGAGTACTCGTGAAGGACCACCATGTGAGCTTCACGCTTTGCCGACTGGAGCTTCATGATTCTTTCCGGAGCGCGGCTGCCGGACAGTCCACGTGACTCTTTACGCGATTCCATAGGCACGCCCATCCTCTCGAGCCAGTTGGTCTTTCGACGACCGGGAAATTCACCCCAAGTATACGCCGTCCGGAACAAGAATCCAGGCTGGTTTTCTAGCAGGCTGCTGAAAAAGGCCCATCTGCGGCGTTGGCTTCGTCGCTCGTCGTTGCAGCGTACATCTAAGTACGCCTCACTCCTCGCTGCCTCGCCGCCTTGCATCTGGACCTTTTTGAGCAGCCTGCGGCTCAGACGGGTTTTTCAGCAGCCTGCTGGTGCAGCGGAGCCGTGTCAAATCGAAGAAGGAGCGAGTTCGCTTACCGCTCGTCGTAGATCGAGGTGGCCGAATTGAAGGCGGCCCACGCAAACCAGAACGCGTCGACATGTTGAATGGGCCTCAACCGTTTGCCAGCCATCGGGCCGCTCACCGCGAGGCCGAGCAGGTTCCAGAGGCTCCCCGTGTTCCGATCACGGAACCCCTCTGCAACAGCCTCGAAGACCAGTGAGACCCGGTCAACGGCGGGAGAGAAGACCGCGGTGGCGCCCACCTCGCGAGAGGCCGCGATCACTGACTGATCAAGGGCTGAGCGCGCGCCCGGGCGGAAAAAAATGACGAGAGGTTGCCCGTTCACATTGTCGTGGACCACCCTTCGCTTCGCGAGCTGCCCGAACGGATACGCTCGAGCGGCCCCATTGAGCCGGACGCCGACGACGCGTTCCTTGGGAGGCAATCGCCTATCGAGGGTGCCGCTGAAAAGAAACGGCCAGCTTGACAGGTCATCGTAAGCCTCGTAAGGATTCCGCCCGTAGCGGCGACTCACACCGGTTTCGCGTGAAAGGACTTTGCCTCCGGGGAAGAATTCCTTCCAGTCGGCATAGGCCAGCGTATTCGACGGGATCGATGCGAGCTTCGTGCCGGCCAGATCGCCGACGATGGCCCTGCCCTCCATCTGTGACCAGAGCGAGTGGGTCTGGCGGTCGTACATGACCAGGTCGCTTTTGTAGAGCTTCCCCGAGGTCCCGAAATCGTAGGCCTTCCGTCCGATGGTCCGCTCGAAGACGATCCCCGAGTTGCACAGCGGGCAGTAGGTGACCGCTACCGGTTTGCCTCCCACCGTGTCGTTCACGATCTCGTGCCAGATCAGAATCTGCAGCGGGTAGGCCCGGGCGTCATCACCCACGGACACCGCGAGCACCGGCTCTTTCAGCCCCAGCCACTGATCCGCCTCTTTCGGAGCGACGAACTTCGGGCGGTCGATCGCGGGAATGCCATCAGGCGGCGGCCCCCCGGGGATAATCTCTCCCAGCGGCACGAGACTCTTGCTGAGGTCGGTTCTCAGCTCACCCGCGAGCGCAGAGCCACCAAAGAGGAGCAGCACGCTCACAATCGCGACGAGGCGACACACGCGGGCCAGAGCCATCAGCGCTTGCTCCCGTTGAGGAGAGATTCGATCAAGGCGCGGGCGGCCGGGCTGTCCCACTCGCGAGGCCCCAACGCCATCGTGACCAGCCGCCCTTCTTTATCGATGAGGAATGTCGCGGGAAGGCCGCGCACTCCGTACGCGGCAGCCACTTCCATCTTCGGGTCGAGACCGATCAGCACGGTGAGCTTCTGTTCCTGAACAAAGCGCAGGACGACCTCCTGGCCCTCGTGATCAACCGACAACACGACGACCGAAAATCCGCGGCTCTTGAACCGGTCATAGAGGCTCTGGATCGCCGGCATCTCTTCCTTGCACGGGGGACACCAAGTCGCCCAGAAGTTCACCATCACCACCTTCCCACGCAAGTCCCTCAGCCGCACTGTCCCGCGTGCAGCGGCAGGGACGGCGAAGGGCTTGGCCTGAACAAGTTTCTCGGCCTTCAACAAGCGAAGGGTCTCATAGGGGTCCTCGACGGCCTGGGTTGGGGCAACGAAGACTCCAATGAGGAAGAGAGCGATCAGCAAACGACGAGCATGAATGAGTGACCGAGGCATCGCGCTAGGGTACTTGTTCATCCAAAGTCCGTGCGATCCTGTCGAACTTTAGTTTGGACGCCACACTCGTGCCGCGCCGAGATGCGAGCAGATCGAGGCCCGAGGGAGGAGCCAACCGGAGCGTACGCGGTTGTACGTGAGGATTGGCGACGACCGAGAACGAAGAGATGCGACGCATATCGGCGCGGCACTTCCTCAGGTGGTCGGAGCACCTCGGGTCATCATCAGCCACACCGCCTCGGCGCACTCCAACAACGCGTCACGGTTCAACTGGGAGACCAGAGCAAATGCGGTCTCCCCTTGGGTCCAGATCACGACCTGCTGGCCTTTGAACTCAGTAAAGAAGTATCGGCGCTGACCGATTCGCTCCCAGCCCTTCCCGGGAAGCTCAAGGCCTCGACTCGGGAAGACAAACAGCGACACAAGACTCCGCCCCTTCTCGTATATGAGATAGGCCACCCGCTGCCCGGAGAACTCCGAGATTCTGCCGCCGACGAGCCGAATCCCAGACGGCGTAAAGTCGGGAACCGGAACAGAAAAGGGCACGCGCTCTTTGAACCAGCCAGCGACCCTCTGACGGTCCGGAGTCGAGATTTCCGCAGGCGCGTCCATGAGCGAGTACGCGAGGTGCTTCCCGGCGAGCGTGGTCACGACTGAGGAGTCCGGAGGTGATGTGCGGAGACCTGTCAACGCACCACTCCAGAGCACCAGCAGGACAAGGGCAGCCGCTGCCACAGGAAGCGGGAGCCATCGAACGAGCCGCTGACGAAGCTCTGCGCGGTCAACCCGGCTCAGCGCAACGTGGACCCGCGCACGAAGCGCAGCCGGGGCAGTGTCAGGCTTGACACGCGATCGGAGCACGTGGCGAAACTTCCGCTCCTTGTCGAGCGCCCACTGGCATGGCATGCAAAACGCCAGGTGCGCGTCGGCGTCCAGGGTCCGCTGAGCCTCCAGCTCTCTATCCACATACGCGTCAAGACATGCGCGGAACTCTTGACAGATCATTCTCGCTCACCTCGAGCCATTCCACGCTCGCGCGCGTAGCTGAGCAACGCCCGCCTCAGCAGCGAGCGCCCGCGCGACAAGCGCGACATCACCGTCCCGATCGGAAGGTCGCAGATCTGAGCGGCCTCTTTGTACGAGCATCCTTCAAGGTCAACCAAGACCACGGCCTCTCGAAACACCGTGGGCAAATTCTCCAGCGCCTGTTCGACCTCTCGATCCATCAGCCGCTCGAAGAGCTCCTGCTCCGGATGGTCCATCAGCGAGGAGCGCTCAACGTCCTCGCCGGTGTGCGGGTGGGGCCGTCCCTCCAGATCACTGGACTCCAAAAGCTCCTTGCCAAGTCTCTTCACACGATTCAGAAAGTTGTTCCGCAGGATTCTGAAGAGCCACGCCCGGCAGTTCGTCCCCCGCTCAAACTGGTGAAAATGCCGATACGCCTTCAGATAGGTCTCCTGGACCATGTCCTCCGCTTCATGGCGGTTCTGGGCGAGGCGCAGCGCCAGACGGTACAGAGCATCCATGTGGACCAGCGCCTCGTCCTCAAACTCTCTCCGCTTCGTCTGCTCTGTCACGCTCTGTCTCCAGTCAAAGGCCTCGGAGCGTGTTCACCATGAAAACAAAGACATCGCCCGATTTATTCCACCCTTATCGAGCAGCAGCCAAGGCTTGTGCCACGATCCGTTCAAAGATCGGGTCTAGCTCGGCGCCGATCGCGTCAAGGTCGGGGTGCGAATACGGGCGAAATACGGCTGACGGCTTTCGGTACGTGATGGTTGCCGTGCCTTCCGAATTCTCGTAGATGTAGATCCGGATCGGCGCTTCAATTCCTGCCTCCACGCTGGCCTTGAGCATCCGAATCGCGAAATCAGGGCGAAAGACCATCAGCACCTGGTTTCCCTGGATTTTCACGCCCCACGAGGCCGCGCCGGCTTGAGCATTCGCATGGCAGACGAGCCCCATCTTCTCGTCGGCGATGGCCTGAACGAGCGTCGAGGCGACCTTTTGAAAAGGCGCGGTGGACTTCACCACCATTTTCTCATCTTGAGCCGAGGCCGTGGCGATGAGCCCGAGGACGAGCGCAACTGAGCAGGCGCTGACTCGCAAGGCGACGCGCATAAGACACTGCCAGTTCATGTGGCAGGCTGCGCCCTCATTACTTCTTAGGCGTGCAGGGGTTCTTCGGCGCGCAAGGATTCCTCGGGGCGCACGGGTTGGACGCAGCAGGCTTCTTCGTCTGCTCGGCCGCGAACCCTTTCTGTACCCTCCCGACATACGCGGTCAGCGACGCAAGCTCCTTGGAGTTCCACGGCAGCGGCTTGGACGCCATCGGCACGACCATGCAGATCTGCACCATTTCATCCATGTGGATCTGCTTGAGGCCGGCTTTCTCGGCGACCATCGCCACCGGGTGCGGGTAAGGCTGGGCAAAGCTTGGGCTAAACGAAGCATTCCCACGGTGACAGGTCTCGCAGGAGAGACCGTTCGTGCTGAGCTTGGTATCTTTCCAGAGCAGTTCGCCAAGCTTGACCAGCTCTGCCTGCTGACCGGCCACAAGCTCGGTTCCAGCCGGGCGCGTGATGAGCTTTGGATCCACCGCCTTCGCTGCGCAGGGGTTCTTGCCGGCACAAGGATTTTTTGCCGCGCACGGATTCTTCGCCGCACAGGGGTTGCCGGCCTTGGATTGGGCGATAAGGAGCGACGGCGATGCCCCGTTAATAAGAAGAACCGAGCCAAAGACCGTGCATGCAAATCCCAAGATGCGGACTCGATCTTTTAGTTCTCCCATCAGCGAAGTCCTCCTTCCAGAGTGTTGAGCCTGGTCACACCGATGTCGGGATCGGCTCTATAAGAGAAAACAATTCTCTTGGCGCGTTTATTCCGAGCCTGCCTCCGGGATCGTCAGCTTACGGGGAGCTCCTTTTCGTATAGGAGATACGAGGAGTGTCGCGTGTGCGCCAGCGCCTGGCGGATCTGGGCCCTTCCTTTTCCCGCCCCCTGAGCGAGAAGCGATTCGAAAAATCCGGCGTAAAAGTGGTCCGGGTAGACGGTGACTCTCGCCTTGAGGCGAAACCCGAGGGCGGTGACGGAACGTCGGTATTGGAATTCCAGCTTGGCTCCCGGAGCCAGCCGGGTGTCGGCGAGCTCTCTCGAAAGGTCTAGGCTCACCTGACGTCCGATCACCCGCTGTTCGCGACTGCCAGGGACAGCGCGGCCCCTCGCATCAAGGAGCTCAACGCTCGCCACCACGCGCGGTGTCACATAGGTGGGAAAATAGTGACCAACCCTGCTGTTCGTGATGGTGAGTGTTGCGGTCATGGTCTCTCCCATGCCGTAGCGATCCTTGTCGGTCGTGAGCGCGATCGTTAGCCCTGAGCGAACCATCTCAGGATCGTGGATCCCACGCCAGAGGTGGCGACGGTCCGGCATGTGGCAGTCCTGACACTGGAGGCCGGCCAGAGCGAACGGCCCGGCCTTCCACTCATTGTAGGTGTTCTCCAACAGCTTTCCGTTCAGAGCAAACCCGTCATCTGGGAACTGGTGACAGGGCTTGCAAAACTCGGATTTGAGAAAGGCTGGCGTACGCGTCACGCCGTTGTGCGGGAGTGTCTCCCGGGGAAGCTCGCTCGCGACTGACCCGTCTCGCTTTGAAGGGCCAAACCACTCATATTGACGCACATGGCAGGCAGCGCAGACAAGCCCGCCTGCCTGGAGCTTGGTGTCGAAGACCCGGTTGACCGGGAAGGCGCCGCCGTCTTCAATCTTCTCCTGCTGCTCGGTCAGCGGGGCATGGCAGGCATGGCAGTCAAGCGCTGAGGCCGGGTCCGTCGCGATCATCTCCACGAGTTGCCCCTTCACGCCGGGCCCCATGCTTTTAGCGTGAAAGCTTGTTCGCCAATCGGCAAGCTGAACCGGGTGGCAGGTCCCGCAGCTCTCGGGCTGAAGAGAGGCTTCCACAGGAGAGAATCGCGCGGGTGGCTTCCCTTGCGCCGGAATCGGAAGCTGCCAGTGTCTGGTTAAAAACTCTGCAGGGTCGGCCTGCATGTCGCGCTTCTTCTCCGAGCAGCCAGGCAGAGTAAGCCCCAGGAGAGCCACGACAAGGAGAGTGAGGAGATGCCTCAAGCTGACGCTGGTGCCAGGGGGCCTATTCGTTCAGCGTGATGCGCCCGGGCGGCGGCTCTTTCGCCCAGCGCTGCATCACACGCTGGAAATCATCCACCGCCTGCGGGCCCGCCCGCAGCAGGCCCTCTCTGAACTTTTTGTTGTCGCTCCAGCGGTAGCCGACCATTTCGGCGTAGAACGGGACCAGCCTCGCCCCCTCCTGCTTGCGCGCTCTTCCCGCGAGGAGATTGTTAATCACCACTTCGATGGTCGGCGGGTCAGTCCAGTCGGCCCGAAAGAGCACTTTGCCTCCGCGCCCGACGAGATAGATCATATTTGGCAGCGTGCCGTAGAGTTTGTGCCCCGTTCCCACGAGATCATCAACGAGAATGGGCCGCTCGATCCCGAACTCTTTCTTGAAGGCTCGCGCGTGCGAGAGCTTCTGCTCCATGCTCCGGTGGGCCGGGAAGTGCTCACCCGGGTGCGCCTCGCGGACGTAGACGAAGATGAAGTCAAAGCCTTTCGGCCCGTACTCCGGGGCCATCGGCTCCAGCGCTGGCGCCGCCAGCGCGCAATAGGGTCACGTCAGCGACCCGAACTCGATCACGAGATCGCGGTCGCGCCAGTAGTCGGAGAGCTGCACCGGCCGGCCGGTGTCGAGCAGTGTGGCGGTCACATCCGGCGCCGCTGAGCCGGCGGGAAGGGCAGGCCGGAACGCGCGAAAGTCCTCCGAGCCGGTGAACAACGAGTAGTTGTACTCCTCAATCTCAGCTTGTGTGGCCATCGGTAATCTCCGTTTTCAAGGGCTGGGCGCAGACGGCAACTGCCTCAACGCACGCCTGGACACGCTCTGGTCATGATTATAGCAACCGCGTCACCCCGAAGGTGGACGATTCTTGAGCGTCCCTCATTGGCTGCGCCCAGCCCCGTTATCCACCCTTCCCGAGTCTTAGAATTTTTTCAAAACCTCCCTTGTCACCTACAAGCGGGAGGACCAGCGACTTTACTTTTTCCCAGCGCAGGGGTTCTTCGCGGCACACGGGTTTTTCGCCGCGCAAGGATTCTTTGCCGCGCAGGGGTTCTTCGCGGCGCAGGGGTTCGCTGCTCCAGCCGCCTTTACCTCTTTCACGGCCACAACCTTGAGGCCACCCGGCGCATTGTACAGATCGCCCTTAACAGTCACCACGCGCTCGAGATGCTCACGTAGCAGGCCATTGGGGTCCTTGAACGGAGCATCGGCCATGGCGGCGTACAGGACATTGGCCTTCTCGTCCAGGAGGTACATCCGGACCCCAGCCTTGTCACACCCGATCGCACACTCGCGGTGCGATTCTCCTTTGAGACCTGCGGGCAGCATACAGACCCCATCCACCACCCGTGCCGTGAGCGTGATCGGTTTACTCGCCGCCTTCCCTTGAGCCAAGGCTGCACTCGCAAACACGCCGAGCCCAAGCAGTACGACGACACACGTGATAATCCATTTTTTCCCCATCAGAAATCCTCCTCCTTCGTTGTTTGCCGGCAGCGAAATGCTGTTTTCAAAACAGAAGTGGTCCTACGTATCACCTCCTCCTCGATGAGGGTATAAGGAATAATCATGCAGTCTCACAAGAGAAAACAGCCCACTGGAGCCGAATATTCCCGAAGGGAAAAATTGGAGGGTGTGACCGAACCGGAATAGAGTCGTGGATCCTGAGGTTATAATAAAAAGCCCGTCGTAGAAACGGACCATCAATCTAGGAGGACGATATGATTCGGGGGCAAATCGCGCTGGCAGTGCTGCTTGTTCTATTCTCCGCTCAGATGGCACAGGCTCAGTTGGGGCCGAAGGACGGGGCAGGCCTCAAACCGACTGATCTTGAGCGAGTCAAAGTCGGAGATGTCGCGCCTGATTTCACCCTCGAATCGCACGATGGCAAACAGATCTCTCTCTCGGACTACCGCGGTAAGAAGCACGTCGTGCTGATCTTCTACCGGGGGCGTTGGTGACCCTACTGCGGCGCTCAGCTTGGAAAGCTGAAAAGTCTGTTGAGTCCCGAGGAAAAGAAGGACGCTCAGGTCCTGGCCGTCAGCATCGACAGTCACGAGGCCTCGCAGCGGTTCATTCGAGATCTTTCAGCGAAGTACCCCGCCGGCCAGTTCGACTTTCCCCTCCTCGAGGACAAGAACCATAAGGTCATCGACCGGTATGGCCTCTACAACCCCGAAGGCTCAGGCTGGCCCCACCCCGCCACCTATGTCATCGACAAGCAGGGCGTGGTGCGCTGGCGCTTCGTCGAGGTCGATTACACGCAACGGGCCAGCAACGAGCAGATTCTTCAGGCGCTGAGGGCCCTCCGATAGCCCCATCAGCTCCTTACCAGCCACAGGTCTTCGACCGAAGCGTCAAAACCTTAAGAGTGGGACCGCGATCGCGGTGTCACTCGCTCACAGCAGGTCACGGCGCATCCGCTCAAACTTCTCGCGGCTGATCTCTCCCTTCGCGTACCGCTCGCGAATGATCTGCAGAGCCCGATCAGATTCTCCGCGTGCTCCCGATGGGTTCCCAGCCGTTGCGAGCCATCGAACCCCGGCGATTATGCCAATGATCATGAGAGCCAGGAGCCCGAACCCAAAGGCAAAGCTCAGTAATGCGCCGCTAATCATCCAGCTCCCCACCCAGCCCCCCATCATGCCATCCATTCCCCACATCATCTCTCGTGTCCGCCTTGCCGGGATCTCGTGAAAAGGAGTCCCGCGAAGGACTTCGTCAGAAACCGGGCCGGCTATGGATGGAGATATGGAGGTAACTTAAGGCTCCGCCGATAGCCACGATCACAAACCCCAGTGCCATGTTGAGCCGGACCCAGGTGAGCGTTGGGAGATCACGCCATCGCCGGAGTGCCCACACCCCGAGTCCCAATAGCAACAGGAATGTGCCGAGCTTATAAAGCAGCAGACCGGTATAGAGAACGCCGAAGGGCTGGGCAACCATCCACTCTAGATCATCGATGGTGATCAGCCGTCCTGGCGGCGTGTTGAAGAAGAGGTTGTATGCTCCGGTGAGGAACAGGAGGGCAAGCCCGACGGTCTGCCAAACAAACACACTCTTGGGAGAGGCAAGGAGCCCCAATGGGGTGCTGCGACCGACGGTCTGAATCGCGAGCATCACGAGGCCGCCGAGCCAGATTGCTGCCCCGAGGAAGTGAATCCCCCGGCCTGCCAAGTTGAGCGAGTCCTGCAGTCGAAGGGAAGTCTCGGATGGAGTGGAAAACAACCCCGTCCCTTCTTTTCCGACCCGATCGACGAAGTCCACAACTCCGGTCACCGGCCCCGACACCTTGACTCGAAACAACCACGCTCCGGCCATTGGGAGGCGCACACCCCCCACATATGTTCCAGGCTCCGCCCCCGCCGTAAAGAGAGCCGGCGGGACTCTGTGAGCGCCAGGCATCGTGCGCATGTCTGCGAGAAGCTCCACCCGGGCCCCGGCCAGAGGCTTACCATCTGAAGCTCGAAACACTCCGACAACAAAGCGTCGCTCGAGGCGGTCCTGAAGTTGCGCCGAATCGCTGGCGATCTGGATCCAGGGCGGTGCTGTCGAGGCCGACTCCTTTACCGCTGCTGGAGTTTGTGGCTTATGAGCTTCTGCATGGGAGACTATCCAGACGGGCAAGAGGATCAGGGCCACTCCCACAAGGATTGACATGATCCGCCTCATCACTGTTTCTCCAACCTGACGACGAGCAGGGTATTCGGTGTGGACTTTAACGTAAAGCGCACACGGTCGCCAGGACGGATTCCATCCAAGAGGTTCTTCGATTCCACGAAAAAGTCCATACTGTGCCCCTCCATCAGGCCGGGAATGGTCTCGTGGCGGATCAGGACCAAGGTCTGTCCGACCTCTTCAACAACGCCGGTCGCGCGCCAGGTGCCTTTCGCTGGGGTCAGCGCCATCAGGAGTCCCCCGGTCACCAAGCCGAGAACCAGAAGCAGCATGGCCACGACCAGCCAGGGCCTGGACGAGGTCTGTCGCACAGGCTCCTCGGATGGGCTGTCACTCATTCAGGACCCCGGACAGAATTCGCAGACATGCCGGTAGTATAAGCCGGTCGCTTAGCGGATCGACTGGTACTCGCCTTTCCCTTCTCGAGCGCTGGCCACTCCCCTGAAGGCCTCGTCTAGCTTTCGGGCGATCAGCTCCGGTCCGATGGCGCCGATGTGCTTATACATGATGCGCCCGTCGCGGTCGATAAAAAATGTTTCCGGTAGACCCCAGACGCCGTAATCCACGGCGATCTTTCCGCCATGGTCAACTCCGTTCGGGTAAGTGATGTGAAACTCCTCCAGGAATGCGCGGGCACGAGACTGATCGTCCTGGATATTGACGCCAACGAACACCACGCCCTGGTCCTTGTACTGCCGCCACGCGGCCTCGAGAATCGGCGCCTCCTCGCGGCAGGGTAGGCACCAGGTCGCCCAAAAGTTGAGAAAGACCACTTTCCCACGCAGGTCTTCCAGGCGCAAGACACTCCCGTCGAAGAGTGGCAGCGTAAAAGAAGGAGCAGGACGTGCAATCAGCGGAGACGGGATATATTTCGGCTCGCGCGTCATGCCGTAGCCGAGCAGTGCGAGGAGGCCGACGACCGGAGCGATCACCGCGAGGATCACTGCTGGTCGCTTTCGCATCCCTCAGCGTTCCCTCAACAAGATTTTCAGATTTTCTCGGAGTCGCGCAAGGGAGTCCTCGTCGTCCGGCAGATGATAGGCACGAATCCTCGCACGCCGATCGACGAGGACGAATCTGGAGCTGTGAATCACGATTCCCTGTGACCCGTGGGTCGCCACGGCAGGTCGGGGCAGGAATTGCTGAGACAGCTTCCCGGTCTCCACCTGATCATCGGGATCCACGACGCCTAGGCGGAAGCCTTCCTTGGCGAGCATGTAAATCTCTCGCTTCTCACCCGTCAAGAAGAGCCAGCGGAGTGGATCAGCCAAGAATTGCTCTGCATATCGTGAGAGGACCTCTGGAGTATCGTGGACGGGATCGACAGAGATTGAGACCAGTCGAAGATCCTCCTCACCCGAGAACTCAGACTGCAGTCGAGCCATCTGAGCGCTCTGGAGAGGGCACGTTTCCTTGCACTGGGTGTAGATGAAGTTGGCCACCCAAACATGTTCCAGAAGGTCGGGGCGCGTGACCCGGCGTCCGCTCCGCTCGATGAGCGTGAAGTCCGGCACCTCACCGTGGACCTCCAACGTCTCGAGCACGCCTTGGCTCTTGGGGGGCGCCCCTCTCGTGAGCGACCACGTCACGAGCCCCCCTCCAACAATCGCAGCCACGAGTAGACCCAGAAGAACGGCACGACGCATCAATGAGCTTGACCTCTCTCTGTCTCAGCCTCGACATCATGACGATGGCGCTTCACGAGACTCCTCAATAGCTTCTCTCCCTTCGTGGACGATCAACGGCACCATCGCGAGGGCCGCCACAGGATCAGCCCACCACCACCCGAGCCATGCGTTCACCGCGAGCCCCAGCAGGAGCGCCAGCGAGAGATACGAGCAGATCGCGGTCTCCATCGCGTCGGCAGCTAACGCACGGCTCCCTAGCAGGCGTGCGGTGCGATGCTTGGAGAGAGCCAACAACGGCATGACGATCAGCGAAAGTGCCGCAAGGATCAGGCCGGGCACACTCTCTGCCGGCACTTCTCTCAACCAAAGCTTCTTACTTGACTCGTAAACGACGTACGCCGCAAGGAGAAAGAAACTTACACCCACGAAGAGGAGCGCGCGTCGCTCCCACAGCTCGCTTGTGTCTCCGTCCGGCACCTTGAGCTCGGCACGGAGCCTCCAGAAGAGGATCGCTCCAGAAATCACCTCGATAATGCTGTCGAGTCCGAAGCCAACTAGGGCGATCGAGCCAGCAAGAACTCCCGCTCCGATGGCGATGACCGCCTCCAAGCTGTTCCACCCCATCGTGAGATATTCGAGCTGAACACCCCGACGAAGGAGGCGTGTGCGCTCAGCCCCGAGCACGAAGTTCATTCGTTGAGATCTTCGCGAGCGTGATCATGCCGCCTTCCATGTGCATCGGCTTATGACAGTGGAAGAACCAATCGCCCGGGTTGTAGGCGGTGAACTCAATCTCCACCGCGCCCATGTGAGCCTCAACATCGACGCTGTCCTTGACGATGGGCGCGGAGAGCCGCCGACCGTTTGCCACCAGCACCTTGAAGGACTGGCCGTGGAGATGCATGGGGTGAGCTTCCATGCTGTTATTCTGAAAGCGGACCCTGACGCTGTCGCCTTTGCGCAGGCGCAAAGGGTCGGTATGTGGATAGCGCTTGCCGTTAATCGTCCAGTCGTCGGAGCCCATCATCCCGCCGCTCAGTGTGAGGTCGAAGCTCCGCTCAGGCCCTGTTGGGCGCGGGAGGATGTCCTGCCCGCGGCCGAGCTCGTAGCGCCACAGAGAAAGGCCACTGACGCCTTCCACGGCCGCTTCAGGCTCTTCCTGCTCGTGCCCTTCGTAAAAGAGGGCCAGTTGTTCACCGGAAGCAGCATGGCCCGCTTCAGCGCAGTAGAGGAACCAGGCTCCAGGATGCTCCGCAGTGAGCAGGACGTCATATCGCTCGCTGGGGGCGATCGGAAGCGCGTCCACCGTGACCGGCTGTATGAGCGGGTTGCCATCGGTATGGGTCACCTGCAACTTGTGTCCAGCCAGACGAATGACATGAGTGTGATCAGCGCTGGCGTTGATTAGCCGCATACGAACCCGCTCGCCTTTGCGCACTTTGATGGGCTGGGTCGCGGGATACGCCTTGCCGTTGATCGTCATGGTGTCATACGCGGGAGTGTGACCGCCGCCCATCATCCCACCCATGCCACCGCGGCCCATCATCCCTTCCATCATTCGGCCCATACCACCGCGCATCATGCCACCCATCATCCCGCCCATGCTTCCTCGACTCCCGGCGATCCCTTCACGAGTGCTCGGCAGCGGACGCCCTGTTCCTGTCGCCCAGTCGTCGAGGACCAGTGTGTAGTCGCGATCGAAGACAAAAGGCTCGCGAGCCGGCTCGATGATGAGCGGGGCGACCAACCCGAGGTCCATCTGCCGATGCTCCTGAAAATGGGTGTGGTACCAGCGCGTCC
>Ga0209342_10003847_pt1 | contig 15737 bp, 13 predicted proteins | sample RifCSP16_2_FD_184023 | JGI IMG/M metagenome (GOLD analysis project Ga0209342, IMG submission 184023) | Soil microbial communities from Rifle, Colorado - Rifle CSP2_sed 16_2 (SPAdes) (version 2) | ecosystem: Environmental > Terrestrial > Deep subsurface > Rock core/Sediment | place: Rifle... | reverse complement strand
CAATCGTCAACAAGGGCTACCGCCCGTATCCAGCCGGCGCTCGCGCCCCTGATCTTCACCGGAAAGCAGAAAAAGGTAAACCCGACTGCCGGGAGTATGTCCAGGTTCGTCAGTTTTTCCATATGGCAGTATCCCTTCTCGATGCCTGCGAAATGTCCCTCCCAGATGATCGAAGCGTCGCGGGATTTTTGAAACTCTTTCGCTATGATCGGTATCATCATGGGCGGATCGGACGGCAGATCATTCTCTATCGCTATGCTGCAGTCGATCAAATGTGGCATGGCGCGCCTCCCTGCTGTAACGTATTGACAGTTATATCTTTTTCATTTCCCAAACAGTGCCCTTCGGATCAGGACAATGCAATTTGAAAACTTTCCGATTCTCTCCGTTCCATGACGGAAAACCCAGGGCAGCCCGCCATGTATACAGATCAAGGACATGGAGCAGCGCTCTGCAAATACCGGCAGGCCTCGTATAAGGATCGTCAAATATGAAGGTATCGCCCAGGTTATGTTTGCATTCTTCATTTTTTTCGATCATCTTGACTTCAATTTTTCCGATCTTCTCCCAGAGTTTACGGTAGTCGCTGTGGTTCTTGATTGCTGATAAATCCATGTTGAGATCTATCGTGTCTTTATGCGATGCCATGGAAGTTCCTCCTTCTGAAAGATTTCTATTCGTGTTTTCCATTCACTTTAGTATCTTCAAGTCCCCCTCTGGGGGATTTAGGGGGCTATTAATTAATCCCGTGTATCGGGAACAGGTTTCTCTTCAAATAGGCGACCACATCCTGCGCGTACTCGGTGCACTGGTTTTTTAGATTGCCCGAAACGACGTAGGGCTGGTCCCGAAGCGTGCCGGACTGCGCCTCCGGGCCGTACATCATGCCGCCTATAAGTCCGGCATACGAATCTTCGGGCTCAAGCCCGCAGAAGGCCGCCCAGGCGAGCGTCCAGAGCGCCGCCGTCTTGTACAGATTATATCCTCCCCCGCCCGTAACCAGCAGCTTCGGGGAAATCCTGTTGATGGTCCTGATAGTGCGCTCGTACCCGATGCTGGTCAGGTTCAAATGGCCCAGAAGATCGTCCTTGTGCGTGTCCGCGCCGATTACGGCGGCAACGATGTCAGGCTTGAACGATTCGATGAGACGGGGGACGACGGCCTCGAAAGCGTACAGGAATACGCCGTCGTCGCTTCCCTGCATGAGCGGGATATTGGCAGTATATCCCCTGCCGGCTCCTTCGCCGATGTCTTCGACAAAACCCGACCATGGATAGATCGACATTCCTGATTCATGAATCGAAACGCACAGAACGTCGTTCCGGTCCGCGAAAGCATCCCGGACGCCGTTACCGAAATGGACGTCTATATCGATGCAGGCCACCCGCTTCCCCCTGCGCGTGAGTTCCTCGACCGCCACAGCGATATCGTTGACATAGCAGAATCCCTCAGCGTGGTCGGCTCCCGCGTGATGAAACCCGCCCAGCGGATTGAACACGACCCGGGCCTCGTTATTGGCAAGCATGACGGCACCCTGTACCGTGCCGCCGGCGGCGGCAAAGCAATAATCGGTGAGGCCTGGTACTACCGGGTTGTCATCCGTGCCGAGCCCCGCCGAAAGCATATCGATGGTAAAATCTCCATGCCCCGCTTTTTTCAACAGCCCTATGTATGCAGGGTCATGAAAAAGATAGAGCTGCTCGTCCGTGATGGGATCAGGAGGCATGACCGCCTGGTTTTTTTCATAGATGAGCGAATAGCGCGCGAGAAGCTCCATCATATGTTTGGCCCTGATCGGCTTAAAGGGATGGTCAGTGCCCAGATCAAAGCTGGCGACCTTGTCGGAATAGAACAGAATATTCCGGTTTTCACCATTGCCGCTCATTTCGTTTTTTTCATTCATCACGTTTCATTTATCTTCAAAATCGTATAAAAATCAAACAAAAATTCAAGGATCGATTGATCCGTCTTTTGGGATTTCATACCCCCTTTCGCGCAATGAGCCCTTCACGGATTCTGCTATCGCGTGATTGAAGCCCCCCTCGTCCGGATGCGCCAGCACGGTCATTACTTTCATAATGCTATGTGATTGTACATAATATACATACGACATTGTAACAAAAAAACGGGGTACGATGAGCTAAAGCAGATGATACTGAGACTTCTATTCCGCACCTTCATTCTTCTGCTTATCCCTGAATAAAAGACTCTGCTTGTGCACGGTCCGGATGAAATCGGGAAGGCTCGAACGGTTTACGAGATTGGCCGCCCAAGCGGGCACCAGGCCGCCGGGATCGGTGCACACCCAGTAGGTGATATATGACTTTTTCCCGCCCTCATACGGCTCGATAATAAAAGATCCGTCGCAGACAGACAGGCGCACAACACCCTTCTCCTGAGGAGGAGCGTATTCCTTGGCTGTCCTCCACACGAGCCGGTAATACATCTTGGCCGGGTCCTTGCAGCTCTCATAGCGGAGCGTGTAATCCCGCTTGGCGAACATGGGGGCGGCGACGAGCTGATAATTGTACCAGATATTTTCATTATTTGTCCTGAACACCTTGTCAACCATGACATATTTCGATGAATCCTTATAAGTGTCCTTGTCCATGACGGCCTGCCACACGTTCAACGGCGGAGCGTCCATGACGCAGTTCGCTTTGAGCTCCTTGATTTCAGTATTCCGCACCAGACGCGCGTAGACCACGATACCGTCTTTCGTTTCATTTGTTTTTGTCCAGGTATCGTAATTCAGCTCCTGAGCAACAGCCACCGCCGTTCCGAAGAGAATGACAACACATATACGTTTTATAAAATTCATGAGCACACCTGATTCATGGGAGATGTTTCACTATACGTTAAAGTGCCGAATTCAGTCAAGCAAAACTAGGCGGGGTCCGTCCTTCTATCATGAAGATCGTTCCCCATGCGCAGGTAGCTCCGCCTGATGATCTCGTCCTTCATCGCGGGAGTAAGATCGTTGAAGTAGGCCGAGTATCCGGACACGCGGACCAGCAGGTTAGGATGACGGTCGGGGTGGTCCCGCGCCTCGATGAGCACCGAGGGGTCCACAACGTTGATCTGCGCCTGCATGCCGCCGCGGCGGAAGTAGGTCCTGATAAGGCTTGCCATGGCCGACAGGCCGGTGCGGCCGCGCAGCGTGCGGCGGTCGAACTTCAGGTTGAAGTTCACGCCATTGGCAATCTGAGTGAAATCGATCCGGTTGGTGGAATTGATGAGCGCAGTCGGGCCGTTCATGTCCATGCCATTTTCAGCGGAGACCCCGGACGTGAACGGTTCGCCTTTACGCCGGCCGTTCGGCAGGGCGCCGGTGACGCGGCCGAAAGCCTCATGAGCCGTTACGGAGTAGAGACCGGGCACGTATCGTCCACCCCGGGTATTGAGCCCCATCTCTCCGAGCAGCCTTGCGTATTCGCTGATCACATATACAGACCAGCGGTCAGCCTCTTCAATGTCATTCCCGTATTTGGGAAGACGGCGCAGGTATGACCGCCACGCGACGTCGCGTATGTTGCGTTTAAGAATCCGTACCAGTTCCGGAAGCGCGATCTTTTTGTCTATAAATACCGATCTTTCGATGGCTGCCAGCGCGTCGCCGGTGTCTATCGGCGCAGTGTTCTGTACTCCCGAAAAATTATAGCGCGCTCCTCCCGCCGTGGAACAGACGCCTTTCGCAAGACAATCGTCCAAAAGCATGCTGGTCAGGGGCGTAGGGTGGTGCTTCGCGTTCGCGCGCTCGATCGCCTGCAGGTCGCGGATCAGCTTTTTTATCATGCACCGGAGCTGTGATTCATAGGCTCCGGTAACGTCATCCATGGAGGTCATCTTCGATACCGGTTTTGTCTTCGGTCCGGTGCGCACCGGCGACCCGAACCGTCGCCCGCGGTTGAGCGCCATCTCCAGGCATACAGGCACGTTCAGGAGTGCCGCGTCGGTCGATGAAAAGCTTTTTCCCTGGCTGACCGGCTCCACGCACCCCACTGCCGTGTAGTCGCGGGCGTCCTCGATTGAATAACCGTGCCCGACCAGGGTGGGGATGATCACGTCATCGTTGTACAGCGCCGGGGAGTTACTCCCGCCCGCCAGGACGGTATAAATCTTTTCCAGGTATCGCTGCGGCGATTTCGCGTGCACCCGCGCGTGGTAATTGGGCTGCCGCATCCTCAGTTCGTCCATGATCTCCAGAAAAATGTAGCTCAGGTCATTCGTCGCGTCACCTCCGGCGGCATCAACCCCGCCCACGGTCACCACCTGGCCGTTGAACATTCCGCCGTGGAATTTGGTGATATGCCGGGAAAAAACCGGTATGATTTCCGACATCTTGATGGAAAACGCGGCTATGATTTCCTTGGCCCCGGCCCTGGTCAGGACTCCCTTCTTCACATCTTTGCAGTACAGCGGGTATAAATACCGGTCCATCCTGCCGGGACACACCGAATTATCAAGGCTCTCGAGGTTGACGGCAATCTGCGCGAAGAACAGGGACTGCACCCCCTCGCGGAAGGAGCGCGCTCCCCTGCGCGGCACGCAGCCGCACACGGCCGCGATTTCGCTCAGTTCCTTTTTTCTCTCGGCATCCTTTTCCGCGAAAGCCATGCGCGAGGCCAGGTCCGCATACCGCTCGCCGAAACGGGCCAGGCCCTCTGCGATGATCTGCACCCCGCGGTAAAAATTCCATCGATCCGAACCTTCATCCGCTTGGTCCTGTAATTTCCGCGCCTCGGCGATAATGCCGTCAGTGCCGACGGCGACCAGCTTTTCATAATCGGGAGCCAGGTGCGATATGCCGCCCGACTCATTAATGATATAGAAATGTCCCCTGAGCTGGTTGACTATGAAGCGGGCCATGGCAAACGGCGAGCGAAATGCCTTCATGCCCAGGAACCGGAACATCCAGAACGGAACGATTTTCAGAAGGCTCACGATTTCCCTCGGGGAAATCCTCAGGGGGTTCGTCTTTCTGTTATTGAATGTAAATATATCGAGCATAATGGGGATACCGTGCAGTTCGGGATAGAGCGAGCCGCCGACGCGTTTCGAGGTGTAATTCCCCACGATGATCTCGTCTGGATGGATCGCGATCGTTTTTTCCATGAGAACCTTGCTCAGCGCCTCGGCTATTCTGACGGCCGCAGGCTTTTTCCTGTTCCCCCGGTTCCGGTGATATTCCGTCCAGATAATGGCCCGCTCAGGACAGATACCCTGCTGCGCGCCCTGTACGGCCGACCTGAGGCGAGCCAAGCGATCGGTCATTTCCCGTTCCTGTTGTTTAATCGTATATAACCGCATTGATCCCTTCCTTTTTGAATATTTTTTTTACCCGCTCCATGGCATCTCCTTCCGCATTCGCCAGCCCCATGGGCTGAAGGGACGTGTGTATGCGGGGAATCTTGGCCTCGCCGAAATTATGATAGGGGAGGCAGTGGATAGTGCGACGGCCGGCTTTGATCAGAAAGCGCGCAGTTGCCCTGATGTTCCGTTCATCGTCATTGAGCCCGGGTATCACGGGCATCCGCGCCTGCAAATGTTTGAATACATTCGATATGCGCTTGAAATTCTCAAGTATGCTCCGATTATCCGCCCCCGTATATTCCCGGTGCTTTTTACCGTCCATATGCTTAAGATCAAAATATATCAGGTCACAATGTGGAAGCAGCGCCTTCATCTCGGAACACGCGAACACGCCGCAGGTTTCAACAGCGGTATGGATTTGTTCCTCGCGGAGCCGGCGAAGCAACTGCCCTGCGAATCCCGGCTGCAGCAGAGGCTCGCCACCGGAGAGCGTCACCCCTCCCCCCGAGTCCGCGAAATAATCCCTGTCTTTTAGAATTTCGCGGATAAGTGCGTCCGCGTCCCACTTCGTCCCGATCATCCTGAGACTTTCCGCGGGGCAATGGAAAACGCATTCGCCGCACACGGTGCATCGTGAATGATCGATTCTGCGTACGCGTTCTCCGATGATCGCCCCTTCGGTACAAACTTTGCGGCAGGTGAAGCAGCCCAGGCACCGCTCGGCATAAAAACCGATTTCGGGATTTCTCTCGTGTGATTCGGGATTCTGACACCAGACGCATCTAAGGGGACAGCCTTTGAAAAACACGGTCGTCCGTATTCCGGGGCCGTCATGGATTGAAAAACGCTGAATATCAAAAACGACGGCGCTTGTCGCTACGGTTTTATAAGCGCTGTTGCCTTTTTGCCGGGTATATGATCCACCGTTTTTCATAATCGTTACCATAATTGTAATATTTCGGCACAAATAAAGCAACAAATAATATTCTTGTTTATTAACTGTACTATTGATTATTTTTCCCAGGGGCTTTATTAGAAGCACCCTGCATCTGCCCTAGAAGGCACCCAAGCCCCAAAAGGGGGGCTCTTCATCATTATTCAGTTAATCACGGCACCTTTTTTACCGTCTTGTTTGATATCATATCATTGAGCTGTGACAGCATCTGTTTTTCCTGTGAATCGATATGGCCGTCTTCATGGACAAGCGCAAGTATTTCCTCATACTCGGCATTAGTGACCTGGTGGTCGTCGATCGCCCTTTTAATTAGTTGCGATAATTTTTCAGCGCTTTTGCTCGGTTTCATAATCAGACTCCTTATTTAAAATATATCACATAGTTTGATCAGCATATTTCCACCAATAAATCGTACCCATCAATCCCAAAAAACTTACAGTTATTAAAATCAGATAACTCTGAAAACTTATTATATTCCCCGCGCCTGCAACTTTGCTGTAAATTGCAGGGATTGCCCAGGGAAAATTTGAACCATATCCTAACGCGCCTATTATCTGTGCAAAAACAAGGGTCAGGGCAACAAAACCAAGGGGTGCAAGATATCCCCTGCCGATACTGGCTATAAAAGCAACAGGCGTACACAGTAAAACTACAAGTAAAGATGTAATTGAAAAGTAACCAATTGAGTCGTAAAAATACTGAAAAGACCAACCTGGTAATTGAAGTATTATCCCCGTAATAATGCCTAATACCATAACTTCCAAAGAAAGAAGCACGCACCATGATATGACTGCTATCATTTTTGAAAATACAATCATCGTCCTTGAAATTGGTAAAACAAACAGATCCTTTGCTGTCCTGTCGGAATATTCGCGTCCAAAAACCCAACTGGCGACAAAACCAAAAACCATGATACCTCCAACCCCGACAGCCTGACTTAACAAATTAAGGAATGACGGCCAATCAGGGGAGAAACCGGTCAGTGCCGCTTTAGCCTGAAGCGCTCTATTGGCATCAGACAAATCAGGATTTCGCAGTACAATTACAAAAAGGGCTCCCATTACCGGAACAATGGCAAATGTTATAATGGTTGCTATAAAAACTTTTGATTTTCTAATCTTCACAAATTCTGAATATAAAGATGCCATGAATTTATGCATAACAACCTCCATTTTGTTGAATAAACCTTAAAAAATATGTTTCCAGGTCCTCTTCATCAAGATACAACGATATTGGAGGAACAGACTTCTCGACCAGTGCCGTTGAAATATTTTCCGGAAAGCGTAACGATTTTTCATCAGTTAATTCAATATCTCCATTTTCATTTATAACTGAAGAATAACCTTTTTCAGTTAATACCTTCATTGCTAAATCATTATCCCTTGTGCGAATTATTAAACGCTTTTTGACAAGACTGTCCAGGTCTGATGAATTGATTTCCTGAAGGAGTTTGCCATTATGGATAATTCCAATTCTGTCGGCTATTTTTGATATTTCAGCAAGGATGTGACTTGAAATAAATATCGCGACCGAGTTGTTTTTTGAAAGATCAAGCAGTAATTCTCTTATTTCAACTATTCCGGCCGGATCGAGACCGTTTGAAGGCTCATCAAGAATAAGTATTTCCGGATTATGAATTAAAGCTTTCGCCAAACCAAGTCGTTGAGAATTACCTAATGATAGATGGCCGGCTTTTCTGTCGGAATATGGATTTAGTTTTAATCTGTCAATGATACGATTAACAGAATCAGTATCAGGAATACCCCTAAGCCGGCGGTAAATTTCCAAATTCTCCCGAACAGTCAAATCGGGATAAGAATAAGGCACCTCAACAAGGCATCCAATATTTTCCCATGGACCATATCCGCCGCGTTTGATCGAATTTCCAAGGATATGAACCGTGCCGCGTGTCGGAACAATCATTCCAAGAAGCATGCGAATAGTCGTCGTTTTTCCTGCACCATTTAATCCCAGAAATCCATAAATTTCACCTTTCCCTACGGTCAATGAGACCTTATCGACTGCGGTAAACTTTCCAAAATTTTTAGTGAGATTTTCAGTTTCAATGATTGCACTCATGTTATTACCTTAATGTTGCGGCAACAAAGTATGGAGGTCTCATAGATAACACTCTTGTTAGGTAAGCAGTCAACTAATTTTAATGCCAAACAATAATGATGGGACCGACCCATAGCGCCTAAAACGCATAGAAAACGATAGCGTCTTGCAGGCAGAAAAAAATATAAAATTTAACATCCTTGCTTGACTTAGTCCTGCATATTCAGTATTATTAGATAATTCTAATAATATTCGAGGTGACTAACATGAGAAGAAATCAATATAAGATGTGCCTGGATCTGGAATGTTCAAGATCGGTATCCATGTCTCGTTCAGACTTGGAAGGTTACTTTAACAGTTTTGCCTGGATTTAATACCTAGTGCATAAACAAGTCAGATAAGAGGCAAGATGTTCAATGTAATTGTTGCGCTGGCGTGATTTTATGTTTCCATCCGTATAGGCATGATCACATTTGTAACGCCGCTCCATTGCAGGCGTCGTTGTATTGCATAGGCTGTTTCGTTATGAAGCAGCTTGTGATAAAATTTTTCCTGGCTAAATGCCAATTTTCCGGTAAAAACGGTGGAGCGGGGAAATTCCTTCCTCGTTTGCAGACAAAGCTCAGTCGCTGCATCAACTACATCAGTTCCCGCACACATGCGGTAGTCTGCTGGAAAGCCAAGCCTTCGCGCCAGATCAACATATTTAACGAGATATCCCTGCACCGATTTCTTTAAATCGTCCAGTCCCTCTTCCCCTTTGAACAATTCCTGGTCTATCACCGCCACGGAAATAAAAATGAAATTTTTATACAGGCCCGGGAATGATCTGTTTATATTGAGAAAGGTGTGAACGCCAAAACCGTTGTATCCCCCGACCAGCTGTATCGCGGTCATGTTCTTTTTGTCCAGCGGATCCGCGTTGAACGTGCCGGACGTGGGTACATCTTTTAAAAGCTGGTCAAGCTTGCGCATATCGCTCCGTATCCGGCCATAATGGGTCCGGATCAGGTAACAGAGCACGATTAAGAATGAAGTTATGACAAGGGTAAGCCATCCGCCTTCGGTGAATTTCTCAAAGACGGTAATTGAAAGAATGGTGACGCAGAGCGTGAGACCGGTCATATGAACGGCAAGGTGTTGTTTCCACTTGACTTCTTTTTTCCGGTTTTTAATAAAAAAACGGGACATGCCGAATTCGGAAAGCGAGAATGTGAGGAATACATTTATCGAATACATGACCACCAGTGCGGATATGGAGCCATGCGTATAAAAAAGGATGGCGAGGGCGGCGACCCCGATCATGATCACGCCGTTGCGCATGGTGAGCCGCTCCGAGAAAGCTGCAAACCGGTGGGGCAGCCACGAGTCGACCGCCATGTTCGCCATAACACGGGGCGCATCTATAAATCCCGCCTGCGCGGCTACCATGAGAAGGGCGCCTTCGGAAAAAATCGTTATCACGGCGAGCAACCGGCCCCATTCCCATTGACCGTAGAGGGCATCGGCAAGCACCGCGTTCAGTGTTTTCCCCGCAACCGGCTGGACCCTTAAAAGGAGATAGCAGAGAAAAAGGCCGCCTGCCGTCACCGCGAGTGAACTCGCCATATAAAGCATTGTCCGCTTACCTGTCTGGACCTTCGGATCACGCATGATCTGCAGGCCGTTTGATACCGCTTCTATGCCTGTATACGTCCCGCCCCCGAGGGAATAAGCCCTCAGGAAGATCAGCGCCATACCCACCCCGCCGATTGTCGTGATGTCATGTTTGAAACCGGTACCGACATGTTCAACTACCGGCTTCAGTTCCCCCGCATGGCTGAATATGCCATACCCGAGAAGTATTATATGGGTAATGATGAATACCAGAAAAATCGGAGCAAGAACAGTGATGGATTCTTTGACGCCGCGTATATTCAACAGTATGAGTATAAAAATAAGTATGGATGCAAATAGTATTTTGAATTGCTGCATTTCAATGGGTAAATAACTGAAAAGAGCATCCGCGCACGATGCCATCGAAACGGTGATGGTTAAAATATAATCGACGATAAGAGCGCTGCCGGATACGACCCCCGCTCGCTTGCCCAGCATATGAGTCGCAACGATATAACCGCCGCCGCCGTGCGGAAAATGCTCGATGATCCGGGAATACGCATAAGATATGACGAATACAGTCAGGGCGGTAGCAAGGGCGAGGAATAAGGCGAGGTATGTGTGGTCGCCTAACGCCTTGAACGCCTCTTCGGGGCCGTACGATGACGACGACAGGCCGTCCGCGCCGAGTCCTATCCAGGCGAAGAGCGGAATAAGGGCCAGTTTATGAAATATGCCGGGATCGTTGATATCGCGGGGAGGCCCGATTATTTTCCGAAAGATTTTTCTAATCAGTGAGGTTTCATCATTATCCGAAGTCATTTTCCCTCCCACGGGAAGGCACGGCGGAGGCGCGTAAAAAAACTGCTGGCATGGCAGCAGTTTCCTATCTCTGTCAAATGCCCTTCCAAAAGCCTACGAGGTTAGCTGTCGGGCTCGGACATGGAAGTGTCCTATTCTTGATGAAATTCGCCCCGGAAAGTGGGTCCCCCGCATCCATAGTTTCCATGGATCTCGGCCACATTGTTGATGCAGAGCCTTATATATTAATGATTCTTGAAAGTCAACAACAAATGCAAAAATTCATCCAGCGGGTCCCTGAATTCCTCCGTATTCAGCATTATTTTGCTTGATTTTATCACGCGAGGTGTTATGTCTGATTAAAAAAGGATACAGCAATGAAAACAAAATCATTCATTATCGCAGGAGCTATGTGCTCGGTACTCACTGTCACGTCATCGGCGTATCCGGCACTGCCGGCAGCCGCGGATGACGACGCGCCTATACTACTGTCCCAGTATCTTGATGATAAAGACGCCGGAAGGGAGGATCGCACTAAGAAGGGAACCGTTCAGGACCTCCGCAGCAGGGAGATCGAGAGGCCCCGGCCCCGCTTCATCATGGGCGTCGGCGGGGGAGCTGACGCGCGGGAAGGATTCGGCAGCGTTACGTTTACAGCGCCACTCGGCATCCTGTACGATCGGTTCACGGTGACCGCCGATCCCGGATTTGTCTACACGAACGCGAAATCGATGCGACCCAAGAAAGGCATAACGCTGGAAAACCTTACCCGTACGAAAATGAACGGCCAGATCTATGAATTCGACCTTCCCTTTAAATTCACCTACTCCATCCTGGACATTGCCCGGTATCCCTACACCCCCTATGTCACTGCCGGCACCGGATACAGTCTGCGGAAATTCTCCCTGAGCGGATCGTCGCTCCTGAATCGCGTGAGCAAGCAGTATACCGTGCATTCCATGATGTTGAATTTCGGGTTCGGATTTTTTGTGAAGATGACAGAAAACACCCGGTTTAACGTGGGTTTTAACGGAGTGCCATATTTCAACACCAGGTCGGGAGATTTCAATTACGATACGACCGGCGTATCGCTGCTGTTCGGTATGATGGTGATTTTCGATTGATCATTCGCATATTGCATTGATCGAATTCACGTACTCAGGCGCCAACGATCCTGACTGAACCGATCCGCCGAACAGGCCCTTGCGCTTGAAAAATCCGGGATTCTTGTCGTAAAAGAAATTCCACCGGGCGAGAAGAATTTTGGCGAGCGGGATGTAGGACCAGTGCCACTTTTCCTCCCTGTATCCCGCGCTTCTCCCTTCCGTGTAAGGCTGGCAGAAGCCGTACCGGTGAGCGTTCCGGTGCAACCAGCGGTACAGCGCCTTTCCTTCCCCCTTCTCGAAATAATCATTGGACAAAACATTGAGGTCGAAGTCGGTGCCCCAGTGATGGCGCGATGTGCCGGGCATTGAAGAGAATTTAAGAATCTCTACTGCTCTTTTCAGGGGATCATGTATCGATTGTGCGAGGTTCAGGCTGTTCACCTCTATCTTCCCGGTCCACTTGCCGTCCCAAATGTATTTCTGGTCGTCAAAGTTCCGGGCCGAGCTCTGCACCCAGAACGGCGCCTTGGGATTGTCCTTCCGGAACGCAGTATAAAGCTCTTTCAGCGCCTCCGCTGCCTCGCGCCGAAGCCTGTGCGGCCACTTGTTCGTGGGCACGCTGAGCTCGGAAAGTAAGACGAACGACGCATGCTTTGCGGGATTAAACATTCCGGTGACGTAATCATCGGGTGAAACGTTTCCGTAAATTTTCACATTATCATCGGCAAAGGAGCAACGGAAACACATCACGATCATCAGGGAAATGAATATATAACGATATTTTTTTTTCATATTTGCATTGCAGAAGGCGAGGTTGCGCAACCTCGCCTTCAATACACGAACTTCCGCGCGCGGATATTCAGCATTATCCCGATGCAGATCATGGACATGAGAAGGTTCGATCCGCCGTACGACACGAAGCAGAGGGGAAGGCCCGTGACCGGCATGATGCCGATAGCCATCCCTATGTTAACCAGAATGTGGAAAAAGAAGATTGTGGTTATCCCGCTCGCCAGGAGGGCCCCGAATTTGTCCTTGGCCTCAAATGCGGTCTGGATGCACCGGAATATGATGAAGCCGAAAAGCATCAATAAAATGATCCCGCCGATGAAACCCCATTCCTCCGCCACGACGGAAAAAATGAAGTCCGAGGTCTTCTCCGGAAGAAATCCAAGCTGGGACTGGGAGCCCTTCAGGAAGCCCTTTCCGAAAAGGCCGCCTGAACCGATGGCTATCTTCGACTGGATGATATTATATCCCGATCCCTGCGGGTCAAGGTCCGGATTCAGGAAGACCAGAATTCTCCTCTTCTGATACACCTTGAAGAGCTTCTGGATGACGACCGAAGCCATCAGGCCGAGTGAAATGATCGCACCCGGTATATAGACCTTGCGTAAAAATTTCTTCACCGAAAAGAAATGCAGAGCGAAGGCGGCTATGGTTATGACGAGCAACGCGCTTGAAACGATGAGGAGCAGGTTGACGTCTTTGAAGAAATCAAGGAGAAAATTCGATCCCTCGGCCCCGATCCACTCCCGGTATGTCAGGACCATAGGGACGATCATCGCGATAGCGACGATCAGGACAATTGCGACAAGATGGGTGATATCTGCGCCGCCGACGAAGAGCATGGTAAAAAGAATCGGAATAAATATAATGGCTGTGCCAAAATCAGGCTGTTTGAGGATTATCAGAACCGGGATGAAGGTGAGTATGGTGGGGACGACCAGTTCTCTGAGACGGTTGATGTCCCGCTCCCGGATTTCCAGGTATTTTGCCAGTATGATGACCAGGCCGAGTTTCATGAATTCCGACGGCTGCAGGGAAATGACGCCGAAATTGAGCCATGCCCTGGTGTTGCGGACCGGCCTGCCGAATATGGTGGTAATGAGGAGAAGGATGACCAGGATGACATAAATGTGCAGCGAATACTCACCCAGCGCCTGGTAGTTTATAATGGTCAGACCCACCATCATGAGGAAGCCGAAGATGAACCACAGAATCTGCCTCCGGTACAGCCCGTTGTTCATTTTATCGATTGGGTCAAAACCGGCGCTGTAGATCATCAATATCCCGATGATAACGGTCAAGGTGACCGCGATTACCAGCGTATAGTCGATTTTGCTCAATCCCTCTTTGCTGAATAACATATGTTTCCTCTTGTTTAATAACCCCGGGGGCCCGCGCCCCCCAACCCCCCAAAGGGGGGCTTAGTCATTCAAAAATCAGCCTATTAAGTCCCCCTCCGGGCCTGTACTGAGCCCTTCGACAATGCTCAGGACAGGCCTGTCGAAGTGGGATTTAGGGGGCTTTGGGCATATCCCCATGGTTTCATAGGTGCTAATGCGCAACCACGCCTTTGGACAAGCCTGCCGTCTTTTTCGGCGCCGTCATTTCCATGCCTCTGGTAACGCTGCCATCCTTTTTCGCCTGCTGCACCAGGGCGGCGGTCTTTTTAACTGGCTGGTCCTTCTTCTTGACATCCGGCTGGGCCGGTGCCGTGGGTGCGGCAGTAAAATATCCAAGCTCATTCAGTTTGAAAAAGACCCGCTCCGCAATGGGAACCGCGCTGGCGGCTCCGGCCACGCCATATTCCACCAGGATAACCGTGGCTACGGCGCTTTCAGGCGGCCCGTCAAACGGCGCGAAACCGACGAACCATGCGTGCTGTGAATATTTTTCCTGCCGGATGGACCGTGTCTGCGCGGTGCCTGTCTTGCCCGCCACCGGCACTTTAAGATAGGCAAGCCTGCCTGATGTTCCGCTCGTGACGCTGAGGCGCATTCCCTTTCTGACCGCCTGCAGGGTGTGCGGCGACAGGGGTATTTCCCGGATTTTCTGCCTTGTGCCTGTTTTGAGCACGCGCCCGTTGTCGTTCGTCCTGATTTCTTTCACCACATGGGGCCGGTACACGATGCCGTTGTTGACCAGGGCGGATATGAAATCACACATTCCAATGGGCGTCACGTGCAGAAAGCCCTGCCCGATGGCCATGTTGACGGTATCGCCGTCGAACCAGGGCTGCCCGAACGTCTTGTATTTCCACTGGCGGGAGGGGACGAAGCCGGCCACTTCGCCGGGTATGTCGATGTCGGATTTCTGGTTGAGTCCGAAGTCCTCAGCGTATCGAATTATGACCGAGGGCCCGGTCAGGAGCCCGAGCTGGTAGAAGTAGACGCTGCATGATTTGGCAATGGCCCAGTAGAGGTCAACGGTGCCGTGAACATCATGATCGTAAAAATCATGGTCCTTGTATCCCTTGAGGGTGTACTTGCCCGGACAGTAAAACGTTTTTTCCGGCGTCGCTTTTTCCGTCTCAAGCGCCGATACCGCGGTGATGAGCTTGAAGGTCGACGCCGGCGGGTACTTTGATTGGATCACCCGGTTAAGAAACGGGCGCTCCTTGTCGGTCTGAAGGTGTTTTATAATATCAGCGTTGTTTTTAGATATGATGAGGTTCGGGTCGAAGTCGGGCTTGCTCAACAGGGCGATGATTTCTCCGGTATACGGCTTCAACACGATGGCGGCGCCCTTCATGTCCTTCATGGCGTCATATATCGTATTCTGGATGTTGTAATCGATGGTGAGCACCAGGTTGTCCCCTGCCACCGGCGGCTGGCCGACTTCCTCGCCCTCGGTCCGCTGCCGCACATCGACGATCCTGCGAACGTACCCGTCCCTTCCGCGGAGGAGCTGGTCGTATTGCTTCTCGATGCCGGCCTTACCGATCTTCTGGTAGTGCTTGTATCCCTCGGTTTTGAGCCGCTTGTACTCTTCATGGCTGATGCTCCCCACGTAGCCGACGACGTGAGCGAACATTTCACTGAAGTTGTACACGCGCACCGACGCGTCCTCCCAATCGATATTGGGGAACCGGTCCTGGTGCGATGCGAGCTTCACGATAGTGT
>Ga0209342_10003846_pt1 | contig 15737 bp, 8 predicted proteins | sample RifCSP16_2_FD_184023 | JGI IMG/M metagenome (GOLD analysis project Ga0209342, IMG submission 184023) | Soil microbial communities from Rifle, Colorado - Rifle CSP2_sed 16_2 (SPAdes) (version 2) | ecosystem: Environmental > Terrestrial > Deep subsurface > Rock core/Sediment | place: Rifle... | reverse complement strand
ACTCGGCATTCCTTGTTCTCGAGCTGCTGAAAGGGGAACTGGCCGCCGGAAAATCGCCGGAGGAAGCAGAGAAGGTGGTCCGCCAACGGTGTGTCTTTACGACGCACACGCCGGTGCCGGCAGGGCATGATCGTTTTTCATCCGACCTCATGGGACGTTCTCTGGGGAAGTTTTGGAGCGCAACGGGACTTTCACATGAACACATGATGGCATTCGGCAGGGTGAATACGGGAGATGGTCAGGAGCCGTTCACGATGACGGTCCTTGCATTGAAGATGTCGCGTGCGGCCAACGGTGTCAGCGACCTCCATGGACATGTAAGCCGGGAAATGTGGCAGCATCTGTATCCCTCCCGTCCGGTTGACGACGTGCCCATCGGGGCAATTACCAACGGCGTTCACACCCCGAGCTGGGCCAATGCCAGGGCACACGAATTCTGGAACAAACGCCTTGGATACGATTGGACCAACAAGCTGATGGAGCCGGAGTTTTGGAAGAAGATCGAAACCAACGATCTGGCGAGTGACGAAGAACTCTGGGCGCTTCGCTACACCCTTCGTCGGGAGCTCGTGGAGTTCGTGCGGCAAAGACTCAAGGAGCATAACCCGCATCCCGACCAGCCGCCGGAATCCGTTCTATCGCCCGATGCGCTTACTATTTGCTTCGCCCGTCGATTTGCCACGTACAAACGGGCCCCATTGATCTTCAGAAACATGGACGCGATTCTGTCGCTGATCAACGACAAAGTGCGGCCGGTCCAGTTGATCTTCGCCGGAAAAGCCCATCCAATGGACAATGAGGGAAAGAAATTCATTCAGAAGATTGTCGATATGACGCAACATTCGGAATTACGGGGGAAAGTCGTGTTTGTGGAAAACTATGATATGAATGTCGCCCGCTGGCTGGTGGCCGGAGCGGACGTATGGCTGAATAATCCCCGCCGGCCTCTTGAGGCAAGCGGTACGAGCGGAATGAAAGTGCTGATCCACGGCGGACTCAACCTCAGCGTGCTGGACGGATGGTGGAGCGAAGGATTCAACGGAAAGAACGGATGGGCCATCGGAGATCATTCGATCGAAGGCGATCTGGACGCACAGGATCAACAGGATTTCGGTCATTTGTTGGCGGCCCTGAAAGGATCTGTGATTCCCGAGTTCTTCGATCGGGACGGACATGGGATTCCCCGGTCATGGATTGCCCGAATTCGTCATTCGATGAGGACCCTCATTCCCGTCTACAACACCGACAGAATGGTGGCAGAATACGTGAAAAAGTACTATACCCGTTAGAGCAGGGAGAACGTTCGTTGGCTGTGTGATGCCGGTCGGCTCTCTCATTGACAATCTGACCATCCCTGAATATCTTACCAGATGTCCTTTATGACTTTCCATTCCCAGACACCTCAATCCTGCGGCACCCTCTAATGGCATCCGAACGCGGAACGCGAAAACTAGCGGCCATTATGTTCACGGACATCAAGTCCTTTTCGAAGAAAATGGCCGAGAGCGAAGACCTTGCCATGCGGCTTCTGCGCGTCCACGACGACACGCTGAAAGCGGCAATCGAAAAGTATGAGGGCAAGATCATCAAGGCCATCGGCGACGCCTTCATGGTGGATTTTTCGAGTGCGGTCAATGCGGTAAAATGTGCCATCGAATCGCAGGAGGAGTTTTACAAATACAACAAGGGGAAGACCGAACTGGAAAAAATCGAAGTGCGCATCGGGGTCCATCTGGGCGATGTCATCACAGACGGCAATGACATTTTTGGAGATGGCGTCAACATTGCAGCGCGCATTGAGGCTGTGACGGAGCCAAATCGAATCTGCATTTCCCAGGACGTGTATAGTCAGATCAAGAACAAGATGCAGGTGAAGACGTTCCACATGGGTTCAATAGACCTGAAGAACATTCCTGAACCCATGGAAGTCTACGAAATCCTGCTTGATCACATCCCGGAGTATGCCACACCGTCCAAGAGTGCACAGCAAATGCCCTCGAAGAAGGCCGCGGAACGCACGACGAAACGGGAGGCAAAGGAAGCCGAGAAGGTCGAAGTAGCAAAAAAGAAAGCGGATGAGGATAGACAGAAGGCGGAAGCCGAAACGGCGGAAAAAGTCCAGAAACTCCTTGCGAAGGCGGAAGCTCTTGTCAAGGAAGGCAATTTTGACGGCGCAGAAAAAGAGTTGAACGAGATCTTCAAGCATGTGGCGTTTCATGCGGGCGCGCAGATGCTTCAGGCCCGTGTGGAAGAAGAGAAACAAAGAAGAGGGGATGAAGAGAGAAAGAAGGCGGCTGCTCAACGAAAAGTGAAGCAGCAGGTGGGAGAACTGATGGAGGTAGCGCTGAAGCTGGCGGATGACGGCAAATATGCCGAGGCGCTCGACAAGTTGCAGGAGATCTTCCAGATTGACGCGGAAGATGAGGACGCAAAGGCGCTCGAGGCACGAGTCAAGGAAGAAGCAAAGAAACAACCGCCTCCCGAGGTGAAGTCGGAGCCCTCAGAAGCGGCCCAGGCCCCGCAAGTCCCAACCGTTGCCGACGAGTCCCGTAAGGAGCAGGCCGTTGCGGTGCCCGAGGAAGAGATTCCTGTGCAGGCACAACCGGCTCCCCCTCACCGCCGCCAGGTCGGCCTCAAACAGAAAGAAAAGAAACTCTCCCCCGCCCTTCGAAATCTGATTATCGTGGGTGTCGTTGGAATCCTCGGCTATCTCTTTTTCCCTGCGATTCAAAAAGTCCTGTTTCCGCGCGATACAAGCATTGTCGTTGTCCCTTTTGCCCTGGCGGGTGCTGAGAGTGACACGGCCGGCCTGGGAACGGCAATCGCGTCGATCCTCGAGGAGGATCTGGCGGCCTTCAAAGGATTGGTCGTGATAAAGACGGGGAACCTTGAAGGAAAGAGACTCGTTCCTTCACAGCTTGCCGCTGATCTTCATGCGCGCTACATTGTCTCGGGTCAGATTGTATCAGTCAGTCCACGATTCTCCGCGCGACTTCGGCTCAGTAACGCGGCCGAGACCGGACCTTCGGAAGAATGGACCGTTGAAGGCGATTCTTACTCGTTGAACACCCTTCGTTCGGGAGTTGTGAGCCGTGTTCTTCAGAGGATGGAACTTGAATCTGAATCGAAGGAACTTCAATTCCTTTCCGGCGATCCGGCCGTGAACGAACTGTACCTTCGGGCAACATGGTATGCCTCGCGACTCAACAGGGACGATGTCTCCCGGGCCGAAGCGCTGTTCCGCGAGATTCTTGCAGCAGACAGCAGTTTCGTGCCGGCGTACTCGGGCTTGGGCCGGACACTGCTGCGCAAATTCAAAATCGATGGAGAGCGCGACAAGTCACTCTTGCGCGATGCGGCAGATGCGGCTATCAGGGCCAGAGGCATAAGTCCAAATTCCCCGTCTGCATTCGAAGTGTTGGGAACAGCCTACCGGGCGGCAGGGAGATTGAGTCTTGCGGCGAAGACACTTGAACAGCTACTGGAAATTTCCCCCGGCAATGCTCAGGCCCACCGACAGGTATCCCTCCTCGCTCTCGCGGAAGGGGACTACGATCGGGCTTTTCAATTCGCCTCCAAGGCGGTGTTGCTCGACCCAAATAATCCCGAATCGCACGAAGTCATGGGACACGCCTTCTATTTCAAGCAGCAGTTGACAAGTGCGGAAAAGGAATATGATCAGGCAATTTCACTTGGGAGCAGTTCGTACCTTGTTACGACGCGCTACAAACTCGCCGTGTGGGGAGCCGGGCTCAGTCCCGAGCCGGCAGCGCAGTACTGCAACAGACTGCTGAGAGAGGATTCGACGAACTACGTGGTTCGTTATTGGATCGGCAGGGCGTACATGCTTTCCGGCATCTGGTCAGAGGCAAAAAAGCACCTCGAACCAGGAGCCGAAACCCTTAAGAAGATACTCGAATTTTCTCCCGCCGACATCAACGCACACACCTACCTTGCCCTCTACTACGCCAGATTGGGAGAGTCGGCCAACGGGCAGGTGGAAATTGACAAAGCGATGGAATTAAGCGGTCAATCGACGATCACGATGTATCGCAAAGCTCAGTTCTATGCTATTCAATCAGACAAGAAGGCGGAAGCGCTCGAGTGGCTGCAAAAAGCCATTCGGCAGGAGTACATCCTTTCGGAAGTGATAAATCCGGATTTTGCATTCCTCCTCAAAGACCCGGAATTTGCACAGGCGATCGTCCTCAGCGAAACGGCCGGCACGGCTGAATAGGCTATGGACTCCACCAGTAAGTGATCTTGAGAGAGAAAACGTTGTCCGGTCTTGCCCTCAGCATCTCGTTGAAATCCCTCCCCGTTCTGAATATCCCGTAGTTCTCCTCGTACTGAGTCTTTAAGTTCGTCCAGACCAGATAAAGGGTCGATCCGGGCAGATATTCCCACCGGAGAACAGCGTTTGCCCTGAGGGATTTGAAGTTGAAGTCAGGAGTGAGGGTTGTGGTTGAAGGATTGAATGAAAATGTACCCGGTGCGGCAAGACTCTTGAATTCCGAGTAGCGCCCGGCGGAGAGGAAGGGCTGCGAGTAAAGTTGAAAACTGAGTCTTGGAGTGAATGTCCAATCCAGACGCAGTGTTGCCGAAAGCGATTGCTGATCAAGTGTGGCAAAGACATATTGGGTTCCAAACGTCGCTGCGGCAAGCGGATCGGGAACGGCTTCGACATACTGGGCAGTCGAATGATTGCGGGAATAGGACGGGCCAAAACTGATGCTCAGGGCTCTCGAGGCCTTCCACGAAAGCGTCAGGGACACGCCGTAGTCCCACCCGCCTGTATTTCCCCTGTCGGCACTGACGGAGAGGAATCCATAAAGGCTTCTTCGTGTATCGCTGTTGAAGGAGAGGAATATGAATTTGCTCGGCAACGACCTCATCAATGGACCGCCGCGGGTCCTGCGGTCGTCGTAAAATTCGGTATTGTATCCGAGAAAGACGGATCCATACCAATAATTGAGAAGCTCCACATGACCGTTCAGGTAGAAGGTTTCCCCCGTTTTCAATCCCCCGAAATTGAATTCCTCAAGGGCAGCAACACCGATCGATTTCGTGCGAAAGAACGGGTCAGGATCATACCAATCATAACCGATCCAAAAATGGGTGTTGATGATATCTGTGTAGGTGTGAAATCCGAGGTCATTCGATTCAAACGAAGGATTGACAAATCCGGCAGCAGCGTTCAGACGCCAGTTTCCCTTGTCTTTGTTGAGCCAAATCCTGCCCGCCCAGCCCGTCAGGGAAGTCGCACCCGAGTCAATCGAAAGATGATCCTGGTCCGGCTTCTGAAAATAGTGTTGAGGTGATTGCTGAAGAGCGAGCATCCGGGCCTGGCCTCCCGTGACGTTGGTCAGCCCCGCCCAGCCCGTGAGGACCCAGTCTTTTTCGGCATCAAGAAACGTCCATCCGTCGACCCCCACCGAAACCGCCCTTTTATTGAGAAGCTCTGCTGCCTGAGCTTCCTTTGTATCGCGCTCGACGATCGTGGCAATCATTCCGATGGCCTGCCTCGATTCATCAAAGTTCTTTTGAGTGCGGACAATACCGTAGAATGTGTACGGTTCGATCTCTTCTTCGAGCCGGACGCCGGCGGAATCGACGCGGCCGAATTCGCGGTTTGTGAACGCCGACAGCGCTGCAACGGACCAGCCATCCGTGGTCTTGCCGCTGACTTTTGCAGCACCGAGAATTGTCGTTCGATCCGGAATATCCGTGAAACCTTCGTGCGTGACCGATCCCTGCGGTGCCCGGCCAATGCGGCGGCTGTAGAAAAATCCCGGGTCGCTCCAGTTGAAATCCCAGAAATCGGCCGCACCACCCCGGCCAAACGAGAGGATGTTGGACCCTTCGATAAAGAATGGTCGCTTTTCGGTGTAGTATGTCTCATATGCCGAAAGGTTCACGACGGCCGGGTCCACCTCAACCTGGGCAAAATCCGGATTCATCGAAGCATCAAGTGTGAAGTTTCCGCTAAGGCCGATCTTCGCGTCTGCGCCCACCCGCCCAAAATAATCCCGCCCGAAAATGAACGGATCGTCTCTTCCGGAATTGAACGGGTGGACGGAAGGGGACTGAATGAATTTTCCTGTAGCGGCAACATACGGACTCACCTCAATACGGGGAGGCGGCTCGATTCCCTCAATACCATGGAGTTCAAGCCATCGGGAAACACGAACCGCATCGTTGCGCGGATAATAGAGAAAGTAGTCTTCTTCGTTCTTTCTCTTGATGGTTCTGCTCACCTCAACGCCCCAGACGTATCGGTCTTCCTTCGAAAAACGAATTTGAGAAAACGGGATCCGGAATTCCGCCTTCCAACTTATCGAATCAGTCTCTACGGCGACATCCCATACGCCATCATAGGAATTGTCAGACTTCGTATCATCGAAGATGATCCCGTCCTGCACACACCCGCTGGGATTGGTACCGAAGAAGTATGCCGTCAAGCGGTCATGATTTGAATCGACTCCGATGAAGAAAGCATCCGACTCAAAATCGGCATCACGACGGACAAGCCTGCCGGTAATTGAGTCAGGAGACTGGTCAAACAACCGTGCAGCGACGTAAAGGGCATCATCGTCGTAGGCAAACCAGACTTCCGTTCGCTCTGACGAGGGTGCCCCTTCATTGGGCATGCGCTGAACGAGGTCGCTCTTTGCGGAATGTTGCCACACCTGCTCGTTCAGCCGGCCGTCAATTGCAATCGGGGTGCTCGTGCGGACAGCTACAAGAGGCCTGTCGTGAGTCTGTGCTGTCACGTGAGAAACAAAGACGAGAAGAGGAAACAGGGAGGTGCTGGATCGCAGGAAGAGAGAACACTGGGAATTATGTCGCATGCTTGGATCTCAATGTTCGCAGAAATATGTGGATTGACCCAAACAAAAGCAAGCCGTTTCTTCGAAATTTCAATAACTTACGGCGATCCGTTGCTTGCCTTGGACTCCAATTTTGCATATTTTGACACGGCTTTATCACCCCCCGGGAGTCATTCAATGCGCGTCCAGGTTTCTCATCTCTCTTTCGCCTATTCCAACTGGCCGGTGTTGCATGATGTTTCATTCCAGGCAAACGGCGGCGAGTTCCTGAGCGTGCTGGGGCCGAATGGCTCCGGCAAGAGCACGCTTCTGCGTTTACTGGCGAGAATTCTTCTTCCGGAAAAAGGTTCGATCATGCTGGGTGACCAGCTCCTTTCCACTTTTGAACGGAATCAACTCGCAAGGATCATCGGTTACGTCCCTCAGGAAATGAATTTGTTTTTTCCGTTTACCGTGATGGAAGTCGTTCTGATGGGACGAACACCCTACGTCGGGAAATGGGGATTCGAGAATGCGGAAGATATTCAGCATGCTCAGAAGGCAATGGAACACACTGATATCCTGCACCTTGCTGAAAAACCCATGACTGCCATTTCCGGTGGTGAACGACAGAGAGCTCTCATTGCCCGGGCACTGGCACAGCGACCCAAAATACTTCTTTTGGATGAACCGAATGCCCATCTGGATCTGTCTCATCAGATTGATGTCTTTCGGATCCTGCGAAGGCAGCAGCAGGAGCAGGGGATAACGGTCGTCTCGGTTTCGCACGATCTCAATCTGGCCGCCGCCTTCAGCACCAGCGTTCTCCTTCTGGGCAGGGATTCAGCAGGTGCAGGCAACACGATCGTGGCCGCAGGGCCGCCCGAGAATGTTCTCACGCCCGAATGGATCAGAAATGTCTTCCATACGGATGTCCATGTTGATCGACCGATCCCCCGGGGGCCCGTACGTATTTCACTCGCTCTTGAATCATCGCACAACGAGAAAAGGGATTCCTCATGAGCGTGTTTGAAGAAATTGGATCGCGTGGCCACGAACAGATTGTTTTTTGCAGCGAGCCGCGTGTTGGACTTCGCGCCATCATTGCGATTCATAACACATCCCTCGGTCCTGCTCTGGGAGGAACCCGCATGTGGACGTACGCAAGCGCGGATGATGCATTGCACGATGTCATCAGACTTTCCCGTGGCATGACGTACAAGGCCGCGATTGCCGGCTTGAACCTTGGGGGAGGCAAGGGGGTGATTATCGGCGATCCCAACAAGGACAAGACGGAAGCATTGTTCCGCACATACGGGAGGTTCATCGAGGGGCTTGCCGGCCGATACATTACGGCGGAAGATGTAGGGACAACCGAGCGGGAAATGGAATGGGTGCGTATGGAGACTCAATATGTGACCGGGACATCCAAAGCGTTGGGAGGGAGCGGTGACCCCTCTCCTGTGACGGCCTTCGGGGTTTTTGTGGGAATGAAGGCATGTGCGAAGGAGGCGTATGGTACCGATTCCTTGAAAGGAAAACGGATCGCAGTGCAGGGGGCGGGGAATGTTGCATCTCATCTCTGTAAACATCTGGCAAAGGAAGGCGCCCGAATCACGATTACGGATATCTATGAAGGCAAAGCGAAAGATGTGGCAAAGGCGGTGAAAGGAGCTTATGTGAAACCGGAGAAGATTTTCTCGGTTCCCGCTGACATTTTTGCTCCTTGCGCTTTAGGTGGAATTCTCAACGATGACACCATTCCCAACCTGAAGGTCAAAATCGTCGCGGGGGGTGCCAATAATCAATTGCTCGACGAAAAGAAACACATGCAGATGCTGATCGATCGCAAGATCCTGTTTGCACCCGATTATGCAATCAACGCGGGGGGACTGATCAACGTCGCAAACGAATTGGAAGGATACAGCGAGCCGCGTGCGTTGAAACAAGCCGAAGGAATTTATGATATCCTGACGGAGATTTTCCGGATTGCCAGAAGCGAGAAGATCCCCACGTCGTTGGCGGCAAACCGGCTGGCTGAAGCACGCATCGCGCGCATTTCCGGAATCAAACAAATCTACGCCGGGCGATCGGAATTCGTTGGTCGTCTGGAAGAAAGGACCCAGGGCGGGCGGTAATACGCGCGACCCAGTTCCATGGCATCGAAACGTCGTATCATACGGGAAAGAGTCCTTCAGGCCCTCTATGCCCACGAATTGTCTCAGAACCCTGTCGAGGCGATCATCGAAACCGTCCTGACAGACCTGAAAAAGGATCCGACGACATTTGACTTTGCGAGATCGCTCGTTCAGAAGGTTGTGGAAACAGAAAGCGAATTGGATACCCTGATTAAGAAGCGGGTTGCCAACTGGGAGTTCAACCGCCTCGCCGTGATCGATCGCGTGATTCTCAGGATGTGCATCTGCGAGCTTCTGTATTTTGAGGATATCCCGCCAAAGGTCTCGATCAACGAAGCGATTGAAATCGCCAGGCGCTACAGCACAGAGAAGAGCGATAAATTTGTCAACGGCGTATTGGATTCGATTCTTGACGATCTCAGGAAAAACGGAAAGTTGAAGAAAAGCGGCCGCGGCTTGCTCGAAACAGCCGCGCGTAAGAATCTCCCCTCATGACGCCATCGCAATCTTTCCTCAGACGCGGGAAAATCCTCTCCTGGACGCTCTTCGATTTTGCGAATACCGCTTTCTACGTTCTTATCCTCACCGTCGGATATCCCCTCTATTTCAAGAAGGTTATTGTGAATGGAGTAGAAGGGGATGCGTTATGGGGCATTTCCTTCAGTCTTTCCATGCTGATCGTCGCGATTCTGTCCCCGATCCTGGGCGCGGTGGCTGACTACGGTGCCGGCAAGAAGCGTTTCCTCTGGTTGTTTACAATCCTCTGCGTGCTCTCCACTGCAGCGCTGTTTTTTGTTCAGGGATCGATGATCGTGATGGGCATGATCTTCCTGATCCTCGCGAATATCGGATTCGAGGCGGGGCTGGTTTTCTACGATGCCTTTCTTCCTGAGATTACCACCGAACGGAGCTACGGCCGCGTATCGGGGTACGGGTTCGCCATGGGCTACGTCGGTTCACTCGTTACGCTTCTGATTGCCATGCCGCTCTACAGCGGGGGATTCGAGCCGGGGAACCTCCTGAATGTCCGCCTCAGCTTCCTGATTGCCGCCGGACTGTTTTTCCTTTTTGCCCTTCCCCTTTTCATCGTAGTGCCGGACCCCCAGCGTCACGCAAGCCTGAAGCTGGATTTTGTGGCTATTGGACTCAATCGTATCCGGTCAACATTCCGGGAATTCCCCAAATACCGCAACGTGGCGAAGTTCCTTCTTGCATACTTTATTTACATCGACGCTGTCAACACCATCATCATCTTCTCTTCTATTTTTGCTGATGAAACGCTCAAATTGTCGGTCCAGGATATTATTGTCTTTTTCGCGATTGTTCAAACATCCGCCATCATCGGCTCCGTCCTGTTTGGGATTCTTGCCGATAAGATCGGGCATAAGAAGACACTGGTGATTTCGCTCTTTCTCTGGCTTATCGTCGTCGCTGTGGCCTACTTTGTTACCGATGCAGCTATGTTCTTTGCCGTGGGCGTTTTCGCGGGTGTTGCCCTGGGATCATCGCAATCGTCGAGCCGCAGCATGATGACGACCATTATTCCAAAGGAAAAGAAAACGGAATTCTTCGGGTTTTATTCATTTTTTGGCAAAGCATCCGCGATTCTTGGGCCGGCCCTCTTTGGAGTGGTTTCGTCGTATGCAAACCAACGGATCGCTCTCGTGTCGGTCGGCGTTCTGCTCGTTGTCGGACTTCTCCTCCTGAATCGGGTCGAAGAACCTCCCCGCCCTGCTGAGGGAACATAACCGCATGTCCCTTGAGTCATTTCAATACCGAATGAAATTCCTCCTCGTTGTACTCGTTGCTTTGACCTTGAACGTCGCACAGTCGCAGTCCGGGAGCCCAAAGCGTGAGTTCCGCGGAGCATGGATCGCGACCGTGCTGAATCTGGACTGGCCCTCTTCCCGCACCATGGACGTCGAGTCCAAAAAACTCGAACTGATTTCCATGCTTGATGAACTCAAGGCCGCCGGGATCAACGCGGTGATGTTCCAGGTTCGTTCCGAATGCGATGCGTTCTATGCCTCTCCCTATGAACCGTGGTCATACTGGTTAACCGGAACACAGGGCCAGGAACCCATATTGTTTTTTGATCCGCTTGAATTTGCCGTGGTCGAGGCCCATAAGAGGGGGATTGAGCTCCATGCATGGCTGAATCCTTATCGTTCCGTGAGGTCGGTCGATAATTATGTCAATGCCGCGAATCATGTCTCCGCTGTTCATCCGGAATGGCACCTGGATTTTGTCACCTTTAAAATGCTCGATCCGGGACGGCCTGACGTCCGCGACTATGTTACGACAATCGTGAAAGATATCATACAACGGTACGACGTTGACGGGATCCATTTCGATGACTATTTCTACCCGTATCCCCCAGACAACATGGGTGCAACCTCGACGAAGGATAGCAGTTCGTTCGCACTCGACAATCGTGGATTTCCGAATACGGACAGTGGGCGAGCTGATTGGAGGCGGGACAATGTCAATCTGCTCGTCAAGCAGGTGCACGACACCATTCAGACGATCAAGCCGCATGTGAAATTCGGAATCAGCCCCTTTGGAATATGGAAAACAGGAGACTTTCTTCCAGGAATTAGCGGCCTTAATGCTTTCACGACGATCTATTGCGACGCTATGGCATGGTTGAACCAACATACCGTTGACTATCTCACTCCACAACTCTATTGGAAATTTGGCGGCGGCCAGGATTACGGAACACTCATGCCGTGGTGGGCTGATTCCGTTGCGGCGGATCAACGGCATCTGTACACTGGTCACATACTTAATGCAAGCTTTTCAACCGCAGAGCTCCCTGCTCAGGTACGATACAATCGGCTCTATTCCAAAGTCCAGGGAAGCGTCTTCTTCCGGGCCAGCTTGTTGATTCAGAATACCTTGAACCTCGAAGATTCCCTCAAAGTAAACCTCTTTCGGCAACCCTCACTGCTCCCCGTCATGGCGTGGAAGGAGACAACTCCGCCGAACAGTCCTGTGAACGTCGCTTATGAATTGGACAGTGCAAACACGCCGCTCTTGAAATGGGACGGTCCCTCAGCTGCGTCGGATGGCGATACGGCGGCACGGTACGCAGTCTACCGGTTCTCCTCGTTTCCTGTTCAACAGGCTGATCAGGATAGCGCCAAAAACCTCCTGGCCGTTGAGGGAATCAACACAACAGTCCTTTCGAATCCAGTCGCTCCAGGTCCACACCACTATGCTGTGACTGCTTTGGACCGCAATTCCAATGAGGGACCCCTCAGCTCCGTTGTTTCAATCAATGCGCCTGCGGTCCCGATTCTGGCCCATCCTGATTCCGGTGCGACCGACCAGCCATCGAACATGCAACTCCTCTGGGCCCACTCGCCGTCGGCGCTGGGATACCGTTTGCAGATCTCTCTTGATTCTTCGTTCACGTCGGGGATGGTGCTTGATTCGCTCGATTTGGCAGACACGGTTTTCACCCCTGCCGTAGACGGGCAAAAGAGATATTTCTGGCGCGTGGGCGCAGCCAGCCCCGGTGGAACCAGCTTCTCGGCAATATGGAATTTCACGACCGGGTTCCCTGTCATGCCGCTCCTTTCCGGGCCTCCGCATGGCTCGAACATTACGGTCACTCCCATGCTGCGCTGGTTCCCAGCCCAGGGGGCTCAAACGTACCGCCTCCAGGTGGGCACCACTCCCGCGTTCTCTGTCATCGTGATTGATACAAGCGGGATTGCGGATACGCTCATTGCCCCTGCCGGCCTGGAGGTGTTGAGAACATACTACTGGCGCGTTCGGGCCGAGAATTCTGTCGGAGCAGGATTATGGTCCGATGCATGGGGATTCTATACCGGATCCGTTACGATCGTGGAAAAGAAAGAGCTTGTTCCGGAGACATTCCGTTTGTTCCAGAATTATCCCAATCCTTTCAATCCGACAACCTCCATCAAGTTTTCACTTGAAGAAAACGCAAGGGCATCGCTGCGAATCTATGATATCCTCGGTCGACAGGTTGCAGTTCTGGTCGATAGTGAACGTCCCGCGGGATTCACAACCATCCTCTTCGATGCTTCTGCCCTTCCCACCGGAACCTACGTGGCCGTCCTGACATCAGGCGGGAAGAGGGCCAGCACCAAAATGATACTCATGAAATAAGCTGTTGCCTTCCGTTGAAATCTATCGGATAACCGGAAGGCCATTTTCATTGCATTTCCTTTCTAAACTGTCTATTTTCGCTGTATTCTTTTGTCCTTCACGGTTTTTTGTAGGGAATCAGATTGAAATATAGAAGGCGGTCGCATGAAATTATCGTGGAAAAGCATCCCTCTTCACAATAAGATTCTTGGCGCTCTGGTCCTGGGTGCCTTGTTTGGAGTATTGTTCAACGTCAGCAAGTATGAACTGGCGGTGAATGTGAGGGGTGAGCGCGGGAAGATCCTCTCGGAGACAGTGAAGCGATGGGATCGCATCGAGTTCATGGGAAAGGACTCCACCATTCTCGCTTCATTTGGGCCGGAAGATCAACTGAATGTGTTACGATATGTTCGCGGTCTCAGCAAAGAAGATCGTGCGTCGGTGACGATGCGTGTGAGCGGGGATGAACGGGAAGCGGGGAGCATTGCTGAATGGCGTTCGTTTACTGGGATCGCGTCAGTTGAGAAAGTCAAAACGGCGGCGGTCCTCATTAAACCTGTAGGAAACATTTTCATCCGGCTTCTGATGTTTATCTCGATCCCGCTCGTTCTTGCCTCGCTCATTGTGGGTGCTGCAAGCCTGGGGGACATTCGAAGGGTCGGAAAGCTCGGGGGAAAGGCAATTGTCTGGTATCTCATCACGATTGTCTCTGCAATTACGATTGGCCTCACGCTGGTCAACCTGATACAACCGGGAAAACAGCTCGCACCGGAGGCGCAGGAAAAATTGTTGGTCGAATTTCAAACCGATGTCAAAGCGGAAGTTCCTCCCGTGGATCTCGTCGGAATGCTGGTGAATATCGTTGCGACCAATCCAATCAAAGCATTGGCGGAAGGAGAGATGCTGCAGATCGTGTTCTTTGCCCTGATGATAGGAGTCAGCCTTACCCTCGTGCCAGCGGAGAAATCCAAGCCTGTTATTGATTTCTTTGATGGACTGAGCGACACAATGATCAAAATGGTGGGGATGATCATGAATTTCGCCCCGTACGGGGTCTTCGCACTCATTGCGGCGACGGTGGGGGAATTTGGATTTGATATCCTTGAGACGTTGTTCTGGTATGTTCTCACATTGTTGATTGGATTGGCGATTCACACGTTTGGGTTCCTGGGTGTTGCTGTCAGGATCTTTTCTGGGATCCCGTATCGGAAGTTTTTCTCTGGTATGAAGGATGCCATGCTCGTCGCTTTTACCACAAGTTCCAGCGGGGCAACTCTTCCTGTAAATATGAGGGTTTGTGAAGACAACCTCGGTGTCCCGAAGAGAATTACCAGTTTTGTGCTCCCTCTGGGGGCGACGGTCAACATGGATGGAACCTCGATGTACCAGGCGGTGGCCACGGTCTTTATCGCCCAGGTCTATGGATTCGACCTCAATCTTGCCGAACAACTGACAATCCTCTTCACGGCCGTTCTCGCGTCAATTGGGACGGCCCCCGTTCCAGGTGTGGGAATCATCATGTTGATCATTGTCCTGCGCTCGGTGAATGTACCGGAGGAGGGAATAGCCCTCATCCTCGGCATCGACCGGTTCCTCGATATGTGCAGGACGGTTCCGAATGTTGTGGGAGATGCCGCTGTGGCAACGGTGATTGCGAAGCAGGAAGGATTGCTGGAAGAACGACCGTAGAGCTTTGCTCGGCCTGACATCAAAAAAACGTCCCGCATCATCGCGGGACGTTTTCATTTTCTACCCATTCTTCACAAAGTCGCCGCGAACGGCGACCCGCCGAGCGAACCTCTCGAAGTCTAGAATTCCGGTCCGAGTGAAACGTAATAGATCGGACGGGAAAGCTCGCCCCAATCGTAGCTCCATGCCACATCGAAGCGAACAGGGAAGCCGAAGAAGATCAACCGCGTGCCGATTCCCATACCGATGAGAAGGTCCTTCGTCCGGGTGGATCCTGATGAAGTGCGTTGAAATCCCTGCCATGAGCCGGTTTTGCTCCATGCCGATCCTATGTCGACGAATCCCGCGCCCAGAATGTTTTGGAATCCGAGGGGGAGGATCGTGCCACCGATCAGATAGCGGATGAGAGGAAAGCGGGCTTCGAGGTTCAGAAGTCCAAACCTGGTCCCCATTTGCGCATTGTAGTTGAATCCGCGCATGGGAAGAACCGGAGTGAGGAAAGCGTAGTCCTCGACATTCACGATCGGGAATGTTGTTCCGTCAAACCGTCTGTTGATCCACCCCTCGTTTCCCCCAATGAAGAAGTTCTGCTTGTCCTTCCCGTTGCTGAGCCCCGCGGTAGCCCTGAGAACAAATATGAAATCCTTGAAGAGGGGAGAATAGGATCGGTAGTCAAAGGTGAACGTTTGCAGATCAAGGGAATGGTCGTTGAACTTGGCACTTCCGTAGCCGGTGACATTGAACCGGGTTCCGTTGTTTGGTCCGAACCATCCGCCTTGCCATACGGAATTATCCCACACGTAACTGAAGAGGGGAAGTATGAACGATCGTCTCTGGGCATCTTCCCGGCTGTCGTCGAGGTTTTCCTTGGAGAGGTTCAGCCACATGGCGGAAAAGTCCAGCCGCCTGAACCGGTCAATGGGATAGGAAGCCACGACTCCGAGCGCCCATTGACGGAAGCGGTAGAGCGAGACTCCGCCAA